>Ga0075434_100004978_pt1 | contig 12052 bp, 8 predicted proteins | sample RhiMethybrSRZTD3_FD_75298 | JGI IMG/M metagenome (GOLD analysis project Ga0075434, IMG submission 75298) | Populus rhizosphere microbial communities from Tennessee, USA - Rhizosphere MetaG P. TD hybrid SRZTD3 | ecosystem: Host-associated > Plants > Roots > Rhizosphere > Soil | place: USA... | reverse complement strand
CACGCCCTCGATCGGTCGTAGTCGTCCCCATTTGATCGTTGAAAACGCCGGCCCGATCTGGACCGGAAGTTGCCCTCAAGCAACCGGCAGACGTTTACCGCAATCAACACAATTTCCTCTTCGCCCGGAGGCGTTTCGATGTCTCACGCAAAGACAGCGGCGTTGCTCGTGCTCGGCGGACTTGTCAGCGGTGCTGCGCTCGCGCAGACCACCCCCAACCCAACGCAGCAGATCGGCGGGGCCGCGCAGCAGGGTGCAGTGCCCGTGTTCCGGGTCACTGTTGTTGGTCACACAACGCCGGCCATCAACTACCGGCCCCGCAAGGGCGACACGAAGGTTGACTTCAGCGGCACGGCGCTGTCGCCTCTGGCCACCGGCAGCGCGAAGGTCGAGGGGAAGAAGGGCTACATCGACATCGACGCGAAGTTCGACCACCTCGCTCCTCCAACGCAGTTCGGCCCCGAATATCTCACTTACGTACTGTGGGCGGTTACGCCGGAAGGGCGCTCGACGAATCTCGGCGAAGTGCAGGTCAAGGATGACGAGGCGCACATTCACGTCACCACCGAACTGCAGGCGTTCGGCATGATCCTCACCGCCGAACCGTACTTTGCCGTCACGCAGCCGAGCGACGTCGTCGTGATCGAGAATAGCGTGCGCAGCGGGACCAAGGGCAGCATCGAAGTCATTCAAGCGAAATACGATCTGCTGAAGCGCGGCACCTACATGATGAATCAGGACACGCGCCAGTTCAGGCTCAAGCCGCTCGAGCCCGGGGCGCCGCTGGATCTTGCCGAGGCTCGCAACGCGGTCATGCTGGCCAGGTTTGCCGGTGCAGATCGGTACGCGGACGACAGCTATCTCAAAGCCACGCGGCTGCTGACCGACGCTGAACAGGCGCAGGCACGCCATCGAGGCGGAAACGACGTGATGATGCCGGCGCGCCAGGCGGTGCAGACCGCGGAGGACGCGCGGCTGATTTCATTGCAGCGGCAGGAAGAAGCCGCGCAGGCGGACCAGCGGGCCGCCGCGCAGCAGCGCGAGAACGCGGCGCTCGACCGGGCGCGCGCGGAAGAAGTCGCGCGCCGGCAGGCGGAAATCGATCGCCTGACGGCAGAGAACGCGAGAATTGCCGCCGAGCGTGACAAAGCGGCCGCGGAGGCGGCCCAGCGTGCCGCGCAGGCGCAGGTCGATCAGGCGCGGGCGCTGGCCGAGCAGTCCGCGCGCGATCGGGCAGCGGCGGAAGCGGCGCGTGCCGCGGCAGAAGCCCAGGCGCAAGAGGCGCGAGCGAATGCTGCGAAAGCGGAACGCGAGAAGGCCGAACTCCGCGATCAGCTGCGGCAGCAGCTCAATCAGATTCTCGAGACCCGCGAGAGCGCGCGAGGGCTCATCGTCAACCTGTCGGACGTGTTGTTCGATACCGGCAGCGCGAACCTGAAGCCGGGTGCTCGCGAGAAACTGGCAAAGGTCGCCGGGATACTGCTGTCGCATCCCGGGTTGAAGCTGCAGGTGGAAGGCCACACTGACAGCGTCGGATCGGCTGACTACAATCAGCGCCTTTCCGAGAATCGCGCCGACTCGGTGCGGACGTATCTTGTCGAGCAGGGTATCGCGTCCAACAGTGTGGGAACGGCGGGATTCGGCGAAACGATGCCGGTCGCGTCGAACGACACGGCGGCGGGACGACAACAGAATCGGCGCGTGGAACTGATTGTGTCGGGCGAGTCTATCGGCACAACGACACCGGCGACTCCGACGACCCGATAGCGCGACGCGGAAGTCAGGTCCCCCCGGCGCGCGGAGCACGGAGATCGCGCGGCGTTGGAATGCCCGGAGGGCTGACCTATGTTGATTGCGCAGGGGCTCGGTGAATACGGCGCGCTCAGCGGCGGCGGAATATCGAACTTTTTCGACAACATCGAGGACAGCATCCGTTATGGAGATCCCACCACCCTGGCGGCGATCTTCTGTGGTGTGGTTCTGATCTGGTTCTTTTTCTTGCGCGCACGATGAGCTGTCGAAACGGACACAGGGTGGTCCGCATCGGCTGAGGTTGCGTCTCCAACTGTCGCTCACATTGGCGGTACAATCGCGCTTCGCTGCTGGCGCGATTGCTCGCCATTCAAGGGAGCGGCACCATGAAACGCGACGTCATCACAATTGCCATCTTCGTACTTGGAATCGTGTCGTTCGGGTTGGCCGATGCGGCCGCCCAATCCGACACGCTCATCACCGTCAGTCCGCCAACGCCTTTTGCTCGCAATAAGCAGAACGAACCCGGCATCGCCATCAATCCTGCTACCCCGAACATCGTCGTCGCAGGAGCAAACGACGAGCTCGACCTCGAAGCGTGCAACGCGGGCAATGACACGAGCTGTCCGTTTACAACGAGCGTTGGTCTTTCGGGTGTTTACTTCTCCTTCAATGGCGGCGCGACCTGGACGCAACCGACCTACACCGGGTGGAGCGCGAGAAATCCGAGCTGCACCGGTGTGCCTGGCGCGGATCCGGGGTGTCAACCGGCGGTGGGTCCGATCGGGACGCTGCCGTGGTACTTCGAAAACGGCCTCGTCTCCGACGGCGATCCATCGCTCGCCTTCGGACCGCGGCGAGGCTCCAATGGCGAGTTCTCGTGGGCGAACGGGGCCCGCTTGTACTACACCAATCTCGCGTCCAATTTCAGTTCACTGAGGAGCGAGGCCACGTTTGCCGGTTTCGAGGCGATTGCCGTATCGCGGACGGACAACGTTGCGGCCGCGGCAGCAGGCGTGAAGAGCGCGTGGATGACTCCCGTGATCGTCAGCCGTCAGAACGCGGCGCTCTTTTCCGATCATGAACAGGTGTGGGCCGACAACGCGGCCTCGAGTCCGTTCTTCGGCAACGTGTACGTCTGCTTCGCAGCATTCCGCAGCCAGGAGAAAAGTCCAAATTCGCTGCCCAATGCGATCAAGCTCGCGCGCTCGACTGATGGCGGCGACACCTGGAATGAGAAACAACTGTCACCCGGCGTGAACAACATTCGGATGGGCCGTCAGGACTGCGGCGTTCGCACTGACAGCCAGGGCATCGTGTACGTCTTCTGGCAGGGGACCGATGCGCCGAGCTTCGGCAACAGTATCTTCCTCGCACGCTCGTTCGATGGCGGCCAGACATTCGATCGCCCGCAGCGGATCGGCACGTTCGACAATTGCGCGCGTTTCGATCCTGTGGGAGGCTCCACGTTCGACGGCGTTACCGGGGCCCGTTCCGGCTCCTTCCCAAGCCTCGACGTCGCGAACGGTGCGCCGACCGGAGCCGGCGCGACCGACCGCATTGTCGTGACATGGTGCAGCGGCACGCCCCCAACGCCGGCGAGCCCGGGCCCGAACGAAAGAGCGGTCGTGAAATGGTCGACCAATCACGGGGAGACATTCAGTGGGCCGGTATTCGCGTCGCCTCCTTCCGATCGCCCGAACTTCCCGGCAATCGCCATCTCGCCCAACGGACAGGACGTGTACATCACGTACGACAATTTCCTGCAGCCCTACCAGACGGATACGACGCTGCCGCGACTGATGCAAGGCGTCGTGCGACATGCCGATTTCATCGCCATTGGAGCGTGGTCGGATGTTCACCGGGCCCCGGTCGGCGACGCGCGCGCCTCGAGCGCCAATGCGCTCTCATCCGAGTTCATCGGCGACTACAACAACATCCAGGCAACCAACGGGTTCGCCGTCGCAACGTGGAACGACGTACGTGATGCGTCCGACTGTCCACCGATCGACGCCTATCGTCCGTCGCTGTTGACGGCAAGCCCGCTGGCGAAACCTGCCCCCAACATCGTCTGCCCGGCCACCTTCGGGAATTCCGATATCCGGGGCGGCCCATTCGCCGATCCGACGCCCTGAACGACCGGGCTCTGACCGGCGGCAATCTCGACGTTGACGAGGCGCGTGTCGTCACGTTCCAGCGCCGGATCGATGATCCGGTGCTGGAAGGCACGCTAGGGCTTTGTCACGATTGTCGAACGTGATGTCACACTTCCACCCGCAGCCGGGCTCGGAGTGCTCCCAGGCACCGGAATCGGATTGCCGGTGGGGATCGACATCGTGCTCGTCGGCACCAGACTCACTCCTGGGGCCGTTGCCGTGCTCGTCGTCGGCGCCGGTATCAGACTAAGCGGCGCGGGGATCAGACCAAGCAAAGGGACCGGATTCAGACCAGGCAACAGAACCGGACTTGAAACTGGAACAGGCGATGCGGCGAACGTCGCTTTCGATGTCAGCGTAACGGTCTGGACTGCCACTGCCGTTTGACCCGCGGTTGGGTTTGATCCGCCGGTCGAGATCGGAGTGGATATTACGGTTGGGGCAGTGGGGCTCGTCGAAGAGTCACAAGCGCTGCCGAATGCACACGACGCGACGATAAAGATAAACGCGAAGCGCTGCATGGACCCCGGGCGAGCAAGACGAATACCATCTACGGCATCACGATCCAGGTCTAGATGTCTGACGGAATCCATCCAACTGCAGTGAGTGAGTTGGCGCCCGTTCCATCGGGTCTCGCAATCGCGTTGGGAGCAGCCGACCAAGGCTACGGCTGTGGCTGCATATTATCTTCCGCGGGGGTGTCTTGTCGCCGATTTCATTTATGTGATTGCCGTAAGTAGCTGACTCACAAGGCTTCTCTAAAGTGCCAACGTGGTGCTTCGTTTGCTCCGGTACTCCGCCTCCCCTGCTGGGGTGCAGTTATGGCCCCCGGAGCGCCCATGACCCTGCGTGCGGCAACTCTCGTCGCGACCGGCTTCCTTCTCGTTCATCTCGGATCACCGTCCTTCGCCGCAGCCGACGATGTCGGGTGGAATCCGTTTCTCTTCATCTCCACGTGCTCCTCGTGCGGACCGTTGACGCCGCTCACGTTGGAACAGGCAGACGGCGGGCAAGTCCTGCCGGGTGGATTCACGTTCGGTGGAGCGGATGTAGACAGCGGCATCCCGAATGCTGAATTGCCGATCGCTGCCGGCAACGCAAACGTGCCTGGCAGCGTGCCTGGTTTCGCGAACGCAAATGGATTGGCTGTTGCCGGAGGTCTCGGCATCGGGTCCGCGGCGCTCGCTGGTGGTAGCAATGGCAATGGTCTCAGCTACGGCTTCACCGTGAGCGCCAATTCGACAGGAGAGGCCGCTAGTGGCGGTCAGGGATCCGGCACAGGCAACCACGAGGAGCTCGCGTTCACCTTGGGTAGTCCCTCAAGTGATGGCGACGCCGAGGAGGACCTCCCTGAGACACGACTGTCGCTGACGGATGGACCTGGAAGTGGGTCAGGCGGGGGAGACACGGTCGTTCCGGAGCCGACGAGCATGCTGCTGTTCGGAACCGGTCTGGCCGCAATCGGTGCGCTCGCGCGCCGCAAGAGACGTTCTCTCTAAGGGTCGTCGGGCCTCGGACGTGCAGATGACCCGGCGGTTACGTCGTCGGTTTCGATGTTTGATCCGCACCGGCGGTCTTCACCAATTCTCGCTCAGCGACGGACGATGCCTATATTGCGGTCGTCCGTGGAGTCAGACGCGCCGCGAAGAATCTCTACCGTCCAGACGTGGCGTCGTTCACGAGATCCTGTCTCGGACTGCCGCCTTCTTTGCTCTGCTCAAGCGACGCGTCAACCACTAGGCCGCTCCCAGCCGCGACGTGCGCTTCGAGCGCGAAGCCGATCGCTTCCCTCGGGTATTTTCGCGCACGTCGATCGATGGGTTGAGTTCAGACGGTCACTGTCACGCGCAGGAAGGTCGCCGGAATTGATGTGGCGCCTTTGACCTCGCTTCTGTTCTGGCGTTCGAAGAGAGCCTCGAGCTCCTGCTGTAGCGCCTCGGATTTCCCGGTCTGTTCTGCAGCGGCGAAGGCGTTCATCGTTGGCCCGTAATACGTTCGAAAATCAGCCATCAACGCCGACGGCGGCTTCGGAGTTTTGAAGGTATACGTGTCTTTAACACACGAGATCCTTTCACCGGGAACACCTGCCGCGGTGAACCGCTCGATCACGTTGCTCTCGATCCCCCATGTCATCGGACTGACAAAGCCCTCGGGCGGTGGCGGCGAATACGCGGAGCTGATCTTCAGAATCTGGGCCACGAGCGTCGGATCGTTCGGTATCCAATTGCCCATCACGATCCGGCCGCCTGGCCTCGTCACGCGCACCATCTCTTTGGCCACGTCGAACGGCTTGGGTGCGAACATCGCCCCGAAGATGCTGACCACGAGATCGAAATTGTCATCAGGGAGTTCGCTCAGGTTCGTGGCATCGCCCTGTTGAAACCGGCAGTTCGTCAAACCTGCTGCCTTCGCGCGTTCGTTCCCGGCTTCGACAAGATTTCTCGCGATATCGACGCCGAGGACGTCGGCGCCCAGTCTTGCCGCCGGCAGCGCCGTTGTGCCGTCGCCGCATCCCAGGTCCAGCACTTTCAATCCCGATGTGACGCCGAGGGTTGCTACGACCGCCTCTCCGCTCTCTCGCATGGTCGCGGCGATGCGCGTGAAATCACCCTTTTCCCACAACGCCTGGTTCGGATTCATGACGTGTCCCTCCCGGTCAGCGCGTGGAAGGTACAATGCGGCGGGGAGAGCGACCATGGCCGAGCGTCGCCAACACTTGCTCGAACGACCGTCGCGGTCCGATTCCATAGCCAGCCGGCCGCAGAACATTGCAGGGAGTCCAGAGGCCTGAATGGATGCCTTCTCTGAGATTCTGAGCGGCGTCAAGTTGAGCGGCGCCGTGTTCTTCACCGCCGAATTTTCAGCGCCCTGGGGGTTCTTCACGCCCGCGTCGAAGCTGATGGCGGAGAAGGTCGCTCCGGGTGCGGCGCATCTCGTCCTCTATCATCTGTTGATTGAAGGCAACGGCTTCGTCGAGATGGAAGACGGACGGTCCGTCGTGCTCACGCCCGGAGACGTCGTCATCTTTCCGCATGGCGATCCACACCACATGAGCAGCGGCAAGGGGGCGAGGCCGCCGTTTCCGAATTACGGGATTACTCCGAAGATCAAGGCCCGCGATCTGAGTCCGCTGCGTGCCGGTGGCGGCGGCGCCGTATCCAGGTTCGTGTGCGGGTACATGACCTGCGACCCTCACCTCAGTCGCCCGATCCTCAGCGGGCTTCCGCCGGTCTTCAAGGTCAACGTGCGGGAGGATTCATCCGGCCACTGGCTGGAGAGCTCCATCATGCACCTCGTCGAGGAAGCGGTGTCAGGGCGGGTCGGCAGCGAAGCGATGCTGGCCAAGCTTTCGGAGGCGCTGTTCGTCGACACCTTGCGGCGGTACGTCGACAGCTTGCCCGAACAGCACAGCGGGTGGCTGGCAGGAGCGCGCGATCCAATCGTCGGGAGAAGTCTTGCACTCCTGCACGGCCGCGTCGCCCATCACTGGACGATCGCGGATCTTGCGGAGGAAGTGGGTATTTCGCGATCGGCGCTCGTCGAGCGATTCAGCCGATATCTCTCCGAGCCGCCGATGACGTATCTAACCAGGTGGCGGCTTCAATTGGCGGCGGAATCGCTCAAGAAGACCTCCCGGGGCGTCGCGGACATCGCCGCCGATATCGGCTACGAATCGGAGGCGGCGTTCAGCCGCGCGTTCAAACGGGAGTTCGGGCAGCCTCCAGGCCAATACCGCAGCGATCAGAGAGGATCGCGTCTGCGCACGCGCACCATCGAGCTGCCAGCCGTAACGTAAGGCTGAGAGGGGAGGCTCATCCCTCATTGCCGGTTGTCCGGCGCCTTCCCCTTGCCTCTCGCTTCGAGTTCCAGAGACCAGATGCCGAGCGCGTTCGCGCATGCCCGCGCGTCCGGCGGGCTCAGGAGGGTTTGTCCGGAAGCCGCGAAACTTTGCGGTGCGTCCGGAGGAGGCGAGGTTCACGGTTCCCGGCGGATCTGTTCGAGGTCGGCGGCCGAGACTCTATAGAGCAATACGGCGTGAGCAACGTGATCGACCGGCTTGAAATGCTCACGCAGCCATCGGAACCTCTCAGGATCGCCCAGCACGCCGGTGAGTGCGTTTACGTGGACAAGAATCGTCCCTGCGGTCGGGATGTCCGGATCCACAACGGCATCCGGATGTGCGGCGAGATATTGCCGCAGATACCACTCTTCCTGACCCCAATCGATGTTCGAGTCGGCGAGAACGGTATACGCCTCGTTGCGGTCCCAGACCAACTCGTTAAAGTAGGGAAGGAAATGTGGATAGTAAGACATCACCGACAGCATCATCGCAGCGATCGCCACGGAAAGCGCGATCAGCACAGGCCGGGTTAGAGCGCCGGCTTTCGCAACGAGAGCTCCGGATGAGACGTACAGCAGCGGGAACACCACGAGGAAGTGGCGAATGCCAATCTGAGCACGATAGAAGAAGTTGAAGTAGATCGTGAAGAACAGAACCGGCACGAGCAGCATCGCCCCATTCTTGGGGAACTGAAAACTCCGCCACCGCGCGAGATACACGACGCCTGTTGCGAACAGCAGGAACAGCGTCGCAATCGGCAGTTTGTACAGACACGCGTAGACGTAGTACCCGGCGAATCCTTCGGCCTCGCGAAGTCTGCCCAGCAGATAGGTTCTGCCGAAGACCTCGCCGGTTCGTTCGTGCGCTATGACTTCGTCGAGGCCTTGCAGGTACGCGTGGGGGACTGGCAGCGGCAGCCTGCCAAGCACGCCTGACCGCGATTGAAGCGCTTGAAACACATTCGATTCGAAGGCGTACTCGTTCAACGGGGTGAGCGTCCGGTTGAAAAGAAAACCGACGTTGATGACGAGCAGGCTCAACAACATCAGCGCCAGGGCAACACCGGAGAAGCCGATCGCCCGGCGGCGTACTGCGTCGAAACGACGTTGGCGGACGTCGGAAGAGAGTTCTTTCGCATAAAACACCACCGCGATGACCGCAAGCAGCGGAAACAACGCAATCGCCGTGTACTTCGAGATCTGGGCTAAGCCGAGCATGAGCCCACTCGTGATCGTCAGTCCCCATGAGCCCTGATGAAGGGCCTTCCAGAAGAAGTACAGCGTGAATGCCATCGCGCCGGCCACGTAGAGATCGGTTGTGATCAACTGGGAATGCGCCAGCAGATTGGGATCGAAGGTGTACAGCGTCAGCGCGAGCAGTCCCGCGTTCGCGCCGTATAGATCGCGCGTCCACGCGAAGACGCACAGGGCAACGAGAAGCGAGAAGAGGACCGTGATGTACCGGCCTGTCTCGGGTCGGTCCAGGAACGACGACAGGGGACCTGGCGGCATGTGCATCGCAACAGCCGCTGGCAGCGCGTTCAGTGCGAGGATCGGCATGCTGCTGTCGTCCAATCGCGCAGGGTTGTGTCGAAGAAGAATGTTCTCCCCGTACTTGAAATGCTCCGGCTCGTCATAGGTGAGCGTCATGTGCCGCATGCTCGTCACGTCTACGGCAAGCAGGACGCCAAGCAGTAGCAGGACCAGACCCTTCTGCCGACGATGAAGCGGTACGACGTCTGTCTCTCGTGGGACACGCCGCTTCGCCGTTCGAGGCGCAGCGCGCTCGACGATTCCAGCGGCGATAGCGACCACTCCGATGCTGAAGGAAAGCCAGGTAAGCGCCCAGAGAATCGTCGAAATTGTTGGGTGCGGTGCGGAGGGGTAGCGGCCTTCACTGGAGCGAGGGCTGACGCGGAATCGTGTTCTGTCGATCTCCGCCGTGTCTGCGACCGCCACGTCGCCCACCAGCGTCTTGATGTTTGCCGGAGATGGGTCGGTAAGAAGGTACGCCCATGTGCGCCCCTCCAGAAGCTCACCCTGGGAAAGGCTGTAGCGCTGTTCCAGGCCGTGGCGCATCGTGTCGGTGACACCGGCCGCCCACATGACATGGATGGCAGCAGGCGTAGGACCAAGCGTCGCCTGCAATGCTCCGTATGCCAACGCCGAGATCGCGAAGCAAAGGAGTCCCGTCGCGCGCGTCACGCGCTCAAGCCGGGAGCGGGAAGACTAACGGGCACATCGGAAACCGAAGTTGCCGAACTGGCTTGACGGAGGCCAGTCTCCAAGTACGGCGAAGGCTCCAGCCTGTGCATGGTCGTACCGGCTGGCACCTCGAACCAAGGCCCCGGGAGCGCCAGTAGTTTCGGCGCCAACCAGACCCTGCCAGTCATCGCTGAGGGTGCCCCAGCTCCCAGGGGCGTTCGGCGAACGTGGCACCCACTCGGCGACCCACTCCCAGGTGTTGCCCACCATGTCGAACGCGCCGACGTCCGAGACGCAGCCGCTCCGCGACCCCGTGGGTGACAAGCTGCCGGAAAAATTCAGGTTGTCAGTGTCACAGGTCGTCGATCCGTTATCGGCCCCACCTGTATCCGGGGTTCCCAGCGCGGCGACTTGCCACTCCTGGTTGGTCGGCAGCCGCTTGAGCGAGTTGCGGGCCGCGGCCGCGGCTTGAAACCACGAAACGTACCCCGCGGGCGTCACCCCTGGGATCGAGACGGCATAGACGTTGACGCAGCCATTGCCGGTGTCCGGGCAGCCCGCCGCAGCCAGGTCGCCGGGCGCGAGCCCGACCTGCACGGCGCCCGCGCTCTGTAAGTTCGCCAGCGTCACCGTGCCCGACTGAATCGACACGATAAGTTTGTCCTTCGCCTTACCGTTCGGTACTGGAGCCAGATTCCATACGCTCGCTTCGTACTTGTCCATGCAGACCGTTCCCGACTGCACGGAGTCGGCGGGACACGCCGCCGCCGCCGCCGGCTCGACGAGCATCCCGAGGCCGAGGACCAAAACCAGCGCCGATACTCTGATGAGAGTTCTCATTGTTTTCCACTCCTCTGCGATGTTCGCCACGCGCTCGATTCACGGTCTCCGATCTACGCGCGAAACGGGGAAGGAACGGCTCAAACAGCCTCATTTGTGCTCGAACCTGAGCGAGGCGGCAATCGCCAGGTGATGTTTCTGCTCGATGTTCGCTGTCGTGCCGTAGGCGGCGACGTCGATGCCGAAGTGGTCGCTGAGGTTGAAACCGATGCCGCCGGTGGGGTTCCACCGCTTGATCGTGTAGCGGGCGCCGCCTCGCAGCTCGATGCGGTCGAACCGCCGTTCGACACCGCCGTGAAACGAGTTACCGCCGAACCCGTGGCCGACCTGCGCCGCGGTGGTCCATTCGTCGTTCACAAATGCCACATCGCCGCGATAATCGATCGGCAGCTCGATGCGCACTTCGCCCGGCGCTGCAATGGTCGTCTCGACGAAGTTGCTGTTCCCTGTGAGCAGGTTGCCGAGCGTGTAGCGTTTGCCTTCGAAGTCGCTCCAGTTGATCCGATTGCCGATGCCCCTTGCGCCGAAGCCGAACTCCATGTGGTCGATCACGGCGCCGATGCCAAGATCGATCGAATAGCCGGTCCCCTTGGTGGCGTGGCGCTGGTCGATGACGATCGGCGATGACGTCGGCAGCACAGTCACCAGGCCGTTCCGGTCGGTCTCGATCTTCACGACCATGTCGATGTCCTGATACTCGAAGCCCCGCAGATAGTTGTAATCGGCGGCGACGTACAGTCCTTCGCGGTCGGTTCCGGAGCCGATGCCTGGGGGCCATGCCATCCGCCCGCGGTAACCGCCGGTGATCGCTAATGCGAGCTGCCCCTGCGACCGGCTCGTCATCGGCATCGTCGCGTTCGCGACATTGACCCCCGACTCGAGAACGCCAGTGAGGGTCGGGTCGATCAGCTCGGCGCTATGCATCGATAAGTACGGCCCCGCGCCTATATAGATGCCTTGGAACGCACCGCCGCTCCCGGTTTTGATTTTGATGGTGCGGCCGAAGCTCGGGGATGCGAGACCTTCAGCGAGCATGGAGTTCGCCGGTTCGAACCCCTTGTATTTCGACAGATCGCGGCTGAGCGTCGCGTTCCGGATATCGCTCACGAACAGGGCCTGCGCCGAGTCGTCGTCATCGCGGCCGACGACGTAGTGAATAGGCGTCGCGGCGTATTCTGCGACCCGGATGGGATCGAACTTGGGATCGCCTGGATCGAAGACGCTGAAATCCTTCAAGACCTGGAACAGGCCGAAGGGAA
>Ga0075434_100004976_pt1 | contig 12053 bp, 9 predicted proteins | sample RhiMethybrSRZTD3_FD_75298 | JGI IMG/M metagenome (GOLD analysis project Ga0075434, IMG submission 75298) | Populus rhizosphere microbial communities from Tennessee, USA - Rhizosphere MetaG P. TD hybrid SRZTD3 | ecosystem: Host-associated > Plants > Roots > Rhizosphere > Soil | place: USA... | reverse complement strand
CGGACCGGGTCCTTCCCGGCGGACCACAGCGAGAGCTGTTCGGGCGCGCCCGCGCCGCGCGCGCTCCCGTTCGACCGACGGAACCGCGGGGCGGTCGCCGGGCTCGCGCCCGGCTCCCGACCGGCCGCAACCGACCGCACCCGGTCGCGGATCGCATCGCGCTCCGTCTTCGGGCCGTACGGCGTTCGGTACATCCGTTCATAGCGGGCGACGAGGTCAGGATGGTGCTCCTCCAGCCAGGGCAGGAACTCCTCCCGGACGCCGGGGCGCAGGTGCAGCATGATCGGCGAGACCGACGACGCGCCCGCCTCGAGGGACGCCTCGACGACGGCGCGCAGCTGCTCCGGGCGGTCGGAGATCCCGGGGAGGATCGGCGCGATCAGGACGCTCGTCGGGATCCCGGCCCCGACGAGCGTCCGCAGGGCTTCGATCCTGGCCTTGGGATGCGGCGTTCCCGGCTCGGTCTCGCGCCAGACGTCCTCGTCGAGCGTCCCGATCGAGAACGCGGCCGACACCGGCGCGTGCTCGGCCGCTCGGGTGAGCAGATCGAGGTCGCGCGTGATCAGCGTGCCCTTCGTCAGGATCGAGAACGGGTTCCGGTGATCGGCGAGCGCCTGCAGGATCCCGCGCATCAGCCGGTAGCGCCCCTCCACGCGCTGGTAGGGGTCGGTGTTCGTGCCCATCGCGATGTGCTCGCCCTTCCACCGTTTCGCGGCGAGCTCTCGGCGCAGCACATCGGGGGCGTTCACCTTGACGACGATCTTGGACTCGAAGTCGCGGCCGGCGTTCATGTCGAGGTAGGTGTGCGTCGGGCGCGCGAAGCAGTTGTGGCTGACGACGCCGTCGGCGATGAAGTCGCCGGTCCCCGTCGTGACGTCGAACATCGGTATCTCGAGAGTGAGGTCCTCGACCGCAACGATCCCGAGGGGTGCGTTGCCCTTCAGGGCCAGCCCTTCGATCGAGCGCTTCCGGATGATCGCGGGATCGACCGTGTGGAGGAACGCGAGGCGCTCTCGCAAGCCACCCACGAGCCGGACGACCTTGATGCCGTTCGGCCTCTGAACATCCTCGACGACGTACCGGAACTCGAGCCTGTCGAGCGCGTCGGTGACGTGCGACACGATCTCCGGGTCCGTGTTCGAGATCCTGATGACGTCCCGCGCACGCGACCCTTCGGCGTCGTAGATCCCAGCGAGGAACCCCTTGCTCCATGAGATCGAGGGATCGACCGGCCATCGGATCATCTCCTCGATCCGGTGAACGTCGGAGCCGCGGCTGGTTCGAACCGCGTGCAGCGGTTCCGTGCGTTCCGTGCCCACATGGAAGACGAAGCTCGAGACCGGGATCCCTTCGAGGGTTAGATAGTCCGTCGTGCGTCGGAGGCCGTCCTCGTCGGTGAGCGCGAGACGGAAGCGATGACGTGTCGCAGGGCGTCCGGTCGAACGTCGGTACGCATACGTCCCGAGGTGCCCGTCTCCGCGGATCATCCCGGTCAGGTACCCGCGCCGGTAGTCCTCGTCTTCGACCGGAGGGTCGGCGAACGCGCCCACGCCGACGAGCGCGTTGTTCGTCGTGAGGTAAGGACGCCGGGTCCGACCCTGCTCGGTCCCAGTGACATGTTTCCAACCGCGCTCCGTCAGGAAACGATGGTCGCCGCTGGCGATCAGCTCGGTGCCGTCCTCGAGCGTCACGCGGTACGCCCGCTTGACCGTTTCCCAGTGCGCCAGCACATCCGTGACCACGTACCGTCGATAGCGTCCCTCGATCCGGGTTCCGTACACGCGATCGCCGACCTGGATCTTCGCGAGAGGTTTCGCTCGCCCGTCTCCCATCAGGATCGGGGTGTCGCCGGCCGCGCAGTAACTACATGCATGCGTGCAACCCCGATACGGATTGATCGTCCAATCGAACGGGAGGAAGTCGCCCGGGACGCGGTTGATGACCGATTTCGCCTCGACCTCGATGCACTCGATCCCGCGGAACTCGGGCGTGTCGAACGTGCGTCGAGCGATCTCGAACAGCTGCGCTCCCGGCATGTGTACGCCAGGATAGAACAGGTGTTCGATTCCGGCTAGACCTCGAGGCTGCGGTCGAGCGTCGCGAGTCGATCCGCGAGCGTCGCGAGCAACCGAACGGCGATCGTGGGGTCTTTGGACATGGCGCTCTTCAAGCCCGTGGCGGAAAGCGTCAGGCACTCGACCTGGGTCTCGGCGGTCACCGTCGCCGATCGCGGCGCCTTCGTCAGCACGGCCATCTCGCCGAAGAAGTCATCGGGCCCCAGCCGTTTCAGCGTGCGACCACCCCTGGAGACCCTCGCGGTGCCGCTGAGGATCACGTAGAAGACGCTGCCGGGCACGTCCTCCTTGACCAGCTCCGTGCCGGCCCTGGCGCGTCGGAAGGCGCTGGCGCTCGCGAGCCTCCGCAGATGCGCCCGGGACAAGCCCTGGAACAGCGGGGCGCGTTCGAGCAACGCCATCTGCTGCTTGATCACGCGCCTGCGACCGCCCCCTCCGCGGCCGGTCGGCGTGAACGTCCATGCGATCCCTGGCTCGGTCATGGATGCACGAATGTAGCGGCCGGCGCGCTTCGCTGCGAATCCGGGGACAGCGTCCTGCTTCCAGCATCCGCGGAGGACCGACCGAGAGGCGGCCGTCGAGCGCCACCATCCTGCCTTGGCTTGACAGGTCTCCTGCGGCGGTGGAACCGTTGGCGGTCGCAGGGAAGGAGGAGTGCTAGGAGGCACCCATCACCAGCGCGTGCTGGCGTCCCCCGGGCCCGTGACCGTCGCGACATCGACGTCGTCGCCGGTGAGGTCGGCGATCGCGCGACGACGCTGGGTGCGCTCAGCCTCGTCTCCCGCAAGGTGGACCCGCTGCAGCCGCGGCCCCGGGTCGCGCGGATCGGGAACGGTGTGGAGGCACGACGGCTGCCCTGATCGGCAGCCGAAGACGAGAGACCGAGCACGGTCTCAGGGGGGAGATGATCGATGAAGACGACGCTGAGGAGCGTGGTCGCGGTGAGCTCGCTGCTGCTGGTGCTCGCCGCGTGTAGCTCCAACTCGAGCTCGAGCAGCGCACCGGGCGGGTCCGGGTCCGCGGCCGCGCCGCAGATCGACGCGGGTTCGTTCACGGCGGACTTCGCGGTGATGTCGCAGCTGAAGGACCTCGCGGCGCAAGGGAACGGGATGATCGGCGTGCTGTTGCCCGACACCACGACGTCGACCCGCTACGTGCAGTACGACGACCCCTTCCTGACGAAGGCGTTCGAGACGGCCGGCCTGACGCCGGACCAGTTCAAGATCACGAACGCTCAAGGAAGCGCTTCAACGATGCAGACCCAAGCGGAAGCCGACATCAACGCGGGCGCTTCCGTGCTGCTGATCGACCCGATCGACCCGGGAAGCGGCGCGGCGATCGAGAAGAAGGCCGAGTCCCAGGGCCTGAAGGTGATCGACTACGACCGGCTCGTGACCGGCGGTCCGCAGGACCGTTACTACGTGAGCTTCAACAACGTGCAGGTCGGGAACCTGATCGGACAAGGTGAGGTCGACTGCATCGGCGCGTGGAACGTCCAGAAGCCGAACATCCTGGTGATGGACGGCGACCCCACGGACAACAACGCGAAGCTGTTCGCGCAGGGCTACAACTCGGTCCTGAAGCCGCACTTCGACGATGGCTCGTACGTGAAGGTCGGTGAGCCGGCGGGCACATGGACCCCGTCGGTCACGGCGACGAACTTCGAGCAGCAGTACACGGCGCACCCGAACATCAACGCCGTGATCACGCCGAACGACGACAACGCGAACGCCGTGATCTCGATCCTGCAGAAGAACAACATCGCGCCGAAAACGTTCCCGACGACGGGACAGGACGCGTCACCGGTCGGGCTGCAGAACATCCTGAAGGGCTACCAGTGCGGGACGGTGTACAAGCCGTTCTACGCGGAGGCCCAGGCCGCGGCCGCGCTCGCGATCTTCCTCCGAGCTGGGGCGACGCCACCCTCGACCCTCGTGAACAGCACGACGCACGACGATCAACTGAACGCGGACATCGCGTCGGTCTACACGACCCCGGTGTGGGTCACGACCGACAAGGTCAAGGACGTGATCGACGACTCGAACACGACGGGCGTCGGTCCGACGGCGAAGGATGTCTGCACCGGCGACGTCAAGAGCGCCTGCCAGGACGCGGGCATAAGCTAGGCACGAGAGGGATCGGGCCGCGCGCGATCCGCGCGCGGCCCGATCCCAACCATCGAGAGGGGAGCCGCGACGGGGACCGTTTCCACCGACGTGCGCCCGGAGCAACCCGCCGGCGCTCCCACGGGCGCGGCCGAACCGCTGCTCCGTCTTCGCGGCATCGGCAAGAACTTCGGGCCGGTGCAGGCACTCGTCGGGGTCGACCTCGACGTTCCCGCGGGTCAGGTGACCGCGCTCGCGGGCGACAACGGCGCCGGCAAGTCGGTCCTCATCAAGTGCATCGCCGGGATCCACGCGCCGGACAGCGGTCAGATGTGGTGGGAGGGCCGCGAGGTCCACATCCGGACGCCGCGGGACTCCGCCGGCCTCGGGATCGAGACCGTCTATCAGGACCTCGCGCTCTGCGACAACCTCGACATCGTCCAGAACATGTTCCTGGGGAGGGAACGTCACCGCTCGGTCGTGCTCGACGAGGAGAGCATGGAGTTCTCCGCGAAGGAGACCCTCGCGAGCCTCTCGGTGACGACGGTCCGCTCGATCCGGCAACCCGTCGCGTCGCTCTCCGGAGGGCAGCGGCAGTCCGTCGCGATCGCACGAGCCGTCTTGTGGAACACGAAGCTCGTGATCATGGACGAGCCGACGGCGGCCCTCGGGGTGAGCCAGACCGCCCAGGTGCTCGCGCTCGTGCGCAGGCTCGCCGAGAAGGGTCTCGCGGTCCTCCTCGTCTCCCACAACATGAACGACGTGTTCGAGGTCGCCGACCGGGTCGCCGTGCTCCGGCTCGGCCACATGGTCGCGGAGAAGCCCGCGCCGGAGCTCGACACGCAGATCGTCGTCGACTACATGACGACCGGGACGTCCTCGCGCGCCCCGGATCGTTCCTCGGAGGGCTGACGTGGCCCGCGTCGACGAGCCGCTCCCGCCGGCTGACGAAGAGATCGCCGCAGAGCCGGCGATCTCGCCGGACGTCGCGATCTCGCCGCAGCTCATGGCGGGATCGGTCTCCGAGTACCTCAAGGTGTCGTTCGCGCGGATCCGGGCCGGCGAGACCGGAGTGCTCCCCGTCGTCGGCGGGCTCTTGCTCGTCTCGATCCTGTTCCAGCTCCTCAACTCAGAGTTCCTCACGGCCAGGAACCTCGTGAACCTGCTCGTGCAGGCCGCCGTGGTGAGCGTGCTCGCGATGGGTGAGATCTATGCGTTGCTGCTCGGCGAGATCGACCTCTCGATCGGCTTCGTCGCCGGGATCGGCGGCCTCGTCGTGGCGGAAGCCGTGAAGCCGACCGTCGGCTGGGAGTGGTGGATCGCGATCCTCGTCGGCCTCCTCGCGACCGCGGCGATCGGCGCGCTGCAAGGCACGCTCATCACGAGGATCGGCCTTCCCTCGTTCGTCGTGACGCTCGCCGGATTGCTCTTCTGGCAGGGCGTGATGCTGAAGGTCCTCGTGAACGGCGGCTCGATCCTCGTCAGCGACAACATCATCAACGACATCACCGCGGGCAACCTCACGCCGGCCGCGGGATGGGCGGTGATGTTCGTGGTCGTCGGGATCTTCGGCGTCATGACGTGGCGGCGCGACGCCAGACGTCGCGCCGCCGGGCTGGTCGCGCCGCCCCCCACGTTCACCGCGATCAAGATCGCCGCCGCCCTCGCGGGCGGCGTCGCGATCGTCCTGCTCTGCAACGTGAACCGCGGGCTGATACGCCCGATCAGGGGCGTGCCCTGGGTCGTCGTGGTCGTGTTCGCGGTGCTCGCGGCGTGGAGCTTCGTGCTAGGACGGACGCGGTTCGGCCGGTACATCTACGCGATCGGCGGCAACGCCGAGGCGGCCCGCCGCGCCGGGATCAACCTCCCGCTGATCCGGACCGCCGCCTTCGCCTTGTGCTCGTTCACCGCCGGCATCGCCGGCGTGATCTACATATCGCGGTTGCAATCGATCTCGACCGCCCTCGAGGGCGGGAACCTCGTGCTGTACGCGGTGGCCGCCGCCGTGATCGGCGGGACGAGCCTGTTCGGCGGTCGCGGCAAGGCGCTGCACGGCGTGCTCGGCGGCCTCGTGATCGCGGCGATCGTGAACGGGATGGGCCTGCTGGGGTTCAGCGCCCCCGCCCAGCAGGTCGTGACCGCTCTCGTGCTGCTGGCCGCCGTGACGATCGACGCGCTCGCCCGGCGCGGCAGCCGCGCCACGGGCCGCTAGCGGCACCTATCATCCGCGGATGGTTCCGATCGACCACCTCCTGACGTTCGCGGCCGCGGCGTTCGTCCTGATCGTGATCCCGGGTCCGAGCGTGATGTTCGAGATCAGCCGATCGGTCGCGCTCGGTCGCCGGGCGGGTCTCGCGACCGTCGCGGGGAACGCGCTCGGCGAGCTGGTGCAGGCGGCCGCCGTCGCGGTCGGGATCGGCGCGATCATCCAGCGCTCGGCCCCGTTGTTCACCGTCGTGAAGGTGGTCGGCGTCGCCTACATCATCGTCCTGGGGGTCCGCGCGATCCGCGACCGCCGCTCGCTGACCGACGCGCTCGGCGTCGCGGTGGCGCCGAGGAGCGATCGGCGGATCTTCTTCGAGGGGTTCGTGGTCGGTGCGACGAACCCGAAGTCCCTCGTCTTCTTCGCGGCGGTGCTCCCGCAGTTCGTCGTGTCCGACGCGGGCGCTGTGCCGCTCCAGCTGGCGCTCCTCGGCGCCGTGTTCGTCCTGATCGCGCTCGTCTCGGACAGCGCCTGGGTCGTCGTCGCGGGGACGGCGAGGGACTGGTTCGCTCGGTCGCCTCGCCGGCTCGAGCTCGTCGGCGGCGCCGGCGGTCTGATGATGATCGCGGTCGGGATCCGCCTCGCCTTCACCGGCCGCAAGGACTGAGCGTGCGGACCCTCGTCTGGCGCCGGCTCGACGAGCCGGGCATGGAGATCGCGCGCGTGGACTCGCTCGCCCGGGCGGAGGGGACGCAGGTCGGCGCCACGTACGAGGCGCGGTGGCGGCTCGACGGCGATCGTCTCGACGTGGAGGTCGTGGGCGCCGGCCGGCGGACGGTGGAGCTCGGCGACGCCGACCTGTTCGATCTGTTCGCGTCGCCGTTCTTCAACTCGTTGCCGGTGATGCGCGACGGCCTCCTCGAGCACGGACCCGCGCGCGACTACGTGATGCGGTTCGTCACCCTTCCGGACCTCGAGGTCGTCCCCTCCGAACAGCGGTACGAGCCTCGCGGGGGACGCGTCGTGCGGTACTCGTCCGGTTCGTTCGCGGCCGACATCGCGTTCGATGCCGACGGCTTCGTCACGAGCTACGAGGGCTTCCTCGAGCGGATCTCCTAGGACGGTCCGCCGGCCAGCGCCGACATCGCCTTCGGCACCGTCTCCTCGGGTTTCACGCCGTACCACGCATCGGCGATGCGGCCGTCCTCATCGATCAGGAAGGACGATCGGAGGATGCCCATGTACCGGCGACCCTTGTGCTCGCGCTCCACCCAGGTGCCGTACGCCTCCGCGACCGCGTGATCCTCGTCGGCGAGCAGGGGGAAGCCGAGGTCGTACTTGCGGTCGAAGGCCAGCTGCTTCTGCGGAGCATCCGGAGAGATGCCGATCACGTCGGTCCCGATCCCGGTGAGGTCCTGCCGGTGATCGCGCAGATCGCACGACTGCGTCGTGCATCCGGGCGTGTCCGCCTCGGGGTAGAAGTAGACGAGGACCTTCTGGCCCCGCCGGTCCGCGAGGCGGACGGTGTCACCGTGCTGGTCGAGCAGCTCGAACGCGGGCGCCGTGTCGCCGGGTTCCAGTCGGTCCGTCATGTCCTCAACGATAGACGCCGTTGTGGCCCATCGAGTACCGGCCGGGCTGCGGGAAGAAGGCGAGGCCGTGCGGCTTGATGCCCGTCCTGATCACGTGCAGGACGTGGCCGGTCCGCGTGTCGATCACGGACACGGAGCCGTCGAACCGGTTCGACGCCCAGAGCTGCGTCCCGTCGGCGGACACCTGCAGCATGTCCGGGCTGCCGCCGACGTGCCACGTCGCGACGACCCTCCGGCGATCGAAGCTGATCGTGGAGATCGTCCCCGCGTACCGGTTCGCGACGTAGAGCAGCCGCCCGTTCCGGCTCACGGCGAGACCGTGTGCGCCGTCACCGGTGTGGATGAACCCGACCACCCGCATCCGAACGGGATCCACGAGGCTCACGCCGCTCAGGCCCTGGTTCGCCACGTAGAAGATCGAGCCGTCGGGTGAGGCTTTGATATCGATCGGCTTCCCGCCGACGCGGACGGATCCGGCGAGGCGCATCTTCTCGGTGTCGACCCTGACCACGACACCCTGGTACTCCGTGCTCATCAGGATGAACCGTCCGTTCGCGGTGAAATCGCCGTGGTCGATGCCCTGCCAGGGGATCGACACGACGCGGAGGATGCGCCACGTGTGCGGATCCATGAAATCGAGCTGGTTCTGATACTCGACGACGTCGATCGCCTTCGTCCCGTCGGGCGTGAAGTAGAGGTTGTACGGCTGGGGCACGCCGCCGATCGTCCGTACCGGCCGTCCGGTTCGCGGGTCGATCACGGTCAGCGCGTTCTGTCCGCTGTCGTCGACGTAGAGGCGTCGGAGGTTCCATGCGGGGGTGACGTGCTGCGGGAGCGAGCCGACCGGGTACACGTCGACGATCCGGAAGGTCTTCGGGTCGATCACCGTGACCGTGTCCGTCGTGTTGTCCGGGACGTAGACGCGTTCGGGGATCCCGCGGACCGCCGCGCTCATGTCGTTCGGGCCCGTGTGCCGGTAGAGGTCGACCGGTCGCGGACGCGATCGGTGCACCGGCTTCACTTCGTGCGTCGGCGACGTCGTCGGCGTTGCGACGCTGGCGTGCGCGATCGGTGTCGCGTCCTCGCCGGAGGGCTCGTGGATCTCCGCGAAGGCGGCGGCGCCGGCCGCGAGCGACGCCGCGATCACCGCGATGGGCGCCAACAGCCGGAAGGTTACCCGTCGAGGCCGATGGGTCCGATGACGACCCGATGCCATATCACGACGATACCGGTGCGCGATCGATGAGCGGGCGGCGTTGCGCTTCGCGGCATGCTAGGTTCTGCGCGCCCATGGGGTCGTGCCCGCGAGTTCCCCATCTGCGATCCGGCGGTCCCGCGCCGTGGGCACGTCCGTGTCCAACGAGGAAGGAGTTGCGGTGCGGCGTCGACTGAGGATGATCTCGGCTGGCCTGTCGGTCGCCGTCGCGGTGGCCCTCGTCTCGACGGGGGCCGCGGCTCGGCCTGCTCCCGCTTCCCGGGGTCGCGTCCCGCAGCGGCCGCTTCCGGTCGACGGCGCCGCCAAGTTCCCCTGGGGATCCGGGGTCGCGCGCGTGGTCCCGCACCGGATCGTCGTGGTGTGGAGGCCGGGCGTCTCCGCGGCATCGGGTCGGGAGCTGACCGCGCGGCTCCACACGTCGCGCATCGCGCCGACGCCCGGGCTCGGGGTCGACGTCGTCCGGGTTCCGGCGGGTCACTCGACTGCCGCAGCGATCCATACGTTCCGGCGTTCGCCGCTCGTGCGGTCCGCCGAACCGGATCGGATCGCGACCGCGTTCACGAACGACACCCGCTACGACCAGCAATGGGCACTGGAGAACACGGGGCAGTCCCACGACATGACCGACCAGGGTGGTGGTCCGGGGACGATGACGACAGGGACCCCGGACGCGGACGTCGACGCGCCGGAGGCGTGGGGGGCGTTGACCGTGCACCACCAGGTCGTCGTCGCGGTGATCGACACGGGTGTCGATATCACCCATCCCGACCTGCAGAACCAGCTCTGGGTGAACACGGCCGAGGAGAGCGGGACGCCCAGCGTCGACGACGACGGGAACGGCTTCGTCGACGACGTGCACGGCTGGGACTTCAAGGGGAACGACCCCGACCCGACGCCCGGGAACGGCATCGAGAACTCGCACGGGACCCACGTCGCCGGGATCGTGGCCGCGGAGCAAGGGAACTCGGAAGGGATCGCCGGCGTCTGTCCCGACTGTCGCATCATGGCGCTCCGGATCGGGTCCGCGTCTTCGCTGACGCTCGGCAACGAGCTGAAGGCGATCGACTACGCGATCCGCAACGGGGCAGACGTGATCAACCTGAGCCTCGGCTCACCCGTGTGGTCGAAGTCGGAGCGGAGCGCCCTCAACCGGGCCGGGAAGCATGGGATCCTCGTCGTCGCCGCCGCCGGCAACGACAGCCTGGACAACGACATCGACTTCTTCCACCACGCGGACTCCCTGCACCAGGCCCCCGCGTTCGCGCCGTCCTATCCCGCGACCTACACGCTGAAGAACATCCTCGCGGTCGCGGCGTCGAACGACCGCGATAACTACGCCTACGTCTCCCAGTGCCGCGGTTCCGCTCCCCTCTGGAAGTGCGGGTTCACGAACTGGGGACACGACTCGGTCGATGTAGCCGCGCCGGGCGTCGACATCCTGAGCACCGTCAAACAGGGACAAGGGACGACCTTCCCGGACTACGAGCTCTTCGACGGCACGTCGATGGCGACGCCGCTCGTCGCGGGCGTGGCCGGTCTCGTGCTCTCGGAGCACCCCGGCGATTCCGCCGTCCAGGTCAAGAACGCGATCATGCGTTCGGTGAACCACCTGTCGTCCCTGAGGATCTTCGACAGCTGGGCCTACGCGGTCGGGCAGCCGAAGAAGGCGCTGAGGGGGAAGTTCACGCGGACCCAGGGAAGGATCAACGCGAGCAAGGCGCTGGCGACGACGGATCTCTCGAGCGCGACCGCGCTGACGGACGGGAACATCGATGGCGCCCGCAGGATCAAGGGGAAGCGGACAGGGAGCGTGGCGTGGCCCGCCGATGCGAACGACGTCTACAAGCGGAAGCTCGTCAAGGGCTCCAAGTACGAGATCGACCTGACCGGGCCGAAAGGCCATGACCTCGACCTCTGGGTCTGGAAGCCGGGAACGAAGGAGATCTTCCAGTTCACCGCGTCGTGCTTCTCGTCGCCGACCTGCCCGGCGTTCCAGGCGGCGTCGGCGAGGCCGCGCACCCCGAACGAGACGGTGACGTTCACGGCCCACACGACCGGCACGTACTACATCCAGGTGAACGGCTGGTATTCGGGCGGGAGCTACACGCTCAGGGTTCGGAAGCGCTGAACGGTCACCGGACCTCGACCGCGATCGTGTGGTCGCCGGTGGCGCCGCTCGGGAACGGCGCCGCCTCTGCCGGCGTCTGAACGGCGCCGGTCCCGTCGGTCGCGCGCACCGCGACCGTGTGCGATCCGGAGGACGCGTTCCATCGGTAGGACCACTGCCGCCACGTGTCCTGGGTGTCTTCGTCTGCGAGGGTCGCACGCGTCCATGCGCCGCCGTCGACCGACACCTCGACCTTCGAGATCCCGCGATGCTGCGCCCACGCGATCCCGGCGACCGGGACAGTCCCCGCGACGAGCGTGGCCCCGTCCTTCGGCGTGTCGATCCTCGACTCGGTCTTGATCAGGACCTGCTGCGCCCATCCGCGACGCACCCAGTAGGGAGAGAACGCCTCGAAGGTCGTCAGCTCGATGTCGACGATCCACTTGCACGCCGACTCGTATCCGTAGAGCCCGGGGATCACCATGCGGACCGGGAACCCGTGCTCGAGCGGGAGTGGGGCGCCGTTCATGCCGACGGCGAGCATCGCATCCCGGCCGTCCAACGCGACCGACGCCGGTGTTCCGACCGTGAATCCGTCCGACGATCGCGAGACGATCTGGGTGGCGTTGGGGTCGACACCGGCCTCGTCGAGGAGCGCGCGGAGCGGGGCACCGAGCCACCGGGCGTTCCCGATGTACCGGCCCCCGACGGGGTTCGAGACGCAGCACAACGTGATATCGCGTTCGATCAGCGGA
>Ga0075434_100004975_pt1 | contig 12056 bp, 8 predicted proteins | sample RhiMethybrSRZTD3_FD_75298 | JGI IMG/M metagenome (GOLD analysis project Ga0075434, IMG submission 75298) | Populus rhizosphere microbial communities from Tennessee, USA - Rhizosphere MetaG P. TD hybrid SRZTD3 | ecosystem: Host-associated > Plants > Roots > Rhizosphere > Soil | place: USA... | reverse complement strand
CCGCCGCCGCCACCACCACCGCCGCCCTGACCAGGCCGGCGGAGCAGGTTGCCGAGGGTCTGGAGGAAGCTCACGTCGGGAGCAGCGTCTCCAGACTCGCCACCGCCCTCGCCACCGGCTGCCGGAGCGGCCGCGGCATTCGCATTCTGCGCGCGGGGCGTCGTCTCACCGGGCCGATCGTTGAACCGGCCTTGGGCGTTGAAGACGTTGCCGCCGCCCCCCCCACCGCCTCCGCCACCGCCGCCACCACCAAAGCCGAAGCGCTGCGCGAGGCCCTGAACGTCGCCCGAGAGCAGCGCGCTCTTGATCGGATCGAGCATCTGCGCGTTGCCGCCGTTCTTGGCGAGAGAATCGAACACGACGTTGATCCGCTGGACGAGCCACGCGCTGTCACGCTTCTGCGACGGCGAGAGCGCGACGGGCGGCGGGTTGCGGCCCTGGAAATTCCAGTAGACCCGCTGCACACCGGCGGACGCGGGACCTTGAATCGTCCGCACCGTATCGCCGCGGATGTCGCGAATCACGATGCTGGTGCGCGCGCGGCGATCGCTGCTGCCTTTGGCCAGCCGATACACGATCTCGGCGCCGTACTGCGGGCTCGCCGCGCGGAACGACTTCTGCCCGTTGCTGCCGCCGCCGAGCGGCGATTGGCCGTACTGATAGGCGATCGTCGGCTGGAAGAGATAGGCGTCGGCCGTGATCGCGCTGTCGTTCAGCTGCTCGAGCGGCGCGATGTTCACGATCCACAGCGCGCGCCCGTGTGTCGCGGCGATCAGGTCGCGGTCACGCGGATGAATCTTGAGGTCGTGCACGGGCACCGTGGGCAGGCCCGTCATGAAGCGCTGCCACGATCCGCCGCGGTTGAGGGAGACGTATGCGCCGACGTCGCTGCCCAGGAACAGGAGATCCCGGTTGGCGAGGTCTTCACGGATGACGTGCACGTACCCCGGACCGTCGTCGCCTTTCGGCAAGTTGCTCGCGATCGACCGGAATGACTTCCCGAAGTCGGTCGTGACATAGACGTACGGCGCGTAGTCGCCGGTGCGGTGATTGTCGAACGTGACGTAGAACGTCGCCGTGTCGAAATGCGATGGCTCGATCCGGCTGACGTAGGTACCCGCGGGCACGCCGGGGAAGCGACCGGTCAGGTCCTCCCAGTTCCCGCCATCGTTGCGCGTGAGCCAGACTTTGCCGTCATCAGTGCCGGCGTAGAGCAGGCCGGGCCGGATGGTTGACTCCGACAGCGACACGATCGTGCAGAACGTCTCGGCACCCGTCACGTCCGGCGTGACGCCGCCCGTCGTGCGGGTTGAGACGCGTATCTTCATCGAATCCTTTGTCGTGAGATCGGCCGAAATCGGGTAGAGATCCTCGCCGCGCTTGGTCGACTTCATGACCTTGTTCGCGCCGGCGTAGAAGATTTCGGGGTTGTGCGCCGAAATCAGGAAGGGCGTGTTCCAGTTCCATCGCAGGTCGGTCTCATTCGAGTCGGCCTTCTGGCGCAGCCGGAGCTCGGCGATGCGGCGCTTTTGGGCCGCATTCTCGGGCTTGGTCGTGTCGGGTCGCTCGATGACGATGGAGTCTTCGTACTGCGTGTAGCGTGGCCGCCAGTTCGGCTTCTGCAGCACGGCCCGGTCGCCCGTGGCGAAGTTGAGCCGTGACATGTTGCCACCCTGCGACTCGACGTAAATCGTGTTCGGGTCGGTCGGGTCCTGCGCCGTATAGAAGCCGTCGCCGCCGCCAACCGTGGTCCAATCGGCGTTGGTCAGCTCACCGTTGCGACGCCGCGAGGGGCCGCACCACGAACCGTTGTCCTGGAAGCCGGCGCACACATTATAAGGAAAGGCCATGTCATAGCTGACGATGTACGGCTGACCGATCGGGAAGATGTTCAGGAAGTCCCAATTGCCACCCTTGTCCCACGTCTGTGCCACGCCGCCGTCGTTGCCGACGATGATGTGGCTGGGATCGTTGGGATCGATCCACATCGCGTGGTGATCGACGTGAATTCCCACCGTCGTGTTGCCAACCGTCTTGCCGCCGTCATTCGAGAAATTCAGCGGCGTGGACGAGAAGTAGACGCGGTTAGGATCTTTGGGGTCGACGCGCACCTGCGAGTAGTAGAACGGCCGCACGTTGATACTGTTCATCTTTTCCCAAGTCGCGCCCCCATCCTGCGAGCGGTAGAGACCCGAGGGTCTCACCTGCGCCGCCTTTCCGGCGCCTTTCTGCGCATTTGCAGCTGTATCGGCTTCCACCATCAGATAAATCACCTTCGGATTCGACGCGGCGATGGCGATGCCGATGCGGCCCTTGGTCGTCTCCGGAAGGCCGCCCCCCTTCACTTCAGTCCACGTCTTGCCGGCGTCGGTCGTCTTCCAGAGGCCGCTGCCGGGACCGCCACTATTAAGGAAGTAGGGCCCGCGCACGCGCTGCCAGCTCGCGGCGAACAGGGTTTGGGAATTCGACGGATCCATCGCGACATCGATGAAGCCTGCCTGCGGCGAGATGAACTTCGCGAGCTGCCAGGTCTTGCCGCCGTCGGTCGTCTTGTACAGACCGCGTTCGGGATTGGCTGACCACGCCTGGCCCAGGGCGGCGACGTAGACGGTGTTGGGATCCTTCGGATCGACGACGATGCGACCGATCGCGCCCGACTTCTCGAGTCCCATCCGCGTCCAGGTCAGTCCGCCGTCGGTCGATTTGAAGATCCCGCATCCCGGTGAGATCGTGTTGCGCGAATCTTCTTCGCCGGTGCCGGCCCACACCTGCATCGTGTCGGACGGTGCGATCGCCACCTCTCCCATCGCCACGCATTTCTCGTTGTCGAACACCGGCCGGAACGACGTGCCGTTGTTCGTCGTCTTCCAGATTCCGCCGCCGGCCGCTGCGACGAAGAAGGTCTTCGACGGACTCGGAATGCCGGTGACGCTCGATACGCGCCCGCCCATGTTCGCGGGCCCGATGTTCCGCCAGCGGAACACGGCCAGCAGCGTCGAGTCGAGCGTGATGCCGCCGGCACTCGACGGACTCTGCATGCCCGTTGTGACGCTCACGTTCTTCGGCGGCGGCTGCTGCGGTCGGGGCAGCTGGCCGGGAGTGGCTTTGGTGGTGTCTCGGTTTTGCGTCGGCGGCGGTGCAGGGGGATTCTGCGAACCCAGAGGTGTTGCCACGACGGCGAGGACGGCGACGGCCGCCCACAGGCGCTGAAACATGACGGTCCTCTAATCGGTGTGGGTGAGTTCTGGAATCGTGCAGCGATTGTCCTACGAAGGGAAGGCTTGCGGCGTTGAATCCCGATAATTAGACTCGGGTTTCCAAAATCCAGGCCTTATGCGCGCTCTTCTGTTCGTCGTTGTTCTCTCAACTCCGCTCGCGGCTCAGGAACGTTTCGACATCTCGGTCTATCCCTACGCCACGGCGCATCGCAGCGAGTGGGAGTTCGAAGGTCACGTCAACTACACGAGCCGCGGCACGAGCAGCTTTGACGGCAGCGTCGCCCCGACGGACGACCAATGGCGGTTTACCGCCGAGGTCTCGCACGGGATCACCGACCATTTCGAGCTGGGCGGCTACCTGCTTGGGGCACAGACGCCTGGCATGGGGCTCGAGTACGCGGGGTGGCGGCTGCGGTCCAGAATCCGGGCGCCTGAATCCTGGCCCCTGCCGTTCAAGGTCGGCTTCAGCGCCGAATATGAGAGCGCGCGTCCGGCGTTCAGCGAGAGCGCACAGACCGCGGAGCTGACGGCCGTCCTCGAGCGACGCTTGGGCGCGTTCCAACTGATCGCCGACCCCACGTTTGAGCGCGATCTCAAAGGGCCGGAGCACGAATGGGAATTCGAGCCCAGGGCGCGAGCGGCACTCGATGTCAGCCGGACTCTGACGCTCGGGTTCGAGTATTACGGCGTGTTCGAGGATGCAGCGCAGAAGCATCAGTTTTATCCTACAGCGGATATCCGGTTTGGCGATGACATGACACTGCACTTTGGCGTCGGTTTTGGCGGAGCCTCAGCCGGCGATCAACTGATCTTCAAGACGCGCTTCGAGTTCGAGTGGTGACATTTCGGGACCTCACGCGTTCCAACTGACGCGTGAGCACCCTCACGTTGCACTTTCCACCTCGACTCCTACATTGACGGCGGCACTAATGCAGTCCCAAGGACGGGACCGCGCCCCCCCGGACCCTCGCGTTTCTCTCGGTGCCACGACCCGCTGTAAGAGCCCTCCACCTAGGAGGGGGGATACCCATATGGCTTGGAATATCTTCGGCCGTGACACGACGCCCGAGCAACTCCCCGCCGAGTTGCGCGCGATTCTCGCCGACATGAAGCGCGAGCGCGTCGCGTTCGAAAACCTGACCACCAACGCCCGTGAATCCGGCCAGCATCTGACGCAGTTGATGCAGCCGCTCACCGAGGCGCAAAAAGTGATCGCCGAGCTGCAGACTCGCATCAAGGCGCTCGAGCGCCTCGTGCCGGTGCTGCAAACGCTCGACGCGCAGACCGAGAACGTCTCCAAGACGCAGAGCCGCACCGAGAAGCAGATCGAGGCGAACTCCGAGAGCGCCAAGCAGCTCCGCGGTGAGATCGATGAGCTGCGCGGCGTGCTGGAGCAGGCGCTGGCGCTCAAGAACGACGTCGCCGGCTTCCTCGAGCTCGGCGGCGGCTTCAAGGCGCTCCGCATGGACGCCGACAACCTCGGCGGGGCGGTGCGCGAGCTGACGCAAGGGTTCGACCAGGTACGCACGCGCCAGGAAGAGCTGCGCCGCTCGAGCGAAATGATTGCCACGCGGTTCGGCGCGTTTGAAGAACGGCAGACCAGCTCGCAGCGCAGCGTCGCGGAGACCGAATCGCGCGCCGCGAGCGTCGGTCAAACGCTGAAGGATCTTTCCGCCGCGGCCGCGGAAGCGGTGCAGACCAAGCGTCAGCTCACGACGCTCAAGGTGCTGGCCGATACGGTCACCGAGAAGGTCACCGCGCTCGAGCAGCAGCGCGACGTCGTGGAGCGCGCCACGTCCGAAGTGGGGAAGCTCCACGAGCTCATGCGCGACGTCGAAGCCAAGATTCGTCGGCACGAAGAGAGCGCCAAGGGCCTGAAAGATCTCGAGTCGAAAGTTGGCGAGCTCAAGGGACTGCACACTGAAGTCCTGGCGCGCTCCAGCGAAATCACGGCCAATCATGCGGCGGTGAAGCAGGCGGATGACGAGCTGCGCGGCCGGCTCACGGCGTTGCGCGATGATGTGCAGCGTGCCGTCAAGCGGTTCGAGCTCGAGAATCAAGGACTCGACGCCGTCGGCCAGCGCATCGTCGATATGCGCAACGGCCTCAGCGCCATGGAAGGCCGGTTCAAGGCGCTCGAAGTCTCGAGCCAGGGCATCACCGACATCAACTCCAAGGCCGACGGCCTGTCGGCTCAGCTGGAAACGATCGCCGAGAACGTCGCGACCCTGGGGACGCAGGCCGAGCGCGTCCGCTCCATCGAGGCGAGCACCAACCGCCTCGGCAGTACGGTAGAGGAGATGACGCAGCGCGTGGCGCAGCTGGAGAAGTCGCGCGCCGCCGTGCAGGCCGTAATCGAAGACGTCGCGTCGCTCAGAGGCACGCACGAGTCCGTCCGGGGCGCGCTCGAGCAAGTCGAAGGGAACGCCGACGAAATGGCGCGCGTCCTCGAACAGCAGTCGGGCACCAAGGCGTGGCTCGCCAGCGTGGTTGGCGAAATCGAGTCGCTGCGCGTCGAGCTGGCGGCGATCGACGATCTAAAGCCGACGGTCGAGTCTGTCCGCGGCGAAGCCGATCGCCTGTCGAGCGCGATGGGCCAGATCGAAGCGCGCAGCCGTATGGTGGACGACCTCAACAAAAAGCTGACCGATCTGACCGCGACCGGCACGCAGCTCGACGAGCGCAGTCGCGAGCTGCTGACCCGGATGGCGGGCGCGGATGAGCGGTTCGCCTCTCTGAATGCGCGCGCCGACGAGGCCGCGCGCATCGAAAAGCTCGTGCCGGAGGCGGTCGCGACGGTCGAGCGTGCCGAGCGACGCGTGGGCGAAGTCGATGGCAAGGTGACGTCGATGGAATCGCGCGCGAACAATCTCGAGACCCTGTCGGAGCGCACTCGCGCGCTGGCCCAGGAGCTCGAGCTGAAGCAGGGCGCGCTCGACAAGGCCACGGAGCATCTGGACCGGGTGGCCCAGCTGCGCGAGCAAGCGGCGACTGCCGCCCAGCAGCTCGAGGAACGCTCGTCACAGCTGGGCACCGCGGTCACGACGGCCGGCAACCGGATGCTCGAGCTGACGGCCACGCTCGACGAGCTGGACAATCGGGCCGGCAGCCTCCGCTTCGCCCAGAAGCGCATGGCGCAGTTCGAGGAACGGCTCGCCAAGTGGGAGGCGGTCGAATCGCAGCTCACGCGGGCGCTGGAGCAGATGACGCAGCGCCAGGCGACCGTCGATGCGATGCAGGCCGACATGCACCGCCTGTACGAAGTCGCCGAGAAGACGACGGACGACGTGCGTGCGATTGCGAATGAGCGCGAAGAGGTTGCTCAGACGCGCACGATGCTCGAAACCGTGCTCAGCATGGTGTCGCACGTGCACGATGCCGCGAACACGCTCGATCACCGCAAGCGGCAAGTGGAGCAGGCCGAAGAGCGTCTCGCGCGCGCCGAGGCGATGCTGGCCGAGGTGCAGGCAGGTATGGAGCGCTTGTCGGGTCAGAAGGCGTTGCTCGATCAGGCCGTGACGCAGGCGAGCGCGCTCGAATTCCATACCAAGCAGGCCGAGACGGTGATCGCGGCCTTGCGGTCGGAGCGGGAGATCACGGACACGGTGCGCACCGCCGTGAGTCACCTGCGCGAAGAGCGGCGCTCGGAGGAGCGGGACCCGCGCCCCGCCAAGAAGAGCGCGTAGCACTGGAGTCGTCGCGTCAGACAACGAACCCCGCAGCGATGATCGCTGCGGGGTTCTTTCTTTGTGACGAGCGTCACGTGTGGTTGGCCCGCATGTCATCGGATTCAACGACGGTTACTCATTCCATTCGCGCCGGGTCGCGGTAGTATACGTGAGGAATTTTTTTCGACACCGGAGGAAACGCATGCATACGCTACGTCGGATCTCGTTCGTCATTCCCGCCGCACTGTTTATCGCCGCATGCAGCACCACCGATCCCAACGCCACGCACCGCATCAGTCTCTCGGCCACGAACGGATCCGCCCATGCGAATGGCGCGGCCGGCATGCTCGCAGATCTGGTCGTCACCGGGACCGGCGGTTCGGTGCGCATCACGTCGGCGCAGATCGAGCTCTCGCACATCAAGCTCGCGAGTGACTCGACCTGTTCCGGCGATGATGATGAGAACGACGTCGATAATCCGGACGGGGAACACGCGGATAGCGCCGATGCGGACCACCACGAGGACGGCGACGATCACGATCAGCAGGGAGAGGACGACGACGAGGACGGGTGCGTGCCGGTCCGCGCCGATCCGGTGATCGTCGATGTGCCACTCGATGGAACGACGAAGATCTTCCTGGACGCGTCCGTGCCGGCCGGCACATACGTCGGCCTCAACGCCAAGCTCGACTCGGTAAATGTCGTCGGAGTCTTCACCGATACGACCGGCACCGATCACCCGTTCACGTTTGCCTCCGGCGTCAACGCGCACATCGCCGTGAACTTCGACACGCCGGTCACAGTCGATGCCAACAGCCAGAACCTCACAATCGACGTGGATGTCAGCAGCTGGTTCAAGACGTCGTCCGGTGCAATCATCGACCCGTCGAACCCGCAGAATCAGCACGCCATCGAGCGCGCGATCCGGGCGTCAGTGCGTGGGTTCGAGGATGACAATCATGACGGGGATGACGATCACGACGAGGGTGAGCACGACGGCGGTGGGTCGGGCGGACTCTAAAGGAAAGCGTTTGGGGTAGGGGCGCAGCATGCTGCGCCCCTACCGGAACCCCAGTACCTCTTCATTACTACATTACCGCCGCGAAGTCTCCAGTTCTCGTGCCACGCGTTCAGCCGTGGACCCGTCGGGCATCGCGAGAAATTCGTGGATCTCGATGGCCGTGCCCGGCATCTTCTTGTGCGGGTGGTTGCTCAGCAACTGCTCGATCTCGTTCGCCGAGTTCGCCTGCAAGATCGTGAATCCCGTGACTTTGCTGTGCGTGCTGCCAACGTCGGCGAGCGGTGCGCCGAGGTCCACGATCGCATTGCCGGCCTGCCGCGCCCAGTTCTTCCAGGCGTCCATTCCGGACTTCGCCTGCTCCGGCGACGCCTTTGCCATCTCGTCGCGCGCGGGCGTCGGCGACGTGTAGAGAATCAAGAATTTTTTCATGGTCGAAAGCCTCCGGGAAAAGGTTAGCGCGTTGACCATAGCACGCCGCTCTCCCGGAGTCTCTCGTTCTTCAGGGTGATGACTAATCCGCTACCGGTCGAGCTCCAAGAGCGCGAACGTCCCAGGCAGCACCGGCGGTCTCGGCCGCGGGCGATCGGGTGTCGGGGCGGGGGGAGGGCCGAAGTCCGCGGTTACCGTGAAAATCCGATGCGTCTTGAGGTCGAGCTCCATTGTGCGCGCGCCGCGCTTGGTCTGCACCGTACCTACCACGGTGAATTTGTCGGGCGCATCCTCGTGAATCACGGTGATCGTGCCGTCGCCGTTCGAGGCGAACGCCAGCTGCGTCGCGGGATCGAAACGTGCCGCGTCCACACCCTGGCCGATGGGCACTGTGGTGATCAGCTTGCCCGAGTTCGCGTCCGAGATCGCCATCACGCCGCTGCGGCAGCCGCTGAATAGCACACCGTGCGCGCGATCAAGCGCGAGGCCAGTGGGCGACTCGCAGGGCGCGAGCTTCCAGCGCCGGGTGACTTTCATCGCCGTCGCATCGATTTCCACGACTTCGCTCGAATCCTCGATATTGGCAAACAGCTTGCCCGTGCCCGTAGTCACGCCAAACTCCGGCTTGCCACCGAGATTCACGCTGCCGATGCGCTGGCCACTCGCGGCGTCGATGACGCTCGACGAGCCGGCATCGCCATTGAAGGTGAAGATGTGCTTGGTGGCGGGATCGAACAGCACCGCGTCCGCATCCACTGCCGCGATGGTCCGGCCCAGCACCTGTAGCGTTTTCAGATCGAAGACGAGGACGCTGCTGTCACCGCCGGAAGTCGCAAAGCCTTTTCCTGTCGCGTAGCTGAACGCCACGCCGTGCGCGCGATTCAAGCCTGGTATCTCGGCGAGCAACTTGCCGCTTTCAGGGTCTATCACCATGACGCGGTCCTGTCGCGCGACAAACAGCCGGTGTCCCACAGTGTCGAGGGCGACATAGTCCCAGCCGCCGTCGCCGCCGAGCGTGAAGGTCTTGGTGAGGTGATAGGACTGGGCGTGCATGGGTGTGACGGCGGTAGCGAGCGCTAACGTCGCCACGCTGATGAATTGGCTGAGATGCTGTCGCAAGGAAATTCTCCAGGTGACGGACGGGATAGATTTGACGGGGAATCTTTCCTCACCACAAGGGACGTCAATGCAGATCGAAACACTCGCAGTCGGAATTCTCTTCATGACCGTGTTCGAATCACAGGCGTCGGCGCAGGAACGGGCGTTGAAGCGCTCCGAGCTTCCGGCGGCGGTGCAGCGGGCGGCCGACGAGCAGAGCCGTGGTGCGACGGTGCATGGCTACGCAACGGAGAAGGAGGACGGCCGGAGAGTCTACGAAGTCGAGATGACACTGCATGGCCGCGGCCGCGACGTCACGCTGGATAGTGCGGGCACGGTGCTCGAGATCGAAGCGGAGGTGGCGTTCGACTCGCTGCCGGAAGCCGTCCGCGTGGGTCTGCGGCACGCGGCCGGCTCCGGGCAGATCACAAAAGTCGAGTCACTCACCAAACGTGGTGCGCTGGTGGCGTACGAGGCGCACGTGCACAGCGGCACGAAGCGGTCGGAGGTTCAGGTGGGACCAGAGGGCAAACCGCTCGCGCATCCGGAGTAGGTGATCCTACCGACCTTTCCGTGCGGGCGGCGCTGGAGGCGCGGGCGCCCCCATCGGCATCGGCGAGTCGCTGTTCCAGATGTCCTCCACCATCATCCATTTCCCATTCTCTTGCATCCAGTGCACGAGGTACTTGCCTGAATCCGCAGCCGGCATGCCGGCCGGCGGTTTTTCGCCGGCAGGGTAGGACCAATTCCAACGGCCGCGTTCCATCGCAATGCCACCCATGGCATGTACCGCTTCGGCGCGCAGCGTCAGCGTCGGCTTCGGATCCATGGTGTTCATGGTCGCGAAAAATGCCTTGATCGCATCCTTGCCGTGCATCGTCGCCATGTTGGGTGGCATGATGCTGGCATCGGCGGCGTAGAACTCCGCGATCGAATCGGAATGGCCGGTGCTCGTCAGGCGCGGCCACTGAGCGTTGGCGGCATCGATCGCCTGCTTGGCGCTGGCCGAGGTGTCGGCGGGGGCCGGCTTGCAGGCGACGGCAGCGGCGAGTGCGAGGGTGAGACAGACGGGGGCGCGCATCTGGATCTCTCTGGTGAAGGGAACGGAGAGAATGTCGGTGGCCCCGGGGATGCGCAAGCCGCTGACGCTCCTTTCAAAAGGCCGGTATGTTGATTTCAACCTCAACATGGACAATGCAATGACCTTTTCTCGTCGGTCTATTTTCATGACGCTCATCATCGGCGGCAGCGTGTCCTGCGGCGGCGGCGGCGGCACCGGGCCGAGCGCGACCACGATCGCGAAGAACGGAGGGGATAACCAGATCGCTGCGGCCGGCGCGGCCCTCTCGACGTCGTTGTCGGTCCTGGTCACGGACCAGGGGGGCACCGGGGTAGCCGGCGTTGTGGTGAACTGGGCTGTCGGGTCGGGCGGGGGATCGGTGAGCGCGCCCACGAGCACGACCAACGCATCCGGTGTCGCGAGTATCAATCGCACGCTCGGACCCGGCGCGGGCACGCAAACCACGACCGCCACGAAGAGTGGACTCAGCGGTTCGCCGCTGACGTTCTCGTCCATCGCGCAAATTCAGGGCGCCACGCAGATCGCCATGGCCCCCACCAATAGCGGCAACGGACAGCAGGACACGGTGAAGGTCACGTTGCCGAATCCGTATCGGGTCCTGGTTCGGGATCAGAACAGTGCCCCGGTGCAAAATGTGATCGTGGATTGGGCGGTGAGCGGCGGCGGCGGCTCAGTCTCGAGCGCCAAGGACACGACCGACGCGGCTGGCAGCGCCGAAGTCACCCACACGTTTGGGACCGCGGCGGGCGCGCAGACCGTGACGGCAACCGTGACCGGCCTCGTCGGCTCGCCGGTCACGTTCACTTCGACGGCGACGGCCGGGGTCGCTGCCTCGGTCGAAATTTCGGGCGGCAACAATCAGACGGGCACTGTGAACAACGCGGTGACGGCGGCCTACGGTGTGCGGGCCAAGGACAGCCACGGAAATCCGAAGCAGGGCGTGACGATCCACTGGGCCGTGCAAACGGGCACCGGCTCGTTCAATCCAACGCAGAGCACGACCGGCACGGATGGGATTGCGACGAGCACGCGCACGCTCGGTGCCAACAGCGGCACGTATACCGACACCGCCACCTCGGCCGGCCTCACCGGCTCGCCGCTGCTGTTCACCGTCAACGCCATCACGGCGCCCGCGACCGAGAACGTGGACGTCGGTGCGAGCGGCAATTCATTCACTCCCGACAGCGTGCTGATTGCGCTGAACGGCTCGGTGACGTGGCACTGGGCGACGAGCGTGACCCATAACGTCACGTTCACGGCGGTCACCGGCGCACCCGCGAATATCCCCAACACCAATTCGGGGTCGCCGTCGCGTCAGTTCACGACGGCGGGGACGTTCAACTACCATTGCACGATTCACGCGGGGATGAGCGGCAAGGTGGTGGTGGTGCAGTAGCCTACCATGGGCGCCCGAGGGTTGGTAAGTTCAGGCGCCAGTACGGGACGTAGCGCAGCCCGGTAGCGCACCTGAATGGGGTTCAGGGGGTCGCGGGTTCAAATCCCGCCGTCCCGACTGAGTGAAGATCAAGCTCTGCAGCGAC
>Ga0075434_100004974_pt1 | contig 12056 bp, 6 predicted proteins | sample RhiMethybrSRZTD3_FD_75298 | JGI IMG/M metagenome (GOLD analysis project Ga0075434, IMG submission 75298) | Populus rhizosphere microbial communities from Tennessee, USA - Rhizosphere MetaG P. TD hybrid SRZTD3 | ecosystem: Host-associated > Plants > Roots > Rhizosphere > Soil | place: USA... | reverse complement strand
CGTTCTCGTTGTCGGGCCACACCTCGACGTCGCGCATCTGCCGCCGGCTCTCCTCGTAGCGGACGACGATGCCGCCGACGCTGCCGGATCCCGACGCCGTGGACCAGATGATATTCGGATCGACCGGATCGGGCGTCGCGAAGCCGCTCTCGCCGCCGCCGACCGAGTGCCACATCCCGCGCGGGATGCCGTTGCGCCCGCCGAATCCGCGGCCGCCCTCGTCGAGCCGGCTGTTGCTCGGCCCGCGGTACGACGGCCCGTCCTGCTTGTTCGTGTAGACGTAGTACGGGATCTGGTTGTCGACCGTCACGTGATAGAGCTGCGCGTTCGGCAGGCGCTGCTTCAGCCACGTGCGCCCGCGCGTCTGGGAGATCGACACGCCCTGATCGTGGCCGACGATCATGCGGTTCGCGTTGGTCGGGTCGATCCACATGTCGTGGTGGTCGCCGCCCGGCGCCTCCGCGCCCGACTGCGCGGCGAGCGTCGCCCCGGCGTCGATCGACTTGCTGAACGACGCGTTCAGGTAATACGTCTCGTTCTCGTTGTCGGTCGAGACCGCCATCCGCGCGTAGTACGCCGTGCGTCCCATCGCGTTGCGATCGGCGTTGATCATCTTCCAGTCGTCCCCGCCGTCGTCCGATCGCCACAGCTGGCCGCGCTCGGTGTCCTGCCCCTTCCACGGCACGCCGTCGCCGGTCTCGATGAGCGCGTAGATGCGATTGGGGTTCGAGTGCGCGATCGCCGGCATCACCTTGCCGACGGGTTTGGACGGCAGGCCGTGCCCGGTGAGCTTCTTCCACGTCGCGCCGCCGTCGCGCGACATGAAGAGGCCGCTGCCGGGACCGCCGCTCTCGCGCCCCCACGTGTGGATCTCGAGCTGCCACATGCCCGCGACGAGGATGCGCGGGTTGCGCGGATCCATCGCGATCTCCGAGCAGCCGGTGTTGTCGTCCACGAACAGCGCGCGCTGCCACGTCGCGCCGCCGTCGGTCGTGCGAAAGATGCCGCGCTCGGGCTGCGGGCCGTACGCCGTGCCGAGCGCGCAGGCGAGCACGATCTGCGGATTGACGGGATCGATCACGACGCGGCCGATGCGGCCGGTCTTCTCGAGGCCCACGTGCGTCCAGGTCTTCCCGGCGTCGGTGGACTTGTAGATGCCGTCGCCGATCGAGATGTGGCTGCGGATCCACGCCTCGCCGGTGCCGGCCCACACGATGTTCGGATCCGACGCGGCGACGGCGAGCGCGCCGATCGACTGCACCGGCTGATCGTCGAAGATCTGCGTCCAGTGCACGCCGCCGTCCGTCGTCTTTGCGATGCCGCCCGACGCGCTCCCGGCGTAGTAGACGAGCGGATCGCCGGGGACGCCGACGACCGCGGAGATCCGGTTGCCCTCCGGTCCGACGAAGCGCCAGCGCAGGCGGCTGTAGATCTCCGGCGATGGACGCGCGCCCTGTCCCTGCGCGACGAGCGCGGGCCCGGCGGCGAGCGCCGCGAGCAGGACGAGAATGAGTCTCCGCATAGGATGCCTCCAGCCGGCCTGACGGCCGGCCCCTACAATCCCGGTCGGCGGCGATGGGCCGGCCTGCACGCCGGCCCTACCGGTGCGGGCGGGCGTTCGAGCCCGCCCGCCTCAGAACTTGTAATTGATCCCGATCTGGAACGCGCGCGGCGGATGGCGGTTGAACGGCTGCAGCAGCCCCGGGTTGTACAGCTGGTTCGCGCCCGTGTTCCACTGCGTGTTCGCGCCCGTGTTGAACGCGTTGAAGATGTTCAACGCCGGCTCCACCGACTGCGACTTGAAGCGGAAGCGCCGCCCGATCTTCAGCTGCAGGTATTTCGCCGTGTCGTTGATGATCTGGCCGTCGCCGCGCGTCGGGTTGTCGAGGCACGGCAGCGCCGTGCTGCCGCAGAACCGGATGGTCGCCGCGAGCGGATTCGGCTGCGTGGTGCCGTTGGCGAGCGTCACGGTCGCCGGACCGAACCGCGGATCGGCCGCCGCGATGCGCGTGACGAGCGGGCCGACGTAGCCCCCCGCCTGAATCACGTAGCTCGCGCCGATGTTCAGGTCCCACGGCGCGTTGTACTGCGCGGCGATGCGCACCGAGTACGGGCGGTACGCCGCGCCCGACTCGCGGCCGCGGCCGTCGAGCGTGTTGTGATCGCCGTTGCCGAACAGCTGCGTCGACAGATCCTTGTCGTTCGCGAACGCGTCCGGCTGGATGAACCGCGCGGGATCGGTCGGGTTCCACGTGCCTTCCAGGTGCTGCCACTGCCGCGTGAGGCTCATCACGAGCTGGAAGTTGTGCGACATGTTCTTCGCGATCGTCCCCTCGAGGTTCGACACGACCACGCGCGTCCAGTCGCCGTTGGTCTCCTTGTAGATGAGCCCCTGGTTCGGGTCGACGAGGCCGAAGCCGCCGAACGCCTGGAACGGCCCGGACGGATAGCGGCCGTTGATGTCGACCATCTCGAACTGATCGTGGTAGATGCGCCGCGTCGCCGAGATGTCGGCGCTGATCTGCCCCGGGAACTGCTTGCGGAAACCGACCACGAACTCGTCGGCCCACGGCTGGTGCAGGTTCGAATCGAACAGCAGCGACGGATCGACGCTGCGCGTGGGCGGCGTGATGATCGTCTGCTGCACGCCGGCCTTGTCGATGTACACCTCGCGCGTGCTGACGCCGCCGGTGTTGCCGAAGCTGACGATGTAATCGCGGCCGTTCACCTGCTCGTAGAGCCGCGAGTAGCTGGCGCGCAGGACGTTGCGCGCGTCCTTCGTCACCTGGTACGCGATGCCGGCGCGCGGCTGCACGGCGGTGCTCTTCTCGCGGTAGACGTTCAGCAGCTCGTCGTGGCGGTGCACCCAGTCGACGCGCAGCCCGACGTTCACCGTCAGCCGCGGGTGCGGCATCCAGCCGTCCTGCGCGTAGAGCGCGAGATCGCTGTCGTGCTCGGAGATGGCGGGGCTGACGGCCGGGGTCCGGAAGCGCTGATGCCACGGCACGGTGCCGGCCGCCGGATTGGCCGGATCGATCTGCCGCGTCTCGAGCAGGTCGTAGCCGTCGTTCACGTACTGCGTCGTCGTGTCGCGCACGAGCCTCGGCGCGGCGTAGATGCCCGCCTTCAGCTCGTGGGATCCGCCCCGGCCCTCGGTGAAATACGTCAGATCGCCGCGCATCACGAGCATCGACGAGGGCGAGATCGAGATCGAGGTCGGCGTGTTCATGTTGACGAGCGCGCCGGTGCCGGTCGGCAGCCCGCGGTTGATGAAGATGTCCTGGTGCACGGCGATCTGCGGGCCGCTGAGGTTCACGCCGGAGTACGTGTCGGCGTCGTTGCCGCTCTTGTTGTTGTAGGAGGCCGACACCTGCGTCGTCAGCTTGTTGCTCCAGACCGAATTCACCTTGCCCTGATACAGGCCGCCGCCGGTGGAGTTGTACTGGAACAGGCTCGTGTCGAGCTCGCGGTCGCTCGTGTAGCGCGCGCGATCGCCCTGATAGAACGCCGACAGCTGGTGCTTCGGGCTCAGCTGCGTCGTCACCTTCAGGAACGGCTGCTTGCTCTTCATCGTGTTGTCGAACGGTACGAAGCCGGCGCCGAAGGTCTGCAGGTTCGTCAGATTGAACGCGCTGCGGCTGATGCCGTTGGTCAGATCGGCGTTGCGGAAGGAGCCGAAGAACCACGTCTTGTCGTGGACGATCGGCCCGCCGAGCGAGACGTCGACCTGCTTCACCGACTGAATCGTCGGCAGGCCGCCGGGGAACTGGCCCCAGTTCGTGTTGTCGCTGTTCCACGCGCGCGCCTGGTAGTCGTACGTCCCGCTGCCGTGGAACACGTTGCCGCCCTGCGGCGTGACGACGTTCATCACGACGCCGGTGCCCATCGGCGACGAGGCGTCGACGCCGCCGAGCTTCAGCTCGGAGTCGGCGATGGCGTCGCCGCCCATGCCCATCGAGTGCGCCGACGAATCGAGGAACGACGATGCGGGCGCCCCCTCGATCTGGAACACGTGCGAGAAGATCACGGCGCCGTGAAAGTAGTACGCGCGGCGGCCGACGCCGTCGTCCACGTTGCGCGAGCTGACGCCGGGCGCCATGTCGAGGACGTCGCTGAACAGCCGCCGCGACGTGACGGGCGCGGCGCGCAACAGCTCGCCCTGGATGTTGAGCGTGCTCGTCGGCTTCGACGTTTCGATCATCGGCGACTCGCCGGAGACCGTGACGCTCTCCTGCACGGTGCTCAGCGTCATCTCGATGTCGACGGTGAAGGTGCTGCCGGCGCGCATCAGGATCCCCTCGCGCTTGTACGCGGCAAAGCCGGCGAGATCGGCCGCGAGCGTGTACGGCCCCGGCGGCAGGTTGTTCAGCCGGTAGTAGCCCGCCGTGTCGCTGACGGCGGAGACGGGCGCGAGCAGATCGGGGCTCGTCGCCGTGACGGTGACGCCGGGCAGCACGCCGCCCTGCTGATCGCGGACGTAGCCGCGGAGGCTGCCGTCACCGGTCTGCGCGGAGGCGGGGAGCGTGGGGAAGAAGAGGAGCGCTGCGAGGGTCGCGGTCAGGAGACGCGGCATTCGTGTCCTCCGGAAAGAGTGTGCGGCCACCCGACGAACTCGTTGCGGCGCACGCTACTCTCGTCTCGGAAGGCAGTCAATAGACACGAATGTCGCCGTTCCGTCGGCGGGCGACGAAAATGTAGCGCCAGCTTAGTTGTTGTTCGCGGTCTTTGCTGCTCCGGGTTTGGGGCTCGGACCGCCGCGGAACGTGAGCAGGTGATCGCGGATCGCGCGAATCTGCGCCTCGGCGTTGCCGCCGAGCTGCGGATAGGGCGACTTCGGGTAGTCGGCCCAGAACGCCGGCATCCGCGTGCCAGGCAGGATGTCCGACGGCTTCTTGAGCCAGTCGAGAATCCAGTCGGGCTCCAGGCGCTCGGGCGTCATGCGCAGATCGGGCGCGAGGTTCGACGTCGGCTGATCCTTCGGGATCGTCCCGAGCACGTGGCACTGCTGGCACTTGAGGAGCTCGAACAGCTGCTTGCCGGCGCCCTCGTCGCTGCTCGCCGTGCGCACGATCTCGTGCGACTCGAACGGCGTCATCTTGTTCGAGATGCCGCCGAAGTAGCTGATCACGCCGTTGATGTTCTGATCGTCGAGGCCGAAGGTCGGCATCCGCACGGCAAGCCAGGGGCGGATCGTGATCGGTCCGCGGATGAAGTCGTAGAGCCAGTCGTGCTGCACGCGCGCGCCTTCCGGCGTGAGCATCGGCGGCCCGAGCGACGGATCGGCCACGAGCTTGAGGAAATCGCCGCCGTCCCCTTCGATGATGTGGCAGCCGACGCAGTTGCGCCGGTGCACGAGCGTGCGCCCGTCGTAGAGGAAATCGGTCCGCGCCGAGCGCACCGGCAGCGCGGCCGGCGGCTGGATCTCACGCTGGAAGCTCATGAGCGCCATGACGAGGCGATCGTTCTCCTCGTCCGTCAGGTCGAAGTTCGGCATGCGCAGCTTGTCGAGCGGCGTCAGCACGCGTCCCTTGTCGAAGATGCGCGGGTCGTGCAGCTTGGTGCGGAACCAGCCGATCTTCGACGTGTGCGGGATGTCGCTGATGAACGCGAAGTCGAGCCGCGTGACCAGCTTGCTTCCCTCCTCCGACAGATCGGTGCCGATCGACTGCGCCTTCTCGAAGCCCTTGATGTCGTGGCAGCTGAAGCAGCCGTACCGGTTGATCGCGCGCCGCCCGAGCTCGATCTGCTTCTCGTCGGCGCTCATCTTCGCCAGCTGCGCCTTCGCGTCCTCGAACGGCAGCACCGCCTTCATGTAGTCGAGCAGGACGTCGTCGCTCGCCTTCTGATCGGCCTGCGCCTTCGCGGCGTCGCCGGCCGCCCCCTTCAACCCGATCAAGTACGTCGCGACGTCGGCGACCTGCGCGTCGGTGAGCCGCAGGTTCGGCATGAACGTCGCCGGGTTGTAGTGCTTGGGATCGCGCACCCAGTTGTAGACCCACTCGTAGGTCGTCTTGTTGCCGATGTTCTCGAGCGGCTGGCCGAAGGTGCGCCGCGGGCCGGCCGCCTCGCGCGATCCCTCGCCGACGACGTGGCAGCCCTGGCAGCCGATCTCCTTGACGATCTTCTCGCCGCTCTTCGCGTCGCCGCGCGCCGGGTTCTTCACGGCGAACTCGTGCTTCTCCGAGTTCGCGAACAGGTACGACACGATGCCGCTGATCTCGGCCTCGTTGCGCACCGCGTCCTCGGGCGAGCTGTTGTTCGAGTTGTAGAAGAAGCGCGGCATCCAGGTCGTCGGCTTCACCGCGCGCGGATTGCGCACCCAGTTCTTCACCCAGTCGGGCGTGAGCTTCGAGTCGATCCGGGTGAGGATCGGCCCGGGCTTGCGCATGTTGTCGAAGCCCTTCGTCTTGTGGCACGCGTAGCAGCCGGCGCGCTCGTAGGTCGCATAGGCGACGGTCAGTCGATCGGCTTTCGGGATGAAGATCTGCTGCTTGTGGCACTTCTCGCAGGACGCCTGCGTCATCTTCACCGGCAGCATCGGGAAGTCCCAGAGGTGCGGCTCCTCCCAGTGGTACTTCTTCTCCCACTCTTCCTTCTGCTTCTCGTTCGACGGCATGTGCGCAGCGTCGCGGAAGCTGACCGACTGCCCCATCCCCTCGTGGCACACCGTGCAGCCGACCTTGTCGATCGGGTGCGCCGAGCTGCCGCCGAGGAACGTCTCGAGATCGGGATGCGTCGTGAACGGCTGCGGGTACTTCTCGTAGCCCTTCTTGTCGATCGCCAGGTGGCAGGTCTGGCAGCGATCCATCTTCGGCACGCGCGTGAAGTTCACGTCGTCGACGACGTTGGGCAGGATGATCTGCTGGACCTTGATCGTCGGCGCCATGAAGTCGAGCAGCGGCGCGTTGCGGAAGTAGTCCTTCGTGACGCTCGGCGCGAGGACGGTGAGCCGCTTGCCCAGCCGCACCTGCTCGGTCTGCAGCTCCTCGATCTGCTTCTCGGCGGCCGCGGCGGCGCCGGTGTACTGCCCGAGCTGCTTCTGGATCTCCGCCTTGTCGGCGAGCGCCTTCTCCATGGACAGGTTGAGAACCGAGAGCTTTTTCGCTTCCTCCTCGGTCTCCTGCTGCTTCTTCTTCGTCGATGACGAATTCGGGTCGGCGACGCGCGTCGTCTCGAAGTCGTAGCGATCCTGGTCGTAGGTCGCCTTCATGTAGTTGTAGTCGAGCGTCGCGCGGAACACCTTGTTGTCGGCGTCCTTCAGCTGCGAAGTCAGCTCGTCGACCTTCTTGCGGTTCGCGGCGATCGTCTGCTCGGACGCCTTCCGCTGCGCCTCGAGCTGCGCGAGCTTGTTGCGGTCGACGCTCTGCACGGCCTGCTGGCGCTGGGCCTGCGTCACCTGGTACTCGAGCTGCGCGAAGCGGCGCTGCGTGTTCTTCCACTCGCGGTCGAAGTCGTCCCACACCATCCAGATGACGGAGAGGAACAGGAACAGGCTCGACGCCGCGAAGACGACGTTCAGGAAGTCGACGTTGTAGGCGTGTCCGACGCCTTTCTTTTCAGCCATGATTCACGACACTCTAAGCGCGGGACGGCCTGAAGGCCGCCCCCCAACCGACGTCACGTCAAATATTGAAGAAGATCTCGGGGATCGCGACCACGTACTTCAGATTGAAGATCCAGCGCGCGAGCATCTTCATCGGCAGCGACATCATCATGAGGAAGAGGAACACGCTGACGTAGAAGCGCGGCCCGCCCAGCTTGTCGTAAAACGTCTTGAACGCCGTGCGCGCGAGAATCACCGGCAGCACGAAGACGTAGAACAGCACGAGCAAGATTCCCGGCAGCTCGCGCACGATCCACGCCGACGGGTAGCCGGTCCTGAGCGTCCGGATCCAGATGTACTCCGACAGGTTCACGTTGGTCAGCGCGGCGAGCTTGTGGATGTCCCAGTACTCGAACGGCCCGAAGAAGTTCCAGTTCGGCCCGCGCAGGAACGTGCCCAGCACGATGAGCGACGCCCACAGCACGGCGAAGCCGAAGAGGAAGATCGTGATCTCCGCCTTGCGCTCGGTGAACGTGTAATAGCCGTTGCCCTTCGGGTTCTTGTCGATGTACGGGATGCAGATCAGGCCGACGATGATCAGGCTCGGGAGCACGACGCCGGCCAGCCACGGATCGAAGTAGACCAGCATCTCCTGCAGCCCGAGGAAGTACCACGGCGCCTTCGACGGGTTCGGCGTGTTCGCCGGGTTCGCGGGCTGCTCGAGCGGCGCCTTGAGGAAGATCGACCAGACGATCAGGACCACCGAGCAGAGGATCAAGGAGATCAACTCGGTGTAGACCAGATCCGGCCAGACCCACACGCGATCCGATTCCGCTTTCTCGATCGGGCCCTCGCCGGCCTTGATCCGCCGATCGTTGAGCACCCCTTCGCGGATCGAGTACCAGACGAAGAACACCAGCAGGAAGATCAGCCCCACGATCGGCACGTTGTCCGGCTTGGTGACGATCAGCCGGAAGTTGGGATCGAAGGAGCCGAAGACGAAGAACAGTCCCAGCACTGCGAACACGCCGTAGCCGAAGTTCTTGTGCGAGATCTCCTCGCGCTTCCAGACGACGACCACCAGCGCGGCCACCGCAAGGACGAAGAACAGCCGCGGGTCCGCGACGGCGTTAACCAGGCTCTTGATGAACCCCATGCTGCGTGATCCTCGCAACTAGGAATGAAGAATTCCAAATTCCTGATTACAGTGGCCCCGAAATCCCGCCGTCCTTCCGCACCCGCCAGAAGTGGACGGCCATCAGCACCGCGATCCCGAGCGGCAGCCCGACGCAGTGCAGCACGTAGAACCGCAGCAGCGCGCCCTCGCCGACGAACGTCCCGCCGAGCAGCGCGAACCGCGCATCGTCGGCGGAGTGGATCAGCGGCACGTCGCCCAGCCGCAGCAGCTGCGCGCCCGGCCCCTCGTGGCCGAGGAACGGTGTGGCGCGCGCCATGTTCGAGCCGACCGTGATCGCCCAGATCGCCAGCTGATCCCACGGCAGCAGGTACCCGGTGAACGAGAGCAGCAGCGTGAGCACGAGCATGATCACGCCGACCGACCAGTTGAACTCGCGCGGCGGCTTGTAGCTGCCCGTCATGAAGACGCGGAACATGTGCAGCCACACGGTGATCACCATCGCGTGCGCGCCCCATCGGTGCATCTCGCGCATGATCCCGAGCGGCACGTGCTCGCGGAGGCCGACGATGTCGGTGTAGGCGTACTCGAGCGTCGGCCGGTAGTAGAACATCAGGAGCAGGCCGGTGAAGGTGAGCACGAGGAAGAGGAAGAAGCTGAGGCCGCCCATGCACCACGTGTAGCGCAGCTTCACGCCCGACTTCCGGATCCGCACCGGGTGCAGGTGCAGGAAGACGTTCGAGAGCATCACGAGCACGCGCCCGCGATCGGTGTCGGGACGATCGTGCCGGAAGATCGACGTCCAGACCTGCGTCTCGGTCAGCCAGTTCCAGAAGCGCGTGCCCGCGCCTTCCTTCGGTGCAACCGTCTTGGTGTCTGCCATATCGCTCTAATCGGATCGGCGGCCCTGAAAAGGGTCGCCCTGCATCACGCTTTCAAGAACGCTTCCGGATCCGTCCACTGACCCAGTTCGCGCTGGAAGTGGCGGCTCTTGTCCACGAGGATCTGCCCGTCCTCCGCCAGCACGATGCGGACGCGCTCGAGCGGGCGCGGCGCGGGACCTTCGAAGTTGACGCCGGTCAGGCGGAAGCCGCTGCCGTGGCACGGGCACTTGAACTTGTTCTCCGCCGACAGGTAGTTCGGCGTGCAGCCCAGATGGGTGCACGTCACGCTGAGCGAGTAGAAGCCGCTCGCGTGGTTGTCGATGTCGTCGGTCGTCCGCACGACCCAGACGCCGTACTTTTCCTTCCACCGCTCGTCGACGCCCACGCCGTACTCCGTCGGGAAGCCGATCTTGAACTGCTGCGGCGGCTCGTTGAGCACGTTGGGAAACATGAAGCGGCCGGTGGCGGCGAGCGCGGCGGCCGACGCGGCCGAGAACGCGCCCCACGCCAGCGCGAGCCAGCCGCGGCGCGTGAGGAGCGGCGACGTGTCGTCCGCGTCGCGCGTCGTCGCTTTCGCGGCGGCCGGCGCGGGCGTCGCAGTGCGCGCGGACGCGCCGCCCGGCGAGGCCGCCGTCGTCGTCCTGCCGGCGAGATCCGGGATCGGCGCCGGCGCCGGGCGCGGCGCGGCGGCTGCGGCGGGACGCGCGGCGGGCGCGGCAGCGGCTGTCGTGGCCGTCGCGGTCGCCGTCGCGGTTCCGGCCGGCGCCGTGGCCGGCGACGCCGGACCCGGCGCGGGCGCGGGCCTCGCGGCCGCCGTCGTCGTCTGCTGCGGCGTCGCCGCGCGGTTCGCGCCGGTCGGCGGCGCGCTCGCTGTTTGTCCCGCCGCCGGCGAGCCGGTGGTCGCCGCCGCGCCGGTGGCTTCGCCGGTCTGCGGCACGATCGCCGGCGCGGGCGTCTCGGGCTTCGTGTTATCTGCCATGGAACCTCATCCGATGACCTTCAGCGCTTCCAGCGCGGCCTGGCGCACTTTCATGCTGCGATCGGTTTCGCTCAACGCCGCGACGGTCGGTTTGAGCGCCGCAGCCTTGAGCGTCGCGGCCGCGCGCAGGCCGCTGATCATCACGTCCGCGATCGGATCGCGATCTTCATCCTGCCGTACCTCGCGCGTGACGGCGTGCTCGACGTACTGGCGATCGAGCATCTGGCGCAGGACGGGGACGCCGTCGGCCCGTCCCTTCCGCGCCAGCGCGACCGCGGCGTTCCAGCGGACGTCCGCGGTGGAATCCTGGAGCGCCGTGCGGAGCGTGTCCACCTGCGCGTCGCCCGGCAGCGCGCCGAGCGCGTAGACCGTCATCTTGCGAACGCCGGCGTCAGACGACTCGTAGAGCGGCTGCAGCGTCGGCACGACGGCGGCGTCGCCCGACGATCCGAGCGCCCAGATCGCGCTGATCCGCGCGTCGGCGTCGCTCGAATCGAGCGTCTTCTTGAGCTCCGCGACGGCGTTTTCGGGCAGCGGCGGATCGAGCCGGCCGATCGCCAGCGCGAGGTACTGGCGGACGCGCGGATCGTCGTCTTTTGCCGCGACGAACGCCTTGACCAGCTCGGGCCCGAGCGTCCGATCCGCCCGGACCTTCGGATCGGCCATCAGCCGCGAGAGCTCGTAGGCGGCCGGCCAGCGGCGGTCGGATCCGCCGTTGCGGACTTCGACGAGGTAGTCCTGCGCCTTCCGGTCGTCGGCCAGGAGCGAGCGGAAGCCCACATACACGATGACCGTGATTCCGACGACGGCCAGCGGGATCAGAAAGAATTGAACGGCGAGGGCGGGCGCGGCGGCGAGTGGGTTGCGAGTCGCGGCTTCGCGCTCGACGAGTTTGTCCATGTAAAGGGAGTCAGGCGCGTGCGGGATGCCCGATCGGGGCAAGTTTTATCACCCGAACGGTTTACGGGTCAAGCGGCGGCACGCGCCGTTGGCGCTGCGCCGCCGCTTGCGTGTGGGGATTGGGGACTAGCTGGCCGCCGTCTCTTCGGCCGCGACCGGCTTGAGGAACGGCATCATCTGGCGCAGGCGCGCGCCGACCTGCTCGATCTGGTGATGCCGATCGACCTCGCGCAGCTTGTTGAACGTCGGGCGGCCCGCCTCGTTCTCCGCGATCCACGCCTTGGCGTACCGGCCGCTGCGCACGTCGTCGAGCAGCTGCTGCATCGCGCGGCGCGTCTCGTCGGTGACGATCTTCGGACCGCCGGTGTAGTCGCCGTGCTCGGCGGTGTCGCTCACCGAGTAGCGCATGTAGTTCAAGCCGCCCTGGTAGATCAGATCGACGATCAGCTTCAGCTCGTGGAGGCACTCGAAGTAGGCGATCTCGGGCTGATAGCCGGCCTGCACGAGCGTCTCGAATCCCGCCTTGATGAGCGCGCTGACGCCGCCGCACAGGACCGCCTGCTCGCCGAACAGATCGGTCTCGGTCTCCTCGGCGAACGTCGTCTCGAGCACGCC
>Ga0075434_100004971_pt1 | contig 12057 bp, 10 predicted proteins | sample RhiMethybrSRZTD3_FD_75298 | JGI IMG/M metagenome (GOLD analysis project Ga0075434, IMG submission 75298) | Populus rhizosphere microbial communities from Tennessee, USA - Rhizosphere MetaG P. TD hybrid SRZTD3 | ecosystem: Host-associated > Plants > Roots > Rhizosphere > Soil | place: USA... | reverse complement strand
CATGCGCTCGGCATCGCGGCCACGCAGGCGAGCGGCATGCAGCAGAACCGCGGCACCATGTGCAAGTCGTTCCATGCCGGCAAGGCGGCGTCGAACGGACTTCTGGCGGCGCTGCTTGCCGAGCAGGGCTTCGACTCGACCGACGAGATGATCGAGGGCAAGCGCGGCTTTTGCCGCATCTACAGCGACAAGGCGGCACCCGAGCTGGTGCTCGAAGAGCTTGGCACACGCTGGGAGATCGCACGCAACGGCCACAAGCCTTACGCTTGCGGGGTGGTGCTGCATCCGGCGCTTGACGCCATGATCGCGTTGCGCGGCGAGCGCGTGCGCACGCCGGCCGAGATCGAGCGTGTAGAGCTTGCGGTGCATCCGTTCGCGGTGCGCATCACCGGGCTCACCGATCCCGAGACCGGACTGCAATCGAAATTCAGCATCTATCATGCCGCGGCTGCCGCCTATCTCGACGGCCGTGCCGGCATCGCGCAGTTCACCGACGAGCGCGCCTCCGCGGCAGACGTGGTGGCGCTGCGCGGCAAGATCGAGGCGCGCATCGACGAGTCGCTCGAGAAGGATCAGGCGGCGGCGACGCTGATCACCGCGTCTGGCGAGCGCATCGAGGCACGGATCGAGCATGCCAGCGGCACTGTGGCGAACCCGATGTCGGATCGCGCGATCGAGGACAAGTTCGTGGCCAATGCGGTGCCCGTCATTGGCGAGGAGCGCGTGCGGCTAGTGATGGCGGCGGCTTGGGCGCTCGATACGTTTACGGATGCGCGGGATATCGTGACGCTCTGCGCGTGACTGGTACTTGCCGTCAACTGGTTGCTTGAAATCGCTCGCGGTATTCATTCGGGGCGACGCCAAGGGCCCGCTGAAATGAACGCCTGAGCCGTTCCTCCGACCCAAAACCGACGCGCGCCGCAATCGTGATCAGGCGCAGGTTTGTCGTCTCGATCAGGGTGCGTGCTTGGTCGAGCCGCAGCCGCTCGATCGCCTTGGCTGGCGTAAGCTGCGTGCGTGCCAGGAAATGCCGGTGGAAGCTGCGCGGAGCCATGCCGGAGCGTTCCGCCAGTTGCTCGACCTTGATCGGCTTGTGCAGGTTCGCCAGCATCCATTCCATCAGCAGCCCAAAGGAATCCGCCGCCTGCAGCGTCAACGGCGCGGAGTGCTGCGCCTGACCGCCCGGCCGGCGCATGTAGACGACGAGGCGACGCGCGACGCGGAGCGCGACCGCCGCGCCCAGATCCTCCTCGATCAGCGCGAGGGTGAGGTCGATGCCGGCAGTGACGCCCGCCGACGTCCAGATGTGATCGTCGCGCACCCAGATCGGATCGTTGAGCACCCGGATGTTCGGATATTCGGCGGCGAGCCGCGCGCAGGCCCGCCAATGCGTGACGGCCTGGCGGTTGTCAAGCAGGCCCGCCTCCGCGAGCAGGAATGCGCCGGTGCACACCGAACAGACTCGGCGCGCGTGTCGCGCCAGTCCTCGGACCGCGGCGATCTGGGACGGGGCTGCCTTTGCGGCGTGCACGCCAGGCCCGCCCGGTACGACCAGCGTATCGGCGCGGCTCGGAGGCGGCGCCACCAGCACCCGCAGTCCGCCGGTCAAATCCAACGCCCCGCGACCGACGGCGGCGACTTTCACGCGGTAGACTTCGCTGCCGGCCTCCTCATTCGCGGTCGCAAAGGCCTGCAGCGGCCCGGCGATGTCGATCGGCTGGGCGCCGTCATAGACGAGGATGACGATGGTTTTCGGACGCATGGTTGGCAGAATATGCGCCTTCTTTGTCCTTTCTGCCAACCCCGTTTTGCTCGATCATACGACGCATACGCGCACTTTTGCGTCCGAACTGAATGAGGCTGACCATGACAATCTCCCACAGAGTGGGGCTCCTGTTGTTTCCGAAGATCACGCAACTCGATCTCGCCGGGCCTTACGAGGTGTTCTGTCGCATGCCGGGCGCGGCGGTGCATCTGCTCTGGAAGGACACGCAACCAATAAGGTCCGAATGGGGCCTCGAGCTGCGGCCAGACACTCGGCTCGAGGATTGTCCGGCGCTCGACGTATTCTGTGTTCCGGGTGGGGGCGGTGTGTTCGAGCTGTTTGGTGATGACGCCCTGATCGATGCGGTCAGAGCGATCGCCCAGCGATCGCGCTTTGTCACCTCGGTGTGTACCGGAGCGTTCCTGCTCGGAGCGGCCGGCCTGCTTGCGGGCAAGCGCGCAACCACCCATTGGGCCTCGCGTGAGCTCCTGCGCGGATTCGGGGCGATCCCTGACGAGAGCAGGATCGTCGTCGACGGCAAACTCATCACCAGCGGTGGGATCACCTCGGGCATCGATTTCGGTCTGCATCTCGCCGCTCAGCTGGTCGGCGTCGAGCAGGCAAAGGAGATCCAGCTTGCGATGGAATACGATCCAGCGCCGCCGTTCGCGTCGGGCAGCCCGCGCGTGGCAGAGCCAGCGATCCTGGCGCGCTTCAGGGAAGGGATCAGAGAGCGGCAGCAACGGCGCGCAACGCTGGTCGGCGAAGCAAGCCGCCGTCTCGCTGTTGCGTCCTGAACAAATCAGGCCGTGCCAAGCTTTGCCATGATCCAGCGTGCGCAGGCAAACAGGCGGTCGTCGTCGTAGCGGCGCGCAACCACCTGCAGGCCGACCGGGAGGCCGTTCGGCCCGCGATGCGTCGGCAGCGACATCGACGGCCCGTAGAGCACGGTCCAGAACTGCTGAAACGCAGGATCGCCAGTCGGATTGAGCCCGCGCGGTGCCTCGCCCTTGACGCAGGGCGAGATCATGCAGTCGAGGCCGTCGTATGCACGCTCGATCTTGGCGCGGCAGTCCTCGGCAAGCCGCAGCGCTGCGATATAGTCGTCGTGCCGCATCGCCATGCCGAGCTTGACGCGATCGCCGAGCACTTTGCTGATGCGCTCGCCGTTGGCCGCCCAGTCGGCGGCCATTGACTTCGAGCGCTCGTAGTTATTCATGGTCTCGCGCGAGGCTTCGAACAGGCGCGAGAACTCCTCGGGCAGCGTGATCTCGCGCACCGTAGCACCGGCGGCCGACAGCCGCTTGGCAGCGTCCTCGACCGCGTGCTTGGTCTCGGGCTGCGCGGTGTCCCAGAGCGGCGTGCGGCAGAGCCCGATGCGAGGCGCAGCCTCCATCGTGTGTCGCGCCGGCTCTTTGCCGATGACTGCGGCAGTGACGAGCTCGACGTCGTCGATGGTGCGCGCGATGACGCCAATGGTGTCGAGGCTCTCGGCCGCGAATTTGATGCCGGAGCGATTGATCAGATTGAAGGTCGGCTTGTAGCCGACGACGCCGCAATAGGCGGCCGGGCGCAGCACCGAGCCGCCGGTCTGGGTGCCGAACGCCGTCGGCACCATGAAGTCAGCGACCGCGGCGGCTGATCCGCTCGAGGAGCCGCCCGGCGTGTGCGCGGGATTGTGCGGATTGGTGGTCGGGCCCGGGAACATGCCGGCGAACTCGGCGGTGACAGTCTTGCCGAGGATGACGGCGCCAGCCGCGCGCGCGACCGCCACGCAGGCGGCGTCGCAGGCCGCGCGGTTGCCCTTGTAGATCGCCGAGCCCATCTCGGTCGGCAGGTCGAATGTATCGATGACATCTTTGACACCGATCGGTACGCCATGCAGCGCACCGCGCCGCGGGCCGCGGTCGACCGCGCGCGCCTGCGCGAGCGCATGATCAGGGTCGACGGTGGCCCAAGCTTTGACGGTGTCTTCGCGCACCTTGATGCGCTCGAGGCAGTCGCGCGTCACCGCTTCAGCGGTGAATTTGCCGGCGCCGATGCCTTGCGCGATTTCAGTACAGGAGAGTTCGTTGAGTGAGGGCATATGCCGACCTCTGCTCTGCCTCATCCTGCGGAGCCCGCGAAGCGGGCGTCTCGAAGGATGGGGCGGCCCCAAGCTTCGAGACGCATTGCTTCGCAATGCTCCTCAGCATGAGGCCGATTGAGTCTGTCAATTCGCCTTGGCGCGTCCGGCCGACGTGCCGGCGATCTTGCCGAACACCGCACCCGAGCACAGGCCCGAGCCGCCCGGATAGTTGAAGTAGAAGATGCCGCCGACCAGCTCGCCCGCCGCGTAGAGCCCGCGGATCGGCTGATAGTCGGTGTTGAGAACCTCGCAGTCGGTGTTCACCCGCAGGCCGCCGAACGTAAATGTAATGCCGCAAGTGACCGCGTAGCCTTCGTACGGTGGCTGATCGACCGTGTTCGCCCAGTTGCTCTTGTTGATCGCAAGGCCTTCGGTGCGCCGGCCGTCCTTGACGTTCGGGTCGAACGGAATGTCCTGGCGCACCGCCTTGTTCCACTCCGCGATGGTCTTGACGAACTGCTCGGCGTTGACGCCGTCGAGCTTGCCGGCCAGCTCCTCGATCGTATTGGCGGTGACCTTGGTGATCTGCCGGATGCGATATTCGTCGCGCTGCAGGTGCTTCACCTTCTGGTCGAAGATCTGCCAGGCAAACTGGCCCGGCTGCTCCAGGATCACGCGGCCATACTTCGCATAGGTGTAGTTGCGGAAGTCGGCGCCTTCGTCGACGAAGCGCTTGCCGGTCGCGTTGACCATGATGGCGAACGGATAGGAGTGCTTTTGGAACTGGTCGCCGACCGCGAGGTCGCCGAACTCCGGCGCGTTCATCTCCCAGCCAACGGCGTGGCAGCCCGACCAGTTGCCGCACGGGCTCGCGCCGATGTCGAGCGCCATGCGGATGCCGTCGCCGGTGTTGAAGCGGGTGCCGCGCACCTTGGCGAGGTCCCAGCCCGGGCCGAGATAACGCGTTCGCCATTCCGGGTTGGCCTGGAAGCCGCCAGAGGCGAGCACGACAGACTTGCCGTGAATTTCGCTCACCTGGCCGTCGTGGCGCACGCGCACGCCATTGACACGATCGCCGTCGGTCAGGAGATCGAGCGCGCGGGTGCGATAGCGGATCTCGATGCCGCGCTTCTTGGCTGCCTCGGTGAGCATGTTGACGAGGCCGGGGCCGCCACCGACCGACTCCACCGTCAGCCCGCCCCAGAACTTGAACTTGCCATCGATCTTAAACGCCTGGCGGCCGTAGATCGGAATAAAGCGGACGCCTTTCTCGCGCATCCAGTTGAGCGTGTCGAAGCTGCGCGTCACCAAAAGCTCGACCAGGTCGGGATTGGCGCGATGCTGCGTCACCCGTGCCATGTCGTCAAAGAATTGATCGGCCGTGTAGGTGCCGAAGTCGGTGGTGTCGATCTCGGCCTGGGTGAGGTCAGGAACCAGCTTCTTGATGTCCTCGACCCCGTTGTAGACCACCCGGATCGAGCCGGCGGTGAAGCGGCTGTTGCCGCCCGCCTCGTCCTCGGGCGCTGCCTCCAGTATCACTACCTTGGCGCCCTGCTCCTGTGCGGCCAGCGCCGCACAGAACGCCGCGTTACCACCACCCACCACGATTACGTCGTACTCAGACATCGTCCCTCCAGCCTACCGACCTCTCCGTTCATCCCTGCGAAAGCGGGGTCCACCTCTGGGCCTTTGGATGTGGCTCCTGGGTCCCCGCTTACGCGGGGACGAACGGGGGGTGGCTCGCTATTAGATCAATTCTCGACCACGCGCCACTCGATCGTCTCGCCCCCGCGGTAGACCAAGGCCTTGTCGTCCGGCCCCTCGACTTTCACCTCCTCGGGCGCAGTCCAAGAGGACTTCTCGATCGTGATGGTCTCGCTGTTGGGCGGCAGCTTGTAGTGGCGGGGGCCGTTGAGGGAGGCGAAGGCTTCGAGCTGGTCGAGCGCGCCTTCCTCCTCGAACACCTTGGCGTAGGTCGCGACCGCGACCGGCGCGTTGAACAGGCCAGGAATGCCGTTAACCGAAAGCTTCTTGGCGACCGGATGCGGCGCCGAGTCGGTGCCGAGGAAATAGCAGGCCTCGCCCGAGGTCGCGGCCTTGCGCAGCGCGGCGCGGTCCTTGGCGGTTTTAATCACCGGCATGCAGTACATGTAGGGCTTCAGCCCCCAGCCGAGCCAGTCGGTGCGCGTAAGCACCATGTGATAGGGCGTGATGGTGCCGCCCACTTGCGGCGCGGCGCTCTTCACGAAGTCGACGCCATCCTTGGAGGAAAGATGCTCCAGGATCATGCGCAAGCCTGGGAGTTGTTTCACCCATTTCGACAGGTAGCGCTCGATGAACATGGCCTCGCGGTCGAAGATGTCGATCTCGGGATCGACGTCCTCGCCATGCATCAGGAACGGCATGTCGATCTTTTCCATGCGCTCGAGCACGCGCATCACCTTGCGATAGTCGGTGACGCCGGCGGCCGAATTGGTGGTGGCGTTCGCCGGATAGAGCTTTACGCCGGTGAACACGCCCTCGCGAAAGCCGCGCTCGACGTCATCGGGGTCGGTGTCGTCGGTGAGATAGCAGGTCATCAGCGGCTGGAAGGTCGAGCCCTTTGGCAGCGCCGCCATCACGCGCTCGCGATAGGCGATCGCGTCCTTGGTGGTGGTGACCGGCGGAATGAGGTTCGGCATCAGGATGGCGCGGCCGAAGTGCTTCGCCGTGTATGGCATAACGGCCTTGAGCATGGCGCCGTCACGCACATGCAGATGCCAGTCATCGGGCTTTCGGATGGTGAGGCGGGTAGTAGTCATGGGACGCCAATACGCTTGATGCTGGCACTTTGTAGCTCGCCCTGTACCAAAATCAAAATTTTTTCCAATTTTTGTACGGCCGGTGGCTAAATAGGGCTGCTGGAGCAACTATGGCGAAGCAGACATCAGCCGAGTTTCGCGCACTCGTCGCCGACGCCATGACCCATTTTCAAGGTGGACGGCTCGCCGAGGCTGAGACTGCTTATCGCGCGGCGCTGGCCATCGTGCCGGCTGATCCCGCGGTCACGCACAACCTCGGCGTCGCCATTGCGGCCCAAGGCCGTCACCAGGAGGCCATCGGCTGTTTCGAACAGGCCCTCAGGACAGACCCCGGCTTTGTGTCGGCGCACTACAACCGTGCCGTCGCGTTGATGACGCTCGGCGAGACGCAGGACGCAATCAGCGCCTTCAGCCGCGCCGCTACGCTCGAGCCGCAGCACTATCAGGCTCACCGCGCGCTCGGCTTCCTCTGGTTGTCGCAAGGCGAGCGGGGGCGGGCGCTCGACCATTTTGCGCGCACGTATGAGCTCCGGCGCGGCGATGACCGGACCACCATCGCGCTGAAGTCATTGACGACCACGACAGGTCACAAACTCCGCCACGACGCCGAACAGTTTCTCTATCTGTCGCAGAGAGCCCGCGACGGTCTGCGCTTCGAGCGGCTCGCGCGCAGCTACCTCGAGGTCGCGAAGCAGGTGCCGGACGAGATCGTCACGTTGTCCGACGTGCAGATGGAGTTACTGGGCGAGGACTACAACACGCCGATTCATATGCGCGCAGCGCCCGAGGTTGCAGGCCACGCCATTAATGAGCGGGCGGATCGGGCTGCGCTGACCGCACAGTTCAAGGAGCAGGGGGCAATCCCAGTCGACGATCTGCTCACGCCGCCCGCGCTCGATTCATTGCAGCGGTTCCTGCTGGAGAGCACGATCTGGCACGACTTCTCCCACATCGACGGCTTCGTCGCCTCCTATCTCGAAGACGGGCTGGCCTGTCCGCTGCTCCTGCAGATCGCGGACGAGTTGCGCCAAGCCTTCCCCGAGATACTCGGCGCACATCCCCTGAGCCAGGCCTGGGCCTTTAAGGGCCTGCAAGCGCAGGCGGCCGTCGACGTGCACGCCGACGATGCCACCGTCAGCGTCAACTTCTGGGTCACGCCCACGGAAGCCAACCTGGAGCCGGGGCATGGCGGCCTGGTGGTTTGCCGCGCTCCGCCACCTGATGATTGGGAGATCAGGGACTACGATGGGGACCAGGAGCGGATCGTAACATTTTTGGGACAGAAGGCTGCTGACATGCTCGTGATCCCCTATCGGCAAAACCGGGCTGCGCTCTTCCGGTCGCGGCTTTTTCACTACTCTGACCGCCCAAAATTCGGGTCAACCTATGAGAATCACAGGATAAATCTGACGCTGCTCTACGGCTAGAGCCGGCGTCGCCTCGTTTCATATCGGTTGAGTTCCCTTCTGTTCCAAAATTGACACAAGCACTATCGTGAGCCATATGTGCGTTATATGAAGACGGTCCTGCCCGGAGAGACTGCCCGATCGATGCCGCTCGACCTGAACGACAATTACAGCAATTCCGCCCTGCGGGTCGGGGATGTGGACCGCGATCCGCAACGGCCCGTCGGTGAGTTCATTGGGAACGTGGTCTCCAACGCGTGGGTCAACGACGAATACAAGCACCTTGTGCTCAAGGTGCACGAGCGCGCGCTGAAGGCTTACGCGGGGCAGATGTTCCATCTGCTCTGCCCGTCGCCCGACGGCGCCGAGGTCTGGATGCGCCGGCCCATGAGCATCTACCGGGTCGACCAGGCGGCAGGCGTGGTCGAGTTCCTCTACAAGTGCGAAGGCCGCGGCACGCGCGGCATGGGGACGCTGCAGCCTGGCGATGAGTTCAACATCGCGGGCCCCTTGGGCGCCGGATTCAAGCTGCAGCCTTCCTGGAAGAACATCGTGGTGTTGGGGCGTGGCGTCGGGCTTGCGACACTCGCGCCCCTCTCGCAGCTTGCGGCGGCGCAGGGCGTCGGCGTGACCGCGATCCTGAGCGCGCGCCACGAAGGCGTGGTGATGTCGAAAGATTTGTTCGAAGGGCTGGGCGCGCGCACCATCACGGTGCTCGACTCGGACGGGACGAGCGCGGTCGAGAATGTCGAACGGATCCTCGAGGAGCTGATTGCGGCGGGCAAGGCGGATGCCTTCTTCACCTGCGGCTCCAACCGGCTCCTGAAGCTGATGCAGCGGCTCGGCAAGAAGCACAACATCCCGGGGCAGGTCGCGATGGAGCAGATCATGGTCTGCGGTTTCGGCGCCTGCTACGTCTGCGTCCGCACCTTCGAGGTTGACGGCAAGCGCGTGCTCAAGCGCGTTTGCCGGGATGGACCAGTGTTCAATATGCAGGAGGCGGTCGGATGGTAGATCTCTCCGTCAAGATCGGTGACATCACGCTGCAAAATCCGGTGCAACCGGCTTCCGGCGCGTTCTCCTGGGAGTACAACGACGTCATCGATCTCAACCGGCTCGGCGCTCTGGTCGCCAAGACCATCTGCCGCGAGCCGCGCGTCGGCAATCCGACGCCGCGCATGGCCGAGACCGAGGCCGGCATCATCCAGTCGATCGGATTGCCGGGGAAAGGCATCGAGTATTTCGTCGAGCACATTGTGCCCGAATACGCCAAGTTCACACCGCCGCTGGTGGTCAGTGTCTCATCGGAAAGCATCGAGGATTTCGCCGCGCTCGCCGAGGAGCTGAGCGTGCCGGATGTCGACGTCATCGAGGCCAACATTTCCTGCCCAACCCGCAACGCGACCGGCGGCAACTTCGCGATGCACGAGGATTACACGCGTGACTGCATCACCGCGATCCGCGCCAGGACCAAAAAGCCGCTGTGGGTGAAGCTCTCGCCCAATGCCGGAGACATCGTGTCGATCGCAAGGGCTGCGGAGGACGCCGGCGCCGACGCGCTGGTGATCGCCAATACTTTTCTTTCGCTGAAGATCCGCACCGACAACTTCCGCCCCGCGCTCGGCAACAAGTTCGGCGGCCTGGTCTCGCCGGCCTTGAAGCCGATTGTGCTGCGGATGGTCTATCAGGTGGCCAAGCAGGTCAAAATCCCGATCATCGGCATCGGTGGCGTCACGAAAGCCGAGGACGTGGTCGAATACATGCTCGCGGGCGCGAGCGCGGTTGGCATCGGCTATGCCGGCTTCCGCAACCCGACGGCGCTGATCTCGATCATCGACGACCTCGAAACCTGGTGCGACGAGCGCGGCATCAAGAAGGTGACGGAGCTGATCGGTGCCGTGCGCGATCAGGACATGGAGACCGACACACTCGCTGCGGCGTCCGCGGGCGTTTGAGGCGGCTGCGGCTACCCCGACTGCGCAAGCTGGTCACGCATGAATGCCACCGCGGCCTGGCCCTTGAGGGCGCGCTGCCACAGCTCCTTCGCCATCTTCTCGTGCAGCGCCAGCGCCTCCGGTGCCGACGTGATCATCGCGACGCCGATCCGCACGTTCGGCTCCTCGCCCAACCGGAACGGGGAGAGCGCGAGCACATGGCGGTCGGGCTGGCGGAAGATCTGGAAGCCTGTATGCGGCAGGGTATCGGGCACGATGCCGATCTGCACGCCGATCGGCTCGTCCGCCATCAGCGCGGTGAAGTGCTCGGCCTCGGTGCGCGCCGCCGCGCGGCGCTCGGCCAGCACTTTGTCGGGCAGGTCGAAGCGGCCGATCAAGCCATTGCGCACAAAGCGCTCCATCTCGGAGGCTGCAATCAGGTTGACGATGCCGGGCTGGCGTCTTCGATAGCCTTCCTTGCGCTGGCGCAGCACGTTCATGATCTCGTCGACCTGCGCGAGCGCGCGCTTGCGGCCTTCGAGCTTGTCGGGAACGTTTTCACGCAGCATCTCCTCGAGCGTGCGGTCGAAGGCATCGGAGGCGAGCAGGTAGGAGATCGGCCCGGCCAGCACGATGATGTGCTCGGAGGTCTCCTCGATCTGCCGCATGCGCTCGAAATAGGCGACCGCTGAGGCGATGTATTCAACGCCGACGCCGAGCAGCGTTGGCACCGAGACCCCGAGGAGCTCGGCGAGCTTCTCCAGCGTCTCGATCTTGGCAAGCTCGCCTTTCTCGAAACGATAGAGCGCGGTGCGCGAGATGCCGAGGCGGTTGGCAATCTCGTCGGCCGAAAGCCCCGAGCCGAGCCGGAAGGCCTTGAGGCGGTTGCCGATGTCATCGAAGCGGAGTGGCATGGACTATGCTCGGCTGCAACGCGCGCGCATCGCGTGAATTGCGACGAGCAGTACCACCCCTCTCCCTGTCCCTCCCCCACAAGGGGGAAGGGAACGGTGTGGCGCGGTCCTGCCGAACTCGAATGACAGTCATCGCGTCGTCATCACGTCTTGGGCTCTCACCTAAGCAGAAGCGGCTCCCTGCAATCGCTTCGCCGCATCGAGCGCGGCCGCCACGATGCCCTGATAGCCGGTACAGCGGCAGAGATTGCCGGAGATCGCGATGCGCACCTCCTGCTCGGTCGGGTTGGGATTGTCGCGCAGGAACTCGGTGAGCGTGATCAGCATGCCGGGCGTGCAGAAGCCGCATTGCAGGCCGTGATTGTCGCGAAACGCCTCCTGCAGTGGATTGAGCTTGTCGGGGCCGGGCGCAAGCCCTTCTACGGTCGTGATGTCGTGCCCGTTGGCCTGCACCGCCAGCGTCAGGCAGGAGCGAGCCGTGAGCCCATCGAGCAGGATGGTGCAGGCGCCACAGACGCCATGCTCGCAGCCGAGATGCGTGCCGGTGAGGCCAAGCGTGTGGCGCAGAAAATCGGCAAGCGTGAGCCGCACCTCGACCTCGGCCTCATACTGTTTTCCATTGACCGTCACCGCGATCTTGCGTGTCTCGCCCATTTCGGTTCCGCCTAGTGTGCCATTGCCATGGAGGGAAGCCGCGAACGCGCTTGCTCCAACGCGCGGCGTGACATCACGGTCGCGAGCTGCTGCCGGTAGGCTGCCGGGGCATGTACGTCATCGACCGCCTCGAACCCGCGGCAGCTCTCGCAGATCTCGCGCAGAAGCTTGTCTTCCGGTCGATTGCCGATGAGCGCCTGTTCGACCTGGCTCGCACGCACCGGGGCCGCCCCCATGCCGCCAAGCGTGATCGAGGCTCGCGTGATCCTGCCCGCGCTATCCTCTATTATTAGCGCTGCCGCCGACACGATCGCGAAGTCGCCATGTCGGCGGGCAAACTCCACAAAGCCGTAGCCATGCGGCTGTGGCCAGAGCGGAAAGCGCGCTGCGGTAACGATCTCGTTGAGCTCGATCGCGGGCGTCATATACGCGACCGGGAAGGCGCTGAATGGAATTTCACGGGGGCCGTTCGGTCCTTGCACCGTCACGGTGGCGTCGAGGGCGGTCGCCACCGA
>Ga0075434_100004970_pt1 | contig 12057 bp, 9 predicted proteins | sample RhiMethybrSRZTD3_FD_75298 | JGI IMG/M metagenome (GOLD analysis project Ga0075434, IMG submission 75298) | Populus rhizosphere microbial communities from Tennessee, USA - Rhizosphere MetaG P. TD hybrid SRZTD3 | ecosystem: Host-associated > Plants > Roots > Rhizosphere > Soil | place: USA... | reverse complement strand
CGGCCGGCGCAGGGTTCGCGAAGCTCGCGTCGCGGTATTCGGATGATCCTGGCTCCAAGGTTGCCGGCGGGTCGCTCGGCGTGTCCACGCGCGGTCAGTTTGTGCCGCAGTTCGAGGATGCAGCCTGGCAGCTCGCGCCGGGTGGCGTCAGCACGGTGGTAAAGACGCAATTCGGCTATCACATCATCCGGCGTCCACCGCTCGCCGAAGTGCGCGACTCCTTCCGGACGGGATTGTTGGATCGGATGTCACGGGAGGGTGACTCGCTGTACGTCGACAGCCTGAACATCAAGCGCAAAATTGAGGTCACCAAGCACGCGGCTGAGTACGCCAAAGCAGCCGTGCAGGACGTCGACGCGGCGCGGAGTAGTGGTCGCGTGCTCGTGAAGTGGCGCGGCGGCTCGATGGAGGTCAAGGACTTCATCCGCTGGCTCGGAGCACTCGATCCACGGATCTTGCAGGAACTGCCGCAGGCACCCGACGATCAGATCAACCAGTTTTTAAAATCGCTGGCGCAACAGCAACTGATGTTGGAGCAGGCCGATTCCGCGAAGATCGCGCTCACCGCCGACGACTGGCAACATGTCAAGGATGAGCACGACTCGACCATAACGATGATCGAAACACTCGTGAGTCTGACGCCCGAGGCGTTGCGCGATTCGGCGGGCAAGTCGGCGGACGAACGGATGACCTTTGCGCTCGGCCGCGTGAACGATTATTTCGAGCGCGTCTTCCGCGGGCGGGCGCGGTTCTTCCCGCTGCCGGCGTTTCTCGCCGACACCTTGCTCGCGACCGCGCATTGGGACGTGGACGAGGCCGGTGTGCGGCGCGCCGTAGAGCGTGGCCAGGAGATTCGCGCCGACTCGGCCCAGACCTCTGCGCCGCGCATGACACCGGCACCCGGACCCGCGCCGATCGACACGTCGCGGAGGCAGCCGCAGTGAAGAAGGCGCTCCTCCTCGGCTTGCTCCTGTGCGGGGTGGGCCTCGCGACCTTGGCGGCGCAAGAGCAACCGCTCGACCGTATCGTCGCGATCGTCGGCACGCGCCCGATTCTGGCGTCACAGATCGAAGAAGAAATGGTGCAGCAGCAGGCACAGGGTGCGCAGCTACCGACGGATTCGGCGGGGCTCGCCGCCGTGCGCCACCAGATCCTCGACCGATTGATCGAACTGGAGGTTCTGGTCCAGCAGGCGGAGCGCGACACGTCGATCAAGGTGACGGACCAGGAAGTGCTCGATCAGGTCGAGCAGACGTACCAGAACGTTCGCAAGCAGTTCAGCTCCGAGAACGATTTCCGCGAGCAGATCCGGCAGGCGCGGTTCGGGTCCGTTGAGGAGTGGCGTCGCTGGCTGGCCGACGAGCAGCGTCGCCAGCTGTACGCCCAGCGGCTGATCGAAATGCAGAAGCAGAAAGGCAAGCTGCGTCCGATTCCACCGACCGACGCGCAGATGCGGGAGTTTTGGGAGCAGAACAAGGACCAGCAGCCGAAACGGCCCGCCACCGTCTCGTTCCGGCAGATCGTCATCAAGCCGGTCGCGGATTCAGCGGCACGCATGCGCGCGTTGCTGCTCGCCGACTCGCTGGTGATTGAGCTGCGCAAGGGAGCCGATTTCGCCGCTGCCGCGAAGCGATTCTCGGGGGACACGGCGTCCGCGGCGCAGGGCGGCGAGCTCGGCTGGTTCCGCCGCGGCGTGATGGTCAAGGAATTCGAGGACTACGCATTCCGGCTGCGCCCGGGCGAGATCTCGCCCCCGGTCGAGACGTCGTTCGGATTTCACATCATCGACGTCGAGCGCACGCAACCCGCGGAGATTCTCGCGCGGCACATCTTGATCGTGCCTGAAATCAGCCAGGCGCAGATCGCAATCGCGCGGGCTCGGGCCGACACCCTACATGACCGGCTGGCGGCTGGGAACAGTCATTTGTCCTTCGATTCGCTCGCGAGGTTGTACGCGGACCCCGAGGAGCCGAGGCTCGCCGAGGACGCGTCGTTCACGGACCTGCCCCCGGAATACCAGCAGCTGCTCTCTGCCGACCAGACGCTCGGCCTCAAGCCGGTCATCACGGAAGGCGCTGACACGCCCCGGACGAAGTTCGTGGTCCTCGAGGTGACGGCACGGAAGGACGCCGGCGAGCTGTCGTACGAGGATGTGAAAATGCGCATCCGCCAATCGCTCAGTGATCAGCTCGCGATCAAGCATTACATCGATCAGCTGAAGCGTCAGATCTACATCGACATCCGACTCTGATCGTGGGCAGCTCCCCCCCCGCTTCGCGTCCACGCCTCGCAGTCGCCGTGGGCGATCCGCGCGGGATCGGGCCCGAGGTGGTCCGCAAGGCGTTGCGACAGCCGCTGGATGCGGACGTGCGGATCGTCGGTGGCTGGGAGGATAGCGTGCCGAACGACGTCGAGGCGGGACGCGTCGCGGCGCAAAGCATCGAGTCCGCTGCCCGGCTCGCGTTGAGCGGCGAGGTGGACGCCATCGTCACCGGACCGGTCAACAAATCGTCGCTGCATGCGGCCGGGTACCGGTTTCCCGGCGTCACCGAGTTTCTCGCGCACGTCGCCGGCGACATCCCCGTCGCCATGATGTTGACCACCGGCCGGCTGCGCGTCGTGCTCGTCACGACGCATTTATCGTTGCGCGACGCGATCGCGAGCGTCACGACCGACCGGGTGGTCGCCGCGGGACGCATCGCGATCGAGGCGCTTCAGCAGTGGTGGGGAATCAGCACGCCCAGGGTAGCGTTGTGCGCGATGAATCCGCACGCCGGCGAAGGCGGTCTGTTCGGCGACGACGACGACCGGCTGCTCAAGCCGGCTGCGGCTGCGCTCGATGCGGCCGGTCCATTGCCCGCGGACACCGTGTTCGTGCGCGCGTTGCGCGGGGAGTTCGACGCCGTGCTCGCGCCTTACCACGACGTTGGAATGACCGCGGTGAAAGTCTCGGGATTCGGCACCGGGGTGAACGTGACGCTCGGCCTGCCGTTCATTCGGACGTCACCCGATCACGGCACCGCGTTCGACATCGCGGGAAAGGGAATCGCCGACGCCGGCTCGATGCGGGCGTCGCTCGAGCTTGCGGTGCAACTGGCGCACGCGCGTCGAGCCTAGCCCGACGGCTCCGCGACGTGCGTCGTCGCCGGCCACACGCGCACGCGTCCCACGCGCCGGCCATCCATCTCCAGAATCTCGAAGGTCGCGCCGTGCAGGTTCACGCGGTCCCCGACTTTGGGAAGCCGACCCAGCCGTCCGAAGAGCAGCCCGCCGATCGTCGTGTAATCGGCGTCGTCGAGTTGCAGCTTCAGGATGCGATTCACGTCGCTGATCTCGGTGCTTCCAGCGAAAATCGGTACACCGCCGCCCGCCCCGCCGGTCGCGGCGGCCCCTGCGCCGGCGCCAGCCGGCGCCTTGTCGTACTCGTCGAAGATCGGTCCGACGATTTCTTCGAGCAGATCCTCCATCGTCACCAGGCCGGCGGTGCCGCCGAATTCGTCGAGCACAATGGCGAGGTGCACTTTCTGACGCTTCATGTCCGCGAGCACGTCTTCGACTTCGCGCGTGCCCGGCACGAAGAACGCGGGCCGGGCGATGTCCTGGACCGGAGCGTCGGCTCCCGATAGCAGGCCACGCAGGATGTCTTTGGCGTGCACGATGCCCACCACGTCGTCGAGCGACTCGCCCGTGACGGGGTAGCGGGAACGGCCCGCCGCGGCGACGCGGTCGGCCGCCTCGGCGAGCGACGCCCCGGCGGGAAGCGCGACGATCTGGGTGCGCGGCGTCATCACCTCACGCGCATTCTTCTCGCTGAACTCGAACACGCCCTCGAGGAGACGCGCATCGCCGGCGCCGAGTCCGCCGGTTCGTTTGCTCTGTTCGACGAGCATGCGCAACTCCTCGGGGGAGTGTACCCGGTCCGTTGCGGGACTCGTGCTCTGGACGCCGAGCATGCGGACGATGGTACGCGCGCTCAAGTTCAGGATGAAGTTGAACGGCCGCGTGATCCATGAGAAGGCAATGAGCGGCGCTGCGACCCAGCGACTCGTGGCTTCCGGGTGTGTGATCGCCCATGTTTTCGGCACGAGCTCGCCGAATACGACGTGCAGGTATGAAATCGTCGCGACCGCGACGACCGACGCGATGCCTCCGCGCGCGAGGAAGTTGAGACTGGCGGGAAGCGATGCGAACCAGTCGTGAAAGAAGTGCGCGACGGTGTCTTCGGCCACGTAGCCGAGCAGAATCGACGTGAGCGTGATGCCGAGCTGCGTTGCAGAAAGGAGACTGTAGAGATCGCCGAGCGCCTTGCGAACCGTGCGTGCCTGCCGGTCGCCGCGGCGGACCATGGCCTCGATCCGGGTGCGGCGTGAGGCGACGAGCGCGAATTCCGCCGCCACAAAGAAGGCATTGGCCGCGACGAGCACAATGACGGCCAGCAGGCGCAGCCCCAGGGCGTTCACGAGCTAAAAGGTATTATGTTTCCCCGCGAGGAAACACTCGTGTTGCCCGCTGAAGCTCACTGCACGTATCGCGCCCCGCTCAACGTCGAGACTCGCCGGCGACTTACGCTGGCGCTCGCCATCACGGCGATCGTCATGCTGGTCGAGCTCATCGGCGGCTGGATGGCGGGTTCGCTCGCGTTGCTCGCCGACGCCGCGCACATGCTCGCCGACGTCGCCGCACTCGCGCTCGCGCTCTTCGCCGCGTGGATCGCGCAGCGGCCCGCGACGCCCGAACGCTCGTACGGCTTCATGCGCCTCGAGATTCTCGCAGCGCTCGTCAACGGCGCCGTCCTCTTCGCCATCGCGATCGGCATCGGCATCGAGGCCTGGCACCGGTTGCGCGAGCCGCCGCTCGTCAATGCGCCACTCCTCCTGGTGGTCGCTGCTGTCGGCTTCGTCGCGAATCTCTCAGCAGTCGTCGTATTGCATCGCGGTCACGAGCATTCGCTCAATCAACGCGGCGCCTACCTGCACGTGCTCGGCGATCTGCTTGGCTCGATCGGTGCGCTCATTGCCGGTGTGATCGTTCTCGCGTCCGGATGGGTGCTCGCCGATCCGCTGATTTCTGTCCTGATCGGGGGTCTGGTGCTGGTCAGCGCCTGGCGTCTGGTGAAGGAAAGCAGTGACGTGCTGCTCGAAGCGGCGCCGCGCCACATCGCGCTCTCCGATGTGCACGATCGGATCGCCTCAGTGCCCGGCGTGGAGTCGGTCCATGACTTGCATCTGTGGACCGTGACCAGCGGCGTTGTGGCAATGAGCGGTCATCTGGTGGTGAAGGATCCGACGGATAATCAGCCCGTGCTCGAGGCCGTGCAGGACCGGATGCGGGCGCTGGGGATTGCGCATGTGACGGTGCAGGTGGAGCGGGAGCCGACGTGTGACTGACGGTACCGCCCCCTACCGCCCCTTTACCGCCTCCAGGCATCCATTTATACTGCCGCCCTCATTCAGGGGACCGTAACTCGGTGAAGATTCGCAACATCGCCATCATCGCCCATGTCGACCACGGCAAAACCACGCTGGTCGACCAGATGCTCCGCCAGGCGGGCGTCTTCCGCGCCAATCAGCAGGTGGCGGAGCGCGTCATGGACTCGAATCCGCTCGAGCGTGAGCGCGGAATTACGATCCTGGCGAAGAATACTTCGGTTCGGTGGAGCGACACCAAAATCAATATTGTAGATACGCCCGGTCACGCCGATTTCGGCGGTGAAGTCGAGCGCATTCTGCGGATGGTGGACGGATTCCTGCTGCTCGTGGATGCCGCCGAAGGTCCGATGCCGCAGACCCGGTTCGTCGCGGGCAAGGCGCTGGCGCTGGGGCTCAAGCCGATCGTGCTGGTCAACAAGGTCGACCGGCCCGACGCCGAGCCAATGCGCGTGCACGATGAGGTGCTCGAGCTCTTGATGGATCTCGACGCTTCGCACGAGCAGTTCAACTGCCCTTTCCTCTATACATCGAGCAGGGCGGGGACGGCGACACTGGAATTGGACGAGCCTGGAACAGATTTGAACCCGTTGTTCGACACGATTCTCGGCACCATTCCGCCGCCGAAGGCGACTGAGGCCGGCCCGTTCCAGATGCTCATCTCGACGCTCGACTATTCCTCCTATCTGGGACGGATCGGTATCGGGCGTATCGAGCGCGGGCAGGTGCACGTCGGCGACACCGTGGCGCTGCTGCCGATCGGTGAGCCGGGTCCGGTGGGTGACGGCAAGTTCGAGCAGGCGAAAATCGTGAAGCTGTTCGCGTTCGAGGGTCTGGAGCGCGCCGAGATCGAGACGGCGGCCGCGGGCGAGATCGTGGCCGTTGCGGGCCTGGCCGGTGTCGAAATCGGGAAGACCGTGACGGCGCCCGATCACCTGGACCGTCTGGCCGGCATCGCGGTCGAAGAGCCGACGATCTCGGTTGACATGCTGGTCAACAACTCGCCGCTCGCGGGACGCGAGGGCAAGTTCGTGACGGGCCGGCAGCTGCGGGAGCGGCTGTATCGCGAGCTCGAGCGCAACGTCGCGCTGCGGGTCGAGGATACGGATACGCCGTACGCTTTCACGGTGTCGGGCCGCGGCGAGCTGCACCTCGGGATCCTGATGGAGACGATGCGGCGCGAGGGCTACGAGTTCCAGGTCAGCCGGCCGCGCATCATTCCCAGGGAAGGGCCGAACGGCGAGCGGTTGGAGCCTTATGAGGAGCTGATGATCGATTGCCCCGAAGGGTACGTCGGGGTAGTCATGGAGAAGCTGGGGCCGCGCCGCGCCACCATGCTGGACATGAAGAATCCCGGGCTGGGCATGGTGCGCATGCGCTTCAAGATCCCGGCGCGGGGGCTCCTGGGCTATCGTTCGGAGTTCTTGACGGATACGCGGGGGACGGGGATCATCCACCACCGCTTTTTCGAGTACGACCTGTGGGCCGGCCCATTGTCGGGCCGGAACCGGGGTGTCATGGTGGCGGACCGGGCGGGGGTAGTCGTGGCGTATGCCCTCTTCAATCTCCAGGAGCGCGGTACGATGTTCGTACAGCCGGGAGATCCGGTCTACGAGGGGATGATCATCGCGGAGCACGTGCGGCCGGGGGATCTGGACGTCAACGCCACGAAGGAAAAGAAGTTGACGAACATGCGCACGACGGCGGCGGACGAGATGATTATCTTGGAGCCGCCACGCCAGATGACCTTGGAGCTGGCGTTGGAGTACATCGAAGACGACGAGCTGATCGAGGTGACACCAGAGTCGCTCAGGCTTCGCAAGCGGTTGTTGGGGGCCACAGAGCGCCGGAAGCTGGCTCGCAGCGAGAAGCGGGCCTTAGAGGAGTAGGACCGGGTCCCGAAGTTCGGTCGTTCGGCGAAAACCTCAGCCGGAGGTGGCAATGCTGGCCCGCGAGACGTCGATGGACTGGTCGCTCAAGCGGAGGAGCGACGACGTCGACGAGGAGTTCGGAGAATTCGAAGAGGACAAGGAACTCGACGAAGACTTCGATGATGATCTGGACGAGGACGATCTCGACGAAGACGATGCCGACGAAGACGATTACGACGATCTCGACGACGAGTTCGACGAGGGCGACGAGGACGACTTCAGGCCCAAGAAGGGACCGAAGAGGGAATGGGAGTAACGTGAAGGCTCAGAGGCTCATCGCCTCTGAGCCTTTTCACATGGAATCCGGTCTTACCCCGAGTGCCCGGAGTTGCTGCTCGGTCTGCGGCCGGTAGGGATGGGCCCGCGCGGCCCGACGCAGAAACTGCCGATAGTACCCGATGGCCGAGACCGTATCGCCCAGCGCCTGGCGGTTGGTCGCAAGGAAGTAGTACGGCTCTGCGTAGTAGGGATCCAGCTCGATCGCCTTTTGAAGATCGAGCTCGGCGTCGGCGAAACGTCCGGCAGTCTGTAGCACGACACCCCGATACAATCGAAGCACCGGGTCCCGGCCCTCGAGCTGTGTCGCCATTTCCAGCTCCGCCAGCGCCGTTGCCGTGTCGTGGAGCTCCAGCGCCGACCCGGCCAGTCGCGTATGCGCCCAATAGAACGCCAGGTTTTGCGTGAGCGCGCGCTCGAACGCGGCACGGGCGGAAGGAAAGTCGTCTTGTTGCACCCGGGCGATGCCGATGGCGAAATCGAACATTTCTACCGACGGTAGAATCGGCGACAGTTTTTTTGCCACGTCCTGATTTACCGTGTCCCGTGCTGCCTGCAGCTCCGCGACCGTGCTGTCGAATTTTCCCAGATAAAACAGGGCCTTGGCGCGCATGAGGCGGAGCTCTACAGCGCGAGGGTGTTTCTTCAAGAGGGCCGCAAACAAGGTGTCCGCGACCGCGAACCGCTTTTGCGAATACGCGAGCCAGGCGTCGTGCACCGTGTCCCCCCACCGTCCGGGCACGCCGTGTCGAAACTCGAGATCTGAGAACAAGAACGGATTGATTTGCCAGGCCAGCTGCTGCAGCGAATCGATCACTTGAGTCTGCCTCGGCGTCAGGCTGACGTTACTCACCGCGCGGGGAGAGTAGGTCTTCCAGTACGTCTCGTACATATCGTGTTCCAACGCCTGCAGCGTGTTGAAGAGACGCGCGTAGAGCGGCTCGGCCCAGGACGGATCGATCCGCGATGCCCAGAACAGCGACATCTCCGCGGTGTCGGTGGGCGCATTCCAGCGAGTACCGAAGTCGTAGTACGCCAACGCGGCGTTGGTGTCGGAGCCAGCGGGAAGTCGGGGACGCGGCAGCTCTTTGCCGGAGTCGGCCAGGGCCTGCAACACGCTAAGGTTCGAGAGCGCGGGCGTACGCGCCGCAGGCGTGCATTGAATCCATGCGACTGCCGTCAGGAGAAAGACCAGGCGCCGCTTCATTGTGGTCGTGGTCCGAGGAGCGCGTCGAGTCGCGGGAAACTGGCGAGCGCGGCACGGACGTCAGGATCGTGGCGCAACCATAACAGGCTCGCCCCATCCGGGGGCCAGCGCACATCCGCGACCCGTCCGGCAAGCGCCAGCGAGATTCGCTCGGCGGTCGCGCCGTCGACCTGCGCGCTCACATGCAACCGGGAACGTACGCGCTGCAGGTAGGGTTGGAGCAGCTGCGCACTCCACCGGACGGAGTCGTCCATCCATTGATCGCGCGCGGCCGGTGTGGCCGGCAGGGTGGCCGCGAAACTGTCGGCGACGGCGTAGTCAAAGCCGCTGTCGGAGGCCACGCTCCACCACGCAGGAAACCCTGGCGGCGCCGGGACCACTACATCCGGCACGATCCCACCGCCTCCCCGGACCTCCCGCCCACGATCCGTCTTGAAGACCGCGGCTGTGTCTTCGGCGGCGCCGCTTTTCCCCGCGAACGACAGATATTGCTCGAAGCCGAGGCTCTGGTAACGGCGTTGAATGATGCGACCGCTCGGGGTGAGCACGCGGGCAATCGTCAGCATGACCACGTCCCCAGAGGGCACCAGCAGGAACGCCGTCTGCGCCAGTGCCTTTCCGAACGAGCGTCGTCCTACGATCAAGGCGCGATCGTGATCCTGGAGCGAACCGGCAAGTGCCTCCGCCGCGCTCGCGCTGCGCTGGTTGACCAGCACGATCAACGGCAGGGACTTGAATTGCCCTTCACGTGACGTTCCATATGCCTTCGTGGCGTCAGCTTTTCTGCCTCGGGTCCGGAATATGATCGTATTGCTCGGAAGGAATTCAGACGCGACGTCGACCGCACCGTCCAGCAGACCTCCCGGGTTGTTGCGCAGGTCGAGAATCAGTCGCTGCGCGCCCCGGTGTTGCAGGCTGCGAACCGCGTCGCGCACTTCTTCTCCCGCCTTCGGTCCAAACCACTCCAGGCGCGCGAACCCAGTCAGGTGGTCGGACAACATCGCCGAATAGACCGACGGCACCTTGAGCGTTTTTCTGGTGAGCACGACGGACAGTGTGTCGGGCTCGAGACGTGGTCCGCGCTCGAGCCGGAGCTGCACCGTCGAGCCCTCCGGACCGGCCAGACGCAGCGAGACATCGGCCACCTTGGATTGGGCAACGACCGTGTCGTTGATCGCGGTGACGCGATCACCGGGTTGCACGCCCGCCTTGGCGGCTGGGCTTCCGTTGATGACGGTGAGTACCGTGATCGCGCTGTCCTCTTGATCCAGGATCGCGCCGACGCCGGGCAACTCACCGCGCTCGAAGGCGTTCTGCCTCTCAAAGTCACGGCGAGACAGGTAGTAGCTGTGGGGGTCGAGGCTGTGCAGCATGCCATCGATCGCGGCGCGCATGAGCTCGTGGTAGCGGACCGAGTCCATATAGTTCGCGCGGATATGATTGAGAACGCCGGAAAAGAGCTGGAGCTCTTCGTAGGCGGAGAGTTCACGCGTCGTGTCCGGCTTTTGGGCCGCGGCTGGCCGGGGCCGGACGAGTGCCAAGCTGACGGCGGCCAGTGTGACGCTGAGCGTACGGCAGGTCTTCAGATGACCCCCAAATGCCGGCGTGTCCAAAGACAATTCTGTGTAGGTAGGACGGCTCTTCACAAGCCGGGGGTGGGCGACCGGAGTACCAAATGCGGCTCAGCCCCGCTAAGTTGGGTCGGCGGAGGGCAGGGGCCTGTAGCTCAGGTGGTTAGAGCGCACGCCTGATAAGCGTGAGGTCGGTAGTTCAACTCTACCCAGGCCCATCATTGTGCTTCTTGAGGTTAGCCCGTCGGGCACGTCGCTCGACGGGCTTTTTTCATCCCAATCAATAGCAACTCCCACAATGCGGCCCGACAGACGTCCCTCGCAACGATCCTTTTTTGACGGCGCGTCCGGTGTTGCGACCGTCTCGGCTTCCGTCAGCCATCGGCCGATGAAGACGTTGAGGCGGTCGAGTGCGCTGGGACGTGGACTCGCTATCGACATCGCGTTGTTCCTCCCCCTTGGTGATTCGTGCGCAGGTGCTGCCTAACGGATTGCGCAGGCCTCCCGATCGACTTTGAGCGTCAGCGCACGCGCCGAAATGTCACCGATGCGAAAACTGCGAGGGCTAATGTGCCGACGCCGCTGATCACCTGAGACACCACGAGTCCGCGCACGAACGCTTCGCGCGCGACGCCGAGCAGCGTTGCAGCCGCTGCGCCAGGAAGATGCTGCGCCACGACCACCGCCCCGCCAAGCGTCGACATGACGGTTTGGACGACGTCGGATGACAACCCCGGCGGGAGCGCCGTCACCAGCATGCCACGATAGATCGCGACGCCGATGCTTCCGAATAGTGCGATGCCGAGCGCGCCGCCGAGCTCCGCGCACGTCTCGGAGATGCCGGAGGCCGCGCCCGCGCGCTCGGGGGGCGCCGAGCCGATGATGACGTCGTTGGTAAGCGTGAAGACCGGCGACGCAAACAGCGTCAGCACGAACTGGCCGGCCGCCAGCAGCACAAGCGAACGGCCGGTTATGGCGGCTGCGGCCAGCAGAAAGTAGCCGGCGGCGGATACCGCGAGCCCCCAGGACATCAGGCGTGCCGGACGAATCCGCCGCGCCAACGCCGGCGTGACCAACGAGCCCAGCACGAATCCGATTCCCCACGGCAACGTCCAGAGGCCGCCCTGCAGTGCGGAGAGTCCGAGCACGAGCTGGAGGTATTGCGGCAGATAGACGAAAGCGCCGAACAAAACCAGGATCGAGCCGCCGTACAGGACGAGCGACGCGCGGAACGCAGGGATCGCAAAGAGCCGGAGATCAATGAGCGGATCCGATAGCCGCCGTTGCCGCCGCACGAACGTCGCGCCTATCACGACGGCGGCCAGGACCGATGCGCCGGCAGCCACGCTCACGCCATCCTGGGCGGTGCGCTTCAAACCATAGATGACCAGCAGCACCGCCGCGAGCGAGAGCGCGGCGCTGAGCAGGTCCAGTTTGCCGGCGTCGGGATCGCGGTACTCGGGCAGGAGAAACGGACCGACGGCGAGCAGCAGCAGCATGACGGGCACGCTGATCAGGAAGACCGCGCCCCACCAGAAGTATTGCAGGATGAGCCCGCCCAGGACCGGCCCGATTTCGCCGCCCAGCGAGAACGCCATGATCCAGATACTGACCGCGCGCGTACGTTCGCGCGGATCGAGAAACAT
>Ga0075434_100004967_pt1 | contig 12060 bp, 12 predicted proteins | sample RhiMethybrSRZTD3_FD_75298 | JGI IMG/M metagenome (GOLD analysis project Ga0075434, IMG submission 75298) | Populus rhizosphere microbial communities from Tennessee, USA - Rhizosphere MetaG P. TD hybrid SRZTD3 | ecosystem: Host-associated > Plants > Roots > Rhizosphere > Soil | place: USA... | reverse complement strand
GGCTGCGGGATACTGCGCGGGCGATGTCGCAGGAGAACGTGGAGATCGTGAAGGCCGCTTTCGAGGCATGGAACGCGGGCGACTGGGATGCCATCCCTGAGCTGTTCGACCCGGACGTCGTCGTGCGCCCTGCGGATGATTGGCCAGAGGCGGGGGCGATTGTCGGTCAAGAGGCGGTCGCCCGCTGGTTCGGGCAACTGCGCGAGACCTGGGACGCCGACAGATCGGAGCCGATCAGCGATTTCATAAACGTCGCTGACCACGTTGTCGTTAGGTTCCTCTGGCGCACGACAGGGCGGGGACCTGAGGCGAACATGGAGATCACGATCGCGTACACGCTGCGGAAGGGAAGGATTTCCGGCATGGAGTACTTCTGGGACCACACCGAGGCCCTCGAAGCCGTGGGCCTGTCTGAGCAAGACGCTCACGCCGACTCCTGAGCCGTCAGACATCGAAGCTCGTTAGAAGATGCTGTCCTGATCTCGTCCGCTGCGCCGCCGGCGCTGCGGGACGCCGGCCGCCTCGATCAGCGCCGCCTCGACGTCCGCCAGGATCGCGCGCTCGGAGCGTGATGCCACGATCGGCGTGTCGAGGCCGTCCACGTGCACGTAGGTGCGGCGCCCGTCCCCACGCTCGTCCGGCTCGAGCGGGACCAGCGCGTAGATGCGATCGGCCTTCACGAACTTGCCGTAGCCGAGGGAGATCATGCGGGCGTCACGCTTGGCCAACTCGCTTACACCTCCGTCCCTTCGAGCACGGCGCGCGCCCGGTCGAGTTGCTCGCGCACGCGCCGGGAGGACGTGCCGCCCTCGGACACCTTCGACTCCAGCCACGACCCGTTCGCGAGCACCTCGTAGTACTCGTCATCGAGCCTGTCGGAGAATTGCGCGAGCTCCGCACGGTCGAGCTCGGACAGGCGCTTGCCGCCGTCGAGCGCGTGCCGCACGAGCCCGGCCACGATCCCATGTGATTCGCGGAACGGCACGCCGCGGCGCACGAGCAGGTCGGCGATGTCGGTCGCGGCGAGGAACTCGTCGCCCGCGGCCTCCGCAAGCCGCTCGCGCCGGAACTGGGCGGTCCGCAGCATGCCCGCCGCGGCCTCTAGGCAGAGCTCGATCGTGTCGACCGCGTCGAAGAGGTGCTCCTTGTCCTCCTGCATGTCCTTGTTGTAGGCGAGCGGGAGCGCGTGCATCACCCCGAGCAGGGCACCGAAGTGGGCTGCGACTCGCGGCGCCTTCGCACGCAGCAGCTCGGCGGCGTCGGGATTCTTCTTCTGGGGCATGATGCTCGACCCTGAGGCGAACGAGTCGCCCAGCTCGAGGAAGCCGAACTCGTCGCTCGACCAGAGCACGATCTCCGCCCCGAGCCGCGACAGGTGCATCGCACAGATGGAGGCCGCGCTCAGATAGTCGAGCACGAAGTCACGGTTCGAGACCGCGTCGAGCGAGTTCTCGACGACCCCGTCGAAGCCGAGCTCGCGCGCTACATGCGCGCGGCTGGTGTTCCAATTCACGCCGGCCAGGGCACCGGCGCCGAGCGGCAGGTCGGCGGTCCCGTTGAGGGGGGTAGCAAACCGGTCCACGTCGCGCTGGAACATCCAGAAGTACGCGAGCAGGTGGTGTGAGAGGTACACCGGCTGCGCCCGCTGGAGATGCGTGTAACCGGGCATCGGCCAGTCGAGGTGGCGCTCGGCTACGTCCGCCAGGCTCCGCATCAACTCGACCAGCAGACCGCGGGCGCGCGTGGAGTGCTCCCGCACGAACATCGCCATGTCGGTCGCAACCTGGTCGTTCCGCGAGCGGGCGGTGTGGAGCTTGCCCCCGACCGCTCCAACGATCTCGGTGAGCCGCCGCTCGATCGCCATGTGGATGTCCTCGTCGTCCTGTGCAAAGGAGAACGTGCCGGACTCCAGCTCACGCGCGACCTCGTCAAGGCCCCGGAGCAGCTCGCTCGCCTCCTCCTCGGTGAGCACCTCCGACTCGGCCAGCATCCGTACGTGCGCGCGCGACTGCGCCACGTCGTGCGGCGCCAGGCGCCTGTCGAACGCGATCGACGTGTTCAGCCGCTGGAAGACCGGGTCCTGAGCATCCCGAAACCTGGACACAGCAGGGAGTTTAAGAGTCCGCTACCAGCCGGCGGCGATCGCGCCGATCTGGATCACCAGCATGATGCCGAGCAGGTACAGGCTCACCCCCCAGCCGGCCAGCGCTCCCCGGCTGCGGGGATACAGGCGGCTGTCCGGATCTCGCCCGATCGAGAGCACGACCGGCAGGCCCGCCAGCAGGCCGAGGGCCATCAGCGCGAAGCCGCTCGCTCCGAAGGCTATGTAACCCACGTCGAGCGTGAAGTTGTGCCACACCTGCCCGAGCAGCTCGTGGTAGAGGATGGCCGGCACAGCGCCGGCCGCGATCAGGCCGGCGAGGGCGAGTGCGCGCTCGCCGCGGCGCGACCTGGGACGCGCCTGCGTGTACAGACGAGACGCCACAGACGCACTTGAGGTTACAGGGTGGACGTCGGGATTCCCCGCGAGACGAGAGCGCGCAGCCCGGCGCAGACGCGATCCACCTGCTCCTCGGTGATGCTGGTGAAGAAGGGAAGGGCGAGCGAGCGCGCCGCCACCTGCTCGGCGACCGGGAACTCTCCGCCGCGAAACCCGAAGCGCTCACGGTAGAAGGGCTGGAGATGAATGCATGGGAGATACGCCTTCGAGGCGATCCCCTCGGCCGCGAGCGACGCGATCGCGGCATCGCGGTCCACCTCCGGCGGCAGCTGCACGACGTAGACGAACCAGCTCCGGCGCGCCTTGCCGGCGTCCGGACACGGGAGGGCGAGGCCTTCGATGCCGGTGAGGCGCTCTGCATACATGGCGGCCGCGCGGTCGCGCGCCGACAGCAGCTCGTCGACGCGCTCGAGCTGGGCGACCCCGATCGCCGCGGCCATGTCCGACAGCCGGTAGTTGAAGCCGAGCCGGTGGTGGCCGAGCCAGTCCATGTCCTCGCCGCGGCCCTGGTTGCGCTCGCTTCGCACCTGCGCGCGCACCCCGCCGTCGCCCGCGGTGAGCATCCCGCCTTCACCCGTCGTGAGCTGCTTGTTGGCATAGAAGGCGAACGCCGCCGGGTTGCCGCGCGTGCCCACTTTGAAGCCCTCGGCGTCGGCCGCGCCGAGCGCTTCGCAGGCGTCCTCCAGCACGCCGAGGCCGCGCGGGGCGGCGATCCGCCCGAGCGCCTCCATGTCGGCGGGATAGCCGAAGATGTGAACCGGTAGAAGCCCGACCGTCCGCGACCCGCAAGCCGCCTCGACGGCTTGCGGATTGACATTGAGCGTCACCGGGTCGATGTCGCAAAAGACCGGCTGCACGCCCTCGTACAGCAGGCAGTTGGCAGAGGCCACGAAGCTGAACGGCGTCGTCACGACCTCGTCCCCCCTCTTCCAACCGAGCGCGCGCACACCGAGATGAAGCGCCGCGGTTCCGCTCGAGACCGCGACTGCGCCCTCGCATCCGAGCCACTCCGCGAAGTCGCGCTCGAAGCGCTCGAGCATCGGTCCCAGCGAGAGCCGCCCGGACCGCATCACTTCCTGGACGAGCTCCTCCTCGCGCCCGCCCACGTCGGGACGTGCCAGGGGGATCGGCGCGCCGCTCACCGAGTCTTGGCTGGTTCGCCCACGGGGGCGGCGTCGTCCGGGACGGCTCGCGCCTGCAGCGCGTACTCGAGCGAGTCGACCAGCGCTTCCCAGCTCGCCTCGATGATGTTCTCCGAGACCCCGATCGTTCCCCATGTCTCGTCGCCGTCGGATGCGTCGATCAGCACGCGCGTGACCGCGCCGGTGCCCTTGTGCTCGTCGATGATGCGGACCTTGTAGTTGACGAGGTCGATATCGCGCAGGCGGGGGTGGCTGTCGGCGATCGCGTCCCGGAGCGCGCGGTCGAGCGCGTTCACGGGGCCATTCCCCTCGGCCGTGCGGACCAGCCGCTCGCCGTTGGCCCAGATCTTGATGGTGGCCTCGGTTTGAACCTTTCCGTCCTCGCGCTTCTCTGTGATCACACGGAAGCTCTCGAGCCGGAACAGCGGCACATAGTCGCCTGCCTCCTTGCGCAGCAGGAGGTCGAAGGAGGCGTCCGCCGCTTCGAAGTGGTAACCCCGATGCTCGAGCGCCTTGAGCCGCTCCACGGCGCGCACGGCGGCCGCCGAATCGAGCCGGATGCCGGCCTGCCCGGCCCGCTCCAAGACTGCCCCCTTGCCGGAGAGCTCAGAGACGAGCGTCTCCCTGCGATTCCCCACGACCTCCGGGGCGACGTGCTCGAACGTGCGCGCGTCCGAGCGCACGCCTGCGACGTGCATGCCCGCCTTGTGGGCGAACGCATTGCGCCCCACATAGGGCTGGTCGGGATCGGGCGTGATGTTGCAGATCTCGTCCACGAGGTGAGCTGTTCTCGTGAGCGAAGCGAGCTGCCCGGGGGAAACGCAGTCGAAACCGAGCTTGAGCTGCAGCGAGGGCAGGATCGAGACGAGGTTTGCGTTGCCGCAGCGCTCGCCGAGACCGTTCATGGTTCCCTGCACGAGGCCGGCACCCTCCTCGACAGCCGCGATCGAGTTCGCGACCGCACACTCGGCATCGTTGTGTGTGTGGATGCCGACCCGGTCGGACCCGAGTCGGGAGACCGCGGCGGCGGTGGCGTCTGCCACCTGCGCCGGCAGACTCGATCCGTTGGTGTCACAGAGCGTCACGTTCTCCGCCCCCGCCTCGATCGCCGCCGACACGCAGCGCAGGGCGTACTCGGAATCCTCGCGATACGCGTCGAAGAAGTGCTCTGCGTCATAGATCACCCGTTTGCCGTTCGCGACCAGGAATGCAACTGAATCGGTGATTAGCTCAAGGTTTTCTTCAGGGTCGGTGTGGATCACCTTCTCGAGGTGAAGCTTCCACGTCTTTCCGACCAGGGTGCAGACGGGCGCGAAGCACGCCGCCAGCAAGACCAGTGCCGGATCCTCGGCCGCGGCGAGGTCGCGCCGGCGCGTCATGCCGAAGGCGCAAACCTGTGCGGTCTCGAAGCGCTCATGCTCGAGGAGCTCGAAGAGCGCCTCCTCCTTCGGGTTCGAGCTCGGGAAACCCGCCTCGACGAAATGGATCCCGAGCGCGTCGAGGGCGTGGGCGACACGGAGCTTCTCGTCGGCGGAAAGGGATAGCCCTTCCTGCCCCATGCCGTCGCGAAGGGTCGTGTCGTATAGCTGGATGTGCCTGGTCAACTGCGTGGTCCTTTCCGGTCGAGGAACGGCGTGCGAGCAGCGGCGCGCGGAAGCGCTAGCGCGCCGCGCCCGTAATTCGCGCCGTGTCCAGCGACGGAAGAGTCATGCGGTGCCGACCTGCTCCTGAGACACCGAGGGCTGCTCGACGTCGACGATGTCGAGCCACTCGAGGTATTCCTCGCGCTGACCCTTGATCGCCTCGAAGAAGCGCTTCTGGATCGCCTGCGTGAGCTCGCCCGGCTCACCCAGGAGGTGGTCGTCGACCTCGCGCACGGGCACCACCTCGGCTGCCGTGCCGGTGAGGAACATCTCGTCGGCCTGGAAGAGCTCGCCGCGGGCGATGTCGCGCTCCACCACCTCGAAGCCGAGGTCGGCGGCGATCTGCTTGACCGAGGCGCTCGTGATGCCCTCGAGGATCGAGGCGGTCGCCGGCGGGGTCGAGATCACGCCGTCGCGCACTACGAACACGTTCTCGCCGGAGCCCTCCGAGACGTGGCCCTGGTCGTCGAGCAGGATCGCCTCGTCGTAGCCGGCCTTCGCACTCTCGACCTTGGCCAGGATCGAGTTGAGGTACTGGCCGCACGCCTTCGCCTGTGGGATGAAGCTGTCGGGCGACATGCGCCGCCACGATGAGACCTTCACGCGGATCCCGTGCCGCTGGCCCTCCTCGCCCAGGTAGGCGCCCCATGGCCACACCGCGATCACGACCTCGACTGGAGTGTTGAGCGGGAAGAGGCCCATCTCGCCATATCCGCGGAACGCGATCGGGCGGATATAGCAGCTGCGGAGCTCGTTGCGCCGGATCAGCTCGTGCGTTGCCTCGCGAAGCTTCTCCTGCGTGAAGGGCAGGTCCATGTAGTAGAGCTCGGCCGAGCGGGCGAGCCGGGCGAGGTGGTCCCGATGGCGGAAGACCGCGGTGCCGCGGTCGGTCTCGTAGGCGCGGATTCCCTCGAACACCCCGGAGCCGTAGTGCAGAGCGTGCGTCAGCACGTGTACGCGGGCGTCTTCCCACCGGACGATCTCGCCGTTCATCCAGATGAAATCCGCCTCGTTCATGCCTTTCCTTTCGACGTCTCCGGTGCCAGCTCGCCGATCACGGCAACGGTCATCTCTTCCGTGCCGACGCTCCTCTCCTCTTCGCGTCCCGTTGCGAGATCCGGCGTTCGCAAACCGCGCTCGAGAGCCCGTTCGATAGCCGATTCTACAGCCGCGGCAGCATCCTCCATATCGAGTGAGTGGCGCAACATCAACGCCACCGACCCGAACATCGCAAGCGGATTCGCGACGTCCTGGCCCGCGATGTCCGGCGCCGACCCGTGCACGGGCTCGTAAAGACCGGGTCCCCCGGATCCCAGGCTCGCCGAGGCCAGCAGCCCGATCGAGCCGGCGATCATCGCGGCCTCGTCGGAGAGGATGTCCCCGAACATGTTCTCCGTGAGGACGACGTCGAAGTCCGCGGGCCGGGAGACGAGTTGCATGGCGGCGTTGTCGACGAGCATGTGCTCGAGCTGCACGCTCTCGTGGCGCCCGGCCACCTGTTCGACGGTCTCTCGCCACAGCCGCGAGGTCTCGAGGATGTTCGCCTTGTCGACCGACGTCACCCGGCCGCGCCGGGCCGGGCCCGAGGCGAGCGTGAACGCCAGGTCGGCGATGCGCTCGATCTCCTCGGTCGAGTACACGCAGGTGTCGTGCGCGACCCCGTTTCGGCGGCCGCGGTCGCCGAAGTAGATCCCTCCGGTCAGCTCGCGCACGATCAGCAGGTCGGCCTCCCTGACCAGCTCCTCCTTGAGCGGGCTGGCGTGTGCAAGCGACGCGCTCACCCGTACCGGCCGGAGGTTGGCGAACAGCTCGAGTCCCTTCCGCAGCCCCAGGAGCCCCTGCTCCGGCCGGGGCGCGTCGGGATCGGTCGAGTCCCACTTAGGCCCGCCGACCGCGCCCAGCAGGACCGCGTCGGCGCTACGGCAGCGCTCCAGCACCTCGGGCAGCAGCGGCACGCCATGCGCGTCGATCGAGTTGCCGCCGACGGGTAGCGCTTCGACCGCGAACTCCGCCCCGTAGTGGCCGGCGATCGCGTCGATCAGCGCGTGCGCCGCGGCGACGACCTCGGGGCCGATCCCGTCGCCCGGCAGAACGACGACGTCGTGACGGCCCACTCTACGGGCCGCCCGAGGCCGCCTGCTCCTGTGCCTTCTCGACCTGGTCCACGCGCTTCGTGAGGTCGCTCAGGTCGGTCTGGAGCTTCGTGACGTTGGAGTCGCTCTTGGATTGGGCGTCGGAGATCGTCGTCACCTGCTGGTCGAGCTTGTCCAGCCGGGTCGAGATGGTGTCCAGCTTCTTGTTGACGTCGGCTGTCGAAGAGCTCTGGCCTTTGAGCGACGCGACGTCCGACTGCAGCGAGTTGACGTCCTTGCGCAGCTGGGTCGTGCTCCCTTTGCTCTTTGCGCTGTTGGCGTCATCCTTGGCCTGGATGCCGATCACCAGTGCGATCACCGCGATGATCGCGGCGAGCGTCGCGGCGACCGCGCCGAAGATCGCCCAGAACCGGGTGCGGTCGATGCGATCGACGAGTTCGCTCTCGTAGACCACGTCCGTTGGGGGCGGCGGGGGCTCCTGCATCGGGTGCGATCCTCCTGTGTCGGTGTCAGACGGCCGTCGTGAGCGACCCCGTCTCCGGTCGCTCGTGCTCGAACCGCTCGATCTCGTCGAGGTGCCCGAGCGTCAATGCGATGTCGTCGAGGCCGGCGAGCAGGCGCTCGCGAATCTCGGGTTTGATCTCGAACGGTATCTCGCGGCCATCGAAAAACACCGTCAGGCGCTCGAGGTCGATCACCGCTTCGCCCGCCTGCATGAGCGCGTGCACGTCCTCTTCGGGCAGCACGACCGGCAGGACACCGATCTTGGTGCAGTTGGCATAGAAGATGTCGGCGAAGCTGGGCGCCACGACCGCCTTGTACCCGAAGTCCTCCAGCGCCCACACCGCGTGCTCGCGCGACGACCCGCAGCCGAAGTTGCGTCCGGCCGCCAGGATCGGGCGACCCGGCTGGAGCTCGAGCCCCTCGCGGCGCCAGTCGTAGAACAGGTACTCGCCGAAGCCGCTGCGCTCGATCCGCTTCAGGAACTGCTTCGGGACGATCTGGTCGGTGTCCACGTCGGCGCGGTCCAACGCCTGGACCTTGCCCTCGATGCGCTTCACAGGCTCCATCAGCGTCCCCTTTCCCCGCCGAAGATCGCCAGCCCCGGCAACTTGAAATACACGTCCACCTTCTCGAACCCGATCTCGCGCAGCCAGTTGCACTGGCTCTCGGGGTCGCGCAGGATGTCGTCGTCCGTTGCGTCGTCGTAGGAGCGCACCACCTCCTCCGGCGGGCGGGGATGCTCGTGCTCCTGCTCCGCCTGGATCATCCGCTCGCGGAAGAACTCGTCGAACAGGCCCTCGGCCAGGCCGGCCGTCTCGACGTGCTCCCAGTTGAGGAAGATGCCGCCCGGGCGAAGCAGGTCGAACGCCTCCGCATAAAGAGCGCGCTTGCGCTCGTCCGGCAGGTGATGGATGGCGAGGCGGGACACGACCGCGTCGAAGCGCTCCCCGTCGGCCAGGCCGTCGCGCCATGCGGGCGTCGCGAGATCCGCCGCGATGATCTGCCAGCGGCCCTGCGTCGGCGCAAGCCGCTCCCGGGCCGCGGCGAGCATCGGCTCGGAGAAGTCGACCAGCACGCCGCTCGAATCCGGATACAGGTCGAGCAGGAGCTCCGCGAAGCCACCGTCGCCCGCGCCGAGGTCCACGAAGCGCTCGACCTCGCGCCCGCCGCGCGTGACGAGCCTCTTCACGAGATCCTCCTGGACGTCGAACAGCGGGATCAGCTTGCGCCGCTCGTCGATGAAGCCGGCGACCGTCTCTTCCTGCTGCCAAACACCACCCGGACGGCTCATGAAATCGGCCGGCTTCGCCGGCGAATCTCACCTAGTGAGTCGGCCATACGGCCGCCTCCTCTCATTTCCAGCTCCGGATGTCGACGAAGTGACCCTCGATCGCGGCCGCCGCCGCCATCTGCGGGCTCACCAGGTGTGTGCGGCCACCGCGGCCCTGCCGGCCCTCGAAGTTGCGATTTGAGGTCGAGGCACAGCGCTCGCCCGGCTGCAGGATGTCCGGGTTCATGCCGAGGCACATGGAACAGCCGGCGTCACGCCACTCGAACCCGGCCTGCCTGAACACCGCGTCCAGGCCCTCCCGCTCCGCCTGTAGCTTGACCTGCGTCGAGCCGGGCACCACCATCGCGCGCACGGTCGAGACCACGGACCGGCCCTCGACCACCGCGGCCGCGGCGCGCAGGTCCTCGATCCGCGAGTTCGTGCACGAGCCGATGAAGACCCGGTCGAGCGCGATGTCCTCGATCGCAGTCCCCGGCTCGAGCGCCATGTAGGCGAGCGCGCGCTCGGCGGCCTCACGGTCGGCGGCACCCTCGAGCGAGGCGGGATCGGGCACGCGGCCGGTGACCGGGGCGACCATGCCGGGGTTCGTACCCCACGTCACCTGCGGGCTGAGTGCGGAGGTGTCGACAGTGACCTCCGTGTCGAAGGCGGCGCCCGGGTCGGTGTGCAGCTCGCGCCAGCCCTCGACCGCGGCCTCGAAGTCCTGTGGCGCGGCGGGACGCCCCTCGACGTAGCTGAAGGTGACGTCGTCCGGAGCAATCAGGCCGGCGCGCGCGCCGGCCTCGATCGACATGTTGCAGATCGTCATCCGCCCCTCGACCGACAGCGCCTCGATCGGCGGACCCGCGTACTCGACCACGTGGCCGGTGGCGCCGGCGGCTCCGATCTGCCCGATCGTGCCCAGGATCATGTCCTTGGCGGTGACCCCGTAGCCGGGCACGCCCACATAGGTGATGCGCATCGTGCGTGGCATCGCCTGCACGAGGCACTGTGTGGCGAGCACGTGCTCCACCTCCGAGGTGCCCACCGGCATCGCCAGCGCCCCCAGCGCGCCGTGCGTCGAGGTGTGGGAATCGCCGCACGCGATCGTGATGCCCGGCTGCGAAAGCCCCAGCTCGGGGCCGATCACGTGCACGATTCCCTGGCGCGCGCTTTGCATGCCGTAGTAGGGAATCCCGAACTCCGCGCAGTTCTGCTCGAGCGCCTGCACCTGGGCGCGCGAGAGGTGATCCGTAATCGCGTCCAGTGCGGTGCGCTCGCTCGGATCCGTGGGCACGTTGTGGTCCGCGGTCGCGAGCGTGCGGTCGGGCCGGCGCACGTGGCGCCCGGCCAGCCGGAGGCTTTCGAACGCCTGTGCCGACGTCACCTCGTGCACGAGATGGAGATCGACGTAGATCAGCGACTCGCCGCCATCGCGCGCGGGGCGGCGCACCTCGTGGGCCTCCCAGATCTTCTGAAACAGGGTCTTGGGCATGTGGCTAGCTCCTACGTAGTCCAGCAGCAATTACGGCGATGAAGCGACTCTCCCGCCGCCCGGGATTCTCGAAGTGGTGCGGAAGGTCGGCGTCGAAGGTGACGGCGTCGCCCTCCCCGAGGTCGTGCGCCACGCCGTCGCACACGAGCCGCAGGCGGCCGTCCAGGACGACCGCGGTCTCGCGGCTGCCCGGCTCGTGGATCGGGGGGTCGCCGGGACCGCCGGTCGAGGAGCCGGGTGCGAGCGTGTGCTGGGAGACCTCGGCGCGCTGCCCCGGGACGGGTGGCGTCAGCACCTCGTACCGGTGGCCATCGGCATGGCCGCCCAGCAGCCGCTGGTCGGCGCGGACGACGCTCACGCCGTCACCCTCGTCGAGCCGCAGCAACTGCGACAGCGAGAGCTCCAGGCCGGCCGCGATCTTCGCCGCCACGGCCAGCGTCGGGCTGGTATCGCCCCGCTCGACCTGGGACAGCATCGGTGCGGACACGCCGCTCCGCTCCGCAAGGTCGCGCAGCGACAGCCCCATTCCGTCGCGGAGCGCCCGGATCCGGGGTCCGACTGCCAGTGCCTCGGTGGTCGCGGTTGCCATCGCGGCGTACGCTATCACATACGTCTGTATGTTCCTTGCCCCGCGCACATATACGCCCATAGGATTACTCCCGGTAAGTCCGTACCGGGGGGAACCTTGTCGATCGGGAAAGCGACGGCGGTGCTGTTGTGCGGCGTGCTCCTCGCGCCGGCGACGGCGGCCCGCGCCAGCCATAGCCTCGTCGACCTGATCTCGACCGGGCCCGTCGGCGGCGCCGGCGAGTTCGGCGCCTACTCGTTCAGGGCCGACGCGTTCGGCAACGGGGGCGGTGGCGGAGCCGTGTCGCGCGACGGCTCCCGGATCCTCTTCCAGACCGCAGAGCGGCTCGTGCCGGAGGACACGGATGCCTACAGCGACGTGTACGAGCGCGTCGACGGCGTCACCCACTTGCTGTCGATCGGGCCGAGCGGCGGCAACGGGCCCTCTTACGCGTTCTTCATCGCGTCGGGCGGCGACACGACCCATGTCTTCTTCACCACGTCGGAAAAGCTGGTCCCGGAGGACAGCGACACGCGCCTCGACATCTACGAGCGGTACGCGGACCAGACACGCCTCGTGACCACCGGGCCGACCGGCACGGACTGGCCGATCCGACTGAGCTACGGCGACTTCCGCGTGTCCAAGGACGGAGAGCATGCGTTCTTCAACAGCGATCAGCGACTTGTGTCGGGGGACACCGACGACGAAGTGGACGTGTACGAGCGGCACGCCGGCCAGACCGCGCTCGTGACCGTCGGCACCCGGGAACAGGCCGCACTCCCCTATTTCTTGACGTCCGGGCGGACCAGCGTCTCCAGCGACGGGTCGCGTGTGTTCCTGGACAC
>Ga0075434_100004965_pt1 | contig 12065 bp, 11 predicted proteins | sample RhiMethybrSRZTD3_FD_75298 | JGI IMG/M metagenome (GOLD analysis project Ga0075434, IMG submission 75298) | Populus rhizosphere microbial communities from Tennessee, USA - Rhizosphere MetaG P. TD hybrid SRZTD3 | ecosystem: Host-associated > Plants > Roots > Rhizosphere > Soil | place: USA... | reverse complement strand
GCTGGCGCCGAGCGCTGTCATCTTGACCACGTCCAGGCCAGTGCGGACGCCGCCGTCGACGAGCACTTCTGCCTCGCTCCCAACCGCGTCCACGACTTCCGGAAGCGCGCGCGCTGTCGACGGCACCGAGTCGAGCTGGCGGCCGCCGTGGTTGGAGACGACGACGCCGTCCACGCCGACTTCGACGGCGCGCCGAGCGTCCTCCGCGTCGAGCACACCCTTGACCACGAGGCGGCCATCCCAGTTCTCGCGTACCCAGGCGATGTCGTCCCACGTGATGCTGGGGTCGAACTGATCGTCCACCCAGTCCCGGAACGCAGCGGGGCTGCGTGCACCGGGAACTGCTCGCTCGAGGTTGCCGAACGTGAGCGGCTTGCCCGCCATCGCGACGTCGCGGATCCACCGGGGATGACTCACAAGGTCGAGCCCTCGCAGCAACTTGGCCCAGGACGTCGGGTGGCCGACGACCGCGTTGCGCGTGTCGCGATGCCGAGCGCCGACGACGGCAAGGTCGATGGTCAAGACCAGGACCGGCGATCCAACGTCGCGCGCGCGCGACATGAGCTCCTCCGCGTAGGCGCGGTCGCGCATCACGTACAGCTGGAACCACGGTGGCGTGGACGTCTCGCGCGCGACCTCCTCGATGCTGCAGATCGAGACCGTCGACTCCACGAACGGGACTCCCACAGCCTCCGCGGCACGGGCGGCCTGCACCTCGGCTCGGCGCGCAAGCATGCCGCCAAGCCCGACCGGCCCCAGGATCACCGGCAACGCCAGACGCTGCCCGAGTACCTCGACGGTCGGGTCCCGCGTCGAGACGTCGCGCATCACCACCTGCCGCAGCAACAGGCGCGCGAGATCGGCGACGTTGGCGCGCATCGTGCTCTCCTCGTACGCGCCGCCGTCGACGTAGTCGAACAGCTGGCGGGGGAGCCTTCGCCGAGCCAGCTCGCGGTAATCGAGCACCGTCGCCGGCGCGAGCCCCATTGGCCGGTCAGCCCTGAACCGCACGCCGCGAGCCTAAAGGAACGGAAGCAGAGCCGCCGAGATCGAAGAGAAGCTCAGGGTGTAAGGCGGAACTCGGGCGAGAACTCGACCAGGAGGTCGGGGATCGACTCTCCGCCCGGACCGCCGACTGCCGCCGCGTACAGGCGCTCGAAGAACTCCGCGGTTCGCATCGCGGGCCGAACCTCCCACCGCATCCGGGCCGGCTCGTCCGCGGTCATCTGGTGCGGGGTGCCGGCCGGGATCTCGAACGCTTCACCCGTGGCGTACCGGCACTCCTCACCCCCGATCACCGCACGAACGCTGCCCTCGAGCACCTCGAAGTGCTCAACCTGCTGCGGGTGGAGATGCTCCGGCGGCAGGAAGCCGGTGCCGGGATAGCGGGCCTCCATCTCGAGGAGCTCCCCGCCGGTCTCGGCGGAGGTCCTCACCAGCCGAAGCCGGAAGCCGTCGGGTGCTCCCATCTCCTGTCCTGCGGATGCCATCGTGATCAGCGCCCGATCGTACGCACGAGCTCGCGCGCGCGCCGCGCGATGTCGCCGATCAGCCCTCGAAGGTCCGCGATACCCGCGCGCAACGCGGGGTCACCCACGTCGACGGGAAGCATGGAGTCCTGCAGCTCGGCGAGCTCTTCGTCAGCGCGCGTGACCGCACCGACCGCACGCTCGATGAAGCCCTTCGCGCCGGTCGAGGCCAGACCCGGCGACGGCGGGTCGAAGCTGCGCCCAGTGAGGCCGTGGCGGCTCGAGAACTCGGCGTGGATGCGGCGCGCGCGCCCGTAGGCCACCTGGACCGGCCGAAAGAGCTGTTCCTCCAGCTGGTCGGCACTCCTGTCGTCGAGCTGCTCGTAGGCGGCGCCGAGGGCGGCGAGCGCAAATCCGATCTGGTCGGTCGCCCGCGCGACGGTGTCCAGGAGCTGCTGCCGCGCCTCCGCGGTGGTCTGCACCATTCGCGCAGACTAGACCGAACAAGCGCGATGATGCCGGTTGCGCCCGCAGCCGACCGAAAGGAACTCATCGCCATGGACTTCGAGCAGATCCGCTACGACCTCGACGATCACCTCCTCACGATCACCCTCAGCCGCCCGGACCGGCTCAACGCCTTCACGCCGACGATGGGCCGTGAGCTGATCGAGGCCTTCGACCGCGCCGACGCCGACGACGACGTGCGCGCGGTGATCGTGACGGGCGAGGGCCGGGCCTTCTGCGCCGGCGCCGACCTGGGTGGCGGGGGCGGAACCTTCGACTGGCGCGAGCGCCAAGAAGGGGACGAGGTCCCGCGCGACGGCGGCGGGATGGTGGCCCTGCGGATCTTCGAGTCGACCAAGCCGGTGATCGCGGCCATCAACGGTCCGGCGGTCGGCGTCGGCATCACGATGACGCTCCCGATGGACATCCGCCTCGCGGCCGACGGGGCCAAGATCGGCTTCGTGTTCGCCCGTCGTGGGATCGTCCCGGAGGCGGCCTCGAGCTGGTTCCTGCCGCGCGTCGTCGGCATCAGCCAGGCGATGGAATGGGTCGCGACCGGCCGCGTGTTCTCGGCCGAGGAGGCGCTCGCGGGCCGGCTCGTGCGCAGCGTGCACGCTCCGCTGGACCTGATGCCCGCAGCAAGGACGCTCGCCGCCGAGATCGCGGAGAGCGCACCGGTCTCGGTGGCTGTCGCGCGCCGCCTGCTGTGGACCATGCTGGGTGCGTCGCATCCGATGGAGGCGCACCGTGCCGATTCGCGCGCGATGTTGGCGCGCGGGCAGTCGGACGACGCGCGCGAGGGCGTCACCTCCTTCCTCGAGAAGCGCCCGGCCGACTTCACCGACCGCGTGAGCGACGGGCTGCCGGAGCTATTCCCGGGAACGCGGGAGCCCGTGTATTGATCTCACACATCGGGTCCCGCCGCCGTTTGGGCTATGAACCCACGACCAAGCGAGGCTCGATGCACTATTCGACATTCGACAGCCCACTCGGCGAGCTGCTCGCCGTCGGTGACGGGAACGCGTTGCACGGTCTCTACATGCAGGAGGGTCGGACCGCGATCGCGGTCGATCGCGACTGGGAGCCGGCCGACGAGCCCTTTGCGGACCTGCGCACGCAGCTGACCGAGTACTTCGACGGCGCTCGAACCGCATTCGACGTGCCGCTGGCGCTCACGGGCAGCGCGTTCCAGCGCCGCGTGTGGCGCGCACTCCAGGACATCCCATACGGCGAGACGGCCAGCTATGGCGCGATCGCCGGGCGACTCGGGGTACCTTCGGCGGCGCGCGCCGTGGGCGTCGCCAACCGGCAGAACCCGATGTGCGTGATCGTGCCCTGCCACCGGGTGATCGGCGCGGACGGCAGCCTCACCGGATATGGAGGCGGCCTCGCGCGCAAGCGACTGCTCCTCGAGCTCGAATCAGGGGTGCTCGCGATCTCGTAGCGGTGGGCACCGTGTAAGGTCGCCGACCGCCTTGGCCTTCGACGACGACATCGCGCTTCGCGCCAGCGGCGACGGCGTCTACGAAGGCGACGTCGTCGGTCACTGGTGGACGCCGCGCGGGCCACTCGGCGGCTACGTGATGGCGCTCATGGTGCGGGCGATGGAGCTGGCCGTCGGCGACCCCGCGCGGATGGCGCGCTCGCTCACGATGCATTTCCTGCGTCCGCCCGAGGCCGGTCCCGCCACGATCCGGACGACGGTCGAACGCAGTGGGCGCACGCTCAGCTCGGTCAGCGGGCGGCTCGAGCAGCAGGACAAGCTGATGGGCATCGCGATCGGCGCCTTCTCGGCGCCCTGGGAGAGCCCGCTACTCGACGATGCCGGCATGCCCGATGTGGCCCCGCCGGATGGGCGCGAGTCCACCCGCCCGGGGATACCGAACACCGCCCCACCCCCCTTCATCGATCGGATGGTGTTCCAGCGCCGCTTCGGCTCCGAGCTGTTCAGCGGCGCGGACCGCGCCGAGGTGGGAGGCTGGCTCGGCCTGCGCGAGGAGCGCCCGATCGATGCGGCCGCGGTCTCGATCCTCAGCGACGCCTGGTTTCCCGCGCCCTGGACCCGGCTGCGCGCGCTCGCGCCCGCTCCCACGATCGACCTCACGATCCACTTTCGCGCGCCGCTGCCGATCGAGGCCACGCTCTTGCTCGGACGGTTTCGCACGCGCCTCGTGCGCGACGGTTTCTTCGAGGAGGACGGCGAGCTCTGGGCACCGGACGGCACGCTGGTCGCGCAATCGCGCCAGCTCGGGCTCCTGATCGGCGCCGAGGCCTGACCACCGTCCGAGGCGATAATGCGGTGCACACCCGACCGGAGGAGCCTCTCATGGCCAAGCTGGATGGAAGCTGCCTGTGCGGAAAAGTCACCTACAGCTGCGATGCTGAGCCGGTCGCGCAGGCGGTGTGCCATTGCACCGACTGCCAGCGGCAGACCGGCACGGCGTTCTCCGTGATCGTCGGGGTGCCCAGCGACGCGCTGCAAATCGAGGGCGGCGAAAGCCTTGCCTCGTTCACAACCGTCGGCACCGACACGAAGCAGAACGTCGCGCGCAAGTTCTGCCGCGAATGCGGCTCGCCCGTCGTCAGCGTGGGAGACGCCTTTCCCGGCGTCACCTTCATCAAGGCCGGCACCCTGCACGACACCTCGTGGCTCGAGCCGCAGTTGCAGGTCTGGACGGGCTCCGCGCAACCGTGGATCCCGCTCGACGCCCACCCCGGGACAAGGGTCTCCAGGGGACCCACGGCCTGAGGTCCCCGATACGATCGGTACTCGGCGCGCGACCACGGAGGTACGTATGACGTCCATCGGCAGCGATCTGAAGCACGTCCTCGTCACCGAGCGAGAGCTGTGGAAGAACGGCCCGCCTCACGAGCTGTTCCGCGAGCTCCGCAAGGAGTGCCCCGTGCACTGGACAAATCGCATCACCGAATACCCGCGCGAGGCGGGCTACTGGTCGGTGACGACGGCGGAGGAAGTGCACACCGTGAGTCGCGACTGGGAGACCTACTCCTCCGAACTCGGCGGAGTCACGGCTGCCAGCGGCGTGTTCCCGATCGAGCTGGCGCGCGCCATGTTCATCGGCATGGACCCGCCGAAGCACGACCGCCTCAAGTCGCTGTTCCAGGCCGGGTTCACGCCGAAGCGCATCGCCGATCACGAGGAGGCGATCCGGGCGATCGTGGTCGACGTACTGGGCCGGCTCGAGGGGCAGGAGACATGCGACCTCGTCAACGACGTCGCGCAGCCGGTCGTGTCACGGGTGATCGGAAGCTTCATGGGGATCCCGCCCGAGGACGATGCGATCTGGGCCCGGCTCATGAACTCCGCACTCGCCGCGGGCGACCCCGACCTGAGCCCGGGCGGTGTCGAGGGCGTCGTCGAGAAGGACATCCCCGAGATATTCGAGCGCTGCAACAAGTTGATCGCGGCGCGCCGCGAGAACCCGACCGACGACCTCACGAGCGTGCTCGTGCACGCCGAGATCGACGGCCAGACGCTCGAGCAGCACGAGATCGTGATGGGCTTCTTCCTGCTCGTGGCGGCCGGCAACGACAGCACGAAGGCCACCTACACGAGCGGGATGCGCGCGCTGATGGAGGATCCCGGGCAGCGCCAGATTCTGCTCGACGACCCGGCAATGATCCCGAGCGCGGTCGAGGAGTCACTGCGCATGTTCCCGGCCTTCGCACACTTCCGCCGCACGGCCACCCGTGACACGGAGCTAGGCGGCCAGAAGATCCGCAAGGGCGAGAAGGTGGTCATGTGGTACGTGTCGTCGAACCGGGACGCCACCCGCTACGAAGACCCTGACCGCTTCGACGTGACGCGCAACCCCGAGCACCAGGCGTTCGGCGCGGGCGGCCGCCATTTCTGCCTCGGCACGGCGCTTGCCCGGCTCGAGCTCAAGGTCCTCTTCGAGGAGACGCTCGCGCGCTTTCCGGCAATGGAACTGGCGGGTTCGCCCACACACGTGGAGTCGCCGTTCCTGAACCAGCTGAAGGTGCTCCCGGTCCACCTGAACGCCTAGCGGGTCCGCCGCCCAGAGCAGCACGGCCGCGGCCGGTTCGGATATCGTCTGATCGCCGCCGGAGAGGCGGCTTGGGGGAAGGCGTCACGGAGGGTGAGAGGATGACCGCGAGGAATACGGTCCGGGTGCTGGCGGCGCTTGCGGGCACGATCGGCGTGCTGATGACGGCCTCAACCGCGGAGGCCACGATCCTGAGCGTTCCGAACGGCGCGGGAGGTCAGATCCCGTGCACCGTGCAGACCGGCGCCAACGCCGGCCAACGGTGGTGCTCGGGCATCTTCACGAGCTTCGACGGGGCCCCGATCGACATCAACGTCGGCTTCCCCCCGGCGCCCGCGACCGGGCCCGACGGCGACTTCCCGATCGTCGGCATGTTCCACGGGTGGGGCGGCTCGAAGCTGCCCATCACCTCGGACAGCTGGGTCGCCAACGGCTACGCCTTCTTTTCGATGAGTGACCGCGGATGGGGCAACTCGTGCGGCGGCTCGGACCCGAACCGCACTCAGCCCGTGTGCGCCCACGGCTACAACCACCTGATGGACACCCGCTTCGAGGTGCGTGACGCGCAGGAGGTCTTCGAGGCGCTCGCGGATCAGGCCGCCACCGGCGCGCTCGGCGGAGAGGGCCTGATCGATCCCCAGGAGATCGGCGTGACCGGAGGCTCGTACGGCGGTGGCATTTCCATGGCGCTCGCCGCGCTGAAGGACCGCAAGATGATCCAGGCCAACGACGGCACGCTGATCCCGTGGGTGAGCGACGGCGGCAAGCCCATGCGCATCGCGGCGGCGCAGCCGGACATCCCGTGGAGCGATCTGGCGTACTCGCTGCAGCCCAATGGGCACACGCTCGACTACGTGGTGGACTCGCCCTACCTGAAGCGCGGCCGGATCGGTGTGATGAAGCAGTCGTTCGTCTCCGGTCTCTACGCGACCGGTCAGGCCACCAGCAACTACGCGCCGCCGGGCACCGATCCGGACGCTGACCTCACCACGTGGTTCGGGGCCATCAACGCCGGCGAGCCCTACGACACCAACCCGCTGTCGCAGGACATCGTGGACGAGATCACCAAGCACCACTCCTCGTACTACATCGACGACTCCACCGCCCCGGCTCCGCTGATGATCAGCAATGGCTTCACAGACGACCTGTTCCCGCCCGACGAGGCGATCCGCTTCTACAACCGGACACGGGCGCATTGGCCGGGCAGCCCGATCTCGCTGATCTTCACGGACCACGGCCACCAGCGCGGCCAGAACAAGGTGCCCGACGCCACGTTCCTCGACCGTCAGCGCCACAACTGGTTCGACTACTACGTGAAGGGCTCGGGCTCCCCGCCGTTCCTGGGCGTCCAGACGCTCACGCAGACGTGCGGCGGCCCCTCGGGCAGCGCCACGGGGCCGTTCGACGACCCCAACACCGACATGCCCTTCCGCGCGCCGAACTGGGCGCAAATCTCGCGCGGCGAAGTGCACCTCTCCGATGCGGCGGCGAAGGTGATCGCCCCCGATGCCACCGATCAGGCCGGAACCGCCTTCGACCCGATCGCCGGCGGCGGCGCGTGCGCGACCGCCTCGGCCACAGACCAGACCGGCACGGCCAGCTACCGGCTGGCGCCCGCGCCGGCGCCCGGGTTCACGCTGATGGGCTCGCCGACGATCGTGGCCGACATCAACTCCCCTGGCCCCACGTCACAGGTCGCGGCCCGACTGCTGGATGTCAACCCGTCGACCGGGAACGAGACCCTTGTGGCGCGCGGCCTCTACCGTCCCGAGATCAACTCGGGCACGGCGGCGACGCGCCAGGTCTTCCAGCTCCACCCGAACGGCTGGAAGTTCGAGGCGGGCCACGTGGCGAAGCTCGAGCTCCTGCCGGCGGACCAGCCGTACGGCCGGAACTCGAACGGACAGGCGACCGTGACGGTTTCGAACCTGGAGCTGCGGCTGCCTGTGCTCGAGCAGCCCGGCGCAGTCGGCGGGGTTGTCGAGGATCCTGCGCAGAAGGTCGTGCCGCCCGGCTACCAGCTGTCGGCGGATTTCGCGGGCGCCTACGTGAGGCCGCGCGGCGCCTCGCCGCTGCGCGTGCCGCTGGTGCCCGCCTTCCAGGCCTGCTCCTCCCCGAACGTCACGCATGGCGCGCCGCTCGCGTTCCCTGCCTGCAGGGGCCCCGTTCCGACGTCGCCGAACCTGACCGTGGGGACGCCCGACTCCAACGGGCAGCACGCAAACATGACCGGCTACGTGACGTTCCGGTCGATCTTGGGCGACTCGAGCACGTCTGCGAACGAGGCGGACGTGGCGGTGACGATGCGCATCACGGACGTGCGCAGTGCGTCCTCGCTGGCCGACTACACCGGCGAGCTGCGCGAGGTCTCGTCACTGCGCCTGACGGACCGGGCGAACGGGACCGGCGACACGGGCACGGTCCAGGACATCCCGATCGGGGTGACCGCGTCGTGCGCGGCGACGGCCGACACCACCAAGGGCTCGAACTGCGGCGTCTCGACCACGATCAACGCCCTCATGCCGGGCGCCGTGGTCGAGGGCAACCGCTCGATCTGGAATCTGGGGCAGGTGCAGGTTTTCGACGGCGGCGAGGACGGCATCGTGTCGACCGACGACAACTCGCTCTTCGCGGTCCAAGGGCTCTTCTTCATTTAGCCCGAGCGCTTGACCTGGCGGGTCGCGCCGGGAAGTATTCCGGCAGCGACCTCGAACAGGGAGAGAGGCATGTACGACTACATCATCGTGGGCGCAGGCTCGGCCGGCTGCGTCCTGGCCGCACGCCTGAGCGAAGACCCCGACGTCGAAGTCCTGCTGATCGAGGCGGGCCGGGCGGACACCTTCGACAACATCCACATTCCGCTGGGCGTGACCGCGCTCACGCACAGCGCGGTCGACTGGGATTACTCGACGGGCTGCGAGCCGCACTGCGACGGACGCCGCATCCATCTTCCTCGCGGCCGGACCCTGGGTGGGTCGTCGTCGACCAACGCGATGGTGTACATCCGCGGCAACCGGGCCGACTACGACGCCTGGCGCGATGCGGGCTGCGACGGCTGGGGCTTCGATGACCTGCTCCCGTACTTCAAGCGCGCCGAGGACAACGAGCGCGGCGCCTCCGAGCTGCACGGGGCGGGCGGGCCCCTGACCGTGTCGGAGGGTCGCTCGCGCAACACGATGATGGACGCGTTCGTGGAAGCCGGCGAGCAGGCGGGCCTGGTGCGAAACGAGGACTTCAACGGGACGTCGCAGGACGGCGTCGGCTACTACCAGCTCACCCAGCGGGAGGGTCGCCGCTGCAGCGTCGCCGTCGCCTACCTCCATCCCGTGACGGAGCGGCCGAACCTCACGGTCGAGACGAACCTGCAAGTCGAACGTGTGGTGATCGAGGACATGCGCGCGGTCGCGGTCGAGGGACAGCGGCTCGGCGAGACGCTGCGCTTCGACGCTGCCCGCGAGGTGATCCTGGCGGGCGGCGCCTACAACTCCCCGCAGCTCCTGATGCTGTCGGGCATCGGGCCGGCCGAGCATCTCGCGTCGCGACTGATCGAGCCTGTCCTCGACCGTCCGATGGTGGGCCGCAACCTCCAGGACCACGTGAACGTTTGGGCGCTCTGGCGCTCACAGGACCCGGACAGCCTCGCCACCGCGATGGCGCCCGACTGGATCGACGCGAACGTGGCGGCCTTCGAGGAGCGCGGCACCGGCCCGCTCACGTCGAACGTGGCCGAAGCGGGGGCGTTTGCGCGCACGAGCGCGGACCTCGGGGAGCCGGACATCCAGCTCCACGCGATCCCCGCCCTGCTCACCGAGGACCCGCCGTTCGGGATCGCCGAGCACGGCATCTCCATCGGCGTGTGTCTCCTGACACCGTCGAGCGTGGGCGAGCTGTACCTGACCAGCCCCGAGCCGACGGCCAAGCCGCTCATCTATCACCACTACCTCGAGACCGAGGACGACATGGCGCGCATGGAAGCGGGGCTCGACCTGATCCTCCAGCTCGCGGCGCAGCCGGCGCTGTCGCGGTACTGCGCCGAGGGCGAGCAGCTTCCGGCCTCGAGCTCGACGGAAGACATGCGGGCCTATATCCGCCGGCACGCACAGACGCTCTACCACCCCGTCGGGACCTGCGCGATGGGCGCGGCCGAGGACGCGGTGGTCGATCCCGAGCTGCGAGTTCGAGGCGTCGAGGGCCTGCGCGTGGTGGACGCGTCCGTCATGCCGACCGTGCCGCGCGGCAACACCAACGCGCCCACGATCGCGGTGGCGGAGCGGGCCGCCGACCTCATCCGGGGCGTCGTGCAGGCCCCCGAAGCCGCGGTCGAGGCGGGCGCGGCGTGAACACGCACCCAACGAGAGGAGAGAGATGCCAAACGGCAACGTCGAGCTGGTGCAGCGCGCCTACGAGGCGTTCGGCCGCGGGGACATCCCCGGTGTAATGGCGAACTTCGCGCCCGACATCACATGGAACGTGCCCAACGTCCTGCCACACGGGGGGCGCGCCAAGGGACAGGAAGACGTCGGCCGCTTCTTCGAGCGGCTCGCCGGCATGTGGGAGGACTTCGGCTTGGAGCTCGAAGACTTCGTCGCCTCGGGCGAGCACGTTTGCGTGATCGGCCGCGCGCAGGGTCGATTCAACGGGACCCAGACCGGATATGGATTCGTCCACTGCTGGACCGTGCAGGGCGATGTCTGCACGGACTTCGACGAGTACGTGGATCCCGGTCCGGAGCTGCTCGAGCGCTAACCGGGCCGCAAGAGGCTCGCGACCGCGCTTCTCCCGGCTTCCTTTCGCAGGCCGGCGGCGGAGGCCTCGAGCGTTTCGAAGAGCCGTGTGATCTCGTCGAAGATCTGGTCGGCCACCTCCTGCTGGCGCTCGCGGGCCGGTGCCTGCTCGACGGGAAACGACATCGGCTCTCCGTAATGGACGGTGACCTGCGGGAAGCGGAGCCGCTTCCAGTTGCGCACGCGCTCGGACCCGTAGATCCCCACCGGCACGACCGTCGCGCCCGACTGGAGAGCAAGCCTGCCGATGCCCGGCTTTGCCCGCTCAGCCAGTCTGCCGGTGCGCGAGCGGCCGCCCTCGCAGTACATGACGACGCAGCCGCCCCGGCCGAGGATCGCCTGCGCGGTCTTGAAGGCCTCTTCGTCGTTCTGGCCGCGACGCACCGGGAACACCCCGCCGTGGGTGTACACCCATTGCATCGGCCGCTTGAAAAGCTGTGACTTGGCCATGAACTGGACCTGGCGGCGCAGGAACATGCCGGTGAAGAAGTGGTCCATGAAAGAGAAGTGATTCGGAGCCAGGATCACCGGCCCGCTGCGGGGGACCCGCTCCGGATGCACACCGCGCGCTCGAAAGGCGATCGAGCCCCAGAGCGTCGTGAGCGTGCGCGTGACCCCGTAGACCCAGTCCGGTTCGCGGGTGCGGGCGCGTTCGTGAAAGCGGTCGAACCAGCTCGCCGGGCGCGGGTCCTTGTAGACCTGGGCGCGCATGCTCGCCAGGTCTCCGCGCTCGTCTGAGCTCAATTGCGCGCCTGCGTGTCCGCGCCCGTAGCCGGGGTCATCGCGGTCCCACCGCCACCCACAACACGGCGTGTCAGCCTCGGCGCGAGCATCCGCATGGCGCTCGCCAGCCAGTATCCGCGCGGCACGAAGCGCTCTGCCTTGCCCCCGGGGCCTGCCTCGAGGATCGCCTCCGCCACCTTGTCGGGCGTCGAGACGAGCCAGCGCGTCGCCGCCCGGTCGCGAAGCTCGCGCTGCGGAAACCCCTCCGTCGCGATGAAGCCGGGCAGCACCATGCCGACGTGGACGCCGTGCTCGCGCTCCTCCAGGTGCAGGGCGTCGTTCCAGCCGGCGAGCGCGAACTTGCTCGCCGAGTACCCGCCCGAGTTGCCGCGCGCGACGCGGGCGGCGGTGCTGGCGACATTCACGATCGAGCTCGGCGCCGAGCGGCGGAGCAGCGGAAGGAGTGCCTCGGTGAGCCGCACCGTGGCGTCGAAGTTGAGCTCCATGTGGCGGCGCACGTTCTCCCAGCCGGCTTCGCCGAACCGGCCTCGCCATGC
>Ga0075434_100004963_pt1 | contig 12067 bp, 12 predicted proteins | sample RhiMethybrSRZTD3_FD_75298 | JGI IMG/M metagenome (GOLD analysis project Ga0075434, IMG submission 75298) | Populus rhizosphere microbial communities from Tennessee, USA - Rhizosphere MetaG P. TD hybrid SRZTD3 | ecosystem: Host-associated > Plants > Roots > Rhizosphere > Soil | place: USA... | reverse complement strand
CCGATCGACTCGTCGATCTGCTCGAGCTTGAAGCCGATCTTGTCGAGGATCGGGAAGCAGTAGTCGTAGAGGTCGTCGAGCACCTCGTAGAAGAGGCGGCCCGAGCCGCGCGAGAGGAGCTGGTCGCGGAAGTCCTCGTTCTCCTCACAGCGGCGGAAGAGGAGGCTGACCGGGCGCAGCTCGACCGCGGGCAGCGTGACGAGGTAGTCCGGGCCGATGAAGGCGTCGAGTTCCCCGGCGTTGAGACGGCCGACGGCCGCGTCGTACACCGGGAAGTGGAGGACGGTGAAGAGGTAGCCGTCGTGGGCGTCGTCGTCGCCGGCGTAGACGTCGACCTTCGGGCGCTGGCGCCGCGAGAGGACGTCCTCGACGTCGAGCGGGTGCCAGCCGAAGCGGCTGGCGAGAAGCTGCGCCTCCCCGGCAGTCGGGGAGAGGAGGTGGACCCAGGTGACGCCGCCGGCCTGGAGCTCAGCCGGCGCGGGCCGCGTCTCGACGACCGGAGCGCCCGGCGCAGCGCGGCGCGAACGGATGCGAGGCAGGCTGGGCATCGGTACTGAGGGGGTCTGCGGTCGCGGGCATGGCCCGGGAATGCTACCTACCCGCTCGCCGGAATTGGCAACGCGGCCGGTTCCGCCCGCGGGGTTCGGCGTACCCGTTCCGGCAGCCGCGGCTCGAGCGCGAGCGCGGCGGCCGCGCACGCGAGGTTGACTCCGGCGGCGATCGGCCAGAGCAGGAGCGGCCGGTGCTGGAGGAGGAAGCCCCCTGCGGCCGGGCCGAGGATCCAGCCGATCTGCCACGAGATGCTCGCGGCGGCCGTGTAGCGGCCGACGAGCTGCGGCGGCGCGAGGTCGACGCTGAGCGGAGCATGGATCGCTCCGTGCAGGCACTCTCCGACCGCGAACACGAGCACCGCGGCGGCGAGGATCCCAAAGGCCTCGGTCGCTCGCGTCCACGAGCCGGCCGCCCAGACCGCGAGCAGCGACACTGCCCACAGCGTCCCCATCAGCGCGAAGCCGCGCATCCGGCTTCGTCCCTCCGAAAGCTTCACGACGGGGAGCTGGAAGATGGCGACCCCGACCGCGTCGAGCGCAAAGACGATGCCGACCTCCTTCTCGCTGATCCCGGCGACGTTCTTGCCGAACGCCGGCAGCAGCTCGACGACGACGGAGATCGCGGCCGTCATGAACGCGGCGTTGAGCAGCGTGTAGAGGGTGAAGACCCGGTCACGGAGCACCGCGCGCCAGCTGCCGCCGAGCCGTCCCTCGTGCAGCGCGGGCGCGCGGACGCGCGCGAGGACGACCATGTAGCCAAGGAACGTCGCGCAGTTAATCGCAAAGAGAACGGTGAAGGTCCCGGGATCTCCGACCGAGGCGATCAGTCCCGCGACGACGCCGCCGAGCGCGACGCCGACGTTCATCGCGAGTCGCTGCAGGGCGTAAGCGGGCGCGCGCCGCGTGGCCGGGGTGAGCCCTGCGAGAAGCGCCGACTGCGACGGCCAGAAGGCGCCGCTGCCGATGCCCCAGAGCGTGTAGATCACAAAGGCTTCCGGCGCCGTCCGGATCAACGGCATGAGCGCGAACGCCACCGTCATCACAGCGAGCGCCCCGAGCAGCACACGCTTCGGGCCGACTCGGTCGGAGAGCGTTCCCCCGAGGAAGGCGCTCCCGAGCGCCGCTGCCGACTGAACCGCGGCTGCGAGCCCGGCGAGCCCGAACGGGATCCCGCGCACGTTGTGCAGATAGATGAGCAGGAACGGAAGCACGACACCGTTCCCGAACGCGTTGACGAGCGCCCCGAGCTCGAGCACGTAGACCTCGCGAGGTAGGCGCGGGTCGAGCGAGCGCAGATAGGCGGCGACCGGGCGCACGGGCCGAAGATTGACCCAAGCGCGCCATCCGGGGGGTCGACGCCGGTCGGCAGGGTTACGTGGGGCGGCGAGGGGGTCGGAGGGGCCTTACGCGCCGCCCCATTTCGTTTTGCGTTCCGCGCTCCCAATCAAGATGATGTGGGGGATGGGGGCCTTTGTCCTGCGGCGGCTCGTGTTCGGGCTGGTGGTCATGTTCGTGGCGCTGTCGGGGAGCTTTCTCTTCTTCGCCGCGAAGTTCGAGCCGCTGCACTCGACGCCGCTCCTGCACTCGTACTGGGTGTGGCTGCGCGGCATCCCGAACGGGAGGAGCTTCGAGACCGGCCTCTTGAACACGCATCTGATGTCGTTCATCGGAGGGGCGTTCGGGCGGACGATGCTGCTGCTCGCCCTGACCCTCGTCTTCGTGGTCGCCATCTCGATCCCGGTGGCGTGTATCTCCGCCGCAACGCGCGGCTCGGCGCTCGACTACCTGCTGCGCATCGGCACCTACGTCGCCTGGGCCGTGCCGGGAATCATCGTCGCGGTCCTGCTACAGGAAGGTTTCGGCCGCACCCCGGGCGGGTGGGGGACCGGCTGGTTCCCCTCAGTCGGCTGGGCCGGCGAGTGCCCGAACGGACAGGGGATCGACCCGCACAACTTCCAGTGTCCCGCGGCGGGACACGGGCTCACTCACGTCGGTCAGGTGATCTACCACCTCACGCTTCCCGCGCTCGCCCTCGCGCTCGTCTTCATCGGCGTGCATTCCCGCTTTCTCCGCAACTCCCTCATCGAGGCGCTCGATGCGCCCTACATCACGGTCGCGCGCGCGAAGGGCCTCACCGAGCGCGCCGTGCTGCTTCGCCACGCCCTGAGGAACGCATTCGTGGCGTTCGTGCCCGCGCTCGTCTCGGACCTCGGTCTCCTCCTGGGAGGGGCGCTGGCTGTTGACTACATCTTCCAGCTCGGAGGGCTCGGGACGGTCCTCATCGCCCTGCTCGAGCTCGACATCGACGGCATCCCCCAGGTCGACGTCTACGCGTTGCAGCTCGCATTGCTGCTCGGCGCCGCAGTCATCCTCACGGCCTCCATCCTGAGCGAGGTAGTTCTTGCGCTCCTCGACCCACGCACGAGGGCGGACTGAGGTGGCCGGCATGGTCGAGGCGGCCGAGTCGGCTTCTGCGCTCCCGGAGCCCCGCCGCTACGCATCCACACGAGTGTGGCGACGGCTCGTGCGGCAACCGGTCACCCTCGTCGCCGGATTCATCCTCACGGCCATCTTCGTCGCCGGTGCGCTCGTGCCGCAGTACACGCCGCCCGTAGCCCACATCCACCTCTCGCAGCGCTGGCTGAACCATCCGCCGATGTTGAGCGGCTGGCACCTTCTCGGCACCGACGCCATCGGGCGCGACATGCTTATACGGGTGCTCTACGGGCTCCATACGAGCGAGCAGTCGGCTCTCGTAGCGACCTTCTTCGCGGCGGTCATCGGAATCGTGGTAGGTGGCATTGCGGGCTACCGGGGCGGCCGGCACGACGCGGCGATGATGCGCATCACCGATCTCGTCGGCGTCTTCCCGGCGCTGATGCTCCTCCTCGCCATCTACACCTGGTGGCAACCAGTCACGGCCTGGAGGGCGACCGTCATCTTCGCCCTCTACCTCTGGGTCCCGATGGCACGGGTTGTGCGGGCCGAGATCTCCTCGTTGCGCGAGCGCGAGTTCGTCCAGGCCGCCCTCTCACTCGGCGCCTCGGACCGCCGGATCTTCTTCCGCCATCTGCTCCCCAACGCGAGCGGCACGATCATCATCGCGGCGACCTCGCTGCTCGGTCTGGTTTTCGTGCTCGAAGCCACGGTCGAGTTCTTCGGCATCGGCGTCCCCTCGGACCTGTATCCGACTCTCGGAAACCTCATCGGCGACGGCCAGAGGTTCGCCTTCCAGTTGGGCCAGGGCTGGTGGGCTTGGGCCGGGCCTGCAGCACTGCTCATGCTGATCCTCGTCTGCGTCAATCTCCTCGGCGACGGCCTCGTCGAGGCCCTTCGCCCGCCGAGATCGCGGCGCTGAGCGCCGCGCGGTAGTTCATGCGCCAGGCAGAAATCAGACCTGCCTGCCAATCGGCGCCCCGAATGACCCATTCAGGCCCAGCCGCCGTCAATGACTGCGGCCGACCATAAGAGCGTGAGCTGGGAACTGCTAGTGGCTGTCGTGCTCCTGGGCTGGCTCGTGATGGCGCTCGTAATCGCCACGGTGGTCGGTCACGGGACTGTCTTAGGCACCGGAAGCGACTCCGACTCCGAGTAACGACTACGCCGCCTCGACCTGCGGCAACCCGACGAACGGCGACTCGTCTTCCTCTCCTCGAGCGGGACGACGGCCGAATCGAAAACGGGGGAAAATATCAAACCTGCTATGGTGGGAGTCAGCGGGTTGGCTCTAGCTGTTGAAGCCGCCGAGGCCCTGCACCTCCTCTCCGACTGTGACTCCTCTGGCTTGACCTTCGTCCAGCGCTCATTCGGGCGCTCGGCCATATGGAATCACGAGCTCGAGCCAAGAAGGCGGTACACGATGACACCTCAGATGGTCTGCGCGCACCGTCAAACCCAGGGCAGCGTCAGCACCGCGCGTACGAAGGTCAAGCAAGGCATTAGCGGCGCGAAGGCAACGGGGGTTGTCTTGACGGCCTGGTTCTCGATCCTGGCGACCGGCCTCTCTCGGAAACAGAAGTTCACACAAGCCCGGTGCAGCAACTGCGGCGCTCAATGGCTCGTCTAGCCCCCTCCGACTTCCGGGCACGGGAATGCCCGAGTTGCGGCCGGCGCGTCTACCTCAACCGCGACGGCTGCTACCGCCGTCACTTCGCCACCGAGCCCGACGGTCGCCGCCACCTCTGCGCATCATCCCAGGCGCACGCCGTCGTCCTGCCGCGTGCGCCACGCCGCCTCCACCGTTAGCAGCCCGACGAGCGGCGACTCGTCCTCCTCCTCGAACGGGACGGCAGCTTCGAGCCTGGCGCCATTTGGGGCGGCGACCTCTGCCCTCCGTCGAGAAACCCCGTCCGCCGCCCCACTCAACGATGCCGCCCACCCGCTGACAGCCGCTAGGCCCAAGTGGGACAAATCGGACTGCTCAAGACCGTGGAGCGGGGGCGCGTCGGGCGCCTCGCGCGGGGTCAGACGAGTTTCAAACGACCGCTGCTGGCGGCGGCGGCGTATGCACGGTCGGTGCGCAGGTTCTCGATCTCATGGCGCAGATCGAGGTTGGCTTGCTGCAGAGTCACGATGATCTCGTCCCGTTCCGCTAGTTGCTCTTGCAACCGCGCGAGAACTTGTAGCTCAGTGATCGGGGCCATGCACCGAATCTAGTGTCGGTCAGGAGAGTCGTCACTGACCTAGCTGGGCCATCCGCGCCGCGCCGTCTCTAAGCGGCCTCGACCTGCAGCAACCCGACGAACTGCGACTCGTCCTAGACGGCGGGATCGGACACGGCCGCGGGCTGGCGCATAACGAGCAGGCCACCGGCAATCCCAAGGACGCCGATGAGGAGCGAGACGGGAAGCTGCCAAGCTGGACTGCTGCGTGTAGGCGGTACCGGACTCGGTAGCAATCCGCCGCAGGCATGCGGAGCCAAGTAGCGGCAGTGGACGCCACTGGGGAGGTAAACGACTGCACCGAGTTGGAGCGAGCTGAGGTAGACCGCCCCGACGAGCCCCATCCCAATGAGAAGCGTTGCTACGAGCCGACGCATGTACGGATCGTCCCGCCGCGCTGCTCTCGCGTCAAGGTTCGCCACCGGCTTGACCTGTAACGGCCGGTTACTGGTCCTCCTCGATCGGGCCGACACCAAGGCAGCATCAAGGGAGGAGCCAAAAGTGGTAGTGGCGCCCTTCGATCGCGAAGTGAGGAAGTACTGCGAGGCCGACGACCAGAACAGCAAGAGTGATCGCCCACCGAGGGCCTGACCGACCCATGAAGCGGCGACGCTGGCGAGCTGCGGGAGACCGGTGTGCCCGTGTTGGGACGCGGAGGCCCAGCCGAGCGCGCGTCCGGCAAGCTTCCGCGTCGCGGCAGACCCGAACCTGTCCGGCCGCCGAAAGCTCGAGTGGGCGGAGTCGCCGGGCCGGCTGGCGCTCGCCGCAGTAGTGGCAGGTGGCGAGCACGGACGCAGGTTCCCACGCCTGATCTCGACCATCCCGAGCCAGAAGGCTGAACGGAACCATCCCGTCAGGCGGCCTCAACCTGTAGCAGCCCCACGAACGGCGACTCGTCCTCCTCGTCGAACGGGACTACGTCGAGGACGCGGAGACGCACCGCCGTTGTCGTGGATCTCCTCCCCTGGCTTGATCACCGCCTTCAGGTCAGGGCACAGATCATCTAGCCTTCCGCATGCGAAAGCTGGAAGCGGGCTAGATCAGATCTCAGGGTCGTCGCCGGTGTCGTCCTTGGGAGGGGTTGGTGAGGAATTGGCTGAGATCTTGGTCGTCGACGATGAGTCGAGCATGCGGTTCCTTCTTCGGGTCACGCTCGAGCTCGCCGGGCACAGCGTGGAGGAGGCGCCGAACGGCCTGCTCGCGGTTGAGCGGATCGAGGGCGGCCGGATCCCGGATCTCGTCGCCACCGACTTCATGATGCCGCTGATGAACGGCGGCGAGGTGATTGCTCGGCTGCGTCGGAACCCTGCCACTCAGAACATCCCGATCATCTTGGTCAGCGCGAGCCCTGGCTCGGAGCGGCGCACGGCGGCAGACGCGTTCTTCCGCAAGCCGTTCGATCCCGCCGCCCTCACGCAGCGCGTGGCAGAGCTACTGGAGAGCAACGGGTGATGGAGACGCTCACGACTGGGGACGCGGGCCTTGATCTCATCTTGGGCGGTGGCTTGCCCGAAGGAGCGCTGATCGTCGTCGCCGGGCCGCCGGGGAGCGGCAAGACGATTCTCGCGCAGCAGATCTGCTTCGCGAATGCAACCCCGCAGCACAAAGCTCTCTACTACACGACCTGGTCCGAGCCGCACGAGAAGATCGTGCGCCACCTGGAGCCATTCGCATTCTTCGATGCTGCCGCGCTCGGCGATCGCCTCGAGTTCATCCATCTCGCCGAGCTGATCGGCCCCGATCCGTCGGACGGATTCGGCGCTGCAGGCGAGGAGATCCTGCGGCAGAGCTTTGAATCGCAGCCGTCTGTGATCGTGATCGACAGCAGCAAGGCACTCCACGACGTGATCGATGCAGACATCTTCCGCCGTGCGATCTACGACCTAGCGAGCAAGGTTTCCTACACCAACGCTGTCCTGATCCTGGTCGGCGAGTACTCCCACGCAGAAACGCGTTCGCAGCCGGAGTTCGCCGTCGCCGACGGAATCGTGCAGCTCGAAAACGAAGCACACGGCCCCATCGAAAGGCGTTCGCTTCGGGTCTTGAAGATGCGCGGCGCCGAAAGCGTCGCGGGTCAACACAGCTTCCGGCTCAGCGACACCGGCTTCGAGGTCTTCCCTCGGTTGGAGACCACCTTGCCTCGTCTCGTCAGGACTCAGGACACGCGAGCCGCCTTCGGTCTCGACAAACTTGACGATGCGATCGCCGGAGGTATCCCCCGCGGCGACTCGACGCTCCTGATCGGCCCGTCGGGAGTGGGCAAGACGCTGCTGGCGCTTCGCTTCATTGCGGCCGGTCTCGAGCAGGGCGAACGTTGTCTGCACCTCTCCTTCCAGGAAGCTGAAGAGCAGGTGCGAGAGAAGGCGGCTGCCGCCGGCTGGGATTGGTCAGACGTCGACCCAGACCAGCTCGTCATTCGACACATCCCGCCGGTAGAGGTCGATCTCGACGTGGCGGGCGCGCTGATCCGGCGCGAGCTCGCCCGCGGAGACGTCAAGCGCGTCGTCGTCGATAGCCTCGCCGAGCTCGCATTCGCGGCTCGGCAGAACGAGCGCTTACCCGCGTACGTGTGGGCTCTCGGAGGCTTCGTCCGTGCCGCTGGCGGCACGACGATCTTCACCAACGAAATGGCCGCTCTCGGTCAGGGCGCCGACCTCGGCGGCCTTTCCTTCATCTTCAACAACGTCTTGTTCTTGAGATACGTCGAGGTCGAGTCGGAGCTTCGGCGCGGCTTGAACGTGCTCAAGATGCGGCAAAGCGCACACGAGAAGGGATTACTCGAGTTCTCGATCGACACGAACGGGCTCACCTTCGGCGATCGAATCGAAGGACTCAGTGGCATGTTGGGATGGAGCGCTCTGCGTGGTAACGAAGATCTCTAGCCGCCAGCACCGACGAGCAGCGCCGAGGGAGGAAGGCCGCCTGCGATCGAGTGCAACAGCTATCGACTCGCCACCTGGGCCGCCGTCCTTAGAGGGAGCTTGAAGCCCTCATTCGTGAGGCGCGGGACCGCCAGCGCCGAAGGCGGCTTCTTGGCGCTGCGGTAGTGGTTATCGCCGCGGCGATCGGGGTCAGCCTCTCCTCGGTGTTGGAGGGAAAGACTTCGAGTCCGGTTGGGCGCTCCGCGTCAGCGGATGGACTGCCGCTTTGCCGCTCGTCGCAGCTTTCGACCTCCGCAGGTATCAGCGGAGCTGCCGGGACGGCCCTCGTCCCCATGTTCATCACGAACACGAGTGGGCAAGTCATGTTGACCCTGCTCTTCCGCGGCGGACTCCAGGTCACTGCTCCGGAGACGACCCCCGAAGGCGTTCCCGGTCTACCGGGGTGCGGCGAGTTGCCCCAGCCGCCGCCGTTGGTAGGAGTGAGCCCGCCTCTGAGGACTCGCTAGCGCGGACGTGTGGTCGCTCGGCTGGGCCAGTAACGGCGCAGAAGAAGCTCGACGCGGCCTACGGCGACAACGTCATCCGCGTGTCCCAGGCGGGACCGATTTCCGCTCTCTCGGCGGCGCCTAACGTTGACGGGTCGCAAGTCCACGCCTGATAACGCTCGCATGGGCGAGCGTCCTCTCACCTGGCCGGCTGTACTTCGTTCGGCCGATGGTCGGGCTCAGCCTCATGGCACAAGAGGGTTCGCGAAATAAGGGACCCGGCGCTTGAACTGCGGTTCAAATAACGGCTTGCGATACTCCTGCGATGCCGGACGGCTCGGTTCGCTTCGTCCTCGATGATGGCGAGATGCTGACCCTTGCCGCAGGTGATGTGGCGCGGGTCTATGAACTGTGTTGGAAGCTCGCGCCAAAGGGGGGTGCTATCGAGTTAGCCGCACTGATTCGGGGCGTGACACGCGCCGACATGGTCGGCGCACCGATCGATCTGGATATGCGTCAGAGCGCCGTGATGCGCGAGGCGGTTGCGTCGCTTCAGGTTTAGCCGTCGGGGCAAGAGGGGCCTCGCGGCGAGGCGGCGTAGGGCCATAGGGCAGGTCAGTGTCGGCGGGCGAACTGCTCGGCTTCGATTCGCGAGGCGCAGCCCTGCATGTCCACGATCTTGCCGTCCCGAAAAGTGATGACCACAGGATTCCTCTCCCGAGGTCTTCCGTCGTCACCTCTCATTTGCGCGGTCCCGATGACCTTGTCGTCGCGGACACGGGCGAAGGTCAGATTGTCGATCGTCCAGCCGCCACGTGCCTTCAAGACCTCACGGGCCTCGTCTGGTCCGCGTCACGAGGGTGTGTGCTTCCACCAGAGGTGGCCGCTCGATGGGCCGCGCCACTCGGCGTCCTCTGCGAAGAGAGAGGCGAATGGCTCGGGGTCGCCGTTGCCCAGCGCCTCTGCGGCGGCACGAAGCTCGTCGATCACATTCGAAGTATGGCGCTCCCGGCGCAGGAGGGCGAGTCGCCCTCCTGCGCGAAGCTTCGCATGCAGGGTGCCGCTCGTCTTTCCCGAAGCATGTAGGGGTCAGGGGGTCGGAGTCTCCTCGGACGCGATCGGTGCTGCCGCAGACACGAGCGCGTCAGGATTCTCCCTGGCCCCCTGACAATCATCAGGTGGCGGGCGTGAAGCACACCCAGGGCCGACTCGCCGCGCGCTCCGGCGGATAGAGTCGCGCTCGCCGGCCCCAACTTCGGCGATGACGAGTCAGGGCACGGCACACGGACGCTTCACTCGCGCGATCCAGCAGCGCAATCTCTGGGCCGCCGAGACGTCGCTGCGCGAGCTCGGCAGCGTCTCGCTCGAGGACGCGCTCGGCTACTTCGACCTGCTCGCCGAGCATGGGCGGCTCGAGACCGAGGCCCCGTTCCTTTCGCTGGCGGAGTCTCAACTAGCGCTTGCAGCATTGGCGAGTCTGTGCGCTGGGGAGCGTGAGGCGGTTCAGGTGCTGCGGCGTCGCTTAGGCGAGTGCGGCCGATGGTCGTGCACCGCATGGGCTAGCCGTTACGACGCGCGTCAGCTTGCGCAGAGCCCCTCTACTAACGTTGGGTCAATGAATGTCCGTGCGCTCGGTCCGGGCGACGACGAGGCCGTGGCCGCTGCGCAGCATCTATTCGACGGCCCAAGCGACCCTGCTGCTACCGCGCGCTTCCTCGCCGAACCCGGTCACCACCTGCTCGTCGCCTACGACGCGGACGAACGACCTGTCGGCTTCGTCTCCGGCGTCGAGATGACGCACCCAGACAAAGGCACCGAGATGTTCCTCTACGAACTCGCGGTATCGGCGTCCGCCCGCCGCCAGGGCGTCGGTCGCGCGCTCGTGGAGGCGCTGGCGAAGCACGCACGCGAGAGTGGCTGCTACGGCATGTTCGTCTTTACGGACGACCACAACGCGGCCGCGCGGGCTACCTACCACCGCGCTGGCGCGGGGGACACGACGTTGCAATTGATGCTCGAGTGGAACTTCAACGACGGCGCGTCCCAGGGCGAGCCCTCCAACTCTTAACGCTCGCGGCTCGCGTGTTTCTTTGGCCGGCTCTGAACAGCGGCGCACCTAAACGCTCGCTGGGCCAGTGTTCCGGCATGACCCCCTGAACGGCTGGGAGCCGCCTACGTCTTCAAGGGACGCGAGCGATGGGCTGCGTCAAGCCCTCGCGACCAGGCTGCGGGTCGTACGCCATCGGCCAGTACTCGATCTGGTGCGCGATCTGCGAGCCTTCGAGAATCGAGAAAGCAACGACGCGGGCAGCCTGCTCTCCGTCAGTGGCCGTCACCTCGCTGACCACGACGTCTTCCTCAGCAACGATCCGGTGCACATCGAAGCTCCAGCGGCCGGTGTTCGTGGGATACCGCGATTGAATCGCTGCGAAGTTTTCTCGCCCGACGATGCGCTCGCCCGAGCACGGCCAGTCGATCTCGCAGTCCTGCGTGAAGTGACCGGCCGCACGGTGCCAGTCATTCTCCTGCATGGCAGCCCAGAACGACTCGACTGTGGCGCGACTCGACACGACCGCGAGCATAGAGCGAGGACGGCACCCAGGTGGCGCGCTGCTCTTCTGGGCCAGCGTTCACGAATGTCCCTCGACCTGCTCCGCTCTGATCTCACGAAAGTCGAGTGCCCCGGGAGCGCCGCGGTGGGGAAGGACAGATGTTTCGTAAAGCGAGACGAGTTCATGGCCGAGAGATCTGAGCGCCGCCGTCGTCGCGACCTGAAGGTTCGCTCCGAGGACGCCGCACCCAATGAGCGGACCGATGTCGGACATTGGTGCGAGGGAGCCACCTTCGAGGTTCGATCGGACGATGAGGTCACCGCACCATCGGGATTCGCCGCGACCAGTCAGGGCTTGCCACGGCCACGTCCGCTGTCGGGGAAAGTCATAGCCGTACCAATAGATCAGTTTGAAGCCTCTCTCGATTAGTTCCGACGCGAGGCTGACAGCCGATAGACCCGGTTCCGTCTCGACGATCGGATCGAAGGGATCGATGTGGACGAGTACGTCCGCCGGGTCTCCCTCGTATTCGTGGCTCGTCTCGCGGATGACTGCGAGTCCGTCTCTTCGTGCGCAGCGGACTCGGTGGCTGAGACCGAGCGTAGCCGCGGCTTCGCTCACCGAGCTGACGCTGGCGGTATCTATGTCACAAAGAACGTAGTCGGCTCCGTCGCGGAGGAGACGCATTGCGAGAAGCGCTGAGCCTGGGTAGCTGGGCGGACGCTCGTCGTCCTGGGAGAAACGCTTCAGCTCCTGATAGTAGGGTGACTGAGAGAGGATTGAGCTGCGGCGCCCGCCCTCAAGAAGATAGTAGGCCCCGTAGTCGCGGGCCGGCGAATGGCTCAATCGGTAGCTCGCGGAGCCAGCATGCGTTTCCCAGTAGTTAAGGGGCCGCTCGGATGCAAGCGCCTCCGCCAGGGCGACGTGCTTCCAGAC
>Ga0075434_100004960_pt1 | contig 12069 bp, 5 predicted proteins | sample RhiMethybrSRZTD3_FD_75298 | JGI IMG/M metagenome (GOLD analysis project Ga0075434, IMG submission 75298) | Populus rhizosphere microbial communities from Tennessee, USA - Rhizosphere MetaG P. TD hybrid SRZTD3 | ecosystem: Host-associated > Plants > Roots > Rhizosphere > Soil | place: USA... | reverse complement strand
TTTTGACCACCCCGTCCGCGCCTTTCAAAGGTTGCCTTCGGCGATATTCTTTTGGCGGCGCGTCCACACCTCCTCCGGAGGAGGGGCCTACAAGCGCGTTCAACTTAGCATCTCCAATTTGGACATCACGATCCTTAAAAAAAGTATTTCAGCGCGAACTGCAGGATTCTCGGATCGAATGCCGTGCGGATCACGCCGAAGTTGGCATTGTTGACAGCCGTGTTGGGATCTTTCCCGCGGAAGCTATTCGTGAGGTTGAACGCTTCCGCCCGAAATTCGACTCTCTTCGTTTCGCGGAAACGGAATGCCCGTGACAGCGCCACATCGAAGGTCCACTGCGTTGGGCCCTGGACACTGTTACGAGCAACATTTCCGATCGTTCCGAGTGCCGGCAGAGCAAAAGCGGCCGGATTCAGGAACCGTTGCAGAGGCCCGGATCCTTCGCCGTAGGGCTCGCCGAGCACCTGATCCGCGCGTTGAGTACTTGTCGCGCTCGCGTTGAAACCGACACCGTTCAGTGCCCGGTCGCTGCCGGCGAATATGCTGAGCGGTGTGCCGGATGTGCGCGTGAAGAGTCCCGACAACCTCCACTCCGAAGCAACAAGACGCAACGTGCGATTTGAGAATTTCGGCGTCTCGGCCACGCTGGTCAGGTTCAGCATCTGCCGCCGGTCCGAATCGCAGTTGCCTCGATCGCGTCCGGTGGGATTGTTGTAGGTATCGCTCTGGTTTTGAGCCAGCGCGCTGAACTCGGTCGCATATGGACCGATGCAGTGCGAGTATGTGTAGTTTCCGGTGACGGTCACGCCCTTGGCGGCTCGACGCTCAAGAGAAAGCAGCATGCCGTGATAGACCTGGATCCCTCCGTCGTCGCCTTCCGTCAGGAATCCGATTTTCGCTCCATCTGCCGCCCTTTCGAGGCTTAGCCTGCGGCGAGCGTCGGTATTGTCGAGTGTGGAGCACGGGTTATAGGAAACTCCGTTGATCGTGCAGGGCCCACCCGGGAAATAGACGGCGGGATTAATTTGTTTGTTCCCCCACAGGTGCATCGTGTTGCTTCCCAGGTAGCTGGCGGTGGCGAGCCAGCCCGTGCCGACCTGGCGTTGAATGCTCAGGTTCCACGACTGGTTGTACGGGTTCTTGAAGTCATAACGCTGACTGTAAAAGATGCCGTAGCCCGGGAACGGTACATTCTTGTCGAGTTCGAACGGAAAGATGTTTCCGCCCGGAATGTCGCGCCACGGATCATCCATGCCGCCCGGAGGGCTCGACAACTTCACTCGATTCGCGAACGGCGGCGAGCCAGAGTAACCTTCCTTGAAGTCTCCGGGAACATACACGTAGCCGAGCGCGTAGGAAGCGCGAATCGATGTACGGCCGTCACCGCTCACGTCCCATGCGAAACCCATGCGCGGTGAAAACTGCAACCACCGCGAGTTGACGGCGCGGTCCGGAAAGCCGGGATCGCCACGGTAGTAAAAACCGGCCGGAGCATTGACGTACACGCTGCTCTTGATGCCTTGCTTGAACCGGTCGTAGTCGAAGTTGTAGGTGTATTCCACCCACTGCGGAATAAACGGCTCCCAGCGGAGACCATAGTTCAGTGTCAGCCGCGGGGTGGCTTTCCAGGTGTCTGTTCCATACAGCGCGAACGTCGTTCCATTGGCGTGATGCGCATTGGACTTCGCAAACTGAATGGAAGCCACTCGGCCCAACACAAAATCGCCTAACCCGGAACCCGTGATGCCGCCGTTGTAGTTCGTTTGGGTCACGCTGGCCCAGTTCGAATAGCTGCTCTGCCGGCCGTGCGTGGCATTCAAGCCGAAGGCCATCTGGTGAGATCCGCGAATCAGGCTCAGGTCGTCATTCAGCGTGAACGTGTTGCCGACGTACTTGTGCTTGGTCAGGAAGCCGCTGCCCAGGTTGAATCCACCATTGATGTTCATGTTCTGGATTCTGGTGATTTCCGGTTCACAATAGATTTTCGAGCCTGCGTCGCACCAGTTGAACAGTCTCGGGGACTCACCCGTGCCGCTGTTGTAGTAGTGAACCGCGGCACGATTAGCGGCGAGACGGAAGGAGTGGACCGTGTTGGAGCCGAGCAGATATGTCGAGCCGAAGGTGTAGGAACTTTGCAGGCTGCTGATCCAACCGGTTGCCTGAAGCAGGTTCGTAATGGATTTCCAGGGATTCAGATTGTCGCGGCTGAAGAAAAACACGCGTCCGAACAGGGAGTGCTGCGCGCTTTTCTGGTAATCGACCTTTCCGACGTAGCTGGGTTCGTTCGTGGCTGCCCGGTTGCCATACGTCACTTCGCCGCACGGATTCTCGGCTGTCGGCAACGCCAGCGGCTTGTTGACCGTGAGGATGTACATCGACGTTTTCGCGTACAGCGCCGGGTCGATACGGTTGTTGACGAACGGCGCTCTCAGGTTGAGCTGCCGCCCGGCATTGCAGGCGGGTGAGGCAAAGGCAGTCCAGTCTCCCGCCATCATCGCAGCAGTGGGAACAAAGGCTCTCGTGTCGGCAGGGTCCGAACGGATCGTCGTGCCCTGGTAACCCCCGAAGAAGAACAATTTGTTCTTCACGACTGGCCCGCCGAGCGTACCGCCGAACTGGTTGCGTTTGAGCGTGCTTCCACGGGTTGCGAAGTAATTGCGGGCGTTGAAAAGATCGTTACGGACGAACTCGAAGAGGTTTCCATGCAATTCATTGGTGCCGGACTTCGTCACGGCTGAAACCGCGGTTGCGCTTCCCTTCTGGGCGGTCACACCGCTGGTCTCAACCTTGAATTCCTGCATCGCATCCGGAAAGGGCATCAGCAACGTTGTTCCGCTCATGAAGCTGAGATGATTGGCTCCGTCCAGCGTATAGTCCGTCGAGAAGCCGGCGCTGCCGGCAACGGACATCATCGGGGCTCCAGCGATCATCCGGTCGCCGACATCGCCTCCCTTGACGGATCCGCCTGCCAGAGTAATCAGGTCCGTCACGTTGCGGCCGTTCAACGGCAGCTCGAGAATCCGCTCATTTTCGATGACTGCGCCGACGGTCGAGTTCCGAGTCTCGACAAGCGCCGCGTTTGCCTGAACCTCGACCTGCTCAGAGACCTGGCCAACCTCCATGACCACATTGATGACCGGGCTGCTGTTGACCTGCAGCACAATGCCCGACTGCACATAAGTCCGAAATCCTGGTAAGCCGGCCTCCAATCGATACGGACCCAGAGCCAGGTTGGTCAAAACGTAGGAGCCGGTTTCATTGGTCACGATGTTTCGGGCAATGCCGGTTTCCGTCTGCGTGACCGTGATTTCGACCCCGGGGAGCACAGCCCCGCTCTGATCTTTGGCTGTGCCGCTGATCTGAGCTGTGGCCTGCGCCGACCCGATGGCGCAGCCCAAGCTCAAAACGAGCAATACATTCCAGAGAGAAAAGAAGATGCGTCGCACGAATCCTCCTCTCGGTTGGGAGAAAACACCCATCCTATTTGTGAATTGTCATTGGTCGCGAAAAGTTGGAGTCATTCTACTCTCAGATGCGCGGATCGCACAATTAAGTAGCCGCGAGGAATCGCACCTCGAGGCTCTCCCAGAACTGTACGTGGGAATCTTCTCCTGCAAGACGATTCCGAGCGGCCTTCCATCATCGGTTAATCAGTTGCGCAAGAGAGCCGGCTGTCGCCGGCTCTCGTGGCGCACTTAGAACATGTACTTGAGAGCCACCTGCATCTCGCGCATATTCGTTCGTGTGGTACGGATTTTGCCGAAGGTCGGGGAGATTATGGTGACGTCGGGATTACCCCAGTTTGGGTGATTCGGGAAGTTAAACGTCTCAAACCGGAACTGGAGGGCCTGATTCTCGCGGGTCCGGAAATCCTTATGGACTGAGAAATCCCACTGAATGGCTCCGGGCGTGATGATCGTGCTCCGTCCGGCATTACCGTGCGTTCCAAAGGGCTCGAGCACGAAGGCGCTTGTGTTGAACCACCGTTCAATATTGCGTTCGCCGCGGGGAAGGTTGGCGTACTGACCTGTCGCGTTGGGCCGGTCATAGCCAGCGCCCGTATTGGACTGGTCCTTGCCTACAGCGACAGTCTCCGGAAAACCGCTCTGTATCGCGAAGATGGATCCGATCTCCCAGCCCCCGGCGACGGCGTCCGCAATGCCACCCCCGTTTAGAAATCGCCGCCCTTTACCGACCGGCAGTTCATAGAGTACCGATGTCACAGAGCGATGTGCCGTGTTGAAAGTGGATAGTCCACGCTCCGCACTCAAGTTATAGCTGTCCTGAGGAAACAGCGTATCGGACTCGGCAGAGCGGATCGCGCTTCCGATATCGATCGAGCGCGACCAGGTATAGCCGAAAATATACGTCAGTCCCTTTGAGAACCGGCGCTGCAATTTCACGCTCAATGCGTTGTAATTGGCATTGCCGCTTCCATCGACCTCCTGAATTCGCCCCAGTTCCGGATACGGAGAGCGGGAGGCTACGGATCCGGTTGGTCCCGGAATCGCCTCATTGTAGACCCGCAGCGATTCCAGCCTGTGGCTCACCGAGCCCATGTAACCGACCTCGACCGCGGTGTCATCACCCAACTCGCGCTGTACATTGAGAAGGTACTGGATGGAGTAAGGGGTGCGCCGGTTGTACATATTGGCGAGCACATACGGTTGGGCTATCACGGGTGTTGTGCCGACGGAGCCGCGGAATGGGGATTTCCACGTCAAGTCGATCAGATCCGCTGTGGCATCGTCGCGGCGCCGACCTGCGAAGTTGCGGGCCATGTCAAATCGCGGGTTGCCCGTGTCCTGCGCATAGAACATACCGGCGCCCGTTCGAATAACCCATTTGGAACTCGGATTCCACGCAATACCGAGCCGCGGCGCAAAGTTTTTCTTATCGTCGCCTACGAGCCTGTCGCCGAGCCGGCCATCACGCGCGACCTTGACCGTGGGCTCGAAGCGTATCGGAAAACCTTCGTAGAAATCTCCCCTTCCCTGTCGTACGAACGTCGGGTGACGGCTCAAGTCTAAGATGTTCGGAGTCGCATCGACGAATGGAACCTCCATGTTGACCAGATTTCCGGTCTTGTCGAAGAAGGGTGGCGTGTACTCGTATCGCACGCCGTAGTTGATCGTTACTTTCGGGTGGATCTTCCACGTATCATCGATGTAGTAGCCCTGGCTCATCGCCCGGAACTGAACCTCTGCAAGGGACACTGCTAACTGGGAACGCTTGGCATAGCCGAGCAGATAGTCGGCGAAGCCGTAGCCTGTATTGGGAGCTCCACGCAGCGACGTGGCATTCGGTTCGAAGTTGAATTGGCCGCGCACAAACTGATTACCGACCTGGTCGTACTGATCCCAGCGCAATTCGCCACCAAAACGGAATGAATGGTTGCTCTTGGTCACACTGAAGTTGTCGATGGCCTGGTAGACGCGGTTCGTATTCTGGTATGGGCCATTGGAGATGTCACCGAATGTTATACCCAGGAGCCGCAGGCCTGTAAAACCCGCGATGTTGATCTGGGGCGTGCCCCAGGCGACCGGCGCTGTTTTCGACACTCCGGGAATGTTCAGTTCCGACATGACATCGCGCACATTGGCCAGCTCGCCCGCCTTCAGGTTGTAGAAGGAATTGAAGCCGAACCGGAATTCATTAACCATCGATGTCGAAAACAGCCGTGTGTTCGAGAACATCGCCTGGTGGACAGTCGTCAGCACCTTGCTTCCGTTGAGATAGAAGGCCGGCTGGATCTCGCTTTCGTTCCCCCAACTGTATCGGCCGAACCAGCTGGACTTCGACGACTCGACGAAGTCGATGCGTTGAACGAACTGATCCTTGTCGACGATGCGGTTTTGCGTCGCTTCGTAGTTGTAATCCACCAATCCTGTATTGAGATTGGGCGGCGGGTAGAATTCGAGCAGCTTTATCGATAGAGGGTCGAACCGCTCGGGCCGGATCACGTTGCCCTCAAACGGAGTGCGAGTGATCGGGTCGTAGATCCGCGTCGAAGGAAGAAGTTCGGAGAAGTCCCCGTTGCGCATCTTCCCTGAAGGCACACTATAGAGCTGGCGGCTTAACCTGCGTTCTCGAAAACCCTCGAAGTTCGACATGAAGAACAGGCGGTCCGTTCCTTTATAGAGCTTCGGCAACCAGACAGGGCCTCCCAGTGTGAAACCGAACTGGTTCCACTTGAACGGATCCTTGGGCCGGTCACCAGCGAAAGTGTACGGTTTCGCGTCGAGTTTGTCGTTCCGGAGGAACTCGAACAATGTGCCGTGGAATTGGTTGGTTCCTGGCTTGGTCGAAACGTTGATCTGAGTTGTGGCGCGCCCGAACTCGGCGGGGAAGATTCCGGTCTGTACCTTGAACTCCTGCAGAGCGTCAATCGATGGCAGGACAACGTAGGTGTTGAAATTGACATCCGTATTCTCCACGCCATCCAGTGTGAAGTGATTGAATGCGTTCCGCTGGCCTGCGACGGCAATATTCTGCGCCGCGCGCGATCCCCCTTGGCGGTCGCCTGCTTGTTGGGAACTGGTGAATCCATAGCTTACGTTTGGGCTGATCGCGACAAGCTGGAGGAAGTTGCGTCCGTTGAGCGGCATGTCGACGATGCGCCTGTTCTCGATGACAGTGCCGACCGTCGCGTTCTCCGTCGCAACCAGTGCGGCCGTGCCCGATACTTCGACGGTTTGGGTCAACTCTCCAACCTGCAGAGTGAAGTCGAGGCGGGCCGATTGCTGGATCTGTAGTTCCACGTCGTTCTGCGTGATTGTGCGGAAGCCCGGCAACTCCACCTTGATGTTGTATCTGCCTGGCTGAAGGGAGAGAAAGTTGTACACACCGGCCTCGTTGCTGATTACAGTCCGAGTAGAGTTCGTGGCCGGGTTCGTGATCGTGACCGTTACGCCGGGAATCACCGCGCCGCTGGGGTCGCGAATCACCCCGCTGATGCCGGCTTGAGTCTGAGCGACTGCTGGCAGGACGCCCAAAAGGACAATGCAAAACACGCTCGAAAGACGAGTACGCATAGTTCCTCCGTTTGATGGATTGTGGGGTTGGAAATTTGGCGGAAGTTTATCAAAGGCGGGTTCCGGAGGCAAACATCGAGTGCCGCTCTTCGTTTCGGAAAAATTGGATGCGGCCTTTTCTTTAATTGAGGGACGGAGCAAGAATTCTCGTTACCGATGCAATGCTGGACTCCGCTAGCGAGCGGATATATACTCCACAAACTCTCACTACAATTTGAAGCAACTCCGCATTCAGGAGGAAAAGTCCATGCAACGGAGTATTCATGGAAGCCGGTTGTTGACTCGCAGCACGCCCATGCCCATGCGGACGCTCGATACGTCCGAGCGGCACGCTGGTCACACGCATTTCTGGGAACGCGCGCTCAGCCGCCGCAAGTTCATTCAGGCTGCGGGCGCCGCCGTCGGTATGTTGGGTGCGAGCCATTGGTCAACTGCGACCGCGGCGGTGCCTGGTGATTTCCCCACTGCGATTCCAGGTGGCTTTACGTTTCCTCCTTTGCCTGGTGTATTTCATAATTTCGCTCCGGGTGTTTTCGATCCTCTCAACACAGATCGATCGGGCATTTTCAATTTCAATGGTCAGATCGGATACGCAGTCATCGATGGCACTGGTACGGGTCGGACCACCAGTGGCGTTACTCGGCTTGCTTACGAGGCGGACCTGCGGTTCATGCAAGGTGTCTACGTAGCCACCAATGGAAGACGTCTAAACCGAACGTTCTGCCTAATATGACTGGACTTGTTCACGGATCCGGGCGATCCGAACACTCAGATTCACGACTTCAATCCGGGCATCGCAGAAAACGGGGTGTTCTGGGTCCTGGAAATTCCCGATAAAAGTGTCTCCGCGAACCCAGGAGCAGGTAAGGCGCGGATGACCGTCAACAACCTGGAGATCGAGGATTACCACGATCTTTTCAACGCGCTTCAAGATGGGCCATCTGTAGAGGCAATTGTTTCCTTCGATGTCGTGTGGGATCACAAAATCGAAACGAAGTTGCGCAGCAATGCCGCCGTGGATCAGCGTTTCACAGGATTGTTCACACAAACCGACGCCAAGGTTCAGTGGTCGGCCTCGGAACAGGGATTTACGTTTCAGTCCGATCCGGCCGAGACGTCACATGTCGTCTATGCTGAGGTTGCACAGGAGCGGAACGGCACTTTCTTCTGAGACTCTCAACTGATGCATGGTTCCGATCGCGGCCCCGTCGCGCGTTGCTCCGACGGGCCCGCGGTTGAACAGCGCCTGGAACGACCTCGCTGCGACACGGAGCCGCACGCAATTCCATTGACAATCCCTGCCAGCCAAACCAAGAATGGCTGCAAATTACCCGAAATAAAAATTCAGTTTGGTCGCGCAAAGACTCCAGCAGTGTCCACGAATGGAACGATTGGATTTTTGCGGAAGCTTAATGCCGTTTGAAACTTGAGGAGAGAGAGGAATGACGCTAAAAAAGAAAAATGCTTTATCAGCTCTGATTGTTCTGCTACTGGGCGTAACGCTGGGCAGTGTTTCAGCAGCGGGGCAATTGACGACCGGTACGATCGGCGGTTCCATCACCGACGAATCGAAGGCCTTGATTCCAGGTGTCGACGTGACGGTCAGGAACACGGAAACCGGTCTAACGCGTACGACACTGTCCAATGAACAGGGACGTTACGAAGCGCCGAACCTGCCTATCGGCTCTTATGAAGTGACGGCCAAAATCTCGGGTTTCGGCACCGCTGTCCGAAGAGGCATCGAGCTCACCGTGGGTCGAACGGCGGTTGTTGACTTGACCCTGCCCGTTGCGACACGGCAGGAAGAAGTTGTCGTTACTGCGGATGCGGTGCAAGTGGAAACCTCGACTGCAACCGTGTCGAATTTGATCGACCAGGTGAAAGTCGAAAATCTTCCTCTCGTCAACCGAGATCTAACGCAACTCGCATTTCTGCAACCGGGCGTCTTGAAGATTCCGAGTTCGGGCACGCAGGGAGTGTTCAGCGGAATGGGCGACAAGTTTACCGTGGCGGGCTCGCGCGGTACGCAGAACTTATATCTGCTGGACGGCGTCTCCAATGCGGACTTGTCTGGGAACGCTCAAGGCGTTTCGGGCGCCCTGATGGGAGCGGAGACGGTCCAGGAGATCCAGATTGTCACGAACAACTACTCGGCGGAATATCGAAGCGCCGCGGGGGGCATTGTGAGTGCGGTCACTAAATCGGGGACCAACGCATTCCACGGTTCGGCGTTCGAGTTTTTCCGAGATGACGCCCTCAATGCATCAAATTACTTCGATAAGGCATTCAACAATCCCAAGCCGAACTACAGACAGAATCAATTTGGCGGTTCTATCGGCGGTCCAATCAAAAGAAACAAGCTGTTTTTCTTCGGTAGCTACGAAGGATTCCGAAAGGATACAGGAACAACGGATACGGCCACTGTCTTGAGCGCAAACGCGCGGGCGGGCAGGTTGGCGAATGGTCGGACTGTTACAGTGGATCCAGGGGTCGTGCGTTTCCTGAATTTGTGGCCGGTGCCAGGACAGGGAAACAAGATTGTCGCGGACTTCGGTGACACCGTACTCATTGCCGGCACTCGAACCGATCCGACGAACAACGACTTTGCTGTCGGTAAAATCGATTATCAGCTCAGCGAGAAGAATTCCTTTTCCGGCACATACAATTTCGACAAGGGCGAACGTTCGCCGATCGGCCTTCTTCTTAACTCGGCCGGAACCGCCAGCCGCAAGCACTTGCTCGGCACAAAGTGGATCAGCGTGTTGTCCAGCGCTGCCGTCAACGAGTTGAATTTCAGCTACAGCGACAGCAAGCCCGCGGGCGACATCCCGCTCAGCACCATCGATTTTGCGAAGGCAGGACTTTTGTTCCGTTCGGAACGAAAGCTAATGGGCCAGATTCAAATTCCCACCGTCTCCAGCCTTGGGTACCGCGTGGATCAGGAGAGCTACCGCCAGCGGACCTATACCTTAAAGGAAGGCTACTCGCTCACCAAGGGCGCACATTCTTACCGGCTGGGTGGGGAGTGGACCTATTTCCACTACAACGTTGGATCATGCAGCCGTGGCTGCAATGGTGTCTGGGACTTTCAAAATATCGAAAATTTCCTCCGGCGCATTCCGCGGCGCTTCGAAGTGATGCTTCCCGGCGGAGACATTGCGACTCGCAACATGGCTCAACACTCGATGGGTGTGTATTTCCAGGACAATTGGCGAGCCACGAACACTCTCACGTTCAATTTAGGTCTGCGCTATGAATTCGTGACCGTGCCAACCGAAGAGCACGACAGGTTCTCGAATCTCGTCAATTTCTTCGATAGCAATGTCACGACGGGTGTGCTTTACAAGAATCCAACGAAGAAATCTTTCAGCCCGCGATTCGGTTTCGTTTGGGCGCCGGGCCAGCGCAACTTCTCAGTGCGTGGCGGCTTTGGCATGTTCTACGAGCACCCGATGCTGTACAACATCCGGACAGCGCTCCAGGAACTGCCGCCATACACACTGGTAGGCCGAATCGATCAAGCCGTTGTCAACAGGACCGGACAGGAGATCGACTTTCCCAACGCATTCTTCACACAGCTCAACTTCGCGCAGGGAAGGCCGAACATTCGTACATTCCAGTACGACCTGGACCAGACCTATATGTACCGTTGGAGCTTGACGCTTCAGAAACAGTTCGGGAACAACTGGGTGGCGTCTGCAGACTATACAGGCTCGCGCGGCCTGCACCTGTGGCAGCAGTCGCAGGCAAACATCAACAGGTGGGAAGGATTTCCGAATACGCCTGCCAGGGGAACAAAATTCTTCCCTGCCGTTAGCACACTTGTACATCCAAACTTTTCGGAAATGCGCCTGCAGAGTACGAACGCGAACAGCTACTACCACGGCGGATCGTTCGGACTTCAATACCGGTCCGGCAGCGGTCCTCAACTCGGCGCTGCGTTTACTTATTCGAAGAACATTGACGACGGCTCCGGTGTAACCAGCGGCGGCGATGAACTGCAGCAGGGGCAGCGCGGTATCTATTCCTGGGACATGTACATGAAGCGAGGACTGTCGTCTCTGGATACTCGTCGCGCATTCTCAGCGAACGCTTCCTATGAGCTCCCATTCGGACGGCAGCTTACGGGCGCTGCCGGCACTCTCGCCAAAGGGTGGCAGCTGAATACTGTAATCACGCTGACAGATGGTTATCCGCTAATGGTGCGAACACAAAGCGCCACGCAGCTCGCACGCATCGGTGACGACGAGGACCTCCGACCTGATCTGGTACCGGGCGGAAATGCGAATCCCGTAATCGGCACGCCAGAACGCTACTTCGATATCTCGCAGTTCACACCTGCGAGAATTGGATCCTTCGGCAATCTGGGACGCAACACCGTGATTTCTCCCGGCCTGGGAAACGTGGATTTCTCGATCTTCAAAAACATCGCCATCGAGACCAGCCGTATCCAGTTCCGGATTGAAGCGTTCAACCTGTTCAACCGTGCAAACTTCCGAAATCCAGACATGACGGCGTTCATCGATGAGAAACCTAACCCGACGGCTGGCCGCATCACGGAAACTCGGACACCGGCGCGGCAGATACAAATCGGGTTGAGGTTTACTTTCTGAGATGGGAATAGAATCAGCCGCGGATTACACGGATTCCGCAGATTCAATCTGCGGAATCCGCGCAATCCGCGGCTGTTCTGATCGCATTAGAAAAGATACTTCAGCGCGAACTGCATAATTCTAGGATCCCTCGCTGCGGTGACTTTCCCGAAAAGGTTGCTGTTGAAATCGAAGGTGGGGTTCATCATGATGAAATTGTTGAGTACGTTGAATGCTTCCGCGCGAAATTCCACTTTTTGCGCTTCACGTACCTGGAATGTTCTGCTGAGCGAAAGATCGAACTGCCACAACCCGGGGCCTCTAACATTACCCATACCGCTTGTGGGACGTTGCGTTCCCAACGGCGGCTGTTCAAACGCAGCGGGATTGAAGAAGTTTCCAGGCGTGCGATCGCCATATGGATTTCCCAAGACCTGGTTGGC
>Ga0075434_100004959_pt1 | contig 12069 bp, 11 predicted proteins | sample RhiMethybrSRZTD3_FD_75298 | JGI IMG/M metagenome (GOLD analysis project Ga0075434, IMG submission 75298) | Populus rhizosphere microbial communities from Tennessee, USA - Rhizosphere MetaG P. TD hybrid SRZTD3 | ecosystem: Host-associated > Plants > Roots > Rhizosphere > Soil | place: USA... | reverse complement strand
GCGCGCACGACCTCGACGGTCGACACGATCGAGCCCTTCACGAGAACCCACGCGATCACGACCAGCTTGGAGGCCGCGCGGATGAGCCCCGCGCCGGTCGGCCGCTTGATCATCGCGAACGTCAGAAGATTGCTGGCGGCGCCGCCCGTGAAGACGCACCCGTAGGTGCCGCCGCCGCTGACGATCCCGCGCCGCCCGGCCGTCTGGGTCTTCTCGACGTGCGCCGCGTCGCCGCCGCGCGGGAAGTAGACGTCGCTCTTGCGGCGCTTGTCGTAGTAGTGGAATCCGGGGATGTCGGGACGCACGCCGTACATCGCCGCGAGCTGGAACGCCGGCGTGGAGGTCGGCAGCCCGGCGCACATCGGCGCCATGCGATAGCCGCGCCGGCGCACCAGACGCGCCAGGAACGGCGCCCGCCCCTGCGCCATCGCTTCCTCCAGGACCGCGCGCGAGAGCCCGTCGATCTGCACGATCAGCAGACGCCGCTGGCCGGGCGAGGGTGGCGGTCCGAGCCGGAGCCGGCGAACCAGGCGATCGAGCGCGCGCTGCAGACCAAGGACGAGGTCGTCGAGCGGCATGCACCCATATTGTAGTATCTGTTCGCCCATGGACCACCCCGTGGTCAGCGCGGTGCGCGAATTCGTCGATTCCGAGGTCCGTCCCGCCGCCGCCGCGCTCGAGCACGCGGACGCCTATCCCCACGACCTGGTCGCCCGGATGCGCGAGCTCGGTCTGTTCGGCTCGCTGGTGCCGGCCGCCTACGGCGGCCTCGGGCTCGACGTGACGACGTACGCGCGCGTGATCGAGGAGCTGTGCCGAGGCTGGATGTCCCTGGCGGGTGTCATCAACAGCCACACGATGGCCGCGCTGATCGTGCTGAACCACGGGACCGACGCGCAGCGCGAGCGCTTCCTCCCCCGCTTCGCCCGAGGCCAGGCCCGGGGCGGCCTCGCGCTGACCGAGCCGCACGCCGGCACCGACGTGCAGGCGATTCGCACCGTCGCCGTGCGCCGCGGGGACGACTACCTCATCACCGGCACCAAGCTCTTCATCACGAACGCGCGCGAGGGCAACACGCTGGCGCTGCTGGCGCTGACCGATCCCAAGGCTGAGCCGCGGCACCGCGGGATGTCGTGCTTCATCGTCGAGAAGGGCCATCCCGGCTTCCGCGTCGTGAAGTCGATCGCGAAGCTCGGCTACAAGGGCGTCGATACCGCGGAGCTGGTCTTCGACGAGTGCGTGGTGCCGGCCGCGAACCTGGTGGGCGGCGTCGAGGGGCGTGGCTTCAAGCACGTGATGGGCGGGCTCGAGGCGGGCCGGATCAACATCGCGGCGCGCGCCGTCGGCGTCGCCCAGGCGGCCTACGACGACACGCTCGCTCATCTGGCCGGCGCGGAGTCTCCGCCCGCCCTCGCCGACATGGCGACGAAGCTCAGGGCGGCGCGCCTGCTCACCTCGTGGGCGGCCGCGATGAAGGACCGCGGCGAGCGGTGCGACCTCGAGGCGGGCATGGCGAAGCTCTTCGCCTCCGAGTCGGCCCAGGAGGTAGCCGTCGAGGCGCTCCGTCTGCACGGCGCCGCCGGTGCCCTCGCCGCGCTGAACGTCGAGCGCTACTACCGCGACACGCCGCTGATGATCATCGGCGAGGGCACGAACGAGATCCAGCGGACGATCATCGCGCGGAGCCTGCTCGAGCGGTACGGCGAGCGCCTCGGCGCGCTCACCTCGCGCGAGGGAGAGTCCGAGGACGTCCGGCAGATGGTCTTCGCGGTGCGGCAGCTCGTCGACAAGCAGGTCGTCCCCGCGGCCCAGGACCTCGACGCCGCCCATGCCCATCCCGCCGGTCTGGTGACGGCGCTCGGCGAGCTCGGAATCCTCGGCGCGCTCGTCGATCCCAGGTATGGAGGCCTCGCGCTCGATCCACGAACGATCGTGATGATCGTCGAGGAGCTCGCGCGAGGCTCGGCTACCCTCGCCGCGATTGCGCTCGCGCACTTCGTGGTCACCCACGCGATCCAGAGCGGGGCGACCGCCGAGCAGCGCGAGCGCCTGCTGCCGCCGATGACACGCGGCGAAACACTCGGCGCCGTGGCGGTCGCGAGCGGGATTCGGGCCACGCGCGCCGGCGAAGACTGGGTTCTCGACGGCGAGACGCCGCCCATCGACCATGCGGCTCGCGCGGGCCTGGTGCTGGTGGAGGCGACCTCGCCTGACGGCGCCGTGTGGCTCGTCGCGAGTCCCGACATGCCCGGCGTCCGGGTCGGCGCGCCGGCCGCGACGCTCGGGCTGCGAGGTCTCGATGCGTGTCGCGTCGTGTTCGAGGCGTGCCGCGTTCCCTCACGGAATCGCCTCGGCGCTGCCGCCGGGCGCGGTGATCAGCCGAGCGCGGCCGTCCTGGCGCTCGCCCGACTGGGCGTTGCGGCGATCGGCGTCGGGCTGGCGCAGGCCGCGTTCGAGGCCGCGCTTCGTTACTCCCAGCAGCGAACGACCTTCGGGAAGCCGATCGCCCAGCACCAGGCCATCCAGCTGGCGCTCGCCGGCATGGCGACCAGGATCACGGCGGCGCGTCTGCTCACGTACGCCGCCGCCGCGCCCGACGCCGACGACACGAGCCGCCTCATCGCGAAGGTGTATGCGTCGGAGACCGCATACGAGGTCACGCTCGACTCCATGCGAGTCCACGGCGGGTATGGCTACACGAGCGAATTCCCGGTCGAGCGCTACTACCGGGACGCCGCGCGCCTGGCGTCGACCCCGACGACCAACGCCGCCGACCGCGCCGAGATCGCACGCCTTCTGAGCTCGGCCGCGGCGCACTCGTGATACTGTCCCTCGACCCTCCACCCCATCGCTCCAGGAGGCCGCACCCATGAAGCTCGTGAGCCGAGTGCTGATCGCCACGCTCCTCGCCGTCGCGTTGCTGGCTCCGCCTGCCCACGCGTGGTTCCGTACGCCCGCGACGCGGTTCGCGACGTTGCCTCCGGGGGCGGCTCACCCGGAAGGCATTACGGTCGACGACCGCGGGAACGTCTACGTCACCACGTTCGCGGTCCAGGGAACCGCGACTGGAAACGGCCAGATGTTCGTCTTCAACCAGCATGGACGACTCCTCCGGCAGGTGAACGTCGCCAACTCGAGCACCTTGCTGCTGGACCTCGCGTTTCATCCGCACAGCGGCGCGCTTCTCGTCCTGGACTTCGCAGCCTCCAAGGTCCTCCAGGTCGATCCGGTCTCGGGAGCCTCGCAGGTGTTCTCGGACCTCTCGGCAGGATCGCAGCCGGGACTGAACGTCCTGACCTTCGATCGGGCCGGCAACGTCTACGTGTCCGCGTCGTTCGCAGGAGCCGTCTACAAGATCGGACCTCACGGCGGCGCGGCGACGACCTGGGTCCAGAGCGATCTGCTGAAGACCACGGGCGTGCCGGGCTTCGGGGCCAATGGGTTGGCCTTCAATCGCGCCCAGTCGACCTTGTTCGTCAACAACACCGGCAACGACACGGTCGTGAAGGTTCCGGTCAATCATGACGGCAGCGCGGGCACGCCGGCCGTTTTCGTGAACTCGGTCAACGGTGCCGACGGGCTCATCATCGACGAGCACGACAACCTCTGGATCGCCGCGAACCAGGCTGACGAGATCGTCGTGATCAATCCTTCGGGGCGCACCATCGCCAAGCTCGGCGACTTCAACGGCCTCGGTCACGACGGCGCGCCGATCGGCCTGCTGTTTCCAGCGAGCCTCGTGTTCAGCGGGCCTTTCGTCTACGTGACCAACCTCGCGATCGACCTGCGGCTCTTCGACGATCCGAGCCAGCCGACTCTCACCAACGGCACGGGCGACTCGCCGTGGGCCGCGGACGTGAAGCTCCACACGATCTCGCGCATCCCCGCGTTCATTCCGCCGATCCCGGGGCTGTCCAAGCCTTGATCGGCGACTCCGAGCGCCCGCGCGGTTCCGGCCGACACTCTCCGCACCTCGGCCGGCGCGCGCGGGCGCAGGCCGGACGCCGAGGAGTAATCTAAGGAATGGTCGAGAAGGCGACACCGGAATCCGACGTCGAGGAGGTCGACCAGGAAGCCGTCGCCCCGCCGTGGATGACGATTCTTCACAACTGCGACTGCCACACGTTCGAGCAAGTCGTGAAGCAGCTGCAGAAGGCGATCGGCTGCAGCGAGGCCAAGGGCTGGGAGCTGGCCTGGCAGGTGCACAACACCGGGCGAGCCGTGGTCAAGGTCGGCGCGGAAACCGAGTGCGTGCGCGTCGGCAACGTCCTGGCGTCGATCGGCCTCGTCGTCACCGTCGTGCAGTCGTGAGCGCCGACTCGCCGCTCGCCTACCGTCGCGCCGCCCTCTGGGGCGCTCTGGCCGCCAAGGTCGTGGGCGCGTGGGGTCTCGGCTGGGACATCCAGTGGCACATGACGATCGGGCGCGACTCGTTCTGGATCGCGCCGCACCTGATGATCTACGGCAGCGTCGTCGTGGGACTGGCCCTCGGCTGGGGCGTGCTCGCCTACGAGTGGTGGTACGGAGTCCCGTCGACGCGCGGGTTCCGTCTGGCCGCGCTTGGTCTCGTGCTCGTGGTGCTGGCGGCGCCGATCGACGACCTCTGGCACCGCCTCTTCGGACTCGACGTGACGCTCTGGAGCCCGCCGCATCTGCTGGCCCTGTTCGGCTCGGCGGTGAGCACGCTCGGCTGTCTTGTGATCGCCATCGAGGTGTACCCGCTTCGGAGCCGGGCCGGGCGCACGGCGCTCGTCCTCGCCGGCGCGCTCCTCTACGGGGGCGTGCGCGTCACTCTGGATCCAGCGTGGCTGCTCGCCTACGCCCACGGCGGTGTCCTGTTCCACAGCTTCGCCATGCTCGCCGCCTTGCTCCTGTCACTCACGCTCGTGACGACGACGCGGGTCTCGGCGCTGCGGTGGGCGCCGGTCTTCGCGATGATCCTGTCCTTCGCCCTCGGGATCGCCGGCCAGCAGATCGCACGCGGCGGGTTCGCGCTTCTCCAGCCCGTGTCGGTCATCGACGAGGCGGTCGCGCAGGACACCAGCTCCCCGATCGCGATGGGCCGGGAGATCGCGGAGAAGAACCACGCGGTGCCGCCGCCGCCGTGGGCGCTGCGTCTGGCGCTGCCGCTCGTGCCGGCGGCCCTGATGGCGCTGGCCGATCCGCGGCGGCGTCCAGGGGTGGCGGCGATCGTCTACGGCATGAGCGTCTTCGCCGCGTACGCGTGGTTCCTCTCGACCCTGCCGGCCTACGCGCCGCTCACCCCGAACGGGGTCGAGACCGCGGTGGCGCTCGCGCTCACCGTCGCGTATGCGGCCGCGGGCGGCCTCGCGGCCCGCTGGCTCGCGACTCAGCTCGTCGGCGGCGCGTCCGAGCCGCGCGCCGGCCGCGAGCGTCCGATCGCCGGCCTCACATCACCGGGCCGATGATCCAGGGCGCGAACTCTTCTTCGCCGACACCCGAGAGCTCGCTCTTCGAGCGCTTGCCCGACGCGACCGCGATCACCTCTTCGAAGATCTGACGGCCGACCGTCGCGATCGGCGTGCCCTCGAGCACGACGCCGCAGTTGATGTCCATGTCTTCCGCCATGTGGCGGTACATCAGCGAGTTCGTCGCGAGCTTGATCGAGGGCACGGGCTTGCACCCGAAGACCGACCCGCGGCCCGTCGTGAAGCAGATGATGTTGCAGCCGCCCGCGACCAGGCCGGTGATCGAAACCGGATCGTGGCCCGGCGTGTCCATGAACACGAAGCCGCGCGTGGTGATCGGCTCGCCGTAGAGGAACACGTCCATCATCGGCGTCGTCCCGCCCTTGGTGACGCCGCCGAGCGACTTTTCGAACACCGTGGTGATTCCGCCCGCCTTGTTGCCCGGCGCTGGATTGTTGTCCATCGCCTCGATGCCGCGGCAGTACCACTCCCACCATTTGTAGCGATCGATCAGCTTCTTGGCGACACCCTCGTTGACGGCGCGCCGGATCAGCAGATGCTCGGCGCCGTAGATCTCGGGTGTCTCGGCGAGCACGCCCGTGCCGCCGTAGCGCACGAGCTCGTCCACCGCCCAGCCGAGTGCCGGGTTGGCGGTCATGCCGGAGTTCGCGTCGGAGCCGCCGCAGTTGGTGGCGAGCGTGAGCTCCGAGATCGGCTGCGGGGTGCGCCGCGCCTCGTTGGCGAACGGCAGGAGCTTGGCCACTTCCTGCGAGGCGCGGTCGACCGTCTTGCGGATCCCGCCCGCCTCCTGGATGTTGATGATCGTCGGCTTGCGCTCGGGATGACCGGGCGCCGCCATCCGCTGGCGCTCGACCATGACCGCCGCCTGGTTGGTCTCGCAGCCGAGGCCGATCAGGAGGTACGCGGCCACGTTCGGATGCTTGGCGTAGCCGGCGAGCACACGCTGGAGCGCCATGTGGTCCTCGCCGAAGAGCTTGGTCCCACAGCCGGACTTGTGCGTGATGGCGAGGACGCCGTCGATGTTCGGGTAGTCCTTCGACACGTCACGGAAACGGTCCTTGACGAACTGGCTGACGCTCGCCGAGCAGTTGACTCCCGAGATCACCGCGACGTAGTTGCGCGTGCCGACGCGGCCGTCCTCTCGCTTGTAGCCGTCGAAGGTGCGCATCTGCGCGGGCGGATAGAACTCCACCGGATGCACGTCCACGCCGATCTCGTAGCGGTCCGTGCTCAGATCGCCGATGCCGAGGTTCTGCGTGTGAACGTGGTCGCCCACCGCGATGTCCTGCGTGGCGAAGCCGATGACCTGCCCGTAGCGACGGACGGGGGCGCCGGTCGCTACGGCGCGGCGAGCGACCTTGTGGCCGGGCTTGATGTCCTGGCGGACCTCGATGCGACGGGCGCCGTCCTCGAGGATGGTGCCGGCCGGCAGCTCGGCCTTTGCGACCGCGACGTCGTCCTCGGACCGCAGGACGACCGCCTTTTCCGTGAGCGCATATGTCGCCATGGGAAGCCTCCGGCGGCAACTATACCGGATCGAAGGGAATCGAGGCGACGAAGCCGGGGGCTAGCGCCGCCCGCTCAAGAGGCTCAGCGCGAATCCGGCCAAGGCGCTCACGAGAGCGATCCCGGCGATTTCCAGAGTGCGCCGCAGGCGACCAGGCGAGCCCGAGCCGTCGATCGGGAACTTCGGGCGCGGCGCATGCGCGCCGTCCTCGAGGTACTTGATCGCCCGGTTGGTGATGTGCCGGTCGACGCGGCGCTTGTGATCGGCGTACGCGAAGAGGAGGCAATGATCGGACAGAATGTTGATGACTCGAGGAACCCCGCCGGAATACTGCGTGATCCTGCTGATCGCCCGCTTGCTGAACAAGCCCGTGTCAGGCGCGCCGGCGACCCGCAGGCGATTGCGGATGTACTCCTGCACCTCGTGGGCGTCCAGCGGCCGGATCCGGCAACGCACCCCGATCGAATCGTGAAGGCGCTGGAGGTCCGGATGATCGAGCCTGTCCTCGAGCTCGGGTGGCCCCACGAGCAGGATCTGCAGTCGCTTGCTGGTTGTCGCACTCTCGAGGTTCGCGAGCATGCCGAGCTGCGCGAGCGTCAGCGCATCGAGGCTCTGCGCCTCGTCGACGATGAGCGTGGTGCTCTGGCCGGCCCGCTCACGCTCGCTCAGGAAGCTGTTCAACGCGGCGAGCCGCCGCGCGGGCGACTCCTCGGGCTTCGCGATGCCCAGGTCCTCGAGCAGGAACTCGACGATCCCTTCGAACGGTAAGGCCGTGTTGAAGAGATAGGCGACCGCGGTGTCGGCATCGAGCCGGTCGCGGAGCGCCAGCAGCAACAAGGTCTTCCCGGTCCCCGCTTCGCCGGTGAGGACGGCGATGCCACGTTGGGCCTCGAGCTGGGCGAGGGCGTCGCGATGCGAGGCGCCCATGAACAGGTATCGAGGGTCCGGCGCGAGGCTGAACGGGTTCTCGGCGAGCCCGAAAAAGCTCAGATACACTCACCCACCTTCGAACCGCCCGATTTCAGTGTCAAGGTCTCGTTTGTTCGTGAGACATGCGCTCTCGCCGCACCACGGCCGTGAAATCCCGCGTGGAATCGCACGATCCGGGCTGGAGTGGCCGCCGGGGCCAGGCGGATCGCGACATTTCGGCGACAGCGCTCCTGAGCGCGCGTCAGATGGGGAGGTTTATCGCTTGTGGATAAGTGTGGGTAAGTGGATAAGCCTGGGCCGCACAGAAAAATTGCCGAAGATTTGAGGCTGTCACGCTATGAATGTGTCGATTTGGAATTGTCGGGTACCCGATGACCAACAGTCGAGAGCTGGTCGCTCGTCTCGCGACGCCCACGGGATCCGCCATCGCGACGCGGCGCCTGTGCGTCGTCTCGCGTAACCCCCTGATGTCCGGCGTGTTCGTCGCGGGACTCACGACCGCGGTCGGCTCGCGTGACGAGCTCGAGATCATCGTGGACCGTCGCCGAGCCGGCCCGACGACGACTCAACCGTCGATCGAGCGCCGGCAGCGCGACCACGTCGCGCGCGCGCTCGAGCGAGACGGCTTCGCCGTCGTGCTGGTGCCGACCGCCGAGCCGTCAGGGAGCTCGAGAGAACGCGCCTGGCCGACCGAGCATTTCGCCCCCGAAGAGACATACGAGCGCAAGCTCGAACGCCTCCTCTGGTTCAAGCAGGGGCGTCTGGTCCGACTGAGCCGGTGGCTGATCCTCTCGCTTCTGCTGAACGCGATCCTCGTTCTGTTTTTCGTGTCGCCGACCGTGAAAGCCCGCCTGAGCCAGGGCCGCCCGACGGTATCCCCGCCCTCGCTCGCGGCGCCGGCCCAGAAGGTCGGCGAGCCCTCACCGAGACCGGCGTCTCCCTAGGCTGAGCTCGGTCCCTGGATGCGAAGCACCGCGGACGGCTCCATCTCGAGCTGGATCGTGGTGTGGTCGATGCCGAAGCGGGCATGCAGCACGGCGTGGAGCGTCTCCAGCAGCCGCTCGCTGTCGCGGACGTCGTCGACGACGACGTGGGCGCTCATGGCCTCGCGCTCCGAGGTGAGCGTCCACACGTGCAGGTCGTGCACTCGCCGCACGCCGGACACCGAGCGCATCGCCTCTTCGATCTCACCCAGGTTCAAGTGGGCCGGCGTGCCCTCCAGGAGGACGTTGACCGCCTGCCGCAAGAGCCGCCACGTGCGCGGGACGATCACGAGCGCGATCGCGCCGCTCACCAGCGGGTCGGCGAGCGTCCAGCCGGTCACGACCACCAGCGCCCCGGCGACGACCACGCCGAGGGAGCTGAGCGCGTCACCGAGCACCTCGAGGTACGCCGCGCGAACGTTGAGGCTCGTCTCGGCGGCGCCGTGGAGCAGCCCGGCGCAGGCGAGATTCACGACGAGCCCGACCACGGCCACGCCGAGCATGGGTCCGCCGAGGATCGCCGGCGGCATCAGGAGCCGCCGGTACGTCTCGAACAGGATTCCCCCGGCGACCACGAGCAGCGCGACCGCGTTGACCAGCGCGGCGAGGATCTCCGCGCGATAGTAGCCGTAGGTCTTGGCCGGCGTCGGCGGCCGTCCGGCGATCCAGATGGCGAACAGCGCGAGCGCCAGACCGCCGGCGTCGGCGAGCATGTGAGCCGCGTCGGCCAGGAGCGCGAGGCTGCCCGACCACAGCGCGCCGGCCACTTCGACGAAGAGAAATCCGCACGTCAGCGCCAGGGTCGCCGTCAACCGGCCGCGCGAGCGCGCGGCGGCGGTCTGCCGATGCAGGTGTGCCTCCATCGAGCGGATCGTAGCAGGTTCGGGCGCCGAACCACGCGTTCAGTCGTGCGTATCGACGTCCGTCTCCGTGTATCCGAAGAAGATCAGCACCGTGTACTTGTCGAGCTTCGCGCGGCCGGTCGCGACGGGCGGGGCGTCGACGAGCATGTCGGTCTTGCCGTCGAACTCGAAGAGACGAACCTCGGCCACGCCACGATTGCGCTGCCACTTGAAGATGGCGATCTCCGGTACTGGAACGTTCACGATCGGCGCCTGGAACGCCGGAATCCCGAACAGGCTCTGATCGGTGTCGGTTCCGAGGACGCTGGCGAACGCTTTGACCTTGAGGTCCGGCAAGGCCTCGACGACCCGCACGCCATGGGCCCTGAGCCACGTGGTGACGAACTCCTTGATCAGAATCTCTGGACCGGCGTGTTGAAAGACCTCGATCGTGATGGTCTGGCGCTGGAGCCGCTCGATATCCAGCTGCCCGAGTGCGCGCTCGAGGGATCGCATGAGCAGCTGTTGGGTGACGCCCGAGGGCTGGGTCGGGCTCGGCACCGGCGAGAGTGAGCAGCCGCTCGACGACAGACAGGCGGCGAGGGCGGCGGCATAGCAAGCGCGCTCGATCGAGGTCATCGCTCCGTACCTTGAAGTCTACGACCGCCTGCTAAGATCTCTCAATGCATCGAGATCGAACGCTCACTCTGAATGGCCAGCGATTTCACTATGCCGAGTGGGGACCGGCGACGGCGCCTCCAGTGCTGCTGCTCCACGGTGTCACCGGCCACGCGCGGACCTGGGACGACGAAGCCGCCGGGCTCGCCGCTCGCTATCGCGTGCTCGCGCTCGACCAGCGGGGCCACGGCGACTCGGATCCGTCACCGAACACCGACTACACGGTCGCCACGATGTCGGCCGACGTCGCGGCGTTCGCCGACGCCCTCGGTCTGGCGCGATTCTCGATCGTCGGGCTCTCGATGGGCGGACGGGTCGCGATCGGCTTCGCCGGGCAGGCGCCGGCACGCGTCGAGCGGCTGGTGATCGTGGACATCGGCCCGGAGATCTCCGAGGCGGGAATGCTCCGCGTCGGCACGCTCATGGCTCGCTCGCCCGAGCTGTTTCCGAGCCTCGAGCACGCGCTGGCGTTCCATCGCCTGACCAACCCGCTCTACACCGAAGCGATGCTGCGCCACCGGGTCCAGCACGGCACGCGGCCCGTCGAGGGCGGCCTCACCTGGAAATACGATCGAGGGCTTCGCGACGCCGTGCGCGCCGGAACGTGGCGCGATCCGATCGACCTCTGGCCGCTCTGGCGCGGTATTACCTGTCCGATCTTGCTCGTGCGCGGCGCCGACTCCGACGTCCTGTCTCCGGAGATCGCCAAGCGGATGCTCGACGAAAACCTCAACACCCGGTTCGCGGAAGTCCCCGGCGCCGGCCATACGGTCCCCGGTGACCAGCCGGTCGCCTTCCAGGCTCTCCTGAGCGATTTTCTGTCGGCCTGAACGCAGCGGGAAGCGGGACGGCCTAACGATCGCGGAGACGGCGCGCGGCCTCGGCGCGCATCTGCTGCATGGCGTGGGTCTCCTGATCGGAATAGCGCTCCTCGGTCCACGGGTCGGCGTGCATGTGATAGCCGTTCTGCTCCCAGAACCCGGGCGGGTTGAGGTCGAGGAACTCGAACGCGCGGAGCCATTTCGAGCTCTTCCAGAAGTAGAGCTTGGGGAGCACCAGCCGCAAGGGGCCGCCGTGGTCGGGCTCCAGATCGCGCCCGTTGTGCTTGAGCGCCAGGATCACGTCGTCCTGCACGAGGTCCGCGAGCGCGGTGTTGGTCGTGTAGTCCGGGTCCGCATGCTGCATGACGAACGCGGCCTCGCGCCGCGGTTTCACCCGATCCACGATCTCGCGGATCGGCACGCCCTCCCAGACATTGTCGAGCTTCGACCAGCGGGTCACGCAGTGGATGTCCGAGGTGATCGTGACCCGAGGCAGGGCCTGGAACTCGGGCCACGTCCACGTGGTCTCGCGCTCGACCAGACCGTAGCAGCGGAACGTCCAGCGGGCGGGATCGAAGCGCGGGGTGCGCCCGTACGTGAGCACGGGCCACTTGGCCGTCAGGATCTGGCCGGGCGGGACGCGCGCGGCGAGGGCCGGATCGAGCTTCTGTTTCATGTCGACCAACTATACAACGCGCCCAGAAGCTTTCTGGCTGATGCAGTCGGGCCGTATAATCGACGTCAGTCGGCGCCCCGCTCCGGCGGAGCGCCGGACGAAAGGACTGCAGGGATGAACGGGGAACGGAAGCTGGCGCTGTTCATCGACTTCGAGAACATCGCCCGCGGCGTCAAGGAAGC
>Ga0075434_100004952_pt1 | contig 12080 bp, 11 predicted proteins | sample RhiMethybrSRZTD3_FD_75298 | JGI IMG/M metagenome (GOLD analysis project Ga0075434, IMG submission 75298) | Populus rhizosphere microbial communities from Tennessee, USA - Rhizosphere MetaG P. TD hybrid SRZTD3 | ecosystem: Host-associated > Plants > Roots > Rhizosphere > Soil | place: USA... | reverse complement strand
GTCGGCGCGCGCCCGGACATCGGCGACATGCTCCTGCAGCGATGTCAGGAGGGTTTCGGCTTTTTCCGTGGCCCCGACGAGGGCGCCGAGTGTGCGGATCATCGCGAGAATGCCGGCGATGTCGCGCTGGTTGAAGGCATGCACCGCAATGCCGTGCCGGATCAGACTCGCCGCGATGTCGGCCTGCAGATCGGAGAAGACGAGAACGAGATCGGGCGCAAGCGCGAGAATTTTCTCGATGTCGGCCGAAATGAAAGCGGAAACGCGCGGTTTCTCGCGCCGCACGCGCGCCGGCCGCACCGCGTAGCCGGAAACCCCCACGATGCGCACCTCCTCGCCGAGGAGATAGAGCGTCTCCACGGTCTCTTCGGTCAGGCAGACGATGCGTTGCGGCGCGAACATGCTACACCAGCATATCGGCCACGCTGGCGTCGAGAAGATCGAGCCCGCCTTGCGCGGCGACGCGGCCGTCGTCGAGCCTTACCACTTCGGTCGCGATGCGCTTCACCTCGCGGAACTGGTGACTGACATAGAGCATCGGCACCTTCGCCTCGTCGCGCAGACGCACCAGATAAGGCAGGATCTCGCGCTTGCGTCCGGCATCGAGCGAGGCGAGCGGCTCGTCGAGCAGGAGAAGCCGCGGGTGCGTCAGCAGCGCGCGGCCGATCGCGATGCGCTGGCGCTCGCCGCCGGAAAGCCGCCCCGGCCGGCGGTCGAGCAGGGCTCCGATGTCGAGCAGATCGACGACGCGCATCATGCCGGCCTCGTCGCGCGGCAGGCCGTTCATGTAGCGTCCATAGTCGAGATTGCGCCGCACCGTGAGATGCGGAAAAAGACGGTCCTCCTGGAATACATAGCCGATGCGCCGCCGGAGCGGCGGCACGATGATGCGCGCGGCGGCGTCGAACAGTACGGTGTCATCGAGCGCGATGCGTCCGCGGTCCGGCGCGATCAGCCCGGCGATCATGTTGACGATGGTGGTCTTGCCCGCGCCGGACGGGCCGAACAGCGCGGTCACGCCACCGGCGGCCTTGAACGCGGCGGCGAGCGCAAAATCTCCGAGCCGTTTTTCGACCTCGACCGCGAGCACGTCGCTATTCCCCGTGAAACCGCATTCCGGCGCGGCGCGCAAACCACTCCGACGCAATCAGCGCCAACAGCGCCAGCGCGATCGCGACCAGCACCAGCCGCCCGGCCGCCGCGTCGCCGCCCGGCACGTTGGTATAAGTATAGATCGCGGCCGAGAGCGTCTGCGTCTCGCCCGGAATGTTCGACACGAACGTAATGGTGGCGCCGAACTCGCCGAGCGCTTTTGCGAAGCACAGCACCATGCCCGCAATGATGCCGGGCAGCGCGAGTGGCAGCGTCACGGTGGCGAAGATCCACAGCCGGCTCGCACCGAGCGTCGCCGCCGCGTCCTCGAGCCGGCGGTCGATCGCCTCGATCGAGAGACGGACCGCACGCACCAGCAGCGGGAAGCCCATGATGCCGCAGGCGAGCGCCGCACCGGTCCAGCGGAACGAGAACACGATGCCGAACGTGTCGGCGAGGAACGAGCCGATCGGTCCCTTGCGGCCGAACGAGATCAGCAGCAGATAGCCGGTCACCACCGGCGGCAGCACCAGCGGCAGGTGCACGAGACCGTCGACGATCGCCTTGCCCCAAAAGTCCTTGCGCGCCAGCAGCCAGGCGATCGCGAGCCCGAACGGCAGCGCCACCACGGTCGCCACCAACGCGATCCGCAGCGACAGACGGATGGCGATCCATTCATCGGGGGTGAGGTCAAGCATCAAGATGCAACCAGGCTTGGACCCACAAGAGCGCCGCCGCGAGGTCCCGGATCAGCGCTGCAGCGCGTCCGGGACACAAGGTTGCGCATCGGATGGATCTCACGACGTTGGCCTCGCCAGAAACGTGAACCCATATTTTTCAAAGATGGTTTTCGCCGCCTGCGTGCGCAGGAAAGCGATGTAGCGGTCGGCGTCGGGCTTCGCGGTCGCGGTGGCCGCGACCGGATAGACGATGGCGGGATGCGAGTCCGCAGGAAAGACGCCCACGATCTTGACCTGCGGCTCGACCTTGGCGTCGGTCTCGTACACGATGCCGAGCGCAGCCTCTCCGCGCGCCACCAGCGTAAGCGCGGCGCGCACGTTCTCGGTCATCGCCAGTCTGGGCTCCGCGGCCTGCCAGGCGCCGAGCTTTTCCAGCGCCGCCTTGGCATATTTCCCGACCGGCACCGCGCGCACGTCGCCGGTCACGATGCGGCCGCCGCCGGCGAGGCTGGCAAGATCGACGCCGGGGCCGATCGTCACGGAGCCAAGCTTGGAATCCTGCGGCGCGATGAGCACGAGCTGGTTGCCAAGCAAATTGACCCGCGTGCCGCTCTTCACGAGCCGTTTGCCGTCGCCGTAATCCATCCAGTCGAGATCGGCCGAGAAGAACACGTCGGCCGGCGCTCCCTGCTCGATCTGCCGGATGAGCGCGGAGCTTGCCGCATAGCTCGCAACGACTTTGGTGCCTGTCCTTGCCGTGAAGGCTGCATCGACTTCGTCGAGCGCGTTCTTGAGCGAGGCCGCGGCGAACACGGTCAGCGTTCCGCCCTGCGCCTGCGCGGCCGGAACGCCAGCGAGCGATCCGATGAGCGACACGATGAGCGCAAACAAAATCTTGGCGTGGCGCTTCATGACGGTGCTCCATGGCCGCGAGCGCGCGATTGCGCGCCGCGCCATCCTCGGCAAGTTGATGGAAACGACCGTCCCGGAAGCGCCGTCCCGGGCCTCGACGCGCGCTTACGGCGCGCGGCGGGTCGTAATGCCCATCCTAGCAAGCCGTGCGCGGGCGGGCAAAGCCGTTATATCAGCGCATGCGGCGCAGGTTCGTAGGGCGGGCAAAGCGAAGCGTGCCCGCCATCGCGCAGGATCGCGTGGGCACGGCGCATTTGCGCCTTTGCCCACCCTACATTCCCCCATGGTACGATGCGATCCACCGAACGCATGGGCATGGCATGACGCAAGCGAGCGCGATCGAGGGCGACTACGACTACATCGTGGTCGGCGCCGGCTCGGCCGGGTGCGTGCTGGCGAACCGGCTGTCCGCCGATCCGTCATCGCGCGTGCTCCTGCTGGAGGCGGGCGGGCGCGACAACTGGATCTGGTTCCACATCCCGGTCGGCTACCTGTTCGCTATCGGCAATCCACGCTCCGATTGGATGTTCAAGACCGAGCCCGAAGCCGGCCTCAACGGGCGCAGCCTCAATTATCCGCGCGGCAAGGTGATCGGCGGCTCATCGTCGATCAACGCCATGATCTACATGCGCGGCCAGGCCGCCGACTACGATCACTGGCGCCAGCTCGGTCTCACCGGCTGGGGCTGGGACGATGTGCTGCCTTATTTCAAGAAGCATGAGCATCATTTCATGGGCGCGAGCGACGCCCATGCGACGGGCGGGGAATGGCGGGTCGATCGGGCGCGGCTGCGTTGGGACCTGCTCGACGACTTTCGGATCGCAGCCGAGCAGGCGGGCATCAAGCCGATTGACGACTTCAATTGCGGCGACAACGAAGGCTCCTGCTATTTCCAGGTTAACCAGAAGCGCGGCCGGCGCTGGTCGGCGGCGCGCGGCTTTCTCAAGCCCGTGCTCCACCGGCAAAACCTACGGCTCGAGACTGGATGCCTTGTCGAAGCAGTCGTCTTCGAGGGCAAGCGCGCCACCGGCGTGCGATGGCGGCAGAACGGGGAAGTGCGGGCGGCGCGCTGCCGCGGCGAGGTGATCCTCGCCGCCGGTGCGATCGGCTCGCCGCAGATACTGCTGTTGTCGGGCGTCGGGCCGGCCGCGCGCGCGCAGGAGCACGGCGTCCCGGTGGTGCTCGACAAGGCGGGCGTGGGCGAGAACCTGCACGATCATCTGCAGCTCCGTCTGATCTACAAGATCAGCGGCGCGAAGACCCTCAACGAGATCTATCACTCGCGCTTCGGCAAGGTCGGCATGGCGCTGCACTATGCGTTCTTCCGGCGCGGGCCGCTCACCATGGCGCCGTCGCAGCTCGGCCTCTTCACCCGCTCCGATACCATGCGCGAGCGCGCTAATATCCAGTTTCACGTGCAGCCGCTCTCGCTCGATCGCTTCGGCGAGCCGCTGCACACGTTCGCGGCTTTCACGGCAAGCGTATGCAACGTGCAGCCGACGAGCCGCGGCTATCTTCGCCTGAAAAGCGCTGATCCAGCCGCTGCGCCGGCGATCGCGCCGAGCTATCTGACCACGGACGAGGACCGCCGGGTCGCCGTGGACTCGATTCGCGTCGCGCGCAGGATCGCGGCCCAGCCCGCGCTCGCGAAGTATCGCCCGGTCGAGTACCTGCCGGGCGCCGGCGTGGGCGACGACGAGTCGAGCCTCGTCAAGGCGGCGGGCGACATCGGCACCACCATTTTCCATCCCGTGGGCACCGCCAAGATGGGCCGTCCGACCGATCCCTTTGCGGTGGTGGACGAGCGGCTGCGCGTGATCGGGCTCGATCGTCTGCGCGTCGTCGACGCCTCGGTGATGCCGACGATCACATCGGGCAATACCAATTCGCCGACCATGATGATCGCGGAGAAGGGCGCGGCGCTGATCCTGCAGGACCGTTGATCGAGGCGGCCGGTTGCGCGAACATCTGCAGCGGCTTGAAACAGAGGAGATGATACGCTCGATCTGAAGACGCGACGGCCGCACAAGGGGGGAGCCATGGACATCGTCAAGCGCGTCAGAAACATTCTGGTGATGCCTGAGCTCGAATGGTCGACGGTCGAGCAGGAGCCCGGAACGTCAGCCTATCTGCTTTCCGAATACGTGGCCTATCTCGCCGCCATTCCGGCGGTCGCCGCATTCATCGGCGTCTGCGTGATCGGCGTCTCCGTACCGGGCATCGGCACCGTGCGCGCGCCGCTGTTCTCCGCTCTGCTCGGCGCTGTGGTCGGATATGTGTCGAACTTCGTCGTCGTTTATGCGGTGACGATGATCGTCAATGTTCTAGCGCCCAGTTTCGGCGGCGTGAAAAATTTCAGCAACGCCCTCAAACTGACCGTCTATTCCTATACGCCGGCATGGCTCGCCGGCGTTTTCCTGCTCGTCCCCGGCCTGCGATTCCTCACCATCCTCGGCGTGTACGGTATTTATCTGTTTTGGAGCGGCTTTCCACGGTTGATGAAAGTGCCGGCCGACACGGCGCTCGGATACTTCGCGATCGTAGTCGTCTGCGCGCTCGTGATCGCGTTCATCGCCGGGCTCGTCTTGCAGGCGGCGCTCGGTTGACCTGTCGTCATACTGCCGCCGCCGAAATCATCTAAGCCGGGTGGAACGGGCGCCCTCCTTGCAGGTTGATGGACGGACGCCGGCGGACCTGTGACGGTATTTTGGGAGCGTGGACCGGATGGCCGTCGACTATCTCATCCTTGCCGCGATCGGCTTCGTGGCGCAGATCGTCGACGGCACGCTCGGCATGGCATTCGGCATCATCTCGACCACGGCGCTGTTGTCGTTCGGATTCGCGCCGGCGCAGGCGAGCGCCATCGTCCACACCGCCGAGATCTTCACCACCGGCGCGTCCGCGGCATCGCATCTGTGGCATCGCAACGTCGACTGGCGCATCGTGATTCGCCTCGGCGGCGCCGGCGTTCTCGGCGCCGTGATCGGAGCCTGGATTCTGTCGAACGTGGATGCCAGCGCGGCGCGTCCGTTCGTTTCGGCGTATCTTCTGGCGATCGGCATCTTCATTCTGCTCAGTGCGATGCGGCCGCCGCCGCCGCGCGATGCGCCGGCGTCGTGGACCGCGCCGGTCGGTCTGGTGGCCGGCTTTCTAGATGCCAGCGGCGGCGGCGGTTGGGGACCGGTCGCGACCTCGACGCTGGTCGGTTCGGGTCATGCGCCGCGCATGACGGTCGGGTCGGTCAACACGAGCGAATTCGTGGTGACGGTCGCGGCCGCCACCACCTTCTTTGTCGAGCTCGGCGCCTCGCCATGGCAGGAGCTGCTCGCGCTGATCGTCGGCGGATTGCTGGCCGCTCCGCTCGGCGGCTGGGCTGTGAAGCGTCTGCCGCCGCGGCTGCTCATGATTTCAGTCGGCATTCTGGTGACGCTGCTGGCGGTATGGCAGCTCGCCCGGGCCTTCAGGCTGGTGTGAGGAGAATGTCGGTAGGGGGGTTAGGCGCGAAGCGCCGCAACCCACCCTACAGCGCCCGCAGATGGCGGATCGGGCGGCCCGGTGTGAGCTCGGCCGCGGCGGCAACGATCGCGCGGGCGTCGATGCCGTAGTGACGATAGAGATCCGCGATCGAGCCGGTCTGTCCGAAATGCTCGACGCCGAGGGCGCGCACGCGATGGCCGTGCACGGCGCCGAGCCAGGCGAGCGTCGCGGGATGGCCGTCGAGCACCGACACGATACCGCAATGGCTGGGCACGCCGGCGAGCAGCCGCTCGATGTGCGAGCGCGCATGCACGAGGCCGCGTTCGCGCGCGCGTTGCGCCGCGGTCCAGCCGGCATTGAGTCGGTCGGCCGAGGTGACGGCGAGCAGGCCGATATCGCGACGATCCTCCGCCATCAGCCCGACAGCCTCGATCGCCTCCGGCGCGACCGCGCCCGTGTAGGCGACCACCAACTGGCAGTTGGGACCCGGCGGGCGCAGCCAATAGGCGCCATCGACGATCGCGTGGCGCAGCTCGGCGGTCATCGGCCGCCGGATCTGCTCGATCGGGCGGGTGGACAGGCGCAGATAGACCGAGCCGCCGGTCTCGTCACGCAGCCAGTTGTGCTCGGAGGTTTCGCCGCCGTCCTTCTGGATGTAGGCGAACGCGAAGGCGAAGATTGCGGCAAGCTCGTCGACGAAGGCCGGCTCGAAGGCGGCGAGCCCGTCCTGCGCCACGCCGATCAGCGGGGTCGCGATCGACTGGTGCGCGCCGCCCTCGGGCGCGAGCGTGAGGCCCGAGGGCGTCGCGACCAAAATGAAGCGGGCGTCCTGATAACACGCATAGTTGAGCGAATCGAGCCCGCGCTGGATGAACGGATCATAGAGCGTGCCGATCGGCAGCAACCGCTCGCCATTGATGGCGTGCGACAGGCCGAGCGCGGAGAGCAGGATGAACAGATTGTTCTCGGCGATGCCGAGCTCGACGTGCTGGCCCGTCGGTGAGAAATCCCAGTTGAAGGTCGAGGGAATGCGCTCGCTCTTGAAGGTGTCGGCCATCTTTTCGCGCGCGAACAGGCCGCGGCGATTGACCCACGGCCCGAGATTGGTCGAGACCGTGACGTCGGGCGAGGCGGTGACGATGCGGGCGGCGAGGTCCGAGCTCTCGCGACCAAGCTCGTTGAGCAGCGCGCCGAAGCCGGTCTGCGTCGACATTTCGGGCTGGATCGTCACCGCGAGGTCGGCCGGCACCTCGAACTGGCGGGCGCGCTCGCGCGTCTGCGCGCGCGCCGCGAACGGCACGCGGTCGAGATAGGCCTGCAGGCTTGCGGGCGGAATATCGAGACCTTCGAACTTGTCCCACTCGTGGCCCGCCCGGATGTTCATGGCGGCGCGGAACGTCTCCATCTGCGCCGGGGTCATCAGGCCGGCGTGGTTGTCCTTGTGGCCCGCGAAGGGAAGTCCGAGGCCCTTGATGGTGTAGCAGATGAAACAGATCGGCCGATCATGCTCGACTTCGAAAGCCTTGAGCAGCGACGGCAGGTCGTGGCCCGCCAGGTTGGTCATCAGCCGCGCCAGCTCGTCGTCGCTGCGCGCTTCGATCAGTCGCGTCACCGCGCCCTGATCGCCGATCTCGTCGAGCAGCCGCTTGCGCCACGCCGGCCCGCCCTGAAAGACGAGCGCCGAGTAGAGCTGGTTCGGGCAGGTGTCGATCCATTGGCGCAGGCGCTCGCCGCCCGGCTCGCGGAACGCCGCTTCGAGCAGCGCCCCGTATTTCAGGATCACGACGTCCCAGCCGAAGGCACGGAACAGCGCCTCGTAGCGCTCCCACAGTCCCTCGCGCACCACGGCGTCGAGGCTCTGCCGGTTGTAGTCGATGATCCACCAGCAATTGCGCAGCCCCTGCTTCCAGCCTTCCAGGATGGACTCGAAGATATTGCCTTCGTCGAGCTCGGCGTCGCCGACGAGCGCCACCATGCGGCCTTCAGGACGCTCGGTCCCCCAGCCGCGCGCGCGCACGTAGTCCTGCACCAGCGACGAGAACAAGGTCTGCGCCACGCCGAGCCCGACCGATCCGGTCGAGAAGTCGACGTCGTCGGTATCCTTGGTGCGCGACGGGTAGCTCTGCGCGCCCTTGTAGGCGCGGAAGTTTTCGAGCTTGTCGCGGGTCTGCCTTCCGAGCAGGTATTGGATGGCGTGAAAGATCGGGCTCGCGTGCGGTTTGACGGCGACGCGATCCTGCGGCCGCAGCGCGCGGAAATAGAGCGCCGTCATGATGGTCGCCAGCGAGGCCGAGGAGGCCTGATGGCCGCCGACCTTGAGGCCGTCACTGTTCTCGCGCACGTGGTTGGCGTGGTGGATGGTCCACGACGCCAGCCACAGCACCTTGCGCTCGAGCGCGGCGAGAAACGCGGTCTCGTCGGAGGGAGCCCGCGTCGCGGGTCGGGTGGTCTTGGCCATCAGTCGGATCATACACCAAGATACGGTCGGTGGTGCGAGGCGTATCCGCGTAGCCCGGATGGAGCGCAGCGAAATCCGGGATCAGCGGTTCCGCTTGCCCCGCATTGCGCTTCCGCCTTCGCGCTGACGCGCTTCGGCGGACTCAACGGACCCGCCGTAGCTTGCGAAGCAAGCGAAGGCTGGGGTCGCTCCATGCAGGCTACGCGCTCCTCGCAATGATAACGCCTACGGCGCCGCCAGCACGTGCCGGCAGGCGGGCGGCAGATCGGCCATGGTGAGCGGTGGCTTCGGCTTGGGCGGGATCAGCGACGGCTGGGGATGCAGCACCGAGTCCTGGAACCACCAGTCGAGATCCTTGCCGCAGCCGTCGCCGGCCGGCACCGGATCCTGCGGCTTGCAGTCCGCATTGCCGGGCGGGCACGAGATGCGGATGTGGAAGTGATAGTCGTGTCCCCAATAGGGCCGCACCTTTTGCAGCCAGTCGCGATCGCTGCCGGCCTCGCGGCACAGCGCTTTCTTGATCGCGGCATTGACGAAGATGCGCTCGACGTCCGGGTCCTGTGCAGCCGTCTTGATCACCGCCGCGTGGGCGGGCGTCCACACCTCCCGGTCGACGTCGCGCCGGTCGTCCGCCACAACCATGGTGGCCGACATCTCCTCGCGCTCCTCGCGCGACAGCTCGCGGTGGGGCATGGGCGTGAGCCAGATGTCGGCATCGAGGCCGACCTGATGGCTGGCATGGCCGGTGAGCATCGGTCCGCCGCGCGGTTGTGACATGTCGCCGACCAGCAGGCCCGGCCAGCCTCGCTTGGCCGCCTTGGCGGAGATCCGTTCCAAAACCTTGATCAGCTCGGGATGGCCCCAATTGCGGTTGCGCGAGAGGCGCATCACCTGCCAGGTCGGGCCATTGAGCGGCAGCAAGGTGGCTCCCGCGAGACAGCCATGGGAGTAGTAGCCGATCGCGCGCGGCGGCATCGACACGGGCATGGCGCGCCGCCCGAAAAGCTGCTTGGCCGGCGTCTTCGGATTGTCGGGATTGGCGAGCGCCGGCAGCGGCTGCGGATCGAGCGTGCCCTTGTCCTGCGCAGCGGCCGGACCGGCGAGCGCGAGGAGAATGAGCGAGCAGGCGAGAAACTTCACTGGCATGCGACGTTCTTTATCCGATCGATGCGAATTTGCGAATAGCGATGAGGAAACGGGCACGAGAGTGTCTGATTACCCATCATGGCTCGTCGTGATTCGCTACTCGCGATTCGCCGCAGTCCATTCTCTCTTTACCAAATAGCCGTAGCCTCGCGAGCCGAACAGGTCTCGGGGGATTTCATGAAGGGATTGGCAGCCGCGCTCGGCTCGGCCGGCATGCTTCTTCTGTTGCTTGGGCAATCCGCAGGCGCCGCCGTGGTGATCGAGATCGACAAGTCGGCGCAGCGCATGTCGGTCCAAGTAGACGGCACCCAGCAATACAGCTGGCGGGTCTCGACCGGCCTCGGAGGTGGACCGCCCGCCGGCACCTATCGGCCGCAGCGGCTGGAACGCCATTGGTTCTCGCGCAAGTTCGGCATGTCTCCGATGCCGCATTCGATCTTCTTCCACGAGGGCTACGCGATTCACGGCACGATCTATGTGTCGCGTCTCGGACATCGCGCCTCGCACGGATGCGTGCGGCTACATCCCTCGAACGCCGCGACGCTGTTCGCGCTGGTCCGCAAGGAAGGTCTCGAGAACACGAGCATCGTGATCAATCGCTAGCGCGTGTTCCGAAGTATGTCGGTTGCACGACAGAAGCATGCGCGGCTCGATGATTTTCTGTTCCGATTTCGAAGAAAGCGGACGGCACTGCGTGCTTCCGCCGATCTGGCGCACTTGCTCTCTGCAAACAGGAACCGTCGGCGTGCCGGCTGCGTTGACCAACCAGGACTGAAAAAAAGTGGAGGATCATGATGGCGCAGTCGACAATCGACAAACGCGAAACCACGTCGTTGATCGGCAGCGACAAGGTCGAAGGCACGCCGGTCTATCGCTCGAACGGCGACAAGGTCGGCAGGATCGAGCGGGTGATGATCGACAAGATCACCGGCAAAGTGGCCTACGCGGTGATGAGCTTCGGCGGCTTCCTCGGCATCGGCGAGGACTACTATCCGCTGCCGTGGTCGCTGTTGACCTACAATCCGCGGCTTGACGGCTACGAGGTCAATATCGGCGAGCAGCAGCTCAAGGGCGCGCCGAAATATTCCAAGCATGAGACCTGGGACTGGGCGAGCCGCGAGCGCAGCAAGACCGTGTACGACTATTACAACGTTCCACTCCCGCCCTGATGCAGGCTGAAGACCGTCCGTTCGGTACGGTCGAAGCGCCCCGTGCGATCCAACGCGGGGCGCTTTTCGTTGGACCGAGCGCCGCGAACACGCGACTCGAATTGCGGGCCCGGCCGGCCGCGGTCATGATGGTTGGCGGAAATGAAGGCGCGGCGCGATCGCGCAAGGGAGGATGAAGTCAATGGCAACCTACATGGAGAAGAACGAGTTTCAGAAATCGCGCGCCTTCTCGCCCGCGGTGATCACCGAGGGCGGGCGAATCGTCTGGCTCGCCGGCCAGACCGCGGGGCGCGACGACGAGGGTCGGGATATCTCCGGAAACTTCGAGGCGCAGACGCGCCAGATCTTCCGGCTCATGGACGGCACGCTCAAGCGCGCCGGCGGCAGCCTCGCCAATCTGGTCACCATGACGGTGTTCATCAATGATCCGCGCCACGGCGACGCCTTCATCGAGCTGCGCAAGGGATTCTTTCCAGACGGAAACTATCCGGCGAGCGCGTTGATCACGGTCTCTCACTTCGCGCGGCCCGGCCTGTTGATCGAGATCCAGGGCGTCGCGGTCATCGGCGGGTGATTCAATCTATCTGGACTTCCGCTCAAAAATCTGGCCGCCTGTGTGTCCCCGGTCATGGAGGCCACACCATGAGCCTGATCCCAACGTGTCCGCACTGCGCTATCCGTCCAAGCCGGCGGTCCGTGATGACTGCTTTGGCCGGCGCCGCCATCTCATTCGCAGCGGCTCCGCTGGCTGCGGCTCCGTCCGCCGCCGAGGACGAACGCTTCATGCGCATGGCGATCGTGGAGGCGCGTCGCGCCGATTTCCCGTTCGGGGCGGTCATTGTCCGCGATGGCCGGCTGCTCGCGCGCGGGCGCAATCTCGGACGGACCACCGACGATCCCACGGCCCATGGCGAGATGGTTGCGATCCGCCGCTGCCTCGCCCGACACGGCAGCAAGGCGCTTAAAGGCGCGACGCTCTACACGTCGGGCGAGCCGTGCGCGATGTGCATGGGCGCGATCCTGTGGTGCCACATTGGACGACTTGTCTTTGCGGCGTCCGTGCAACAGCTCGCCAGCAAGATCAGCCAGATCATGGTCTCGAGCGCAGAGCTTGCGGAAAAGGCGCCGTTCGCGCCGATCTCCATC
>Ga0075434_100004949_pt1 | contig 12083 bp, 23 predicted proteins | sample RhiMethybrSRZTD3_FD_75298 | JGI IMG/M metagenome (GOLD analysis project Ga0075434, IMG submission 75298) | Populus rhizosphere microbial communities from Tennessee, USA - Rhizosphere MetaG P. TD hybrid SRZTD3 | ecosystem: Host-associated > Plants > Roots > Rhizosphere > Soil | place: USA... | reverse complement strand
CGGGCAAGATGTTTGACAAGAAGTTCGGCGTTTCAACGAAGGAGGCTTGTAAGGCGATCTATCCGCGAGATCGAGAAATGGCCGAAGATCTCTTCATGTCGTTTCGTAATACGTTCATCGCCGGATGGATTGGCGGAAAGTTTCTCGGTCGCTAATGCTCTTCAATTTGGCGCACGATCATTGGACAGGATGTCACGCGACTTGGATTTATTTCCTCGGAGCGTGGCGGCAGATGTACAAGCAATCAGATACTTCGATCTGGCTCCATTATCGATTGCCGCGGTCAAACGGCTTTCGCTGGTGAATCGTGACTATCTCCGTCTTCTATCGAAGACGCGGCGCGAGGGGGAATGTTGGATCTGGACGGCGGCGACGTGGAAGACGAGGGGCGGTTATGGCGCTGTCTGGTATCGTGGGAGGAAATCCCGGGCGCATCGCGTGATGTGGGAGCTCACGCAAGGGCCGATTCCCGAGGGCATGGAAATAGATCACACTTGCGGCCGAGCCGATTGCGTCTGTCCCTCACATCTTCGGCTTTGCGAGCCTAGAAGTAACCGGCGTCTGCAATGGGTACGAAAAGCGCGCCGGAATTTCTGAACGCGATCGAGCGCGTCGCGCGAAATCGCCGGGGGAGGGGGTGATTCCCATGCTCCGAAAGATTGCCGTCGTCGTTGCGTTCGTCGCTTTCATGGCTCCGACGCTGGCATCTGCAAAGGGTCCGGTCGTTGACGGGTCGGCCCCTGTCGTCAAGGTGATTCCGAAGAAGTAGGGGCAGGATAAAGCTCATGGAAGGGCTCGGGGGGTAGTCACGGATGATGAAGAAGAAAAAGCGGGGAGCACGTCCTGGACCCCGCAAACGTGCGGCGCCGGTCACACCGGCTCGGCGTTCGAAGTCGGCAAGGCTCTCCCGCACGGGGGCTGTACCGAAGAAGGGTAGCGGCCGAAAGCGAAAGCCGAGAGCCTCGCGCGTCTCCCGCCCAAGCGCAAGCCGGGGGCGCAAGGGATCGCCTCAGAAACGGCGTTCCGCGCGCGGCCCTTCTATTTCTCGTCGCGTCGATGAAATCGAGCGCGCCGTTGATACTCTCGGACGCTCGAAGCGTTTCGGTTCCATCCCGCTCGGTAAAACTAATTGGGTTACTCCGACGAAATCCGGGCTTCGCGCGATTCGATCCGTGCTCGACTCTATCAACAAGGTGAACCGCGTCGGGAAGTCTCGGATCTTCACTTACGATTTGGAAATCAGGTACATCGGACCCGACGGTAAACGCCGGAAGGCGGTTCGCGGGCAAGTTGGGATTCCTCGGCTCCGCGACATTCGGCCGAAGCTCGGGGAATCGAAAGTCTCGGCCATGAATCGCATCGTGCTCGACCGAATTCGAAGGGAAGTCATGGGGATTCTACGCGAAAGGTTGAAGGGTGAATCGGCTCCGGGCAAATTCCAAGGGCGAAAGATCTCGAAGCACAAAGCCGCGGCAGCGCTCCGGCGATTCAAGCGCACCCGCGGTGTTAGCGTCCGTCTCACATTCCGACGGGAAACGTGAAGTCGAGCTCTATGGCTTCGATACCGAAGACGATTCTAACGGCACCCCCTTGCTTTTCGGTTTCGTTCATGCGCGCGGGTCATGGCAGACGAAAGAGCGTGCGGCAGCATTGGAATACCTTCATCGGATTGGACACGAAGCTAAATCCCGAGGGATTCAGGTTCAGATTTGGGCGACTAACCTGGAATACGATCTTGTCAACTTATTTGGTGTCGATCGGATCGCGGAAGTTTCGCTTCGATGGGGTCGAAATTTTCTGGTCGGGGCGCGTTGGTAGGGGATCGATTTTCGGGATACGATTCGGCACATTCCGATTTCTGTCGAAGAATTAGGGAAGCTCGTTGGGCTCAAGAAGGCGGAAGCAGATCTCTTTCGAAAACGTGGCAAGGTGACCGAGGCGCAATTGATCCGCCGTTGTCTTCGGGATGCGGGGATCACGTTTCGAACCGCTCGGGAGCTCCATCGGATCTATGCGACGATGGACGAGCATCCGCGATTGACGCTCGCGTCAACGGCGCGGAGCTTGTGGCAGACGCAGTATTTTCAAGCCGAAGTCTACCGCCCCTTATCCGAGATTTGGGACGCGGCGGCGGAAGCTTACTACGGCGGACGGACCGAGCCTTTTCGCATCGGCGAATTTGGCCCCATAACCGTTATCGATGTGGCGAGCATGTTTCCTTGGGCGATGATCGCCGGGCGGTTTCCGGTCCCTTGGGGGGCGTTTAGAAGAGTAGGGCGCGGCTCCGAAGTCCATCCCCAAGGGATCTATCACGCGAAGATCGAATCGGATCTAGTCTTGCCCGTTCTGCCGCATCGGACCGATCACGGTCTGATTTACCCGAACGGCAGGTTTTCGGGTTGGTATGTCGGAGAAGAGCTCCAATATTTCAAGCGCTTGGGCGGGAAATTTCAGATCATCCGGGGCTTCGAATTCTTCGACGACTGCGACCCTTTCACGGGGTACGTCGAAGATCTATTCGAGAAGAAGCGCGGAGCTCGCGGGCCGCTCCGGACTATCTACAAGCTATTGTTGAACGCGCTTTACGGCAAATTCGGGCAGAAGGGCGACAAGGTAATTTCGATGCCGCTCGACCGATTCGCAAAGCTCGATTCCGCTCCTACCGATTTCCGAGTATGGAACGGGCTCGCGGTTTACAGGGTCGCGGCACTTCCGCCCCCATGGTCTAACAACGTATGGCCCGCGATCGTTACGGCGCGCGCTCGAATTCGACTTCATGCGGAAATGTGGAAGATCGTCCGAAGAGGCGGACGGCTTTTCTATTGTGACACGGATTCGGTCGTATTTGATTTGAAGGGAGCACGTTACCCCAAGGAAGTGACCGAGGCCGGAAAATTTGAATTGCGTGGGCGGTTCAAATCGATTTTGATTGTGGGGAAGAAGGAATATCTGATCGAAGATTTCGATGGTAAGATCGAGCCTCATGCGAAAGGGGTACCGTTCGCCGTTCGTGAAGACTATCTCCGGACGGGCAAGGCGGAATTCAAACGGCCGGTCAAAATCCTGGAATCTACCCGATCGGGAGCGTCGCCGAACGTATGGCGTACCGTTTCGAAAGAGCGTAGAGTGTCGTTCACGTCTAGGGCTCGAAAAGCGGACGGGTCCTTGAAGCCGATCACGATTAACGAATCGTGAAGGCTCACACAATCCGCGAGGGCAGACAGAAAATGGGGAAGCGGGCATCGGCAGTATCACGGGAAGCGGTTGACAGTCGCACTCGTTCAGCGTTTCAGGAACGGGCGAAGAAGCGCGGTGGTCGGAACATTCAACAGAAGCCCATTTCGAAATGGGCCGACCAGCCCTTCGGCTTCGTGCTCGAAGGAATCTTCGTCGGGATGCGCGAAGGGCGAAAGCGTGCCGGTTCGCAAATGGCGCCCGGGCATCTTCTCGACATCGCGGAAAAGGCGACGGGCGAAATCCAGACGTGGGGATGCCCCGGAATCCTCCACGCGCGGCTCGTCCAATGCGCGGCGAAGGAGGGCGACGAGCTTGAAATCATGCTCGTCGGCAAGGTCGAAAATCAGTACGGCAACGACTCGTGGGATTTCGACGTGAATCACTATCCCGCCAAGGAGTAGAACGACGATGACGGACAAGGTGACAATTAGCATGATGGCTTCGAAGCTTCGCGAGCTCCGGCGAAATCACGAGAAGGATTTCGCAGAATACGAAGACGAGCTCGAAAGGCTCAAGAAGGAGCTTCGCGAAGGGAAGAAGACGAAGCCCGATCCGGAGCCGAAGCCGAACGATCCGCCGAAACCGAACGACCCGCCGAAGCCGAAGGGGAAATCGGGCCTTCTTCTCGACGACGACGACGACGATGACGACGATGACGACGAGGAAGAGCGATGACGGAGCCGAACGCGGCAGAAACCGCCGAAGCGAAGATTGCCGAACGTGAAGGGGGCGCCGATTCGGGCGCCCCCGCACGGGGGCAGGGACAGGCCGGGAAGAAGCGGGGGCCTTACAAGAAGAGCGGGCGCGTCGGAGTAGCGAAAGCGGCCGCGCCCGCGAAAGAGCCCGAGCCGATCACTGAAGGCGAAATCGAGATCTTCGCCATGTTGGGCGGAACGATCTGGTCGATTGTCGCCCGCTTTACCGACATGGAGGGGTTGACGCCGGAAGAGACGTACAAGCTCGGCGCGGCAATGGCTCCAGTCGCTCGGAAGTATATCCCTTCGCTCGATGAATATGCGCCCGAAGCGACTCTGATAATCATGGTCGGCGGGCTCGTCATCGCGAAACGCCGGAAGAAGCCGAAGCCCGAAGAGGGGGCGGCGGATCTCGAAATTCCGGCCAACAACGGAACGGAGGAACCGAAGTGAAAACGTGGCTCGGTATCGTAGGCGCCGTCGTGGGGCTTCTCTTCATCCTTCTTTTCGTTCCGTTGATTCCCGTGCACGCTCAAGTGCCGTCGATTACTCTCGATTGGACGGCTCCGGGCGACGACGGGAACGTAGGGACTGCGAGCACATACGAAATGCGCTGGTCTACGTCGAAGCCCGACACGACGACGCTCGCGGCAATGGAAAACTGGTGGAGCACGGCAACGGCCGTCTCCGCGATGCCCGCGCCATTGCCCTCGGGTACGACACAATCGAAGACGGTTCCCGGGCCTTTCGTGACGGGCACGACGTACTATTTCGTCATCAAGGCTTGTGACGAAGTGGCGAATTGCTCCGCTTATTCAAATGTTGCGTCGAAGTTCGTTCCCGATACTCTGCCGCCGTCCCGCATCATCGACTTGCGCCCGCGATGAACACTCGATCGTGGGTCTTCGTGCTCGTCATCGCAGTCGTGGGGCAAGTCGTGGCGCATTACATCATCAAGAAGATGGAGGAACCTAGCTGATGTTCCCTGGAATGTCTGAAGCAATGGAAAAGCTCGGGCTTCTCTTCGGGCTTTTCATCGGGGCGATCGACCGGCACACCGAAGCGATCAACAAGAACACGGCGGCGCTCGAAGCGAGAAATGCGCGTGCCGATGCCGTTGATGCAACGATCGCGAAGCTCGTTCAGACGGGCGCGGAGCTTAGGGAGAAGATCGGAACATCGTGGACCGAAATTCCGCCGAAGCCGATCGCTTTTGACGCGGGCGGTCAACCGATTCCCGGTGATGGCGCGTGACGCTGCAGCTTTTCGATAGGCTTCTGGGCGCGGCGACGGTCGTTGCGCTCGGAGGCCTATTGCTTTTGATCGAAAGGGTGAGGCGTGGCAAGTAACTATGTCATTTCGATCTTCGGGCACAAGGGGTCCGGGAAATCCACCCTCGTCAAGGAGCTTGTGAAAGAACACAAGCGTGTCATCGTCTTCGATACCATGGGCGAATACGATAACGCGATCGAGAATTATAACGATGCCGTTCGGACGCTCGGCAGACTCCAGAACGAACGGCGCTTCACGGTGGCGATCCGCCTTCCCGAAGACGAGGATGCGCTTTCGGCGATGGAAGTGGCTTACGATGTGCCGCGAACGCTCGTCGTCTTCGAAGAGACGAGCTTCTATTGTTCCCCGTCGTCGATGCCGACGATTTTGAAAAAGTTTGTGCGATACGGGCGGCATCGGGAGATCTCGCAGATTTACGTCTCGCGCCGTCCGGCCGAGATCAATCGAGACTTGACCGCGCAATCGGATTTGATCGTTTCCTTCCATCAGCACGAGCCGAACGATATTGACTATCTTCGGAAGCTCATGGGGCCGGAGGCGGACCGGCTCCCCGGGCTCCCCAAGTACCACATAATCGCTTCCGGGGACGTAGCTTCCGCGCCCCTCCCGATCTTAGAACGGCTCGCTCAAAATAAATCGTTGACAATCCGAAAGCCCGAAGAGTAGGGTTTCGTCGTCTACCCCGCAAGGGGACCGGCCGGGCAGGGTCGGAAATCGGCTACTGCCCGTGTCGGTTTCCGCCCTTCCGCGCCGTCTAACTCGGCGAAACACTAACGGAGGGTTTCCAAGTGAAGGGTATCGGCTCGTGGGTCAAGACGGCGCTCGTCGTGGCCGTGGTCGTGGCAATCATCGTCCGGGTCGATCCGGTCCGGAAGTTCGTATTCAACGAGAAGAGCGTCTAGTCCCATGGCGCGCGCTGCAGCGGCGGAAGGAAAGCCCTTCGGATCGCTCTTCCGCTCTCTCAAGGCCGCGGTTCCGATCATCCCCTTCGACTCGGGGAACACTCGGTCCGTCGAGCTTTCGCGATCCTACCTCATCAAGCGGTTGATCCTCCGTCTCTCGGGATCGATCACTCACGCGGGCGCCCCTACTCCGGTCGGTTCGGAATCGCCGCTCGCGCTCATTCGCTCCATCGAGATCATCGCCGACGGTCGAAAGACGATCTTCCGCGCCGCTGGAAAGGATCTCTTCCGGCTCGCCCACATTACGAACGGGAAGCGCGGCGAGCTCACGGCGCCGACGGGAGCTTCTCCGCAAGCTTTCTCCGCTACCATCGTCATCGATCATCAAGCGCTTCGATTCCGGAAGCCGGTCGATTCCTACCTGGACCCGCGCGGATACGAGAAGCTTGAACTTCGCGTGACGTGGGGCACCCTCGCGGATCTCGCGACGGGCGGAACGACTCCGGCGATCGCGGCGACGACGCAGATTTCTGGCACGCTGGAACAATCGTCCGAGGGCGAGAAGCACATCATCGTCTCGAAGCTCGTCACGCAGATCCAGAAGGACGTGACCGCGACGACGCCGCTTCTCGAAGTCGTTCTTCCCCGAACGGGACTTCTGGCCGGGATTCTCTTCCGGACGGAACGGGATGCCGTTGCTGTCAACGACATTCTGAACCGGATCACGCTCGTTTCGGACAACAACATTTCGCACGTCCATCAGATCGTCGCCGTCGATCTGCAGCGTGTGAACGTCATCGACTACCAGTTGGATCTCGGCGGCGGCGCCGACGGTCAGATCACGGGTTATTACTACCTGGATTTGACCGAAGACGGCTTCCTGCAGTCCGCGCTCAATACGTTCGTCTTGAACGAGCTCAAGCTCCTTCTCGACGTGACGTTCGGCACCGGGGTGCAAAACATCAACGTCACGTTGCTTCAATTCGAGCCCGCGGCGTAGATCATGGGAACGCTCTTTCAAGACATGCAAGAATGTGGCGCTTTGGCTCGCCAGTCCGGGACGCTGGATAAGGCGGTTTACGAGTCTTGCATGTTGCGGAAGGGATTTCAGAAAACCGGCGAGAGTAGCTACAGCCGAACGACCGGAGTTAATCCCGCCGTTGCCCTCGCGATCGCGACGGTAGCGGTTCCGGCGATCGGTACCGTGCTTCCTGCCGTGTCGAAAACCGCCGAACAGATCGGTGCCAAGCCTCCATCCGTCGCCCCCAAGGGCGGCAACATTGCGACCCCCGCGGCGGCGCCTCAATCGGCGCCGTCCGGGGGCACTTCTTACGGGCTCGATTCGAAGACGCTTCTTTTGCTCGGGCTCGGCGCTTTGGTCTTTCTCTTCGCCGCGAGGAATTAAATGCTTCCCGTGATGAAAACGCTCGACCGGATCGAAGAGGAAGTGAACAAGTTTTCGACTCAAACGCTTCCCGTCATCCGAAGCACGGCCGATTCTCTTTCGACCGCGATCAACGGTCATCCGACGCCGACGGGCGCCGGGAGCCCGGCGCAAGTGCAAGCTCTGGTCCCTCGGAACGTGGGCGGGCTTGACATGAATGTCGCGAAGGGCGGCATTTCGGGAGCTTTGATCCTCGGGCTTCTCGCGGTCGCGGCCGTCTTCTACTTTGTGAAGAGGCGGTAACGTGGGAGCTCCCGGCGTTCGGGTCTATATGTGTCCGGACGGTGTGAATCGATCGCTCTTTCCGGATCTTCGGGACTGCCCCGGGATGAAGACGGGGCCGACCGGGATCGAGCTCGGTACATCGGAAAGAGCCGGGGAGCAATTCCTGGGGTATGTGCCGCACCCGAGATCCATAACGATCACGGACGCGGAGCTTGCGGCAATGTCGGGGGGTAACGTGACCCCCGAGCCCCTAAATACCCGGAAGCTTCTCGGCATCGCACTCGGAGCGTTCGCGCTTCTCGTGATTCTGATTCTTCTCTCTCGACGGAGAAAACGCGCATGATGTCCGATCCTCGCGCACCGCAACGCCGAGACAATCCGGCGACGACGTTCGAGAATATTCAAGACCGGCTCTTCCGGAAATTTCCGGCCCGTGTCGCGACGGGGGACTATCGGCCGATCTGGGGACACGTTCAAAATCTTCCGGACGGGCGCCCGGGCGGACAGCCGATCACGCCGCCGATGAAGCTCATGGAGCCGATCCGTTTTTCGGCGATGCCCCCGGCTCCGACGCCGACGGCGAACAAGCGGCGGACGTTGAACGAGCGCATGGTCAACGCGGAGAAGTTCCTGGCGAAACCCCGCATCACGCTCCTACAGCTTGACAAGCCGACAGCGCTCGACGCGGCGAATCGCGTTCGGTATCGCCCGGCCGTAGGAGACAAGCCCGCACCGCCCGTGAATTGGAACGGCGGATACTGGCGCGTTCGCGAGCGTGACACCGATCACCCGAAGAATACGGCCGTTTCGATGAAGCCCATTTCAACCCTGGAGTCACGGTGGCAAAAGACGCAATTGCCGACTTCATCGGTTCCGTCTTCGGCAGCCGTTCGCTTCCCGAAGACCCTTTAAAGCCCCGGGCTCGCCGCTTTCGCCCGGGCGGGAACGATCCTGAATCGGTCTATGGGAAGTTCGCTTATCGGTCCGAAGCTTCGATTGGATCGATTCCCAGAGTCGCCGAAATCGATGCGGTCGGAGATACGCTTTTGCTTGACGAGCTCGTCGGATCGGAAGCTCTTTACGTTCGGATCGGGGAATACGGTAACCCTTGGGTCCGGATGGAAGAGGGTGACACGCTCACGCGGCGTTTCGATAAGGTATTCGTCACGGTCGGTGCGGCTGGCGACGCGGATCTTCCGGGTTTGGCCCGCGGGCCGGTCGAAGCTACGTTCCTCAATTCATGGGGCAAGATCAAGGAGAAGGGAGAGCGTTCGGATGGCTTCCGTCGTGGCTTCAAGACGTTTCGCGGTACCGCGACAAGCGCCGAATCGTCCCTCTTTTCACCCCTCGTTGCCCTCGCGCCCGGCGCCCCCATTGTCATCGGGAAGCGGGGCGGAACGCTCATCGTTCGAAACCGGGACCTTGGGAATACGCTCCTTCTTCGTCACGGGGTACCCGGAATCCTCGGGGCGGACGATTACTTCGAGCTATATCCCGGGGAGACGTGGGAGCTCCGCTTGGCAGGACGTATTCACACGCCGAGCGACACTATAATCGTTGCGTGTGTCTCGGGATCGTGCAAGTATGGATTTGCGTGCTCGGGCTTCGACGTTGACCGGGCAGACTTGAATCAGACCCTTATGTCGGGGATCTAACGATGCCGGACGCAATCAACGAAAAGCCCTTCGTCCAAATCGCCTTCACCCTCGGTGCTAATGCCCGTCTGCAGTACGAGACTTCCTCAGGGGCTTGTCTCTACTTCGCGGAAGGGCCGGGCATCATGCCGGGGGCGATTTCGTGGCAGTTGGACGAGAATGATGCTTTTCGGGTAGCGGTCGGGCTCTTCATGCGCGTCGAGAAATTCGACAAGCTTCGGCTTATCAACAATACCGCCGTTCCCGTGACCGGGCTGATTTACATTTCGGCCAATCCCAACTTCCTCGCCATGATGTTCCCCATGGGGATCTAACATGATCGCGCCCGTGCCGTCACACACTCCGACTTCTTCTCCCTGGGAGCCTGCTCGGGATCTCGATGAATCGATCGTCGGAGCCCGCTATCGGCTCAATATGACGATTCGGGCGCCCTACACTCCGGGCAATATCGAGAAGTTGGAAGACGCGCTCCGTCTCGGCGTGGGGGCGAACAATACCGCCGCGGCGGTCGGGCTTCGGGAGAAGATCGAAGTCGAAAGCTTCACGGCGCATTACCCGAAGGACGGCATCATGTCGGGGAAGACGCCGATCTGGTCTTTCACGATGACCTTTCGGAAGACGGCGCTCGGCACTCCGCTCGCCGTCATCATCGGATTGATCGCTCTGGTCGTTACGCTCTCGATTTTGGCGGCGGTCGTGAGCCATACGATCGAGAAGGAAGGGACGAAGATTCAAGGGCTCGCGGATACCGTGCTCAACCCCTTCGTCATCATCGCGGCCGTCATTGTCGTTTTGGCGATCTCGGGTCGCTCACTCAAGAACGTAGGAGGGTTTTCGAAATGAAGGCTCCGTGCCCCGGCTGCAAGACGATGCTCGATTACGAGGAAGTGCCCGCCTACTCCGCGGCGAAGCAAACGTCCGGGAAGTTCTGCCCCCATTGCAATCATCCGCTCGATCGGAAGACGGCCATGGGCGAATCGCTCGACTACGGCCCTTCGTCGAAGGAGATCCAAGAAGTTCGCGCGGCGGCGGCGGACAAGTTCGTCTCCGCGTGCAAGAACGATCCGACGCCGGAAGCGACTCCGGCCTAGCCGATGAAAGGGGTTTCAAATCCCCCCTTCGGCGTAGAGCTCTACCGTAGGAATATCCGAAATTACGGGGAGTCAAACTTCGGGAATCTCTTTGGGATCGGGACGACTTCACTCGATCTTCCGACTATCACGATCAATACGGGGACACCGCTTGCGGCGAATCGTGAGCGGTGTCTTTACGAGGGGCTTTCGGCGAACGGGGCCGACGCTCAACATTGGTGTTCGAATCAAGCGGACATTATCGCGGGTACCAATTTCAATTTCTGGCGACGCGATCACGTCATGCAAGCGCTGATGAAGTTCTTTCCGTCGGTCGGAACGGAATCGAACGAGCAACGCGCTGGAATCGGAATGTCGAATTTCAATCTCGCTTTGCCGTGGCCGAATCCGTCGTTGAATCCGGTCGTTATGTTCTGGGTGAATACGCTCGCGTTGCAATGGGAGCTTATTTCATCGATCGGGGACAACGTGACCCCGTGGACGACGGCCGTTCTTTCCGGCGTACAAGCTCCGAGAGCGGGAGATCCCTTTCACTTGAAGCTTGTCTACAAGGCGGGGGAGTACGCCGCGGCGCTCGTGAACGGGATCGAAGGAGCGCGCATTGACGATCCCCTTCTATTGCCGCCCGTGAATCCGCCGAGCCTCTTTTCCAACAATAACGGGCTCGGGATCTTCGTTCACTCGGGAAGCCTCGCGGGAAGGCTTCGGGCGCAATATACGGCGATCCGATGCGAGACAATGGGGATCGACTGATGGAAGTCTCGTGGGGCTGTCCTTGCGGCGCTCAAATTGTCGTCCACGAGAATCGGCGCGAGCTTCAATGCTGGAATTGCGGTAGACTTTATAGGCCGACTCGGGACGGCATCACGGAAGCGGCACCCCCGGATCGAGCGTTCACGCCGATCAAAAGGGACGAAGCAACATTCGACAATCCGGACCCGGTTAGGAGGGCATAATGGCGAACATCACGAAAACGGGACAGGGCGCCCGAGTCATCGCGGAGACGGCCGTTGCCGCCCTCTCGAACATCGTTCTTGTCGCTCCCGGGCCGGGCTTTGCGAACCGAGTGCGCTCGATCGTCTGCACGCAACAAGGCGGAACGTCGGTCACGATGCGCGTTCAAGTGGCGCACTCGGCTTCCGTTCAGGACCCTACCGGCGTTACGATCGATCTGGCGCGAGTGCGACGCACAGCCGGGCAGGAATCCAACTTCCAATTCATCGGCGGGCGGGAAAACGGGATCATCGGCGGGGACAATCAGCAAACGGATATTAACATCACGGGTAACGTCGGGGATTCCACGGAGACGGATTGCGTCGTCGTGGCCGATGTGGTCAAGGTCTAAGGGAGGGATCATGTTGAATTACCTGATTCGGAAGGCTGTCTATATCGTCGTCGGTACCGGCGTTGTTGCGGCGGGCGGGTACTTGACGGGGCACCCGGAGATCTCTTCGTGGCACTTGAAGGATTTGGCCGGAGCCGTGGAAGCGGCCGTCGCCGGCGCGTTTCTTTCCGGTGTGCTCGGCGGATCTCTCAAGAAG
>Ga0075434_100004948_pt1 | contig 12084 bp, 10 predicted proteins | sample RhiMethybrSRZTD3_FD_75298 | JGI IMG/M metagenome (GOLD analysis project Ga0075434, IMG submission 75298) | Populus rhizosphere microbial communities from Tennessee, USA - Rhizosphere MetaG P. TD hybrid SRZTD3 | ecosystem: Host-associated > Plants > Roots > Rhizosphere > Soil | place: USA... | reverse complement strand
TTTTACTGGCTGAATCGGAGATCCTTGTAGCGACAAGCGACAAGCGACAAGCGACAAGCGGCTAGCACGATCGCTCTGTGGGCCTGTCGCCTGTCGCTTGCCGCCTGTCGCTATTTCGCGAGCGGCTGCAGCTCGATCCGCCGGAAGTAGATCTCCGCGCCCTCCGATTGAATCATGATGCGTCCTTCCTTGAAGGATGAATCGGACGCGGCGTTCACGAGCTTTCCATTGACGTAGTACGTCAGCTTTCCGCCCTCGACGACAGCCTCGATGCGGGTCCATTCGAAGCCGGGACTCTCGACATCCTGCGTTCCTCGGAAACCAAGACGATCCGCCCAGTCCTCGCTTCTGCCCCACCAGTTGATGCGGCCGCTCGACAGCGTATTCACCGTGCCTTTCTCGTCGTAGACGGTTTCGCCGTCGCGGTCTTTGCGAGTTGTCGTTGTGACGGACGGTCGGATTTGCGAGCCATCCTCTTCATACCCCGCAACGGGCAGGATGTCGCCGACGCCACCCTCGATGATCTGGAACTCGATCGATCGCAGCCAGGGCCCGTTGAAATCCTTGCCTGTGTTCCCGAACTTTCCCTGCGCGTGCAGTAGCACGCCACTGTCGCGCGCGCGGTCCTTGCGGTTGCCCCACGTCGCGCCGCCCCAGCGGAACTCGACGATGAGCCGATAGTCGCGGTAGGCCTGCTTCGTGAGAAGACCGCCCCACACTTGTCCGCTCACGCGGATCGCTGGCGCGCCGTCGATCTGATCGACGACGGAGAAAACGCGTTCCGGATCGTTGGAATGGTGATCGACGAGCCACGGGTCGAAGTTCGCGAGGGACTTGCCATCGAACAGTTTGATGACCTCGGTCGGCTTGATAGCCGCCGCGGGGCTCTGACCGTGCGCCGGAGCAGCGACGGCGGTAATCAGGGCGACCGCAAAAGCGGTTTTGAGGTTCGTCGGAGTCACGATCATTTCCTCACGAGTTCCACCCGCCGGTTCTGCGCTCTTCCCTCCTCACTCGTATTCGGCGCTACCGGCTTCGTATCTCCAAACCCGCTCGTCGTCAAGCGATCCGCGGCAATGCCGGATGTCTGCACGAGATAACCCTTCACCGCCGCCGCGCGGTCCTGCGACAGCTTCAGATTCGCTGCCGCGCCGCCGACGTTGTCGGTGTGCCCCTGGATCTCGAGCTTCAATGAGGGATCGGTCTTCAACACTTCAGCAATCACGGACAACGCGTTTGACGACTCCGGTTTGATCGACGCTTTCCCCGTATCGAAGAGGATATTGTGCAGCGCGACGCTGCCCTTCGACTTCAATTCCTCGGCGAGCTGGCCCGCGTTGAACTCGACGTCCTGCTTCATGGCGGCTTCTTCGACGACGATCAGGTCGTAGTCGTCGCCGTTGTTGGAGACGTCGACCTCCAGCCAAATCGTGTGTCCGCCCGCCGGCATCGACGCGGTCGTCTCGCCGCCGCTGGCGGTGAGCTCCTCCCACAGACGCTTGCCCCCGCGCTTCAGCATCAGGTCGGTGTAGTTGCGGCCGATCTGCAGCGGCCCCGCCTTCTTCTGCCCTTCCTTGATCTCGTACCCGATCCGCCAGTACTTCCCTTCCACGTGCTTCGTGTCCGTTCCTTGCCCGACGTCGAAGTCGAAGGATCCGAAGTCCTCCGCGTCGTAGGTGGAAATGTAGTATCCCGGCATCCGCGAGAACATCGGATGGTCCTTCGATCCTTCTTCATCGTTCTGAGCGAATGCGGGGCTCGCGCACGCGCAAACAGCGACTGCGATCAGCGCGAAACGGGTGAATCGCACAGTGTGGCCTCCAGCGCCAGCGATTGGAGCTTCGCGAGCGCGTCATGGTCGGTCATATCGGGATGGAGGGGCGTGACGGATACGTAGCCGTCGCGAATCGCCTGGTAGTCCGAACGATCGTGCGGCTGCCAGTCGTTGTCCCCTTCTTCGATCCAGTAATACTTTTGGCCGCGCGGGTCGGTGCGCGGATCCACGATCGTGGCGTGGTTGCGCTTCGCCTGGACCGTCAGACGGAACCCTTTCGGCTTGCCCGCCGGCACATTGACGTTGAGGAACGTCCGCCCCTGCAGGATGCCTCCGCGCAGGACGAGCGCGGCAATCGTCGCGGCCGCTGCCGCGGCGTGCGAAAAGTCGTACTCGCGGCCCACGCGCTCGAGCGATATCGCGATGCTCGGCACGCCCAGCAGCGCGCCCTCGAGCGCTCCCGCCACCGTTCCCGAATACGTCAGGTCGTCGCCGAGATTGAATCCTTTGTTGATCCCTGAGACGATCAGGTCGGGCGCGGCGTGGAAAATCTGCGTGAATGCGATATTCACGCAGTCGGTCGGCGTGCCGTCGACCTCGTACACACGGTCGCGCAGCTTCTCCATCCGGAGCGGACGGCGGAGCGTCAGCGCGTGGCCGATCGCGCTCGCCTCGAGATGCGGTGCGACGATCGTCACGTCGCCGAGCCGGCCGAGCGCCGACGCCAGCGCATCAATGCCGTCCGAGCGGACGCCATCGTCGTTGGTCACCAGGATTTGTTTCATCGGGAGATCGGTTCGGGCTCTCGCCCCGGGGAGCGAATCAGATTATACCTCGCACCACGAGGCTGTTTCCTTCTGCCTCCTCCACGGCGTCGTCCCGGCGCGCGATGCCCGCGCCGGTATGTCGAAATAATTACGTGCATTTCACGGCCGGGAGGCCCAAAACTTGAAAGCGATGATCCGACCCGGACGATGGCTGCGGGCGTGCGGCGCGGTGTTCGCGATGGGCAGCTTCCCGGCGGCCGCGCAACCTGACGCACGAACGCTCACCGACGCGTATCGCCTGTTCTACAACGCCCGCTACCAGGAGGCGGCGGCGCTCGCCGAATCGCTTCGCGCCGTGGGTCCGCAGACGCTCGAGAACGACGAGGTCAGAACCTCCGCGCTGCTCTTCCAGCTGCGCGGCCTGCTCGACGGCCAGGACGCACGCGACGGCGACAAGAAGGAAGCGCTGAAGCGCTGCGCGGAATGTGCCGGCGTGCTCGCCTCCTTCATGGCCGATCTGCATCACGGCCAGGCGCTCGCCCGCGCGACGCTGAAGACTACGCCAAATGATGAAGAGTCGCTGTTCTTCCTTGGCAAACTGGATCTGAGCTACGTCTGGCTCGAGCTGGGGCTGCTCGGACACAAGACCGGCTGGGACGAGTATTGGGAAGCTCGCAAATCTCTGGATGCCGTGCTGAAGTCGAACCCGAAGCACGTGCGTGCGCGGGTCGCACGCGGCTGGATCGACTACATCGTGAACACCAGGATGCCCTGGGGGACGCGGTGGATTCTCGGCGGCGGCAACAAGAAACGCGGGATGGCCGCCGTCAGGGAGGCGTCGAAGATGGAGGCCGACTTCTTCACGCGTGCCGAGGCGGACTTCGCGCTCTGGGACATGACGATGCGGGAACGCGACTTTGCGACGGCCACACAGCTGGCCGAGCGGCTCGCCCGCGATTTCCCCGACAACCAGGAAGTCGCGCGCGCCTTGAGCGGCCGTCCCGCCTCAACGGCCGCTGGGAAAGAGAAGAAATAGCAGCACAGCGGCGACGAGCGCCAGCCCGGCACCGGTGAGAAACGCGGCGTGCGGCGAGACGTGCGTCCAGATCCATCCGAACAGGAGACTCGCCGCCAGCGTGCCCATTCCGAGAACCGCGTTGTAGATGCCGAACGCCGTCCCGCGCGCATGAGCGGGGGCCATGTCGGCCACCCACGCCTTCTCGTTTCCTTCCGTGAACCCGAAGTAGACGCCATAGGCGAGAAAGATCGCGATGATCGTCGTCCGTGTGTCGAAGACGCCGAACCCCGCATAGATTGCGGCGTACCACAACCAGCCGAGGGCAATCATCGATCGTCGTCCGAATCTGTCCGACAGCGCTCCTCCCGCGAGCGACGCGGCGACCTTGACGACGTGCAGCGCGGACCAGAGAAGGGGGATCCAGAACGAAGGGGTGCCGAGATCGCTGAGTCTCAGTAGCAGGAATGCGTCGCTCGCGTTGCCCAGCGAGAACAGCAGAATGACCATCATGGCTCTGTAGAACGGCGAGCCGAGGCTCCACGCAGTTCTGCGCAGTTCTGCAGGCTTCTGCACGCTCGCGGGTTCTGCCGGGTTCGCGCGATCGGGAAGCCGAAGGATAAAGAGGATGACGATGACGCCGGGGACGATTGTCAACAGGAACAGCGTGCGATAGTCGCCGGGCCGGAAGTACAGGAACGCCGAGGCGATGAGTGGTCCCGTGACCGCTCCGGCGTGATCCATCGCGCGGTGAAAGCTGAAGACGCGGCCACGCGCATCCGGGCGCGCCATGTCGGCGAGCATCGCGTCGCGCGGCGCGCCGCGGATTCCCTTGCCCAGCCGATCCGAGAAGCGGATCGCCAGCACCTGCGGCCACGCCGTCGCGATGCCGATGAGCGGCCGCGCGGCTGACGCCAGGCCATAGCCCGCGAGCACCAGCTTCTTTGGGGAGCGCCAGCGATCCGCGAGCCACCCGGACAACACTTTCAGCGCGCTGTTCGCGGCTTCCGCGGCCCCTTCGATCACGCCGAGCGACATCGCGCCGGCGTGGAGGACCTGCGTCAGAAAGAGCGGCAGCAGCGGATAGATCATCTCGCTGGCCATGTCGGTGAAGAAGCTCACCCACCCGAGCATCCAAATCGGTGGGGTGAGCCCGAAGCGATCGCTGAATGTCGGACGGCCGTTATGGTTCATCGGGGCTCCAGCTGCGAATTCGGCAACGAGCAACATAGCCGCGGCAGTCGCGCCTGACGGCGCGAACCACGGAGCAACGGAGTAACGGAGAAACGGAGGGCGGCGCGAACCCGTTCGGCTCGCCAACGCCGGCCCTCGGCCGGCGTCACGAACGGCGGACGAGATCGAGAAAACAAACGCCTCACAACTCGACGGCCGCTTGTTTTCTCGATCTCGCCCGTCGTTCTACCGCGCGCAGCGCGGTTGGCGAGCCGAACGGGTCCGCGCCGCCTGCTGTTCTTCGGGCGTGGCCGGTTGCCTCCGTTCCTCCGTTTCTCCGTTCCTCCGTAGTTAGCGGCGTAGCCGCCCGGGGCTGCCGTTCGAATTGTCATCGCCGCTGAATCCATCCGACCATCGACAGCAGGATCGCCGCAACTCCGGCGCTGAACACCACGAACGATCCACTCCATAGAGATCGATTCATCGGGACCATCGACGTCCAGAGCCAGCCGGCCACGATCGCGCCCGCGCCGGCGCCTGCGAGCTGCAGACGCGGACGCGTCCCGCGCGGCGTGGACGTCAGCAGCGTGCCGGCGGCCAATCCGAACAGCACGGTCGACAACGACGACAGTGTGCTGAGAATCCCGTCCGGATCCCAGCTCTCGCTCCACGCGTGACGCCCGAGCACGATCCGATCGACCCATGCGGCCGGATTGTCGGACGGCAGCAGGTCACCCGGCGCGCCGTTCGGCGCCCCGACGTGCGCCATGACCAGCCAGTACGTCAGCGTGATGAACGCAGCCGCCGACGCCAGGACCGCGATCCGCCGGCGAAACTCACCGGCGACACCGAGGTTCGCCGCCGCCGCGATCGCGAGCATCACGCCCGCACGCTGGAGAACGCCGGTGACCCGCCACGTCGCGAGGTCCGATCGCCAGAGGCCGTTGACGGCGAGCCCGGCCGCGCAGAGCGCCGCGGCGATGAGGAAGAGAGCCGACCTGCGCAGGCTTCCATACAGCGGAATCGCCGCGCCGAGAAAGAAGAGGAAAACCGGGGTGACGAGATCCGCGGGAAAGACGCCGTCCCACTCGGCATGTCGGAGCAGCCAGGACCCTTGCTCCCACCGCGGCGGATCGTCGACCATGACCGCGGCGATCGCAAGAACGAGAACGACGAGAAGGAGCCACCGAAGGCGCATCCATCCGCACTATATAATCCCCACCTTGTCCTGTCCCTTCGATGCCGTGCTCGTGGTGGCGTTCGGCGGACCGCGGGGCCGGCAGGACGTGCGGCCGTTCCTCGCGAACGTCCTGCGCGGCCGGCGCGTGCCGCCGGAACGCGTCGATGAGGTCGCGCATCACTACGAGCTCTTCGATGGCGTCTCTCCGCTGACGGAGCTCACCTTGAAGCAGGCGGAGCTTCTGCGATCGCGGCTTGCCGAGCGCGGGATGCCGCTCCCCGTCTATGTCGGCATGCGGAACTGGCATCCGTTCCTGGCGGACACGCTTGCGGACATGTCTCGCGCCGGAGTCCGGCGCGCGGTCGGGTTCCTCGCCGCTGCGCAGCGGAGCTATTCGAGCTGCACGCAGTATCGCGAGAACGTCGACGCGGCGCGGGCGTCGCTTCGCGACAAGGGACTGGCGGACGTCGACGTGGTCTACGTGGGCGACTGGCACACCGACGCCGGGTTCATCGAGGCCAACGCGGATCACGTCATCGATGCGATTGAGCGGCTGCCCCCGCACGTGCGCGATCGCGCGCGCCTGGTTTTCACGGCGCACAGCATTCCGGAATCGATGGCGGCGCAGTATCCATATCAGCGCCAGCTGCAGGAGACAGCGGACGCCGTCGCCGCAGCGGTCCAGGCGAAACTCGGACGCCGCGAACCGCTCGAGCACGTGCTCGTCTACCAGAGCCGCAGCGGCCGGCCGCAGGATCCGTGGCTCGGCCCGGACGTATGCGAGTATCTGCGCCAGAGTGTGGCGGGGTCTGACCCCCTCCGCCAAGGCTACGGTGAATCCGCCGGAGCGCGTCGCGCGAAGGCGGAAGACGCACTGCAAGCCGTCGTGCTGAGCCCGATCGGGTTCGTGTGCGATCACATCGAGGTCCTCTACGATCTCGACGTCGAGGCGGCGGACGTCTGCCGTCAGCTCTCGATCCCGATGGTGCGGGCGCGGGCGGTGAACGATCATCCCCGCTTTGCGGATGCCATGGCCAACGCCGTGCTGCAGACGATCGAGCGCTATGCGGGGCGCCCGCTGCCGATCGTGGCGGTGCCGAGATGAAGCCCATCTTCGTCCTCGTGAGCGCAGTGGTCATCGCGTTGGTTCACCTAAAGGTGGACGCTACGGACCTGGTCCACCTAAAGGTGGACGCTACGGACCTGGTCCACCTAAAGGTGGACGCTACGGATGAGGCGAGGCACGTCGCCGCCGTGGTCCATACGCGTGCCAGGACAGCCATGCAGTCACAGAATCAAACCATTACGGCTGTGAGCGGCATCAAGGTTGGCCACCACACGCTGTCGGAACGACCGACAGGCTGCACGGTCATTGTTGCGGAAGCGGGTGCCGTCGCCGGAGTCGACGTGCGCGGCGGCGCGCCGGGGACCCGTGAAACGGATCTGCTGAATCCGACGAACCTCGTCCAGCAGGTGCACGCGATCGTCCTTGCCGGCGGCAGCGCGTTCGGCCTCGCGGCGGCGGACGGCGCGATCAAGTATCTCGAAGAGAAGCACGTGGGCTTCCCGTATGGCGGCCGTGTGATCCCGATCGTGCCCGCCGCTATCCTGTTCGATCTGTCGGTTGGAGATGCGGCCATTCGCCCCGGGCCCGACTGCGGCTACGCAGCCTCTCGCGCTGCGACGACGGGGCCGGTGGCGGAGGGGAACGTCGGCGCCGGTGCGGGCGCGACCGTCGGCAAATGGCTGCGGAGCGATCGCGGCATGAAGGGGGGCATCGGCAGCTCGGCGATCGCGCTTCCGGATGGCATCGTCGTGGGCGCGATCGTCGCGGTCAACGCGGCCGGCAACGTCGTCGATCCGGCGACCGGCGCATTCATCGCTGGCGCGCGTACGGAGGACGGCAAATCGATTGAGGACGCGCGCGCGCTGCTGCGCAGTCGATCGCGTGCGCCTGCGATGCCGGGCGCCAATACGACGATCGGCGTCGTCGCGACGAACGCGGTGCTGACGAAAGTGCAGGCGGCGAAGCTCGCGCAGATGGCGCACGACGGCTACGCACGCGCGCTCTACCCCGCCCACCTGACGGTGGACGGCGACACAGTCTTTGCGCTCGCGACCGGCACGCGCGCGGGCGCCGTGGATCTCGATCAGCTCGGCACCCTCGCCGCCGACGCCGTCGCCGACGCGATCGTCCGCGCGGCGCGCGCCGCCACGGGCATTCCCGGGTATCCCGCGGCGCGGGACATGAAGTAGTTGACCGCTTCGTTCGCGCTGCTCATTACGTACGCCGCGCTCTTCGTCACCCTCGGGCTCTGGATTGGCCGCCGGACGCGCGCGTCCGATTTCTTCGTTGCCGGCCGCTCGCTCGGTCCCGGCCTCATCTTCTCCACGTTTCTCGCCGCCAACATCGGCGCCAGCTCCACGGTCGGCGCTACGTCTCTCGGGTACGCCGAGGGGCTGAGCGCGTGGTGGTGGAACGGATCGGCGGGAATCGGATCGCTCGCGCTTGCGTGGCTCGTGGCGCCGCGCATGTGGCGCGAGGCGGCTGCGCACGGCGATCTGACGGTCGGCGATTTTCTCGAACGTCGATACGGCCGCGCGATGCGCGGCAGCGTCGCCACGCTGATCTGGCTCGGCACGCTCACGATTCTCGCCGCGCAGCTCCTCGGCGTTGCGGCGGTCCTCAACGTCACCGCCGGGTTCTCGCAGCTGACCGGGTGCGCGATCGGAGCACTCGTGACCGTGTCGTATTTCACGGCCGGCGGACTGCTCAGCACCGCATGGGTCAATCTCGTGCAGCTGATCGTAATCCTCGCCGGTTTCGCGATCGCCGTGCCGTTCGCCGTCGGCGCCGCCGGCGGATGGCATGGGCTCGGCATGACGGGCGCCGACGTCTTCGCGAGCACCGGCCCGGCTTCCGGCTGGCATCTGCTCTTCCTCCTCGGTCCTGCGTTCATCGTGTCGCCCGGCCTGCTGCAGAAGGCCTTTGGCGCACGCGACGAACGCGCGGCGCGGCTCGGCATCGCGTGGAACGGAATCATCCTGCTCGTGTTCGCGTGTGCCCCGGCTGTGATCGGCGTCGCGGCGCGGATCGTCACGCCGTCGCTTGCGCGCCCGGACCTCGCGCTGCCGACGATGATGGCCGGGGCGCTGCCGCCGTGGCTCGGGACGCTCGCGCTGGCGGCGGTGTTCTCGGCGGAAGTGAGCTCGGCCGACGCCGTCCTGTTCATGCTCGCGACTTCCGCGTCGCGCGATCTGTATCGCGGCTTCATTCGTCCGGACGCGAGCGATCGGGAACTGCTGCGCGTCGCGCGCGCGGCCGCCATCGCCGGCGGGATCTGCGGCATCGGGGTCGCGATGATCTATGGCAGCGTGCGGGCGGCCGTCGGAGTGTTCTTTGCGATCCTGACCGTCACCCTGTTCGTGCCGGTCGTCGGAGCGCTGTACGTGCGCGGCGCGGGCCGCGCGCACGGACTGGCCTCACTCTTCAGCGGAATCCCCGTGCTGCTGCTCGTGCAGGTGCTGACCGGCGGACGCGGCTATGGGGTTGTTTCGCCGGTCCTGGCGGGTGTGCTCGCCAGCGCCGCCGGCTTTGCGATTGCAGGCAGATTTAACATCCTTAACCGGCGCCGCATGTGAAAATCTCGGAACGATCGACCGATTCGCGATTGGCGATTCTCTCTTCGCGATTTCGCGATTTCGCGATTTCGCGATTCGCGCTTCGCGATTGGGGATTCGCGATCGGTGATTGGTGATTGATTGGCAGGTTCTATGAAAAAACGCATTATCGCGTTGTGTGTGCTGGCACTGTGTGCGGCTGCTGATCTCCGCGCGCAGCAGGTCATCATCAACGGCCCGACCTCCGAGCTGCCGGTTCAGATCCCCGGAATGGGACCGCGGCAGCCGAAGACGGGCACGGGCCGGCTCCGCGGACGCGCGGTAGCGGCCGACGCAGGGACGCCGGTGCGCCGCGCGGTGATCCGCATCTCGAGTCCCGACATCGGTACGAAGACCGCGATGACCGACAGCGAAGGACGGTACGAGTTCCGCGACCTGCCCGCGGGACGGTTCTCGTTGTCGGCGTCCAAGGCGGGCTACGTCGCCGTCCAGTACGGACAGACCCGGCCGTTCGAGCAGGGCAAGCCGATCGATCTCGCCGAGGGGCAGGTCATGGACAAGGCGGACTTCACGATGCCGCGCGGCAGCGCGATCTCCGGACGCCTCATCGACGAGTTCGGCGATCCCATGTCGGAGGCGATGGTGATGGCGATGCGCTCGGTCTGGTCCAGTGGACGCCGCCGACTTCAACCGACGGGCCGCACCGCCATGACGAACGACCTCGGGCAGTACCGCATCTACGGCCTGTCCCCCGGCGACTACTACGTGAGCGCCACGATGCGCGGCGGCGACATGATGGCGATGGAGCTCGCGATGTCGTCGATGATGGGGGGCGCTGGAGCCGGCGGACCGGTCGGCTCGAATCCGAGCTCCGGTTATGCGCCGACTTATTTTCCCGGGACGCCAAACGGCGGCGAGGCGCAGAAGATCTCAGTTGCGTCGGGACAGGAAGCGCAGAACACCGACTTCGCGCTGCTGCCGGTCCGCCTCGCCAAGATCACCGGCATCGTCCTCAGCTCCGAAGGCAAGCCGGTCGACGGCGCGCTGATCAACGCGACGCCGAAGAACCTCGATGGCGCGGGAATGATGATGAGCGGCGCGGGACGCTCGGACAAGAACGGCCAGTTCACGATCGCGAACGTCGCGCCCGGCGACTACGTCCTGCAGTCGCGGTCGTTCCAGATCACCATGTCAGGCGGGGGCGACAACATGATGGTGACGGCGCGTGTTGGCGGGCCCGGCGGCGGGGACAGCGAGATCGGCATGCTCCCGATCAGCGTCAGTGGCGAGGACGTTTCGAACGTCGTGATCGTCACGGCCAAGGGTGCGACGGCGAGTGGTCATCTGACGTTCGAGGAAGGCGCGAAGCCCAACAACCTGACGAACATCCGCGTCATGCCGGCATCGACGGACGGCGAGCCAGGTCCGCCGATGATGTTCGGAGACTCGAACAGCGTGAAAGCCGACGGCACGTTTGAAGTGCACGGCCTGACGGGCACGCGGCTGTTCCGGCTCGTGAACGTGCCGAACGGATGGATGGTGAAATCGGTTCGCCTGAACGGGACCGACATTACCGACACCGGTATGGAGTTCAAGCCTGGCGAAGCCATCACGGGCGTCGAAATCGCGATGACGTCGAGGCTCACGAGCGTCTCTGGAACGGTGACGGGCACCGGCTCCGAACCGGTCACGGATTACACGCTCGTGATCTTCTCCGACGATCCGCAGCGATGGGCGCTTCCCGCCAGCCGGTACATCGCAGGCCGCCGGCCCGATCAGAATGGCCGGTTCGAGGTGAAGTCGCTGCCGCCCGGCAGCTACTACGCGGCCGCCGTCGATTACCTGCCGGATGGCGACTGGAACGATCCGGAAGTGCTCGACCGGCTGAAGGCGAACGCGAAGAAGTTCTCGCTGGACGACGGTGAGTCGAAGACGCTGGAGTTGAAGATCCAATGACGCGATCAATTCCTATCGTCCCACAGCGCCGCCGCGGCCTCGTCCTCGTCGTCGGGGACGGGCCCCTTGCGGCGGGCGATTAGGTAGGCGATTAGGAACACGACCGCGATCACGGCGAGCGAGAACCACTTCGGCATCTCGAAGTGGATCCAGCCCATCGCCACGGCATATTCCATCAACAGCTTGAGGCCGACGATTGCGATGATGATGAACGCGCCGTCGACGAGCGTCGGATAGCGCCGCACGATCGCGAGCAGCTGCGCAATCACGACGCGCATCGCGACGATCCCGATCAGCCCGCCGGTCAGCACCACCCACGTCTTCGACGACATCGCAACGGCGACGAGGATCGAATCGACAGAGAACGCGATGTTCACGAGCTCCACCTTCACGACCGTTCCCCACAGCGCCGACAGACCAAGCCACGGCCTGGCCGGCCGCGGCCTGGTGCGCTGCTCCGCATCGCCGCTCTTGAAGAAGTGCTGATAGGTGAGATAGACGAGATAGAGGCCGCCGAGCAGCTTCACGAACGCAAGCCGAATCAGATAAACCGCGAGAAGCGTGGCCGCGATGCGGAACGCGAAGGCGCCGATCAGGC
>Ga0075434_100004947_pt1 | contig 12084 bp, 8 predicted proteins | sample RhiMethybrSRZTD3_FD_75298 | JGI IMG/M metagenome (GOLD analysis project Ga0075434, IMG submission 75298) | Populus rhizosphere microbial communities from Tennessee, USA - Rhizosphere MetaG P. TD hybrid SRZTD3 | ecosystem: Host-associated > Plants > Roots > Rhizosphere > Soil | place: USA... | reverse complement strand
GACAAGAGCCTGAACGCCAACAGCTACGTCAACAAGACGGCCGTGCCGCCGCGGCCCAAGTCGCCCTATCACTTCAACCAGTTCGGCGGCTCCCTGGGCGGCCCCATCGTGCGCGACAAGGCCTTCTTCTTCGTCAACTACGACGGCCAGCGCAACGATCAGCCCAACGACATCAACCTCGATCAGAACCTGGCCGGCCTCACCCTGCCGAACGATCCGGACACCGTGGCCGGCCTCGCCAAGCTGCGGGCCAAGGCCGCGAGCTTCAGCCGCGGGCAGAACCAGGACGTGGGCTTCGCCAAGGTCGACTATCACTTGAGCGACTCCGAGCTGCTGGTGGCCCGTTACAACCACCAGAATTTCACCGGCAAGAATTTCGAGAACGGCGGCGCCACCAACGCCGAGGAGCACAGCGGCAACAGTCTGGTGAACACCCGCACACTCAACGCCTCCCTCTCGTCCATCTACGGCGCCAACCTGTTCAACGAGCTGCGCGCCCAATACGCCAAGGACTCGGAGCCGGGCACCGCCAATACCACGTTGCCCGAGGCCACCATCCGCCAGAACGGCCGCACCATCCTCACCATCGGCGAAAACTTCTTCAGCCCCCGCGAAACGACCATCGACCGCGTGCAGGGCGCCGATACCCTCACCTGGATTCAGGGCGAGCACACCTGCAAGGTTGGTCTCGATATCAACCGCGACCAGATCAAGAACTTCTTCCCCGGCAACTTCGGCGGCAGCTACACCTTCAACTCGATCGCCGACTTCAACCTCGGCATTCCCAATCAGCCGGGCGAGCGCTACGTACAGGCCTTCCCCGGCCCGGGCACCTCGGGACCCACCACCAACCCGAACGTGCTGGAAACGGCCCTTTTTCTCCAGGATGAATGGGATTTCCGCAGCAACGCCAAGCTCACCCTCGGCCTGCGCTACGACCGGCAGAAGTTCGATCAACCTTCGGTGCGCAACCCCGACGCGCAGCTCGCCGCGGCGGGCATCGACACCAGCTTCATCAAGACCGACAACAACAACTTCGGCCCCCGTGTCGGATTCTCGTGGTCACCAAACGCCAAGACGGTTTTTCGCGCCGGTTATGGCATCTTCTACGGCCGCACGCCGGCCATCATGGTGGGCACGGCCTTCTCGAACAACGGCATCAACGTGCAGACGGTGACTTTTACCGGCAGCCAGGTGCCCACCTATCCCTTCGTCTTCCCGAGCCTCCCAACGGGAGCTGCCCTGCCGAAGCCGACCATCTTCGTCTTTGATCGCAACTATCAGAATCCCGACGTGCAGCAGGGGAGCCTGGGAGTCGACTACGCACTCACCAACGACATTGCCTTGGGCATAGGTTACCTCTACGTCCGCGGCCGCCACCTCCAGCGCTCGACGGACATCAACCTTTTCGCGCCGGTCGCCACGCCGATCCCCGTGCAGGGCGGCGGCACGGTGACGGTACAGCAGTTTCCCACCACCCGGCCGTTCACCAACTTCGACCGCATCATCGAGTTCCAGAGCACGGCGGAGTCGAAGTACAACGGCCTGACGCTCGAGCTGCGCAAGCGTTTCGAGGGCCACCTGCAATACAACATCGCCTACACCCTCGGCAAGGTGACGGACACCACCCCCGACGGCACCGCCGTGGTGCCCAACAGCGGCGACGACGCGAAGTTCCCCTCCAATCCCTTCGACTTCAACGCCGACGACGCGGCGGGCAACAACGACCAGCGCCACCGCGTGGTCTTCAGCGGCCTTTGGAACCTCGACTACATCAAGGATACGGGACTGAAGAAGGCTCTCCTCGGCGGCTGGTCCGCAAGTTGGATCGCCACCTGGCAGAGCGGGCAGCCGTATTCGAAAGGCGTGACCAACGATCTCAACCGCGACGGCAACACGCGCAACGACATCGTGCCGGGCAGCCGTAACTCCATCTACCTGCCCAGCAGCTTCAACGTCGACCTGCGCATCGCCAAGCACATCCCGCTGGTCAGCGGCATCGGCCTCGATCTCATCGCCGAAGCCTTCAACCTTCTCGACCGCGACAACATCAACGCCCAGCGCACGGCGCTCTACACCTACGACGTGGCCAACCGGATACTCATCCCCCAGGCCAACTTCGGGCAGGCCATCGGCGCGGCGGATAACCGCATCGTCCAGCTCGCAGCGAAGATCACGTTCTGAAGCTACCCCCAATAATGTAGAGACGCCCCACGGGGTTCCCCGTGGGGCGTCTCAGAAGGCGGCGACATCGGCTGTGACCACCAAGACGGCCCACGGGCACGCCGAGACACCCCCGGCGGAGGGCGGTACGGAATCGGATCGCTGATACTATGCCCCATGAGGACGACGAGCGATCCTCAGAATCAACAGCCTCGCGTGCAGTTGGCTTGAAGAGGGCTAGAGAATGCCACTCATAGAAGGAATCCGGGTTCAAGGGTACCGCGCACTCAAGGACCTCACCCTCGGGCGACTGTGGAACAAACGCGGTCAAGCGGCTCTCACTCCGCTGGTTGCAGTGATCGGGAAGAATGGTTCGGGAAAGAGCACTCTCTTCGACGCGTTTGGATTCCTCTCGGACTGTCTCTCCCTCGGTGTCGAGGAAGCCTGTGATGCGCGGCAGCGTGGCGGGTTCGCGCGGCTCGTCTCGGCAGGGGATCCGAGTACGATTGGATTTGAGGTCTATTACCGGGAGACCAAGAACGAGCGCCCGATCACCTATGAGCTTTCAATCGCACAAGACGAGAAGGGCCGTCCCTACGTCAAGGAGGAGCGGCTGCGTCAGCGCCGAAAGGGACAAGGCTCAACGGGCCACCCCTTCTCTTTCCTGATCCTTCGCGATGGGAAGGGAGAGGCATGGACCGGAGAGGAGACTTTCGAGGGTGAAGACGCCGGCCGGGTTCCCGTAGAGCTTACGGATCACCGCAAGCTCGGCATTGCGACGCTCGGCGCCTTGAAAGAACATCCTCGCATCACACGGTTCCGCAACTTCATCCAGAGCTGGTACCTGAGCTACTTCACTCCCGATGCAGCACGCAGCCTGCCTCAGGCCGGGCCGCAGAAGCACCTCAACATCCACGGTGACAACCTAGGCAACGTCGTTCAGTTCATGGAGCGAGAGCATCGCAAGGAGTTCGATCGGATCCTCCAGCGCATCGGTGCTAAGATACCCGGAATCCACAGCATTGACACGAAACGTACCGAGGACAACCGCCTCCTGCTGCGCTTCAACGACAGCGCATTGCAGGATCCCTTCCTTGCACAGCAGATGTCGGACGGAACTTTGAAGCTCTTCGCGTATCTGCTTCTCTTGGAAGACCCGGAACCTGCCCCGTTCATTTGCATCGAGGAGCCGGAGAACGGCCTGTACCACAAGCTCCTGGAGGCTCTCGCGGAGGAGTTTCGTGCTCATGCGAACGGCAAGGGAGCGGCCCCACAGATCTTCGTGACCACCCACCAGCCGTACTTCGTCAACGCACTCGCTCCCGAAGAAGTCTGGATCCTCGAGAAAGACGCGGAAGGCTTCTCGGCGATACGGCGAGCGGCCGACTACCCGACGGTGAAGAGTCTGGTCGAAGAAGGCGTTCCGCTTGGAAGCCTTTGGTACAGCGACTATCTCGACCCACGAGTCTGATCGTCATGCATTTCGAGATTCTCGTCGAGGATGCCTCGGGCCGCATCGCCCTCGCCGCCATCCTACCCAAGATTCTTGGGGTGCAGGGAGAGCCCCACACCTACCGTTGCCATGCGTACAAGGGAATTGGCCATGTGCCGAAGGATTTACGACCGGGCACGGACGCAAGCAAGCGTATCCTCCTGGATCAGCTTCCCAGGATCTTACAAGGCTACGGCAGGAGTCTCGTCCCGAAGGACGCCTCGGTGGTAGTGGTTGTCGACAACGACCGGCGTGATTGCAACGAGCTCAAAGCAGATATGCTCGCGATCCTCCAAACCTGCTATCCCCGACCGGAGACGCTGTTCCGAATCGCGATCGAGGAGATGGAAGCGTGGCTGCTCGGTGATCGAGTTGCCATCAAGGCGGCATACCCGAAAGCCAGGTCCAGAGTCCTGGACGGGTACGTTCAGGATAGCGTGTGCAACACCTGGGAAACACTGGCTGACGCCGTTCACCTGGGCGGTGCTGCTGCACTGAAGCGGCAAGGGTATCCGCTCATCGGTCAGGCCAAGTGCGCTTGGGCCGAACAGATCGCGCCGTTAATGGAACCGAGCCGAAATTCTTCGAAGAGCTTTCAGGTATTCAGGGACGGCCTACGACGCCTGGCGGGTATTTCATAATTGCAAGACCCTCTTCCGATCGTCGCACATGCTCGGCTACGATCTGATTCCCGCCGAAGCGCCGAGTAGGCATTGGTATCGAGGAGGATTCTCACAGCCAGAAGGATTCGTCGACCTGCTCGAAAATCTCAACCGCCTTAAGGAGCTCGTCTTCCTGTTCCGCAGTCCAGGTGCCCATGAAGTGATCCATCGCATGGCCAATAGTCTTCGTTGGAACAGACTCGGCCTGCTCTCCTTTAGGAACGGGTACAAGCCGGACGACGGAGCCGCCGGTGCCGGTGATGACCACCTCCTGCCCCGCTGCTGCCTCCTCGATCAATGTTCCGAGGTGTTCCTCGGCTTCTTTGAGATTGACTCTGATCACGTGGGCCTCGATTCTTGTCCTGGGTCACAGTCCTTCCAATGAGTATAGCGCGCTCCCCCACCCGGGATTGAAAGGTAAGCCCTACGGGATCAAATCGGCGCTCTGCGCACGGTAAACCGCAAAGGCACCGGCCTCTCCTCCCGCGAGCGGAGCTCACCGTCCAGACGTATTGTGGTGCCGCCAGGAATGTCCTCATAAATCCACGACAGTCCCTTGACGCGCGACGGTCGGCGATTGGTCGAGCGTAGCGGTCCGGCGGCGGCGAGGCGCTCGCGCTCTTCGAGGACCAGCGCGGTCAGCTCGGCTTCGAGCTCCACGTGGGCGCTGCGCGGCCAGGTGTCCCAGAAGTTGGGGAGCAAGGTGCGGGCCAAGACCTGCCAACGCGGGATCTTCGCCCTCTGCTCCCGTTCGAAGGCATCGGGGTCGAAGCTTCGCATGTCGCGCCGCGGCAGCTCCTCGACCATCGCCGAGAGGCGCCGCGCATAGTCCCAAACCACCCAACGGAGGAAGGCCTGCCCTTGGGTCCCCCACTTCGCGTCCGGTATCGGCCGGTCGAAGGTCGAGGTGAGATGGGCGGAGAAGTCCTCGCATCGGAGGGCACGGAGGATACGGGACTGTTGGTCGAGACGGAGGAGCCGCTCGGGCCAACCGGCCGGCGCCTTGGAAAATCTCCGCAGGATCGGCTGTTGCAGGCGGATCACGGCCATCGCGATGAGCTGCGTGATGAGTACCGGGTTGTTGTCCGCCGCCGCTTGGTTGAGCCGCCACGAAGTTTCCAGGATCTCGCCGGCCCGCGTCTCACGGCCGGCCCGGAGCTGCTCGCGCGCATCGAGAAGGAGGAGCTTCTGGAGCATCAGGACGCCGACGTAGTTGGGGATCTTGGTCTCGAAGCCGGCTTCGAGATTGCGCGCCCAGACGGGCGGCGGCCCCTGCGCCAGCCGCGTCCTGATGGCGTCGAGGCCCGGGCGGACCGAATCCAGGAAGGCTGTCAGCTCGGGTCGGAGTGGTGCGAGCGAGTCTTCCGTAGCGATCCGGTCCGCCGAGTAGAAATCTTTCAGCGGCGCCTTGATCGCCTCGAAGCGCTTCGCAGTCTCCGGCGCCGGGTGGACACGCCCGGGCGTGTCGGCCGGCGCCATATCGATTCCGATCGCCGCGCCCAGCTTCTCGAGATCGCGAACGGTGACGTTGTCCTGAATCGCCGGGTAGCGTTCGAGGAACGAAGCGCCGCCAAGCGACTGGCGCCAGCCGGCGTCGAGCCGCCGGTCGACGGACGCTTTCCACGCCGTCAGGGCCAGAGCCGCGAGCAGGCTCAAGCCCACGAGGACGCCGGCCGCGAGCAGGAAACGGCGAAGGAATCGGGACCGGCCAGACCGGCTCGGGTCCGGCGGGTTTGGGCGAGTCATCGCGGGATACTACCAGCCCGGTCCATTGGACAGGTCCGCTCTCACCTTGGACGTGTTCTTCCTGAGCAAAGGCCTGGCTGTTGAGCCGATGGACAGGTCTTCCCCGAGAAAAGGCCTTTCTTTTGAGACGAAAGGCATGTCTTTCCTAAGAAAAGGCCCGCCTTTTGCGACGATGGACATGTCTTTCCTCAGAAAAAACTGTCCGTTGAGACGATGGGCACGTCTTCCCTGAGAAAGGGCCTGGCTTTTGAGACGAAAGACATGTCTTTTCTAAGAAAAGGCCTGCCTTTTGAGCCGACGGACAGGTCTTTTCTCAGGAAAGGCCTGCCTTTTGAGACGATGGACGTGTCCATCGTGACGAAAGGTGCGTCTTATTAGACGATTGACGTGTCCATCGTGAGGAAAGATCCGCCTTTTGAGACGATGGAGGTGCCTTTCCTCAGGAAAGGCCTGCCTTGCGAGACGATGGAGGTGTCCATCGTGACGAAGGCCTGTCCGTTGAGCCAAAAGGCATGTCTTTCCTGAGAAAAGGTCTGCCCGGCGGCGCTTCCCCCTTCCTCGTGGTCCCAGGAGGGGACGCCGAAAAAACGGAGTTAGTGGCCGGCGGGACGCCGGCGCTCCCAGGGGGCCCGGCCGCAGCGTTCTTGCTTGTCTCCCTCTTCTCCCGGTGTGGGGAGTTGGGAGGGGGCGGGAGAAGAGGGCCGGGGTGATGAGGGTTTTCGGGGCTCCTGTACAATCCCCCCTCGGACCGGTTCCCGTTTCTCACGAGGTGCCCCATGGTGCGCACGACCTTCGCCGTCTCACTGACGCTCTTTGCCTTGAGCGCAATGTCCGCCGTCGCCGTTCCTCCGTCCGCCAAGGGCGCCGGGGCGGACCGGCTGGACCAGGAAATCGACCGCCTGGCGGCCCAGATTGAGCCGGAGGTGATCGCCTGCCGGCGCCAGATTCACGAGCACCCGGAGCTTTCGAACCGCGAGGTGGAGACGGGGAAGCTGGTGGCCGAGCGCCTCGGCAAGCTTGGCATCGTAGTGAAAACCGGGGTGGCCCACACCGGCGTCGTCGGCGTGCTCAAGGGCGGCAAGCCGGGGCCGGTCGTGGCGCTGCGGGCGGACATGGACGCTCTGCCCGTCGTCGAGGAGGTCGACGTTCCATTCGCCTCGAAGGTGCGAACCACCTACGACGGCAAGGAAGTGGGCGTGATGCACGCCTGCGGGCACGATGCCCACGTCGCCGTCCTACTAGGCGTGGCCGAGGTCCTGTCGCGGCTCAAGACGGATCTTCCCGGCACTGTCGAATTCCTCTTTCAACCCGCCGAGGAAGGGCCCCCGGCCGGCGAGGAAGGCGGCGCGCGGTTGATGATCAAAGAAGGCGTCTTCCGGGAACCGAAACCGGAAGTCATTTTCGGCCTGCACGTGACCCCGGCCTTCGACGTCGGCCAGATCGGCTGGCGCACCGGCGGCATGCTGGCCGGCGCGGACGGCCTCCGCATCGTCGTTCACGGCCGGCAGACCCACGCCGGCTATCCATGGCGAGGGGTGGACCCCATCGTGGTCGCGTCGCAGATCGTTCTCGGCCTCCAGACCATCGCCAGCCGCCAGATCGACCTCACGGACGCGCCGGCCCTCATCACCATCGGCAAGATCGAGGGCGGCGTGCGCGAGAACATCATTCCCGACGACGTCGTGATGCTGGGAACGATCCGCTACCTCGGCCCCGGCATGCAGAAGGACATCCACGACCGCATCAAGCGCACGGCGACGAGCATCGCCGAGAGCGCCGGCGCCAAGGCCGAGGTGACGATCGAGGAGCGGGTGGCCCTCACTTACAACGATCCGCCGCTGACCGCGAAAATGCTGCCGAGCCTGCGGCGCACGGCGGGCGAGGCCAACGTTCGCGAGGCGCAGCCGTCGTTGGGCAGCGAGGACTTCTCGTACTACCAGAAGCAAGTTCCCGGTCTGTTCATCTGGCTGGGAATCAAAACGCCGGGAGCGGACCCGGCGCTATTCGCTTCCAATCACTCGCCGCGCTTTCGCATCGACGAGGCGGGACTGAAGCTCGGGGTCCGCGCCCTGAGCCGGCTGACGGTGGACTACATGCAGGCGCAGGCGGGCCCTCATCACCCCGGCCCTCTTCTCCCAGCCTCCCCCCCGACCGCCGGGAGAAGAGGGAGTGGTTAGTCTGAAGAACGAGATGGGGAACGCTGTTTTAGCCCTCTCTCTCCCGGCGGTCGGGGGGGAGGCTGAGAGAGAGAGGGTTGGGAGAGTGAGGGTCCGCCCCGAAGGGGCGCCGGCAACGGATGAGTGGGACCCGCGGGAGCGGAAGGCTTTACTGGCGCTGACCGCCGCCGCCTTCACCTTCCGCTTCGCCCTCCTTCTCCTGCCCCGGGTGATGCGTTGGGACGAGCCGGTCTATCTCCTGCTGGGCCGCAACCTCTGGAGCGGACTGGGCTTTTCTTTCAGCGGCCACCCCGAGCTCCATCATTCTCCACTTTTCCCCCTGCTCGCGGGCGCCACCCTGAAGCTCACGGATCGTCCCGAGGCGGCCAGCGACATTTGGTACGTCCTCCTGGGTGCTCTGCTGACGCTCCCCGTCTATGGCCTCGCCCGCCTTCTCACCGGGCACCGCGGCGCGCTGTTGGCGGCGGCTCTGGTGGCCTTCTTCCCCGCCCTCACCACCGCCGTTCTTTACTGGGGCACGATGATCGAGCCCCTGTTCCTTGTCCTACTCTACACGGCAGCCTTCGCCGTGGCGAAAGGGCTGGATCGCGAGAGCCCATGGCTCTTCGCGTCCGCAGGCACGCTGACCGGCCTTGCCTTCCTGGCGCGGCCCGAGGGCATCCTGTGGATGGCCTCGTTCGAGGGCGCCGCCCTCTTGGTGTGGGCCCTGCGTGGACGCCTGAGACAGCGCCGGACCCTGGTGGCTTTGGCGGTGTTGCCGGTCGTTTTCCTGGTTGTGGCCTCACCCCAGCTTCTCTTTCTTCGCCGCCACACGGGGCAGTGGATGATCTCCGGCAAGGTCGGCATCACCTACGAGATCGGCCGTGCGGTCGAAACCGCGGACCCGGTGCTCTACGACGAGCTCGTCAACACGCTGGACGCCGACGGGGAGATCCGCGCCGCTTCCGAGTCCCGCTATCAGCGCGGCGAGGCGGGCACGGCGACGGTGAGGCCCGGCGACGCCGCCGGCCGATTCCTGCGCAACCTTGGACACGTGGCGAAAAGCAGCCTCACCTCGGAGATCTTCTCCGCCCTGCTCCTTCTCCCCACTGCCTGGTGGCTACTTGTGGCCTGTTGGCTACTTCGGGGGCCTTGGAGCCGGCGCCGGTTCGAGGCGGAGATCCTGCTCGCGGCGACCGTCGCCCCGGTCGCTGCTTTCCTTGCTTTTCATGTTCAGCAGCGGTTCTTCGCTCCAGCGTTTCCGGGATTGCTGATCTGGACGGCGGCGGGCCTTCAGGATCTCTTCCGGCGGCTGCCCGCCGTACGTTTCCGCCTCGCGACGGCGGCTGCCGGAGGCTTGGCGCTCGCCGGATACTTCATCTGGGCCGACGTGGCGATCGCGCGGCACGGCATCGCCACCTCGGATTTCGGGCACGAGGAGGCGGGGCTGTGGCTCGAGGCCCACAGCGCTCCGGACGCGAAGATCATGACTCAGGACACCGCCATCTCCGTCTACGCCGGCCGCGGTTATGTCTTCTCACCCCGGGCGCCGCTCGATCGATTCCTGGACTACGGCCGCCGCCACGGCGCCACTTACGTGGTGGTTGACGAAGCGGAGATCACGGTCGTGCGCCCTTTCCTCAAGCCGCTCCTGGACTCGCCGCCACCCGGGCTCACACTGCTGTGGACGGCTCGCGACGACCACGCGGGGCGGACCCTGGTCTTCGGAGCTCGACCGTGATGGTTGATCCCTGATTGATCCCTGAATTACCGATGGCTTCGCCGGTATTTGCACAGTCTGCAATCTCGTGTAGAATGGCGGAAAGTTTGTCTGCCGTATCAGTGCGTCCGCTTTAACCGTTCGTCGCTTTAGGGGTTTCAAGCAATGAGAAAGGTTTTGCTCAGCGTCAGCGTCCTGGCCTTGGGAGTGGTGACCGCGGCCGGAGCGGGCACGGTGTACGTCCCCGTGGTCCAGCCGTCCGCATCGAATGGCCACCGTCTCCCCACTCATCTCTGGATCTCGAACCTCGGGACCGGAGAGATTTCCTACCGCAGCTCCTTCCTGCCTGTGGGCGTCGACGGCGCGGCCTTCAAGAGCATCGCCGAGTCCGCCCCGCAGAGGGTTGCGGTGGACCGTACCCAGGTGGTCGACGATGCGGCCGAGAGCGGCCGGACCGGGCTCCTCGCCATCGAGGCCGACTCCGAGCTGCAGGTGGACGCCTGGGTCGAAACCCACCATGGCCGCCAGACCTACATGGGCGGCGTGCCGATCATCTCCGACGCGAACCGCTTCGAAGCCGGTACCGCGGCCTTCGTCAACGGCGTCTCCCGGGTTCACACGGCCCAGATCGCCCTGGTGAACCTCGGCGCCGAGGCCGCAGCCTGCGCCGTGGACTTCGTCCGCGCCGACGGCTCCCTGGCCGGGGGCAACGCCCAGGTGATGGTGCCGGCGGTGTCTCTCGGTCTGTATGACGACGCTTTCGGCCTGCGGCAGATGCGAGAGGACGTCAGCGTCAGCGCCACCTGCGACCAGCCGTTCTTCGCCTTTGCCGTCGAGAACAACCCACGCAATTCTCGCGTCACCTTCATCTCGCCCGCCAGCCAGATCGCGGCGGCGACGGTGATCGCGGACGATACGGCGCCCATCGTCTTCGACCGCCCGGGGCAGGTCCACACCGCTACCAAGGACAATCCCAAGCTCAAGCTGTCGGTGCCCGTCACCGGGGCGCTCAAGCTCGACCGGCTCGTCTATGACCTGGACATCACCGCCGGCCCGTGGAATGCGAAACACCCCGAGTGCGCCCATAACATCGCCTTCTTCCACCGCGGGAGGTTCCGCAGCAACTGCTTCAGCAACCTCAACGCCTTCGGACCCAAGCGCGATTGGCTGAAGAACAACCAGAACATCGATCAGCCGGCTGGCGCCAACACCAACGCCCGGATCAATTTCTTGTTTGTCCAAGGCACGACCTACCACATCAACTATGTGTTCGACGCCGTCAACAAGATGGTCCACATCATCGCTCAACAGGGCGGTCACGACGTGGGCCACTTCGACATGAGGGCCACGGCGGAGAATCACATCCTCACCGTACCGTCCACCGGCTTGATGCTGGAGATGGGCAACCTCCTCAACCAGGTGGGCTGCGAAGTCCCCAGCCTCGGCTGGACGTGGACCAACCTCCACCTCACGATGTTCCCGCACTGAGCGACTGAGCGGGCCGTGCCCCACTGGGGCGGAGACTTGATGGGCCGGCGGCAACGCCGGCCCACTTTCGTTGGCGGTACCATTGGCGGTGCCGATCGAAAGTCAGGAATAGAGCTCGACGTTTTCCGCTTGCGAGGTCACCAGGGTCCCGGCCTCGCCGCGGGTTATGCGAACGATGTCGGCCAAGGCGCCGATGGCGGCGGTCTTGCCGGTGCGGGTGGCAAACTCGATCGCAGCCTCCACCTTCGGTCCCATGGAGCCGGCTGCGAATCCGTAGCCGGCGAGCGCCTCGGGCGACACGCGGCGAATGGCTTTCTGGGTGGGCATACCCCAATCGAGATAAACGGCGTCCGCGTCCGTCGCCATGACGAAGAGGTCCGCCTCCAGCTCCCGCGCCAGCAGGGCGCTGGCGCGGTCCTTGTCCACCACGCATTCGGCGCCATGGAGCGTGCGGTTGGGGCCATACATCGTGGGAATGCCGCCGCCGCCGGCGCAGATGACGATGCAACCCTTGTCCAGCAGCCATTTGACGGGCCGGATCTGAAAAATTCGCTTCGGTAGCGGCGAGGCCACCAACCGGCGAAAGCCCTTGCCGTCTGGCCCCAGGGTCCAACCCTTCTCCGACGTCAGAAGGCGGGCCTCCTCCTCGCTGTAGAC
>Ga0075434_100004946_pt1 | contig 12085 bp, 10 predicted proteins | sample RhiMethybrSRZTD3_FD_75298 | JGI IMG/M metagenome (GOLD analysis project Ga0075434, IMG submission 75298) | Populus rhizosphere microbial communities from Tennessee, USA - Rhizosphere MetaG P. TD hybrid SRZTD3 | ecosystem: Host-associated > Plants > Roots > Rhizosphere > Soil | place: USA... | reverse complement strand
CACCACGCTCGCCCGGCAGGACGTCCTCGTCCACCACCCCTACGACTCGTTCACCGCCACCGTGGAACGGCTGATCGAGGCCGCCGCCGCCGACCCCGGGGTGCTGGCGATCAAGCAGACTCTGTACCGGACCAGTGACACCTCGCCGATCGTGGACGCGCTCATCGACGCGGCCGAGGCCGGCAAGCAGGTGGTGGTGGTCGTCGAGCTCAAGGCGAGGTTCGACGAGCGCGCCAACATCAGCTGGGCCCGCAAGCTGGAAGAAGCGGGCTGCCACGTGGTGTACGGGATCGTCGGCCTGAAGACCCACTGCAAGATGGCCCTGGTCGTGCGGGAGGAACCGGACGGGTCGCTGCGCCGCTACTGCCATATCGGGACCGGCAACTACCACCCGACCACCGCCCGGCTGTATGAGGACTTCGGCCTGCTTACCGCCGAGCGGACCGTGGGGGAGGACGCCAGCGACCTGTTCAACCACCTCACCGGGTACACCCGGCAGAGCACCTACCGGCGGCTGCTGGTGGCTCCCGCCGCGCTGCGCGCGGGCCTGGTGGAACGGATCGAGGAGCAGCAAGCCCGCCACCTGCGCGGCGAGCCCGCCAGGATCCAGTTCAAGTGCAACTCCATCATCGACGAGGCGATCATCGACGCGCTGTACCGTGCCTCGATCGCGGGGGTGCCGGTGGATCTGTGGGTGCGCGGCATCTGCGGGGTCCGTCCCGGGATTCCCGGCCTGTCGGACGGAATCCGGGTGCGCAGCGTCCTGGGCCGGTTCCTCGAGCACTCCCGGATCTACGCGTTCGGCGACGGCAGCGACCCCGGCAGCGAGATCTGGATCGGCTCCGCCGACATGATGCACCGCAACCTCGATCGCCGGGTCGAGGCGCTGGTGCGTGTCGCCGACCCGGCCCAGCAGGCGGAACTGCGCGGCCTGATCGACCTGGCCATGGACGAGGGCACCGCGTCCTGGTGGCTGGCCGGCGACGGCACCTGGACCAGGCATCACCTCGACCCCGACGGAAAGCCGCTGCTCGACCTGCAACAGCACCTGATCGCCGGACGGCGCACCCGGCCCGCCGATGGCTGAGGCCGCGCCGGGGGAGATCCAGGCAGCGGGCGCGGTGGTGTGGCGCGCCCGGGCCGGCGGCACCGAGACCGCGCTGGTGCACCGCCCCCGCTACGACGACTGGAGCTTCCCCAAGGGCAAGAGCCTGCCCGGCGAGCACGTCCTGCTGACTGCCGTCCGGGAGGTCGAGGAGGAGACCAGCGTGCGGGTTGCGCTCGGCCGCAGGCTCGGCTCGCAAAGCTACCTCGCCGACGGGAAGCCCAAGCGGGTGGAGTACTGGGCCGCGCGCCCGGTATCCCCGGAGCGCTTCGCCCCGAATGACGAGACCGACGCGCTCGCCTGGCTGCCGCTGGCCGACGCGCGGGAACGGCTGAGTTACCCGCGTGACCAGGCGATGCTCGAAACATTCACCGCCGGGCCGCTCGACACCGCCCCGGTGATCCTACTGCGGCACGCCAGCACCATCGCCAAGAAGGAATGGCGGCAGGGCGGGCACGCCGACCTGGCCCGCCCGCTGTCGGACCGCGGCCAGGCGCAGGCCGCCGTGCTGGCCGGGCTGCTGGGTTGCTTCGCACCGGCCCAGGTGATCAGTTCGGCCGCCGAGCGGTGCCTGGCCACCATCACCCCGTACGCCGAGCGGACGGGCGCCCCGGTGACGGCCGAGCCGGCGTTCACCGTGGACAGCGCCTCCGGCCACGGCGGGGACGACTGGGCGGAGACCCCGGCCGCCCGGTCGCGGGTCACCGAGATCGTCACCGCCGCCCGGCCCGCCGTCATCTGCGCGCACCGGCAGAACCTGCCCTGGCTGCTGGCCCAGGTCTGCGCGGCGATCAATGCGCAGGTGCCGGACGGGCCGCCGTTGCATCGGGCCGCGTTCTGGGTGCTCCAGGTGGGCGGGCGGCGGCTGGCCTCCGCCGAGCAGCATCGGCTCGAGGCCGAGCCGGGCCAATAAGCCTTAGGCAGACGGGGCGCCGGCTGGCTGAGCGCGGCCCAGGCCCGCCGGATCCCAGTCCAGGGTCGCCGGGAGCGCGCCCTCGAACACCAGCAGCCAGTGCTTGACGTCGGTGCCGGTGCCGCCGCTATACCCGCCGAGCCCGGTGCCAGCGACCACCCGGTGACAGGGCACGATGAGCGCGACCGGATTGGACGCCATGATCTGGCCCACCACGCGGGCCGGGGGCGAGGCCGCTCCGCCGGGGGCAGCCGCGGCGTCCAGGCCCGCTCTGCCCGCCAGCCCGCCGTAGGTGATCGTCTCGCCGAACCGCACCGAATCGTGCAGCACCGACAGCACCGTGCGCCGGGATCCGCGCGCGCTGCCCAGGTCCACCGGGACGCTGAACGCCTTCCGGCGCCCGCCGAAGTACTCCCCGAGTTCGGCCACTGCGGCCTCCAGCAGTGCGGCGGCCGGCGAGTCCGGTGCTGTCGCGCCGCCGGGTGGCAGCCCGTAGGCGACCCGGGCCACCCCGACATCGGTGCATGCCACGGAAACCTGGCCCACGGGCGTATCCAGGCAGCCCCAGGTGAGTCCTGTCACGAATCCCATTGTGCCCGGCGGGTCAGACAAAACCAGTCGCTTAGCCCTCGGCGGCCTGCGCTGGTCCGGCCTCCTCCGCCTCTTCCCCCTTCTCGATCAGCCGGCCGAGCGCCCGGCTGATCGGCAACGCGGTCAGCCCTACCTGCCACGGCCGCGCGGCGTGCGCGGCAAGGTCGGCGGTCACCTCCGCCACACCAGGCGGGTCGGGGGGCTGCCAGGCGAGCCTGCGCACCGCATCGGGCGGGAGCAGGTTCTCCGCCGGGAGCGTGTGCTCGTCGGCCAGCGCCGCCACCACCGTCCGCACCGCGGCCAGCCGCCGCGCGGCCACCGGGTCCCGTTCCTGCCAGCGGTGCGTGGGCGGTGGGCCGTCCGGCGGCGGCAGTGCCGGGCCGGGAAGCTCGGCGTCGGCCTGGCCGCGGACCCGCTGGACCGCCCGCTGCCACGCGTGAGCATGCCGGCGAGCGCCCCGGCTCTGGAATCCCGACAGATCGGCGAGATCGGCCTGGGAGCCGGGCAGCGCGCGGGCCGCTTCAACGATCGCCGTGTCCGGGAGCACCCGGCCCGGCGACAGGTCACGGCGCCTGGCGATCTTGTCCCGCTCCTGCCACAGTTCGCGGACGATCGCCAGGCCGCGGCGGGTATGCACCCGGTGGATGCCTGAAGTGCGCCGCCACGGGTCCGGGCGCGGGCCGGGCGGCTTGGCCGCCAGCACGGCGGCGAACTCCTGGTCCGCCCATTCGGTCTTGCCCTGCTCGGCCAGCAGCACCGCAAGCGCGTCCCGTAGTTCGATCAGCAGTTCCACGTCGAGCGCCGCGTAGCGGAGCAACTCGGCCGGCAGCGGGCGCACCGACCAGTCCGCGGCCGCGTGGCCCTTTTCCAGGGTCCAGCCCAGCACCGACCCCACCAGCGCGCCCAGGCCGACGCGGGGGAACCCCAGTAGCCGCCCGGCCAGTTCGGTGTCGAACAGCGCCCGCGGGCGGAAGCCCAGCTCGGCGAGGCACGGCAGGTCCTGCGACGCCGCGTGCAGTACCACCTCGGTGTCGGCCAGCGCCTCATCAAGGCTGGTGAGGTCCGGGCAGGCTACGGGGTCGATCAGCACGGTGCCCGCACCGCCGCGGCGCAACTGGACCAGGAACGCCCGGTGCCCGTACCGGAAACCCGACGCGCGCTCGGCGTCCACCGCGAGCGGGCCCCTGCCGGCGGCCAGGGCCGCCACGGCCTGGTCCAGGTCGGGCACCGAGGCCACCAGGGGCGGCGGGCCGTCGCGCGGTTCGAGCAGCAGGACCGGGTCTGGAACTGCCTGAGGCTCCGTGGCCTGCGCACCGTCGCGGGAAGGCCCGGCGTCCGGGCGCGCGGTACCGGCTGCCGCCCCCCGCCCGCCCCCGGGTACCTGTGCAGCGTCCGTCATGGGCTCCGCCGCCGGCCGTTCGGGCGCAGCGCGCTGACCCCCGCGGCCAGCGGCGCCAGCCCGGCCGCGGCGCACATCGTCCCGCACCACGCGGCCATGTGGCCGGCCAGGCCGTCCTGGGCGCCGTCCTCGGCGGGCGAATCCTGGACCGGTGACCAGGAGGCCCGCAGCTCGAACCCGGTCGCCCGCGGCTCGGCGCGCTTGGCGCCGAACCCCTCGGTAACCACCCGGGTCACCGTGCCGCTCGGCTCGGCGTAGCCGGCCGTGCGGGCGTCCAGCGCCTCGGTCAGCCAGGACCAGGCGACCTCGCCGACCATCGGGTCCTCGGCGATCTCCGGTTCCAGCTCCGCCCGGATGTACACGATGACCCTCAGCGGGCCGGCCCAGCCACGCTGCCCGGCCGGGTCATAGAGCAGGACGAACCTGCCGGTGGCGACCTCCGCGCCGTCCATCCGGACAGCCGCGCCGACGGCGGTGGCGAACGGCGCCAGCGTCCGCGGGGCGGGCACTTCCTCGAAACACAGTTCCGGGCGGATCTGCCGCACCTGGTCCTGGCACGAGCGCAGTTCGGCGACCGCAGCACTGAACGTGGCGGACGCTTCCTCGCTCGGCACAACCCTGCCGACCTGCCTCATAGTCCGAGCGTACGCCGTGACTGCGTGCCGCTCATGCCACCCGGCCGGCCATATCCGGCAATACCGCCCCGGTGGCCGTGCTCGGCGGGACCGTGATGAGCTGTGCGGCGCCGCACCCGGTGCACAACCATTCCGGGCACTGACCGTCCGTGGCATCCGGGCAGCTGCCCGGTGCCTCGTGCATCTGTTCGAACAACTGCTCCCCGCCACAGTCCTGACATGGCCGGAACATCGGGCCCATGATGGCGACCTCCTCCGTACCGGGGGCATGCCGCACCGCAGCGGCGGATGCCCAGAACCCGGCAGGTTCGATGGTGGCACGGGGCTCCGTCAGGATGGTGGAGGCGCAGCGGCGTGTCCCGGCCCGCGCTCCCCGTGTGAGAGGATCACTCCGTGACGGCCCCCCTGCAGGAATCGCTGTTCCTGCGTGCGTGCCGCCGCGAGCCGGTGCCGGCCACCCCGGTCTGGTTCATGCGCCAAGCGGGCCGGTCGCTGCCCGAGTACCGGGCCGTCCGGGACCGGTTGAGCATGCTGAAGGCCTGCACCACGGCCGACGTCATCACCGAGCTGACCCTGCAGCCGCGGCGCAGGTTCGCGGTGGATGCGGCGATCCTGTTCAGCGACATCGTGGTCCCGCTGCGGGCGGTGGGCCTGGACATCGACATCAAACCCGGCATCGGGCCGGTCGTCGGCACGCCGTTCCGCGGTGCGGAGGACCTGTCGCGGCTGCGCGTCCTGGAGCCCGGCGACGTGCCGTACGTCACCGACGCGGTCCGGACGCTGGTTGCCGAACTCGGCGCGACGCCGTTGATCGGGTTCGCCGGCGCGCCGTTCACCCTGGCGTCCTACCTGATCGAGGGCGGCCCGTCCAAGAATCACGAGCGGACCAGGGCGCTGATGTACGGCAACCCGGCGATGTGGCACGCGCTGCTGGACCGGCTGGCGGGCATCACCGCCGCGTTCCTGCGCGTGCAGGTGGACGCCGGTGCCGCCGCGGTTCAGCTCTTCGACTCGTGGGTCGGGGTGCTCAGCCCGGACGACTACCGGTCGGCGGTGCTGCCGCACAGCCGGGGCATCTTCGCCGCCATGGCCGGGCTGGGCGTGCCCCGGATCCATTTCGGCGTGGGGACCGGCGAACTGCTGCGGCTGATGGGCGAGGCGGGCGCCGACGTGGTCGGCGTGGACTGGCGGGTCGGCCTGGACGAGGCAGCCCGGCGGGTGGAGGCGGGCAAGGCGCTGCAGGGAAACCTGGACCCGGCCGTGCTGCTGGCACCGTGGCCGGTGGTCGAGCATCGGGTGCGGCAGGTGCTCGCGCAGGGGCGGGTGGCCGAGGGCCACGTCTTCAATCTGGGCCACGGCGTGCTGCCGCAAACGGATCCCGGCGCGCTGGCGCGCGTCACCGACCTGGTGCACGAGGCGTCGGCCCGGGCGTCCCGATCCTGACCGCCCGGGGGGCGCGCTACTCCGCTGCGGGGCTCGTGCCCGCCCGCCGCCGGCCGAGCCACCACCGCCGGCCGGCGATCGCGGCCAGCGCCACCAGGCCGGCCGTGATGAGGAACGGCAGGGCCGCCCCGGCCACGGTGAGCAGCCAGGTGACGGCCGTCCGCAAGGCGTGCCAGCCCGCGGTGAGGCCGCGCAGGAACCCGGCTCTGTGGTGACGATAATGCGAGGCCGGTGGCGGCGCGGTGCGCGCGACGGTCAGTGAGATCGTCGCATACGCGGTCTCCCGGGCCAGCGCCCGCTGCTGCGACTGGAGTGCCTCCAGGCTGGCTTCCTCCTGGTTGATCTGCTCCTGGACGCTGAGCAGGCCGCCGACCGACCCGGCCCGGGTTAGCAGCTTGCGCAACTGGGCGATCGCCGCCTCGGCCGAGGCCACCCGGCTGTTCACGTCGGCCACCGTGCCCGTGACGTCCTTGGCCTGCTGGGTCTCCGATCGCTTGGTGCCCAGGCCGCCCAGGGCATTCAGGGTGCGCTGGTATGCGGCGGCCGGGACCTTGAACTGGACGTTGACGAGGGGCGAGGCGTGCTGGCCGGCCCGGACGGTCCTCGCGTGCTCGCCGGAGACGTAGCCGCCCGCCGACTCGGCGAGCTGCGTCGCGCGGGCCACCGTGGCCTGCACGTTCTGGGTGCGCAGGCTGAGGCTCGCGGTGAAGATGACCGACTGGCCGCCGGGGAGGGGCACCGCGGCGAGCCCTTCGGTTTTCCCCGCGGCCACTGCCCCCGCGCCGGACGCCCCGGTGGCCGGGAGGGCCGCGCTGGGCGCGGCGCCGCTGCCGGAGGCTGCCCGCCCGGGCCCGGCGGCGGTCCCCATGGTGGCTCCCGAGGAGGAGCCGCCCGTGGAGCAACCCGCGGCCAGCACGCAGGCACCGGCAGCGAGCAAGAGCGCCTGCGCGGTGGCGCGGCGGCGCGGCGTTGGAGCGGAAACGAGGTGCACGGGCGCGGTCATGCCGATGGGACGCCGGCCCGGGCCCGGCGGTTCCCGCGAGAACGTCACGACTTGGCAACGCAGGCCGGCCCGGCGAGGGCGGCAGCGTCAGTGCGCCCGGTGCCCGGGCGCCAGTACGCGGAGCATGCAGACGCGGGCCGCGGAGTTCCCGCCCTGGTCGGCGTTGCGGGCCGCCAGCCCGGGAGTGATCTCTGCCTCGGTCAGCTCGTGGAAGCCGAGCCGCTCGTAGTACGGCGCGTTCCACGGCACCCCGCGGAAGGTGATCAGGGTCATCGCGTGCATGTCCTGCCCGGCTGCCCAGTCGGCCACGTAGTCCAGCAGCATGGCCCCGATCCGGTGCCCGGCGTGCGCCGGGTGCACGCTGACCTGCTCGATGTAAGCGCAGCCGTCGACCACGTCGGCGACGACGAAGCCGACCGGCTCGTCGTGCTCGTCGGCGGCCACCCAGGCCCGGCCCGCCCGGCGGTACCCGGACAGGGATTCGGGCGGCAGCGGAAACGTGTCCGCGGCGGCGGGCATTCCGATGTCACGGAACGCGTCACCGGCGGCAAGCTGGATCGCCTGGAGCCGGCCTACGTCTTCGGGCCTGGCCTGCCGCACCGAGACACCACCAGGTTCCGGAGCCATGGCACAGAAGTATGACAGCAGTGACCTAAATCCCATCAAGAGGTAAGCAGCTGAAAAATAGCTGAGAAAGTCCCTGCTTTATCACTGGTCACACGAGTGTGCGGTATTCCAGTGACGGGTGAGGCGGCTGGGCCGCCGCGTGGCCCCGCTCGTCCCGCGGCCCGGGCCTCTGCCAGGGTAGATGGGTGAGCAATCCCGGTCAGCCGCATGTCGCGGTCGTCGGCGCGGGGATCGCCGGGCTCGCCGCGGCGTTTTTCCTGCGAGACGTCCCGTGCCGGGTCACCGTGCTGGAAGGATCGCCCCGGCCCGGCGGCAAGCTGTCGGTCAGCGAGATCGCCGGGGTCGCGGTGGATGAGGGCGCGGAGGCGCTGCTCGCCCGCCGCCCCGAAGGCACCGGGCTGGCCGCCGCCGCGGGCCTGGCCGGGCGGCTGGTCTGGCCCGGCACCACGGCGGCGCGGATCTGGAGCCGGGGCCGGATGCGCCCGCTGCCCCGGCGCCAGTTCATGGGCGTGCCCGCGGACCTCACCGAGCTGGCCGCCTCCGGGCTGGTGTCCCCGGCCGGCCTGGCCAGGGCGCGGCAGGACCTCGACCTTCCGGCCACCGGGCGGGATGGTGACGTGCCGGTCGCCGGGTACGTGGCAGCGCGGTTCGGCCAGGAGGTCGTGGACCGGCTGGTCGACCCGCTCCTGGCCGGGGTCTACGCCGGGCGGGCGGAGGACCTGTCCTTCGACGCGACCCTGCCCGCCCTGGCCGCCGAGTCCGGGCGGCACGCCTCCCTGGCCGCCGCGGCGGCGGCGCTGCTGCCCGCGCCCGCCCGGGATGAGAGCATGGTGCCGCCCGGCGCCCGGCCCGCCGGTGATCACCGCGCGGTGCCGCCCGTTACCGGAACACAGCCGGTGTTCACCACCCTCGCCGCCGGGCTGGGGACGCTGCCCGGGGCGGTTGCCGCCGCCTCCGGCGCAAGCGTGCGGACCAGCGCGATGGTGCGCGGGCTGGCCCGCGCGGCGGGTGGCTGGCGGCTGGCCGTGGGCTCGGCGCACGACGAGGAATACCTGCTCGCCGACGCCGTCGTGCTGGCCGCCCCGGCCACCCCCGTGGCGCGGCTGCTCTCCGGGGTACCGGGCGCCTCGGCCGCGGTGACGGCGCTGCAGGAGATCCGCTACGCCAGTATGGCGATCGCTACCCTGGCCTACCCCGCCAGGGCGTTTCCCGGCCCGCTGGAGGGCAGCGGCTATCTCGTGCCCGCCGCCGACGGCCGCCCGGTCAAGGCGGTGACGTTCTGCACGGCCAAATGGCCGCACCTGCGCGACGCCGCCCCCGGGCTGGCCATCGTCCGGTGCTCGCTGGGCCGGATCGGCGAGGAGGCGGTGCTGCAATCCGGCGACGAGGAGCTCGCCGCGGTGGCCGCCGCCGACCTGGCCGCGGCCACCGGGGCCCGCGGCGCGCCCGTGGCGAGCAGGGTGACCAGGTGGGGCGGGGGGCTGCCGCAGTACACCGTCGGCCACCTGGACCGCGTGGCCCGGATCCGGGCCGCGGTCGCGAGCCAGCCGGGCCTGGCCGTGTGCGGCGCCGCCTATGACGGGATCGGCATCCCGGCGTGCGTGGCCACCGCGCAGGCCGCGGCCGGCCAGATCGCGGAGTACCTGCGCCATGGCCGACAATAGGAGCGATACGGTGAGCGCCTCCCCGGCCTGCGGGGCCGCGGGGCACCTGGCCAACACTGGAGTAGGGACTGATGGCAGGCACTGGTAAGAGGGCGGTGCGCGCCCGTGATCTGAACGAGCAGATCCGCTACACCATGTGGTCCGTTTTCCGTATCGCCGACCGGGCCGCGCTGGAGGTGGACGCCAGCGGCCGGGACGGCCTGGCCGCCGAGCTGGAGGGCTTCCTCGACCAGGCAGCGGGCAAGGACGTGATCACCCGGGGCTGCTACGACGTGCAGGGGTTGCGTGCGGACGCCGACTACATGCTCTGGTGGACCGCCCCGTCCCCCGACGACCTGCAGGAGGTGTACGCCAGGTTCCGGCGCACCGGGCTGGGCCGGGCCAGCGCGCCGGTGTGGTCGGTGATGGCGCTGCACCGGCCGGCCGAGTTCAACAAGGGCCACATCCCCGCCTTCCTGGCCGGGGAGGAGCCGCGCGCCTACGCGTGCGTGTACCCGTTCGTCCGGTCCTACGAGTGGTACCTGCTGGACCCGGCGGAGCGCCGGGAGATGCTCGCCGAGCACGGCATGATGGCCCGCGAGTACCCCGACGTCCGCGCGAACACGGTCGCCTGTTTCGCGCTCAACGACTACGAGTGGATGCTCTGCTTCGAAGCCGACGAGCTGCACCGGATCGTGGACCTGATGCGCCACCTGCGGGGTGCCCGGGCGCGGCTGCACACGCGGGCGGAGATCCCGTTCTACACCGGCCGGCGCAAGCCGCCCAGGGAACTGATCGCCTCGCTGTCTTAGCCCGGGCACGACGCCGGAATCCACTGGTGGCAGTCATTCGGACGCGATCGCGTCCAGCATGTTGAGCTTGGCCGCGCGCCGGGCGGGCGCCACCGAGGCAAGCATGCCCGCCAGCACCGCGGCCACGGCGAACGCGACGAGCTGCGCGACCGGGACGACCACCGTGGGCTGCTGCCCGCGGGTCACCGTGTAGGCCAGCGCAGCGCCGAGGCCAAGCCCGAGGACGATGCCGAGCGCCGCGCCGATGACCGCTATGATCACCGACTCCGCCGCGATCATCTGGGCCAGCTGCCCGCGGCGCAGGCCAATCGCCCGGAGCAGCCCGAGTTCCCTGGTCCGCTCCACGATGGACAGTGCGAGCGTGTTCGCGATGCCCAGCAGTGCGATCACGATCGCCAGCGCGAGCAGCGCGGTGACCAGGCCGAGCAGGTTGCCTAGCATGGCGGTGCGGCTCTGCGCGTAGCCGGCCTGGTCGAGCAACTGCGCTCCCGGGTAGCCGACCAGGGCGCGGGACAGCGGGCCGCGGGCCGAGGCAGGGGCGAGGACCAAGTCCACGGTGTCGGTCCGGCGGCCGGTGTCCGCGGTGAACGTGGCGGTGCTCACCAGGTAGTCGGTGAGCGGCCCGACGTTGCTGAAGATCCCGCCGATGCGCAGGCGGGACACCCTGTCGGAGCCGAACCCGATGGCCACCACATCGCCCAGGCGCCAGTGGTGCGCCCGTGCGGCCGCCGCACTGACCAGCAGTTGCCCCGCCGCCAGCGAGGACAGGCGGCCCTGCACCGGGCCCAGGCTGGCGAAGCCGGCGATCTGCCCGGGCTCGACGCCGTCCACGCTGCTGTGCGTGGCACCGGCCACCGTGGCGTCGGTGGTGCGCACCTCGGTGACCGCGCGCACCCCGGGCTGCCGGGCGAGCACCCTGGCCAGGGCAGGTGTGAGGCCCGCATCGGTGTTGGCGGCCTGCACGTAGAAGCTCGCCTTGCCGGCCGCGTCCACCTGGCCGCTGATCATGGAGCGGGCGGAGCCGACCAGCACCGCCACGGCGGTGACGACCGCCAGGCCCACCATCAGCGCGGCCGCGGTGGCGCTGGTGCGCCTGGGGTTGCGCATGGTGTTCCCGCGGGCCAGCGCGCCCACCCGGGCCGGCAGCCGGGTCAGCGGCGCGCCCGCCGCCGCGGCCAGCGGACCGGCCAGCAGCGGTCCGGCGATCGTCACGCCGAGGAAGCACAGCCCGGCACCGGCGGCGGTGATCGCGATCCCCGCGCCGGTGAGCAGCCCGGCCAGCAGCAGCGCGGCACCCGCGCCGGTGACCGCCAGCGCCGCCGCCAGCCGCCGGGCGGAGAACCCGGGCGCGCCGGGCGCCGCGTCCCGCAGTGCCTGGACCGGTGCCACCCTGGTCGCCCGGTACGCCGGGGCCAGCGCCGCAGCGAGCGCGACCGCCAGCCCGATGGCGCAGGCCAGTGCCACCCCGGCCGGCGGCACCGACAGCCCCGTCACCGGCAGGGCCACGCCGAACGCCGACAGCAGCGCGGCCAGGCCCTTTGACACGGCGAGCCCGAGCACGGCACCGGCCGCCGCCCCGGCAGCACCGACGAGGGCGGCCTCGGCGAGCACGCAGCGGAACACCTGGCCCCGGCCGGCGCCCAGCGCCCGTAGCAGCGCAAGCTGCCGGGACCGCTGGCCGATCATGATCGTGAAGGTGTTCCAGATCACGAAGGCGCCGACGAACATCGCCACCCCGGCGAACGCGGCGAAGAAGGTGGTCAGCACCCCCAGCTGGCTGTTGAGCTGGCGAGCCGCTGCGGCCGAGGCACTGGCGGCGGTGACCGCCTGCACACCGGCCGGGAGGATCCGGGCCACCTCGGCGCGCAGCCGCACCGGGCTGACCCCCGCAACGGCCTTGACCTCGATCGTGTC
>Ga0075434_100004943_pt1 | contig 12088 bp, 8 predicted proteins | sample RhiMethybrSRZTD3_FD_75298 | JGI IMG/M metagenome (GOLD analysis project Ga0075434, IMG submission 75298) | Populus rhizosphere microbial communities from Tennessee, USA - Rhizosphere MetaG P. TD hybrid SRZTD3 | ecosystem: Host-associated > Plants > Roots > Rhizosphere > Soil | place: USA... | reverse complement strand
GGCCGCCTTGCGCGCGGCCAGCACGACACTCAGGCCGCCGCCGCATACTATCGCGAAGCGCTGTCGCGCGATCCAAGCAACGAAGTGCTCATTGAGCAGTCGTTCCTGATGGAGCTGATGCAAGGCAATTGGCCTCGCAGCGAACAGCTGGCCCGCGAGCTCTCCGAACTGCAGCCCCCACGCCGGATGGCCCACGCCTTCCTGGGGATCGTCGACTTCAAGGCGCAGCACTTCGCCGAGGCCGATGAGCACTTCAAGTCGGCCGCCGCCAACCCGATCGGCGAGATGACGAGCACGCTGGCGCGCGCCTGGCTCTATCAGGCCCAAGGCAAGACCCAGGAAGCACTGGCTCTCCTCGACACTCCCAAACAGCCCGACTGGGCCCAATACTATCTGCGCTTCCATCGCGCTCTTTTGGCCGATCAGGCCGGGCGTCACGGGGAGGCTCGCGCCGCCTACGAGCGCATGTCCAAGAACGATCAGCGCACGCTGCGCGTGGCGCTGGCCTACGCACGTAGCGCGGCCAACGCCGGTGATGCCAAACAGGCGCTCAACGTCCTCAAGGCCCATGGCGAGCGGCTGAAGAGCGATCCCCATCCCATCGCCAAAGCGCTGCAGGATCAGATCGAAAGGGGGGAGCGTGTCGATCTGCTGATCACGACCCCCGCTGAAGGCATGGCCGAGGCGTTCTATGGCCTAGGCGAGGCGCTCACGGGTGAAGGGGGGGTCGGCTTTGGCGCGACCTACCTGCAGTTTGCACTCTACCTGAAGCCCGATTCCGTATTTGCGCTCGCCGCCCTCGCCAGCGCTTACGAGACGACCAAGCGCTATGAGGACGCGATCGACGCCTACGACCGCATCCCCAGAGGGACGTCCTTGCAGATGAGCATCGACATCCGCAAGGCGTTGAACCTGACGCAACTGGAGCGGTTCGACGAGGCGCAGAAACTTCTCGACGAAATCACGCGCGAATATCCAAGTGAGATCCAACCGCTCGACGCCTTGGGCAATATCATGCGCGGGCAGAAGCGGTTCGCCGAGGCGGTCGATTACTACACGCGCGCCATCGCGCTCATCGACAAGCCCGAGCAGAAGCACTGGACGTATTTCTATTCACGCGGCACGAGCTATGAGCGCCTGAAAAAGTGGAGCCTTGCGGAAACCGACCTGCAGAAGGCATTGCAGCTCAGCGCCGATCAACCCATGGTGCTCAACTACCTTGGCTATTCCTGGATCGACCAAAGCCGCAATCTCAAGCAGGGCCTCTCGCTGATCGAGAAGGCCGTGCGCCAGAAACCCGACGACGGCTACATCGTCGACAGTCTGGGCTGGGCCTACTATCGGCTGGGCAACTTCAAGGAAGCCGTGAAACACCTTGAGCGCGCGGTCGAGCTGCGGCCTGAGGATCCCGTCCTCAACGACCACCTGGGAGATGCCTACTGGCGCGTTCACCGTGAGCGCGAAGCGCGCTTCCAATGGGACCAGGCACTGACGCTGAAGCCGGAGCCCGAGGATGCCGAGAAGATCAAGAAGAAGCTGCTCAAGGGCCTGCCGATTGTAGCTCAGGCGCGCCCGGTCAAGCGCCCCAACGAGGTGCAAAAGCGGGCCGACAAGGTGAAGAAGAGCACCGAGGTCAAGAATTTTCCATTCCAGTAACGGGGAGGCGGCGCAACCGAATGACCGCCGAGGTGATGAGCGCACCCTTGTCCCGCGCGCAGATCCCGCCATGCCATTTTGCGAACTCGCCCGCGCCAAGGTCAATCTCACGCTAACGGTGCTCGGTCGGCGTGGCGACGGCTATCACGACATCACGAGCTTGGTGACCTTCGCCGACGTCGGGGATCGCGTAACGTTGCATCCGGGGCTGCATCGCCAGGTGCGGGTGTGCGGCGCGTTCGCCAGCGCAATCGAAGGTCCCAACCTGCTCGATAGGGCGCTCGATCTGCTGTGGCGACTGCACCCCGACCTGCAGCTCGGCGCGGTCGAGCTTGAGAAGGCTCTCCCCGTTGCGGCGGGCCTCGGTGGCGGATCGGCAGATGCCGCGGCGCTGTTGCGCGCCGTGCAGCGGGCCAACCCCGAGCACGCCGCGACCATCGATTGGAACAACCTCGCGGGGCGCCTTGGCGCCGATGTGCCCGTGTGTTTTCAGAGCAAACCGGCCATCATGACGGGCGTCGGCGACCGCGTCGAACCTTTGGCGCCGTCGCTTGCGCTGAGGCCGCTCGCGTGCGTCCTCGTCAACCCGCGCGTGCCGCTCCCCACTCCGCGGGTGTTTGCCGCGTTCGATGCAAGCGCTGATCGCGTGCATCACCGACACGCGCAACGTCAAGAAGTCAGTGGCGCGGAAGGCGCCGTTTTCTGCAATGTTGAGGCGCTCATCACCCACATGCGCAACCGCGGCAATGACCTCGAGCCGGCCGCGGCCACCCTGCTCCCCGTCATCGCCGAGATCAAAGCCGCACTCGCTGCGGCACGCAGATGCCAGATTGCGGCCATGTCCGGCAGTGGCCCAACGTGCTTTGGCATCTTTGCTGACGAAGAGGCCGCACAGGGGGCAAGACGCGCGATTGCTCGTGCCCATCCGGCCTGGTGGGTGCAATCCGCCCGCCTCGGCTGATCGCCAAGCCGGGCCCATGACGGCATCGGCGCAAAGACGCCCACGCCAGCCGGGTTCGACAAGGCGTGGTGGGAAAAGGGAGGCTTGGGCGGAAATGGCCCGGCCATCCGGCCCCCCGTACCTTCGCTCAAGTGATCTGCCGGCTGCCCGTGCTAGCGCTGCGCGCGGGGATCGGCGAGGTCCTCGATGATGAGTTCGTGGCGATCGCGCCCGCCCCAGGTGTCGCGCCGCAGATGTCCAGCAACGTGGAGCGGCATACCGCTCGAAGTGAGCAGCGCCGCTCCCAGCGGTTGGTCGGCGACGCGGAAGGCCACCGCATCGAGGCGCGAGCCGTCGCCGGCTTCCAGCACACAGCGCACGTGCGCCTCGCCAACAGTCTTGGCGAACTTCACGCGATGCGCGGGAAATGCAAAGCGTGGCTGCGGATTGCCCTGTCCATAGGGACCCGCGCGGTCCATGAGGTCGAGGAACTCGTCGTTGACGGCCGCCGGTGTCAACGCCCCGTCGATCGCCAGCGCGTGCGCCGCGCGGCTTGCGCGCGCCGGCGCCCCCAGACGCGCACGCAGAAAGGCCCGCAAGGCATCGAATGCAGTGCGCTCCACCGTCAAGCCCGCAGCCATGGCGTGCCCGCCGCCCTTGGTGAGGTGACCTACTTCCACGGCCGCGCGCACGGCGGCGCCGATATCGATCCCGTCGACCGATCTGAGCGAGCCTGTGCCGAGCCCCGTCTCCTCCCAGGCGATCACGCAGGCGGGTCGCCGAAACCGCTCGGTGAGACGGCTCGCCACCAGTCCCACAACCCCCTTATGCCAGCCCTCGCCGGCAACCACGAGCAGCGGTAGCTCTGGATCGGCGTCCAGGAGCCGATCGGCGCTTGCCACGGCCTCCTCGACAATGCGCGCCTCGATGGCCTTGCGTTCGCGGTTGAGCTTGTCGAGCAATAGGGCGATGCGCTGGGCCTCCATTGCATCGCCGGTCGCCAACAGGCGCGCGCCCAGCGCTGCATCGCCGATGCGCCCGCCGGCATTGATGCGCGGGCCTAACACGAAGCCGAGGTGATAGGGTGTCGGCGCCACGGCGAGCCCCGCTGCATCGGCCAGCGCCCTGAGGCCGACGTTGCGCCGCCCCCGCATGGCCTGCAGTCCTTTTGCCACATAAGCGCGATTGAGACCTTGCAGGGGCACCACATCGCAGACGGTAGCAAGGCCCACAAGGTCGAGCAGCGCCAGCAGATCGGGCGCGGGCGTGTCGGAGCTGTAGGCCTCGCGCCGGCGCAGTTCGCGCATGGTGGCAACGAGCAGCAAGAAGGTGACACCGGCCGCACAGAGGTTGCCCAAGCCCGACAGGTCATCGTGACGGTTGGGATTGACGACGGCGACCACATCCGGAAGGCGCTCGCCGGCCTGGTGATGGTCGACGACGATGACATCGGCCCCCAGGGGTGCGGCCGCCCCAAGCGCATCAACGCCGGTGGTGCCGCAATCGACAGTGACGATCAGCCGGGAACCTTCTCTGACCAGGCCTGCGATGGCCTCCCGGTTGGGGCCATAGCCTTCGGTCATGCGGTCGGGAATATAGATGCGCGCTTGGCGCCCGTGCGCCGCCAAGAAGCGCTGGACCAGCGCGGCCGAACAGGCGCCATCAACGTCATAGTCGCCAAACACCGCGATCGGCTCGTCGGCCGCAATGGCCTGCGCAAGGCGGACGGCGGCCTTGTCCATGTCGCGGACGGTGCTTGGGTCGGGCATCAGCGCCCGCACCGTGGGATCAAGTGCCGTCGTCACCTCGTCGATGCCGACGCCACGTGAGGCGAGCACGCGACCCAGCATTTCCGGAACCCCATGGCGCTGACTGATGGCAATGGCGGTCTTGGCCGCGGCGGCATCGAGCCGGTCGTGCCAGGCAAACCCGCGCACGGAAGCGTGCACGCCGAGATAGACGTCGCCACGGTCATGCTGTTCGCGCTCGAGCTTGTGAACTGCCCCCATGCACCCCGCCCCGTCGCTCCGAGGAGCATCCTATGCCAGGCGAGCATGATAGGGACATCGATTCGGCGCCCCGCTCCACAGTTAATTCCTGACGAGCGCGCCAAGGCCGCGAAGGGCGCAGGCGCTGCAACAAATTTTCTGAGGCTCAATGGGACAGGCAACTCGGGTCTGACCAACTCGGGCCCGACCAACTCGGGGCCTTACCAACTCGGGCCTGACCAACTCGGGGCCTTGCCAACTCGGGGCCCGACCAACTGGGGGTAACGGGTCTCCGGCTCGCCGCGCGCCAACCGCGCTCGACCACATTGGCGGGAAATTTGGATTGGCCGCACCAGCAACGCCGCGGCTGCGCCTGCGCTGCCGGCGCAGCCGCGCCGCGCTCCCGACCCCCCGACCCATGGTTGGCGCGCTTGGCGCGCATGGCCAGCACATGGCCGGCACATGGCGGGTGCCTGACCGGTAACTGGCCGGTGACTGGCGGCGACTGGCCAGCTTAATGCATGGAATCGCGCGTCTCGGATCCGAGCTCGATCATCACGTCGGTCGGCTCAGGCTCGTGTGCGGCCAGGCTCGTTCGCTCCGCGTCATTCCAGCTCGCCAGTTTAACGACGTTGGCGGATTGCCTGCTCTCGTCGTCGCCGACAGTGGGCTCAACGATGTGCAAACCGCTACCGTCGAGGAAGAACGTGTGATCTCCAAAGAGCCTGTTCAGTTCCGGAATGGCCGGATGGTTCTCGGGAATGGCTTGTGCCTCGAATTGACTGAGGGTTTTCTCGACCAGTGCAGGGCTCAATCTCATGCCTCATCCTCTTTGCTCGGTGGATTGTGAACGCAAAGGCCCCGCCTGCGCACGTTAGCGCCGCGGGGCCTCCCCCAAATGGTCCGGCCGGCCACTTTGTGTCTTGGGCTGTGCCGGCTTGCGCATCAGCGCTGTTGCTGGTCCTGTTGCTTGGAGAGCGTCTCCTTGACTTCTGCCGCTGTCATCGCGACTTCGATTCGGTCGGGTTTTTGCTGAAACATGGTCGCGGGGATGACGACGGCACTCGGAGCGACGTCGAGAAACCCGCCGAGCTCGGCTCGCACGGCGGGTTGGCCGCCGGCTGTGCCCACATGCGTCACTTGGCCAAGCTTCTCGCCGTCGGAGCTGTAGACCGCCAAGCCGACAAGCTCATGCTCGGTCTCAACGGCTGGCGGCTGCGCCTGCTGGGCGAGCGTCGGCGTCGCCGTGAGGGCGGCGGCAACGACTGCAGCTGCCACGCATAGCTTGAGCATCAGCTTCTCCTTTGAAATGATGCTGGCGTTGGTGGCTAACGTCTTCGCGTTCGGCGCGTTCCAAGCCTCGCCGCACAGCTCAAGCGGCGCGCGCGCTTTAGGCGACCTTGCTGGAAAAGTCCCAGCCGGCCTCACATGGCAAGAAAACCGCCGTCGACCGGCAGCTCGATGCCCGTGATGTAGGAGGCCTCCTCGGAAGCCAGGAAGAGGTTGGCGTTGGCCACTTCGTCAACGCGGCCCTCACGTCCCAGTGGCACGGCCTTCAGCATGCCAGCGCGCACTTTGGGGTCGGCCGAGAGCACAGAGGTGCGCATGGGCGGCAAGAGGCCTGGATGCACCGAGTTGACGCGGATGCCATCCCTGGCAAACTGCACCGCCGCCGCCTTGGTCATCGTGCGCACGGCGCCCTTGGCGGCGTTATAGCCCATGTGCACGAACACCTGGCCGGTGATGCCGGAGATCGACGAGGTGTTGACGATCGCTCCGCTCTTGGCCTTCTGCATCACGGGGATCACCGCGCGCATCCCGAGAAAGACACCCTTCGCGTTGATGCTCATCTGCCGGTCCCAAGTTTCGAGGCTCAAGCGATCCGGGTCGCTGCCGCTCACCCCTGCATTGTTGATGAGAATGTCAATCTTGCCGTAGGCCGCGAGCGTGGCTGCCACTGCCGCAGCCCACTCGGGTTCGCTCGCCACATCGAGGCGCTGAAAGCGCGCCTCACCACGGTTCGATTTGATAGAATCGGCAACCTTATTGCCCTCGACCTCCAGCACGTCGGCCACAACGACCTTGGCGCCTTCGCGCGCAAATAGCCGAGCGGTCGCCGCTCCCATCCCCGAGGCCGCACCCGTGACGATGGCAACCTTGTCCTGCAAGCGCATTGGCGTCTCCTGCGAGTTTGGCTCTCGTGCTCGACGGGCCGAACACTTTGACGACCGCGGCACTCGCGGCCAATCATAGGCCGAGCTCTGGACAATGCCAGTCGGCATGGGAGAGGAACCATGTGTCGAAACCGTAAGGACCAAGAGGGCCAGGCCCTTATCGTGCATCTCGTCGGCAGCATTCCGCTGCCGGATACAGAGACGGTGATGCGCAGCATATGCGAGGCGATCGGGCCCTACCTTATCCGCATTCCCGACGGCGAGACCGGCATTCGCAAAACCTGGATCAAGTTCCTGCAGGACGTCCTTGCGGAGAACCCCGCAATCGAAGTTGCCAACGACGTGCCGCCGTTCAAATTCGTGCAATGGGACGGCAAACTGATCCGGGAGATACCGCGTCTGCGCCTAAAGCCGGGCGCCAAACCCGATCCGGACACGTTCAACACCGGCTATGCCGATATGGCGATCTCGTCCTGGGGGGTGTTCGAGCGCCTGCAGACCGCGGGTGTCATTCCTGCCGGCGTCAAGTTCCAGGTGAGCCTGCCGACGTCGACGGCGCCAATCTACAACAACGTGTTGCCCGCCGACCGCCCCCGGCTGCTGCCCGCCCTCACGCAGCATTTCATCGGCGAGGTGGGCAGGATCGTGGCCGCCATTCCCAACGATCGTGTCGCCCTGCAATGGGACGTTTGCCAGGAGGTGCTCGCATGGGAGGGCTACTACGAAGAGGGCCCCGTCGATTTTCGCAGCGAGACGCTGGACGTTCTCACCACCCTCGGCAATGCCGTGCCCGAGAGCGTCGACCTGGGCTATCACCTTTGCTACGGCAGCCCCGCTGACGAGCACCTCGTGCAACCCAAGGACGCCGGTCTCATGGTCGAGATGGCAAATGCCATCCTTGCTGGGGTCAAGCGGCCCATTCAGTTCCTCCACATGCCGGTGCCCAAGGAGCGCACGGATGATCGCTACTTTGCACCGTTGGAGAAGCTTGGGCTCGGTCCTGAAACTGCGCTCTATCTCGGTCTCATCCATCACAACGACGGGGTGGGAGATGCGGCGCGACTTGCGGCCGCCAGACGCCACACGCGCGTGGACGGCATCGCAACCGAGTGCGGCATGGCTCGCGGCGATCCGGCGCGGCTTCCTGTCCTGCTCGCTGCGCATGCCCGTGCCGCAGTGGCTGCAGCCTAAGTGCGCACGTGTCGCACTGGGCGCTTCCTGAGAGCGGGCCGCCCGGCTATCATGCAGCCAAATCGAAGACGCTGCAGTACGGCATCCAAGGAGCCACGCCCATGCTCGACGTCGCCAAGCCAGCCATCCCCTTCGACACCAAGCATCTCGACCGCCTGATGGACGAAGCCGGCATCGATGTCCTCGTTGCCAACTCCAAACACAACATCCAATACCTGCTGGGCGGCCACCGCTCGATCTTCTTCGACTATATGGACGCGATGGGGATCAGCCGTTATCTGCCCATCCTGGTCTATCCAAAGGGCGAACCGCAGCGGGCGGCCTTTTTCGGCCACCGCCTCGAGACCCATCAGCGCGAGGTGCGTCCGTTCTGGACGCCCGAAGGCAATACCAACTCTGCTGGCACGGTTGATGCCATAGAGAGGGCGGTGGAGTACGTGCGCAAATTGGGGCTCAAGGGCAAGCGGGTGGGCGTGGAGATGGCCTTCCTGCCAGCCGACGCAGCCGCCGCGTTGGCCAGCGGCCTCCCGGGCAGCGAGATGAAAAACGCGCTCTTCGTGCTCGAGCGGTTGCGCGCCAAGAAGCGCCCGGAGGAGCTCGCGCTCTTGCGCAAGGCCTCGGAGCTTGTTGTCGATTCAATGAAGGCGACGATGGCCAAAGCCGCCCCGGGCATGACCAAAGAGGAGCTGTTTGAGACGCTGCGGCGCGAAGAGGTCAACCGCGGCCTGACGTTCGAATACCTGCTCTTGACCGCCGGCACCAGCCTCAACCGCGCACCGTCCGACTACAAGCTCGCCAAGGGCGATATCATGTCGCTCGATTCGGGCGCCAACTACCACGGCTACATCGGCGACCTCTGTCGGATGGCCATCCTCGGGGAGCCGGATGCGGAACTTGAAGACCTGTTGGGCGAAATCGAAATGGTGCAGCGCGCTGCCATGAAGCCGATCAAGGCCGGTGCACCGGCTTCGGTGATCTACGGGGTCGGCGATCCGCTGGTGCACAAGTCCAAGAACGCCGAACATCTGCACTTCCTGGCGCACGGCATGGGCCTCGTCAGCCACGAGGCGCCACGGCTCACGAACAGGATGGGCTACGATGCCTACGATGCGGACCGGCCGCTGGAAGCGGGCATGGTCATCTCGGTTGAGACCACGCTGCAGCACCCGCGCCGGGGCTTCATCAAGCTCGAGGACACGGTGGCCGTGACCGACGCGGGCTTTGAGATCTACGGCGAGGGTGGACGCGGCTGGAACCGAGCCGGCACAGCGCTTCGGTAGGCTCACAATCCCCCGCGCGGTGCCTCAAGCGCAGCCAGGCTCAGCGAGAGCAGGCGCTCCGCATCGGCTTCCCCGAGGGTGAGCCGCACGGGGAGCGCCGTTGAGTCGCGGGCCAACGCGCCGCACGCCCCGGCGGCGCCCGCCAGGCGCACCATGTCCTTCTCCGTCGTGACGAGCCTTGCTCCATGGCGGCGCGCCAGGTCCAACAGCCGCCGGGCATCCTCCTCGCCCAGCTGTTGGTGATCGCGAAAGGCGACTGCTTCCGCAATCTCGGCGCCAAGCGCGCGCAGCGTTGTGAAGAAGCGGTGCGGCGCACCGATGCCGGCCCAGGCGACGACGCGGGCGGACCTCAACCAATCGGCGGTCGCAGAGGGAACCACGCCCGCGCGCAACACCGGGCCCGCAAACCTGCGACGCAGCCATTCCGTCACGGAACCGGCCGCGTCCGCAACCGCGCCCTCGTTGACGACGACGGCATCGGTGAGCTCCAGCTGAAAGTCGAGAGGCGCCCGCAGAGGTCCTGCCGGTATCACCCGGCCATTGCCGAGCCCGCGGCTGCCGTCGACCACCGCGATGGCCAGGTCCTTCACCAGTGCGGGGTTCTGCAGGCCGTCATCGAGCACGATGACGGTCACGGGATTGGGCCCAGCCTCAATGGCGCGAGCGCCGAGCCGCCGATCCCGAGCCACGAGGGTCGGCGCTGCCCTCGCAAGAAGCAACGCCTCATCGCCCACATCGACCGCCAAATCCGTGGTGGCGTTCACCCACCATGGCCCGGACAACCGTCCCCCAAACCCACGCGTCAAAACCACGGGTTGATGGCCGAGGGCTTTGAGGCGCCAACAGAGGTGGATTGCAAGGGGCGTCTTGCCCGTGCCCCCGGCCGTGAAATTGCCGACGCAGATGATGGGAAGGCGCGAACGATAGGACCTAGCTCGAACGTAGCGCGCTGCCGCAGCCCGACCGTAGAGAGCGCCCAGCGGCTGTAGGACTTTGGCGAGGCGGCTGGGGGCTTCAGCATACCACCAGGACGGCTCGTCAAGACGCACGCGCCAAACCTTCCTCTCCTGGCAAATAGCGCAGCAGCGCCTCGATCGTGCGCGGCAGCGCGCCGGAGATGGTGGCCAGCGCAGCATCGGCGCGGGTGCGCATTCTGTCGAGCTCGGCCGCGTCCGCCAAGAGCCTGCGCGCGGCCTCGGCGATCTCCTGCGCGGAGTGCACCACGATGGCGCTGCGGCTCTTGATCAGGGCACCGTAGGCATCGGGGAAATTCTGCCAATGCGGTCCGACCAACACCACGGCTCCAAGCCGCATCGCTTCGACGGGGTTGTGGCCGCCGCGATCCACCAGGGATCCGCCGATGAAGGCCACCGCGGCCAGCTTGTACAGCATGCCGAGTTCACCGATTGTATCGGCCAGATAGACGTCGCTGGCACGGTCGGGAAGCTGGCCCAGGGTGCGGCGCGCCACCGTGAGGCCGCACCCTTGCAACATTTCGGCAACCGCGCCGCCACGCTGGGGATGACGCGGCGCCAGGATGGTGCACAGGCCGGGAACGCTCGCCGCGAGCCGCTGGTGGGCATCGGCGACGACGGCTTCCTCACCCTCGTGGGTGCATGCCGCGATCAGGATTGGTCGATCCTGTAAGGCACGACGCAGGTGATCGAGCTCGGCGTCGTCGACCACCGGCGGCGGTGCATCGACCTTCAAGTTGCCGGCCGATATGGCCTTCGGTGCACCCAGTATGGCAAAGCGGCGAGCCAGCGACTCATTCTGCGCCAACACCAGATCGAACCGGCTGAACAAGGGATTGGCAAAGCCAGGCGTGCGCCGCCAACGGCGAAACGAACGCTTCGTGATGCGACCATTGATGAGCGCCAGGGGAATGCCGCGCGCGGAGCTTTCAAGGATCAAGTTCGGCCAAATCTCAGATTCGGTGAACACCGCCAGATCCGGCCGCCAATGGTTGAGAAAGCTCGCCACGAACTGCGGTGCATCGAGGGGAGCATACTGATGGACCGCGCGCGGACCGAGTCGCAGGCCCGCGAGTTTGGCCGACGTCACCGTGCCGGTGGTGAGCAGGAAGGACAACGAGGGGCGCTCCGTCGCAAGCGCTGCCATCAGCGGAAGAACCGCGTTCGTCTCACCTACGCTCGCCGCATGAAACCAAGCGAGCCGTCCCGCCGGCCGCTTTATGGAGGGCTGCCCCAAGCGCTCGTTGCGCCGGGACGGCTCTTCCTTGCCGCGTCGCGCGCGCACGCCCAGCAGCAGCGGTGCCAGCGGGCGCGCATAACTCGTCAGCGTGCGGTAGATCCCGAGCCCCAGCCCAGGACGGCTGTTGCCCGGAACGGTGCTGGCCAACGCACCTCCCGCTCGATCGTAGGCCTGCTCCGTCGCAAGATTGAGGCTGTCCTCCACCTCCTGCCGGTACATCTCGAGCTCCTCCGCGGTGGCCTCGCGCGGCACGCGGACGATGGGGCCCACCGCAAAGCCCAGGCTCGAGTGGGGCAGGTTGATCTTCATCCGGCTCCACGTATGCAATGCCAGATAACGTCCCGTGGCGATGGCGACAGGAACGATGGGCCTGCCGGACTGCTTGGCAGCCATGACGATCCCGAGACCGGCCTTGCGCGCGTGCCCGCCGGGCACATCCGCCGTCATCGCCACGGCGCGACCCTCGCGCAGCGCTTGAATGGCCGCCCTATAGGCATGCGTGCCGCCGCGGTCCTTGCCCCGTCCGGCTGCGCCGGCACCGCGGATGAGTTGCATGTCGAAGCGCCTCAGCGCCTCGCCCAGGAACTCGGCGTCGGAGTGTCGCGCCAGCATCACGTCGGTCGGTTTGGTGGGCGGCTTGATGAG
>Ga0075434_100004942_pt1 | contig 12089 bp, 9 predicted proteins | sample RhiMethybrSRZTD3_FD_75298 | JGI IMG/M metagenome (GOLD analysis project Ga0075434, IMG submission 75298) | Populus rhizosphere microbial communities from Tennessee, USA - Rhizosphere MetaG P. TD hybrid SRZTD3 | ecosystem: Host-associated > Plants > Roots > Rhizosphere > Soil | place: USA... | reverse complement strand
TCTTTGACTTTGAGCGTGATGCTGCTCAGGTAATTCTTACCGAAGAGCCGCACCAGCCCGGTGCTGATCGGTACGAAAATGACGTCGTCCTGATCGCTGCCATTGGGCGATGCGCCTTTTTCGGTCATGACGCCGGTGACCACGAACGGAACGTTCTTGAGCAACACATACTTACCTACTGGATTGTCGCCGTTCGGAAACATCGTTTTTGCCACTGTGCGTCCGAGCACGACGACGGCCGCGTAGTGTTTCATATCGTCGCTATTAAAAAACTGTCCTTCGGCCACGGGCCAATCCCGTGCCGACGGAAAATCTTCACCCGTTCCTTGGACTGAGGTCTGGTAGTCGATGTTGCCAAGTCGCACCGTTGCGCGACCGCTGCGTTCGGGCAAGGCCGCTTCGACGTTGGGTAGCGCTTTGATGGCGGCCGCATCGTCCGGCACGAGTGTCGCGATGTCACCCGTGTTGCGAATCCCGGCGGCGCCGGGACGGATCAGCATCAAATTCGTCCCGAAGGAGCTGATCCGATCGAGGACTTTCTGCCGGCTGCCTTCGCCGACCGCGAGCATGGCGACGACTGCGGCAACGCCGATGATGATACCGAGCAGCGTCAAAACGGTGCGAAAGAGATTGACGCGGAGCGAACGCCAGGCAGTTACCAGCGCTTCTTGCACGCTCGCCGCGAGGCTCACGCCTTCCCGCAGATTACGATCCTCTGCCGCGGTAGTGCGGGCGTGTTCTTTCGTCGGACCGCTATCCTCGAGAATCCGGCCGTCCTGAATACGCACGATGCGCCCGGCATGCTGTGCGACATTTTCAGCGTGGGTGATCAGGATAATTGTTCGACCTTCGGCATGAAGCTGCTTGAGCAACGCCAGTACCTCGTCGCCGCTGTGACTATCGAGTGCGCCGGTAGGCTCGTCCGCGAGAATTACCGGGGGATCATTGACCAGGGCGCGCGCGATCGCGACACGTTGCTGCTGGCCGCCGGAGAGTTCGGCGGGACGATGATCGGTCCGATCGCCAAGCCCGAGGCGCTCGAGCAGTTTGACCGCACGCTCCGTGCGCTTGTGCTTGGCAAGGCCGGCGTAAACCGACGGAATTTGGACATTCTCCCCAGCCGTGGCGGTAGCGAGGAGGTTGTAACGCTGAAAGACGAAACCAAAAGTTTCCCGTCGAAGCGCTGCAAGCTCGTCCGGCGAAAGATGTGCGGCTTCTTTGCCCAATACCCGGTAGCTTCCTGACGTTGGCCGGTCGAGACAACCGATGATGTTCATCAGTGTCGATTTACCGGAGCCGGATTGTCCCATGATGGCGACGAATTCGCCGCGTTCGATCGAGAGTGAAACTCCATCGAGAGCGCGGACGGTGGAATCGCCGTTCTGGTAGTGCTTATGAACGTCGGTCAATTCGAGAATTGTGCCGCTCATAATTGTGGTCCTCGGTTAAACCGCGGCGCATTGGTGCGATTGCTGTTGCCCTGCTGCGCGGCGTTATTCGTCGGATTGCCAGGCCGGTTGACCACCACCCGTTCGCCTTCGTTCAAGCCGTCGATCACCTGGGCTTGGGTGCGGGTCTGGAGGCCGACATGGATGATGCGCTGCTCGCGGCCTTTTTCCGTGGCCACGGCGACCCGATAGGCTTTGCCGTTCGCGTTGTCTTCTTTGGCGGCGCGCCGTGTCAGTACTTCCGCCGGGACGATGACGGCGTTGTCGGCTTTGCCCAGGATGAAAAACACCTGTGTGGTCATGCCGGTTTTGAGCTGCCGGCCGTCGTTCCTGACATCGATCAGAACGTCGTAGAGAACCACGTCGTTTACGACTTCCGGCGAGGGCTGAATCTGACGAACGCTGCCTTGCCAGCGCTGGTCGCTGTCGCCGAGAGTGGTGAAATAGGCAGGCATGGTTTCCTTCAAGCGGTTGACATCCGCTTCGGCGACCTGAGCGCGCACGGTCATGGTATCGAGATTCGCAACCTGCATGACCGTCGGCGTCGTCTGGTTGGCATTCAACGTTTGGCCTTCTTTGGTCGGCAAGGTGGTTACCGTCCCGTCCATCGGCGCGTAGATCTTGGTGAACCCCAAGTTGGTTTGGCTCGCTTTGAGATTGGATTGGGTCTCTTGAATCTGCGCGGCGATCGAATCCACCTGCGCTTTGGCAACCGCCGCCTGCGATTCCGTTTCCTGCAGTGCTTGCTGGCTGACGGCGTTTACCGCGATGAGATTTTGATTGCGCTTAAGATTCTGGTCAGCCAGAACGGCTTCCGCCTTCTGCTGATTAAGTTGAGCACGCAAGCTATTGAGCTTGGCTTCGCCGGCTTCCACCTGTGCCTGGTAAACACGCGGATCGATTTCGGCGAGAAGCTGGCCCTTACGAACGGTGTCACCGATATCGACGTGGATTTTTTTTAGCTGTCCGGAAACCTGTGTTCCGACATCGACGTATTGTTTAGGCTCCAGCTTGCCCTGCGCGGTAACCACTTCCTCGATTGTGCCCCTGGTCACTGTGATTGGCACCAGATTTTCGCGCCGCTTGTTTTGCGCGGCGGCGCTATACCAGTACCAGCCACCGACGCCAATACCGACTATCGCTAAAAGGACAATCAGTTTCGTTCTTTGAGATTTCACCCGTGCGAGCATTAGGTTCCATTTCATGTCGGTTATGCCTCCCACCGGCTGTCATCTCTTAATACGATCCGGCGGCGGTTAGTCTTCGGTCGGTAATTTAAAAAAAACACCGGAAATACCGGTGTTTAGGGGTCCGGGCTATTGATTCAGAGGAACTATCGGCTGGTCGGACGGCGTAATGTCTCGGCGAACATCCGGCGTTCGTCGGGTGAAAGCTCTTTTATCGCTTCTTTGATGGCCTGGCCGATTTGCTTGAACATCTGTTCGCGGGATTGGTCGAATTTGGCGACTTCCCGGTCATAGGCTGCTTCATCGAAGCGCTCGGCAGCCAATAACCGCAGGGCTTCGGCGCGAGACGTTTCCATTTGATCCCGAACTGGATCACCGGCAGCACGAATCCGAGCAAAGACCGCGCGAATATGAGATTGAGCGGGTTCGGGGAGTCTTTTCAGCTCCCGTTCCATCCGTTCCTGGCGCGAGGGCATTCCGGAAAAACTTCGCGGCACATGGCCCAAAACGACGCCGAGGAGCATGATGTTCAAAATCAGCGAGGCAAGAAATACGAGTTTCGCCGTTTTGCTCATAGCATCGCCTCATCGATGGCCAAGAAGCTTTGTGCTGCTACGACATCTTTGACGCTAAGATCGTTGTCCTGTGGGGTGCTGAAACCGATCACCAGGCCAACCGCCAGCGCGCTGGCTAGGACGTAGGCAGGCTTCGGCAGGTGGAATTCGGCGCAAAGCTCGCGAATCGATTGCCATAACGAAACAGGCCTTATCTGCGGCACCTGCTGTGCCCGCAGAATAATCTTTTGCGCCAGATCGGAACTCGCCGGGGTCACCTTCCGTTGCCGTAACCAGAGATCAAGCTTATCATCGCGCTTGTCGTTCATGGCCATAAGCACCTCATAAAATACTTGCTAGACGCGCTTTCAATGTCGTTTTAGCGCGCATGATTAGAGATTGAAGCGCTTTAAGATTAATTCCCATGATTTCGGCCGCTTCCTGATTAGTCAAACCTTCATCAAAACACAGGTTCAAAGCCATTCGTTGGCGTTCAGGCAGCGCCGCGATTTCTTTTTCGAGCATTTTCTGCTCCTGCGCCCGAATCATCGTTTCTTCCATCGGTTCGCGTTCGTCGATGAGCTGCGTCCCATCGTCCAGCGGGCCGGGAGTCTTCCGTTTGCGTAAATCGAGACACAAATTCACCACGATGCGGTAAAACCAAGTGGTAAATTTGCTGTTTTTCTCCGGTTGCCAAAGGGCCGGACTTTGCCAGAGTTTGATGAATGCGTCCTGTACCACGTCCTCGGCAGCTTCCCGGCTTTGCAGGTAACGGTAAGCGAGGCGGTAAAAGCGTTGGCTGTGGCGCTCGACCAGTGTCGAAAAGGCTTGGCTGCTGCCGTTCTGAATTAATGAGAGAAGCTCGTTGTCGTCTTTCTCCGGCCAAGCTGTCGCCATGGGTTAGTTTTGAAGTTCTGAGGATGTGCTTTCCAAGCTTGATCATACTACCTGCGGGCTCCGGAAATAAGGCTAAATACAAACCGTTCAATGAGTGATACGAACGAAGGTGACAAAGTCTTCGCTAAGGCAAGTCTCGCTTTTTCAGGGGTTTGCGGCCGATCGGCCCCGAAATCCATCCGAGAAAATGCTCTCTGTCTCGAATAGAAGCGGCATCCAGTGAGCACCATGGATAGGCGCCACCATGAAGCCGCGCTGTGGGAGCGAACCCGTACACGATCGGAACTAAATCGCGGAGCGTATCGTACCAGGCACGCCGTTCGTCGCGGTCGAAAGGCTCATCGTCTCGAGCATCGAGGCCGCGGCAGAGATCACGCCAATCGGTCACTGAAAAGCCCAGCTGTACGTCTTCCGGATATAACGAAAGCGCGATCAGACGCGGGCGGGAGAAGTGTTGGTTCTCGTCAAATTCTAGGATAAAAGGCGGAGCTGAAACGTAGTAATCGCAGGGCGGAACAATCGGGCTCTTGATGAAGTCGCGATGGCCGCGGAAGTTTTCCAGACCTGACTGAATCCGTTCCAGTGTCGTACCGATCGGCGTCATGACATAGTCGCGCGGTGACGCTGACCAGCCAAAGGAATAGTTCTGCTGGCAGCGGCCATAGATGGCTTCAAGCATTTCGCCGACCCGCTGTTTGCATAGCCGGCAGTGGCTGGAATGTAAGTTGTTGTTCAATACGTTCAAGCGCTATGCTCCGTTCAAGCCGTCGAAGTAATTCATGCCGGATGAATAAAAATGCCACAGACCGTCACCCCCGAGAGTTCTAATCGGGGGTCCAGTCCGAATTCCGCCTGGATTCCCGCTAAAAGCATGCGGGAATGACGAACTCAAGGAGCGCGGGAATTGAGTGATCATTTCTTCTCGCGGATCGCATTGTAGCGATTTGATGATTTGAACCTCACTGGAACAGGCTATTACAGAATTAGACGAAGGAGAATCTTTTAATGGCGAAACCATCATCGATTATCGGTGCTCCCGTGTGGCGCGTCGAGGGCGCTGAGAAAGTCAGCGGTCAAGCGATCTACGGCGCCGATGTTCACTTCCCGAATACTTTGTGGGGCAAGATTCTACGAAGCCCCTATCCCCATGCGCATATCAAAAATATTGACAGCTCGAGAGCATGGAAGGTCGAGGGAGTCAAAGCGATCGTCACCGGGAAAGACGGGCCGAACCATTATCAGGGCAAAAGCATCCGCGATATTCCTGTTTTGTGCTGGGACAAGGTGCGCTATGTCGGCGACAAAGTGGCGGCGGTCGCCGCTGAGAGCCGCGAGGCTGCGGAGGAAGCGCTGCACTTGATTGAAGTCGAATACGAGGAGTTGCCGGCCGTTTTCGATGTGCTCGAAGCGATGAAACCCGGCGCGCCCATCTTGCATGACGATCCAGCCGCTTACGATGGCGCGCCGCAGGATATCCTCGTCAAAGACATTCCCAACGTGCTCAACAAATTACGCTGGGGGAAGGGCGATATTGACCAAGGCTTTCGCGAGGCGGATCTGGTCCTGGAGCACACGTTTCGAATTCCCATACATCATCAAGGTTATCTGGAACCGCAGTCCTTTCTGGTCAATATCGCAGCGGATGGGCAGATCAACGCCTGGGCATCGACGAAAAGCCCATTCGGAACACGTGCGCAATTTGCGAAAGCGGCGGGCATTCCCGCGAGTCAAATCCGTGTTCACGCCGTTCATGTTGGCGCCGACTTCGGCGGGAAGAGCGGTGCAGGTGAATTGCCGATCTGTTATTTTCTCGCCAAGCAGGCCGGACGGCCGGTGAAAATTCTTTTGACCCACAGCGAAGAACTGACGTCGATGAACCCGGATCACGATACGGTGGTGAGAGTAAAGACCGGCGTCAAGCGCGATGGGCGGATGACCGCACGCTACTTGCAAGCGATCCACGGCACCGGCGCGTATGCGGGTATGAAGCCGGGGCGAGCGAGCATCGGCGGTGCCGGCACTGCGGGACCTTATAAGATCGATAACACCTATATGGAAGCCTTGCAGGTATACACGAACACGGTTCCCTGTGGCTTCTGGCGCGCGCCGGGAGCAATTCAAGCCGTGTTCGCCTCGGAATCGCACATGGATCTGGTCGCGCGCGCTCTCAACATGGATCCGGCGAAATTTCGGCTGATGAATCTCGTCGGCGAAGGCGAAGAGAATGCTTTGGGCAAATCGTGGAAAGGGGTGAAAGCGAAGGAAACCCTCGAGGCGGCACTGAGCGCCGGCGGTTGGAACAATCCGAAACGCGCCAATGTTGGGCGCGGCCTGGCGATGTACGAGCGCGGCACTGGAGCGGGAAAAGTTTGGGTGAATCTCACGGCCGAACTCGATGGAAGCTTGACCGTGTTCACCGTGGCGGGTGATCAGGGGACGGGCTTACAGACCGTGTTGTGCCAAACGGTCGCCGCGGAAATGGGCATGCCTTACGAGCAGGTGCATTGCAAAATCGGCAACACTTCGGATGTCTCCTACAGCGTCGACGTCGGTTTCGGCGGTAGTCGTTCGACCAACATCAATAGCGCCGCGGCGTATCAAGCGAGCGGTGAGCTCCGCAGCAAGCTCATGGAGCAAGCGGCGCAGATCCTGGGCTGCGCCGCGGATCAGATCAGTTACAAAAACGGCAAATTTTCGAGCGCCAGCGGAAAAACCAAACCATTGAGCTTGAGTGATATCGTCAAAGCCCACGGCGCGCCGGTGACCGTGAGCGTGGAGACGGAAGTCCCGCGCAAAGGATCGTCGACTTCTTTCGTCGCACAGGTCGCCGAGGTAGAAGTCGATTCGCAGACCGGCAGAGTCAAATTGATTAAATTCATTACCGCGCACGATGTCGGCACGATCATTAATCCACTCGGTCACCAGGGGCAAATCGACGGCGAGGCGGTGATGGCGATCGGCTCGAGCTTGATGGAAGAGTTGATCCATGATCAGGGGAAAGTCACGACGACCAATTTGGGCGAGTACAAAATCCCAAATATTGCGGATGTTCCGCAATTCAAGACTGTGTTGGTGAAAGGAAACAATGGCCCGGGACCGTACGAAGCGAAAGGTATCGGCGAGCACGCGAATGTGGCACCGCCGGCAGCGATAGCGAATGCGGTGCAGGACGCTTGCGGCGTGCGCTTGTTCGAGATTCCGGTGACTGCGGAGCGCCTATATCAGGCATTAAAAGCAGGCAACAGTAGGATTGTAGGGGCGCAGCATGCAGCGCCCGCAACTGATTAGGACGTCTTGGAGGAGTTATGAGAATGCTGATCGCGGTCATCGGTTTTTTGCTGACGTTCTTTTCGCTGAGCGCGCAAGCCCAGGACAAGATCAAGATCGCGTACAGTTCCACGGACACACTGAACCAGATTTGGACGATCGCTCAGGATGCTGGTTTTTATAAGAAGAACGGCTTGGATGCCGACTTGGTTTACATCGGCAGCACGACTGTCGGCATTGCCGCGATCGTCTCGCAGGATGTTCAGGTCGGCAACGCCGCGGGTAGTGGCGTCGCCAACGCCGCAGTGCGCGGAGCGGATGCGGTCTCCGTCGCCTGTACCATCAACGTGCTCGCCTATGAACTCGTCGTGCTCGACACTATCAAGTCGGCCGAGGATCTCAAAGGAAAGGCGATCGGCATCAGCAGGTTCGGCAGTGTGTCGGATGTTGCTGCGCGCGAGCTGCTCAAAGGATTAGGATTACGGCCGATGGAAGACGTTAAAATTCTTCAAGTCGGTGGTGCTGCCGAGCGCGCCGCGGGGTTCAGCCGCGGCGTAATCGCCGGATTTCCGTCGCCGCCGGGGAACGTCAATCTGATTCCGGGCGGGCTGCCACACCGTCTCCTCGCCGATATGGGAGATCTCAAACAACCCTATCCGCTGCCGTTCATCTGTGCCGTGACGACCAAGAGTTATCTAGCCAAGAATCGTTCCGTCGTAAAACGCGTGGTCATGTCGTTGATCGAAGCGTCGCACTATTTCAAAACCAACAAAGAAGGAAGTCAGAAGATTATTGCGAAGTACTTACGCGGCGCAAATAAGGCCTATCTGGACAGCTCCTACGATTCGACGGTGAAAATTCTCGAGCGGGTTCCCTATACGAGCCGCGAAGGAATGAAAATTCAACTCGACGACGCCCTGAAGCAAGCGCCCAACAGCAAAGTCACGGTAGACAGCCTCATCGATGATAGCGTCGTCCGCGAACTGGAGAAAGAGGGCTTTATCGACAAAGTCTACGGCAAGCAATAGGCAGTTCTCAGTGGCAGAGAGAACACTGCCAAAGGCCAACCACAAGCGTAGATCTTGGAACAAATGGGTTACCGTCTTTTCCCGCTCCGAACAGTGTGGGTCGTTTGAAGACTGAGTAAGCAAGTACGCACAGCGATTGAAGCCCGCTCGCGGAGGTGTTAAAAACATTTTCTCGTGGTCGCATAGCTCAGATGGTTAGAGCGCGCGCCTCACATGCGCGAGGTCGTAGGTTCGATTCCTACTGCGACCACCACGTTTTTTAACAGCGTGAGCTGCGGTTTTTTCGGAGCGGCTCTCTTTTCCTTCGCCAATCTTGTCGCGGGTTTTAAAATTATCTGCTTGATTAGTTTTAGGGCCGAGACTGCCGCCAAGCTGTGTAGACAGCGAGCGGAACGATCCCTGATGCTCGCAAGCGCTTTCTCACAGATGTCCTTTTTTCTGAAATAGAAAACAAGCCCCAAAGAAATCACGGTCATTAATCCGAGCACCACAAAATAACCATAGCGCTATTCCAGCTTAGGCATGAACCTGAAATTCATTCCGTAAATTCCAGCGATGGCTGTAATGACGATGAATATGGTGCCCATGCAGTGAAGCCTTTCATCGTCATCTATTGGCTCGCCTTTATGCGCCGTTTAGCGTTCATAACGTGAATTCCGGAATGAGCGTCCTGTTGCGAGATAACCCATTTGCTCTCGAAGATGCGAAATTTTCACAGATCTGCTGTTGACGTTTTCCAATTTTCTTCTCTTTATTGAAATCTGCCAAAATGAGATGACCACTTCGGTCAATTCGGTCTCTCAGAGGTCAAGCTCGATGACAAACCTGGCAATGCTCGTCGTAGTGAACAAGCGCTGAACTGTCAGCGTTGCCTGTCATATTCGACACTTGTGCGACGGCACCGCCCTTGCGCTGTCCTTGCGTGTTCGAAGGAGGTCACGCCATGATAGATGAAAATGTCGAGCAATACGTTAGAGATCATGAAGAACGAGTACGAAAACTGGACGAGCTTTACGAAAAGATTAGATCTCCCGAGTACAACGAGGAAGAGAAAAACAACTTTAGACATCAGTCACTAAAACTCTGTCTAGAAGGGTTGGCGACCGTATAGGACGGGTTTTGCATGCCGTATGGAGTCAAGTTCGCTCTCTACGTGGTCGTTGCTTTTGTAATCACTTTCTTTGTTGCTTGGTTGCTAGGCCCACTTGGCCGAGTGGTCAATGTAATCTTCTCTTTCGCTGCAGCTGGTCTGGCAATCTTGGTAGCTCGGCGAATCTTTGCTTGAGCGTACTTCGGAACTAGTTGAAGTGCATAGACATGTTTTATAGTCTAGAGGCATGATCTCCTTTGGCCTTGCACACGATGACGAGTGCTTCAGGGCCGTCAACAACAAAATCCTGGTCATTGATGACGATGCTGCCGTTCGAAAATTGTTAGTGCTCCGCCTTCAACAGTCCGGATATGATACCGTTGAAGCCGTGACAAACCACGAAGCCATAAAGCAAGCACGTGCAACTCGTCCCAATGTCATACTCATGGAGCTTGCTACGTTCGGCGACACTGCAGGCGAAGCAATAGCATTGCTCAAAGCAGATTCCTCGACGCGAGGCATACCGGTTATCGTAGTCGCAGCTTCTCTCCATGGAATGCTCGTCGATCGTGCTATCGCTGCCGGGGTCGCCGAGATACTCTATAAACCCGTAAATTGGAACTGGCTCGATCTCGTGCTGCAACGGCATTTGTCGTATCAGGCCCAAACCATTCCAAAGGTTTAGCAAGCCGCGTGTAATCGCTCACCCGTGCAGGTCTGAGCCCGCCTGACGTTTTGCGACTCTCGTTCTCTTGAATTGAGTGTCAAAGGTTCTAGGCTTCAATGTATCATCCTGTACGTTTAAGACCCTCGCTCGTTCGAACACGCCGTCCCACTCGGCGATCAAACAGAGCCCTGCAAGAGTGGCAGAAGTTTGCTGACGCGCAGACGGCTAAAGAATCGGAACGTTATTCGCGGCTAAAACGGGATCTCCGATCGCGCGGTTAGCCGCTGTATATCGTATTCCGTAGAGGTGCTCAGCCGCACAAAAGTCGTATGAAGCGCTAGAAGATAAATCGCGAAATTCGTCATTCGATTCCGAGAATGCCGACTTCATCATCAAAACACCGAACACCCCTAAAAATGCGACGAATCATAGAATGGCAAAATTAAATGGAAGTCGTTTCGAGTACCGACTTTCATTTACCAGCCGAGTTTCCCAGCTACATCCAGCCGGGATTACTTGCTAATCACTGCGTCCATCAATCATCAAACCCAGTGGCGACGGCAGGTTTGCCACGCATCAGGTACAATTGACGCTGCACTTTAAAGCTCTGGTTCCACAAATACTGCAACAACTTCTCAGAAGCTTCCGCGATTCCAAAGGCACGGTCTCTGCTGTGGCTGTTATCTAGCCTGCTTCAAGCAGTACACCATTGTCGCGACGATGCGCATTTGCTCGCAGGCAATTTTTTGGAACAACTCACTGGGAGGCTCCATTGCGATCATCAGTGCACGTTATTGCCGCAGCCAAAATTGAGAAAAAGATGGCAAAAATTCGGCAGAAGATTATCCAAAGGGATAAGCGGCAGCGTCAACTTTTGCAGTGCATCGACTTGGCGATTGAGCGAATCACCACGGGAGCGAACATTGCGGAACTCGCCAAGCGACACAATCTGAGCGAGTCAAAAGTGCGTCGGCACATTGAGAACGCCATCTTTTTGGCGCGCAGTCGCATGTATGAAAAGACTCCCTCCAGGCTGCCATCGCCGCAGCGATTCCGACAGATTGAGGGTGAGTGAAAGCGCGATTAGAACGATGTCGCTCAGTCAAAGGATGCGTGTGACCGCTGCTACATCCAATCAGAAATTTACCGTCGGAACAGTAGCGAAAACGGGTCATGATGTACTCCAAACCAGACAAACGGAATTTCGTTTTCCTCACAGTACTCGCCGGCTGGCTGAGCTTTTAATGCCTGTCCTCTGACTCGCTGTCGCACACACGCAATTTGCACCTGCGGAGTCGGTTTATTCCGACGCAAGCGGGTCAGTGCGTTCAGACGAGCGCATGAGCGGAACACCTGACGTCGCTCTGCTTCGAATCGGAATAGTCCGTTTTTTCTCTTTCCCTCGCTTATGCTTTTCGATATTCTCTCGGACTGGCACCGTAAAGCATTTTCCTACCTGATTGACATCCCTAAATGCCCGGAATATGGTCTGCCCGCACCGCGGCAACCCGGTAGAAGAAGTACGCCGGTTGAATCGGCTTTCAAATGGAGCACCGGGAGACAACACGGAACTTGCAAAAACAACGGCCACTCGGGTGCCACGGATTCCCGAATATCGGGCGTTTTGGCGTCGCTTTGGCGGTTACACTCCTCGGAAGTTTTCTAGCCGCTTCAACCTACGCGGCAGTTCTTCACGGTCAACAGCTTTTCAGACATCGCGGATGCAAACCCCGGAAACGGTATTTGCGAAACCGGCCCTGGAAACGGCACATGCACGCTGCGTGCGGCGATTCAAGAGAGCAACGCTTCCGCCGGCAGTGACGAAATTATCCTGCCGCCAAATACGTATGTTCTGACGATTGTCAGCCAACTGTCTATCACTGATAGTCTCACCCTCACAGGTAGCGGTGCCTTGAGCACCATCATTGACGGCAACAAGGCCGCGCGCCCT
>Ga0075434_100004941_pt1 | contig 12090 bp, 10 predicted proteins | sample RhiMethybrSRZTD3_FD_75298 | JGI IMG/M metagenome (GOLD analysis project Ga0075434, IMG submission 75298) | Populus rhizosphere microbial communities from Tennessee, USA - Rhizosphere MetaG P. TD hybrid SRZTD3 | ecosystem: Host-associated > Plants > Roots > Rhizosphere > Soil | place: USA... | reverse complement strand
CCAGGACCAGCACGCGCTTGCCCTGCGCCACGAGCGGCGCCAGTGCCCGCGCGATGCTGCCGCCTCCGGCCCCCGAGCCCACGATCGCGACGGCGCAGCGCTCGGTCTTCATCGCCTCGCGCTCCACCCCTCTGCGCGGGCACGATAGCCGAGGCCGGCGGCGACGTCCGGCTGCGTATACCAGCCCAGCATGATGAGGGTCCGGAGTCCCCAGATCCCGCGCCGCAGCAGCGCAATGCGGGAGACGCTGAGGCGCGCCAGCAGCTGGTCACGTTCCGCGGGGGAAAGCCGCACCAGCCCGCGGCCGTAGCGCAAGCGAGCGGTCCAGTCGATCGCCCGGATCAAGAAGCGCAGCTGGCGGCGCAAGCCGGAGGGACGGTGGGACACGGCGTGCTCGACCGCCGCTTCGAGCGCACTCCACTCCGCCGCAGTCGCGAAGGCGATCTCGGGAACGAAGCCAACGGCCAGGGCATGGAGCTCGGGACGCCGGGCGGCGCTGAAAAGCGGGGTCACGCCGTCGAAGCTAGATTCCGAAGGCTCAAACCTCCAGGCGCGCCAGCCCGTGGCGAGCGATCTGCTTTCCGACCTCCAAACCACCCTCGGTTCCGGCTATCGCGTAACCCGCGAGCTGGCGGGTGGGGGCATGTCACGCGTCTTCGTTGCCGTGGATGCCCATCTGGAGCGCGAGGTCGTGGTGAAGCTGCTGCCGCCGGACCTCATGGCGGGACTCAGCATCGAGCGCTTCCGGGCCGAAATCCAGCACGCGGTGAAGCTGCAGCATCCGCACATCGTCCCGGTCCTCTCGGCGGGTGTGATCGAGTACGGGAGCGGAACCCGGGGGCCGTACTACGTGATGCCGTTCATCCGCGGGGAGACGCTGCGGATCCGGCTGGAGCGCGATGGACAGCTCGGCAGCGGCGAGGTCCGCAAGATCCTGATCGACGTCGTCGATGCGCTGGCCCACGCGCACGACGCCGGCATCGTGCACCGCGACATCAAGCCCGACAACGTGTTCCTCGTCGGCAAGAACGCATTGGTCACTGATTTCGGCGTGTCGAAGGCCCTGCAGGCTTCGCCGGTCCAGGGTCCCGTTACCGGTGTCGGCATCACGCTCGGGACGCCGGGTTACATGGCGCCGGAACAGGCTGCCGGCGACCCCGAGCTCAATCACCGCGCCGATCTGTACTCGGTCGGAGTGCTCGGCTACGAGCTGCTCACCGCGCGGCGGCCGTTCACGGGAACCTCGATCCAGAAGCTGCTGGTGGCACAGGCGGTCGAAACCCCGGTCCCCTTGCTGCAAGTAGCGCCGGGGACATCGCCCCAGCTGGCCGCGATCATCATGCGCTGTCTCGAAAAGCGCCCCGAGGAACGCTACGCCAATGCGCACGAGCTGCTGGCGGCGCTCGAGGCCCTGCCCACGGGAAGCACGCCCGCCGCGGGTGCCGAGGCCGGACTGCCGCGAGCACGCTCTTCGCGGCGGCGGCTCATTCCGATCGGCATCGGGGCCACGGTGGTCCTGCTCGGATTGCTCGGGTTCTACGCGCGCCGAGCCCGCGCCGGCGGCAAGCTGCTCGGCGAGCACGAGGCCTCGGTGGCCTTGTTACCGCCGGAGTATTTCCAGCCCGACTCCCGGGTGGGCTCTGCGATCGCGGACCTGATGGATCACATCAATACCGACCTGCGGCAGATCGACGGGCTCCGGCTCAAGATCGTGAGCTATCTCTCCGGGGCCGATCTGCGACAGGGCGGCATGAAGAGCTTGCCGGAAATCGGTCGCACGCTCGGAGTGGAGCATCTCGTCGCGCTCGATCCCCGCGGCACCGAGGATGCCCCGGTGCTCGAGGTGCGGTTCATCGAAGTGCTCACCGAGAAAGTCGTCTGGACGGCGAGCTACACGCTCGACGCTGCCCGCTTCGAAGAGATCGACAAGGACGTGATCGCCCGGATCAATCGCGCCTTCCCGGCGCTCGCCGGAGGCACGCCGGCGCTGGTGCATCCCGAGCGGTCCGGAAGCGAAGCGGCGCACCGGGCCTTTCTCGCCGGCCAACGCGCGCTTCGGCGACGGACGCCCGACGGCATCTCCGAGTCGATCGGTGCCTTCGAAGAAGCGGTCCGGCTCGATCCGACGAACGCCGATGCCAAGGGCAGCCTCGCGACGGCGCTCGCGCTGCAGCTGAGCTACGGCTATCGCACCGGCGCCGCGAGCTATCCGACCGCCGCTCGCGCCCTGACCCTTGCCGACCAGGCGGTCAAGCTTGCTCCCAGCCGCGGCGATCCGATCGCCTATCGTGCCTTCATCGAGTATCTCGCGTTTGCTCCGGTCGGGCTGGTGGACGACGACTTCGATCGCGCCACGCGCAAAGGCGTCACCGAGGCGGCAGGCTGGCATGCCCTGCTGCTGCTGCGCGAAGGGAAAACCGAGGCCGCGCTGCAGGAGGCCCGCGACGCCATCGAGCTCGATCCGCTCTCTTCCGCGCGGCATCTGACGTATGCCGTCGTGGCGCTCGGCGCGCGCCAGTACGCGCTCGCGCAGAAGGAGGCTCAGCGCGCCGGCGAGGTCGAGCCCCAGCTGCGCCGGCCGCGACAGATCGAGGCGATCGCCCGGCTCTTGACCGGGCAAGTGGCGGCGTGCGCCGCAATGGACCTGGCCCCGTACTGGGGCGTCAAGGCGATGTGTCTCGCGGACGCGGGACAGCAGAAAGAGGCGCGTGCCATCGTCGATTCGCTGCGCCGGGTCGTGGATGCCGGCAACTCGGCATCGCCCTATTCGGAAGGGCTGCCGGCGCAAGAGCTTGCGATCTACTACGCCTGGAACGGCGACGCCGCCGAGACGTTGCGCTACCTCGGCATCGCGTATGCGCGCTCGCCGATCGGCGTGGATCAGCGGATCGTGCAATCGGGCGTGTTCGACAAGGTGCGGCGGGCGGCCGGGTTTTCGGCCGAGCTGCAGCGACTCCAGGACACCGTGTGGCCCAAGGTGCTGGAGCAGCGGCAGCGGCTGCAGGATTCGGGCGAGACCTCCCCCGTCGCGGCGCGGGTCGTCCCCCGTCGCCCGGTCGTCTAGCTTTCCACGATGCCGAAGGAAGCCGCCGAGAAAAAGCCGCGCCGCAAGCGGAAATCCGCGGAGCCGGAACCGCGCGGACTCACCGCCCGCCAGGTCGGCGCCGGTGCGCCACCCGCCGAGGTGATGCGGCTGATGGAAGCGATCGAAGCTGACGGCGGTGCGGTCATCGGGCCTTACCGCGAGCCGCTGGGCGCGCTCTGGCAAGTCATCGCCGCTTTGCCGATCGAGCGGGTCGCTCCCACGCCCTATCAGCGCGACCTCTCCAAGCCACACGTCGAGCGGCTCGCCGGGGCTATCGAAAAGCTGGGCCGTTTCGTGGATCCGATCATCGTGGTGCGCACCGAGGACGGCCAGTACTGGACGCCCAACGGCAACCACCGGCTCGCCGCGCTCAAGAGCATGGGCGCGCGTTCCGTCGTCGCCCTGGTGGTTCCGGAGCAGGAGGTCGCGCACCGGATTCTCATTCTCAACACGGAAAAGGCGCACAACGTGCGGGAACGCGCGCTGGAAGCGGTGCGTCTGGCCCAGGCGCTCGCCGAGCTCGACGATCGCCCCGAGCGGGAATACGCCACGGAGCTCGAGGAGCCGGCGCTGGTGACGCTTGGCCTCTGCTACCTCGCGAACGGCCGGTTCTCGGGCGGGGCCTATCACCCCGTGTTACGCAGGACGGAGAAGTTCGGGGGCACCAGGCTCTCCAGCGCACTCGCGGCGCGGCAGCAGCGCGCGACCCGGCTGCTGGAGCTCGACGCGGTCGTGGCGACGGCGGTGGCGGCGCTCAAGGAGCGCGGGCTGGAGAGTCCCTACCTCAAGGCCTTCGTGCTGGCGCGGATCAACCCGCTGCGCTTCAAGCGCGGCGCGACCGCCGATCCCGACGACGTCATTGCCGAAATGCTCAGCGCGGCGAAGAAGTTCGATCCCGGCAAGATCCGGGCGGACCAGGTCGCGCGGACCGGCGGCGCGTCTGACATTGACCAGTGACCGGTGACCAGTAACCAGTAACCCGCGACTGCTCAATTGGGTAGTCACGGGTCACGGGTCACGGGTCACTGGTCACTTCTTTAAGACTCCCACATTCGCGATCGTCCCACCCTTGGTAATCGTCGGCAGCGCGTTGACGTAGAGAATCAGTCCCGCTTCCGGGGTCTTCACGTCGTAGAGCTTGCGCCCCACATAGTCCGTGACGTAGCCGAGCCGCGCTCCCGCGGCGACGACCTGGTTGCGCAGGACCTGGGGGTAGAAGATGCCGCTGGAGTCGCTCGACACGGTCACCACCTTCTCGATCCAGACGGGCCGCGCCACGGGCCGCACCGGCCGGGCCAGCATCTTGAGATACCCCATCACATTCAGGCAGCCGTTGAGCAGTGCGTTCACGTCGGCCGGCATGACGGTCCCGGCATAACCCGCTTCCGCGGTGAGCGACGGCTTGCCGCGCGTGGATGCGGTGTTCTCCAGGTAGCGCGAGGCGCCGGGGTCCTTGGGCCGGTCGGCGGAGATGATGATGTGGTCGAGCCCGAACGCCAGTACCATCGCGCGGGAGATCGAGTCCTGCTTCGCGTTTCCCGTCACCGTCCAGTAGCTGTAGGGCCGCAGGCTCTCGTCGAGATCGCCGCCGTGCAGGTCGATCAGGTGATCGCTCTGCTCCACCACCTCGCGGGTTATGAGATACGAGGCCCGCTCGGTCTGGGTGCCGCTGGGATTGCCCGGATAGAACCGGTTCATGCTTTTCCGGTCGACCGGGTTGACGTGGGGAACCTTCTGCTCGAAGCTGGCGACGTTGACCAGCGGCACCACGATCACCGTGCCCGACAGCGTGGCCGGATTCAGCGCCCCGATGAGCTTTTCCAGGGCGATGATCGAGGTGTATTCGGTACCGTGCGCCCCCGACACCACCGCGAGCACCGGTCCAGGGCGCTTGCCGTGCACCACGACCACACCGATCGAATAGCCCGAGTCCACGCCGGCCGGCACCACGATCGCACCGTACGCCTTCTCGCCCCGGTGGGCGGTGGCGGTGCCGACTTTCATGGTCGGATGGGGATCGGGACTCTGGGTCAGCAGGGCGAGCAGGGTCAGCAGCATGGCGACCTCGAAGTGAGCAGTCGGCCTCGATGTTACTGCCGCCGGGTGACCCGGGCGAGGGCGGTCCAACCTGCGGGGCTCTGGACGCGTACATTTGGGGCTGCATTGGATACCGTTTCACCCCAACCCCGGATTCCCGTGCGCAGCGCTTTCCTTCCCCGTGCATTGCTCTCCGCCGTGCTGGCTGTCGGGCCGGTCTCGGCCCTCGTCGCGCAGCGGCAATCCTGCCCCGCTGTCGGCCAGGGCACCATGCCGCTCAAATACCAGGGCGGTCCGACCATTCCGGCGATCACCGCCTGCGATCTCATGACGCGGCTCTACCTCTATTCGGACGACTCGATGCTGGGCCGCCGGGTCGGCACCGCCGACAACCTTCGCGCGACCGCCTATATCGAGCGAGAGGTCCGGCGGATGGGTCTGGTGCCGGCGGGTGACAGCGGCGGCTATTTCCAATACCTGCCGGTCTTCGAGCGCCGTATAGACAGCAGCTCGACGATCACCGTTGCGGGTCAGGTCTTTCGCTACGGTGCCGACTTCACCGCAGCGCCGCAGGCGGCGCGTGCGCTCGCCGAGACGCCGGTGATCTTCGGTGGCGTCGCGAACGACACGACCAACCTGCTCTCGGCGGACTCGGTGAAGGGAAAGATTCTGATTCTGCGCGCGGGACAGGGCGGCGGCTTCGGGCGAGGGCGTGGGGGGTCGCCGTCGCCGGCGCTCCAGGCCTACTCCCAAGTCCTGGCGGGCGCCGCAGCGGTACTCACAATCGCGGGGCCACCCGCCGCGAACGCGGCAAGACCGGGCCAGCCGGGCGGTTTCGCGACTCGGGGTGGTCCCGCGGGTGCCTTCGAGGATCCCGCCCAGCAGGGTCGCGGCGGGTTTGGCGCCGGCTCTCTTGCTACGATCCAGGAGTCCTTGGCGCAGGCCATTTTCGGCCAGCCCCTCGATCAGCTCGCCAAGGGCACCCCGGGCAAATCGGTCGCGGTCGATCTCAAGGTCATTCGCACGCCGCTGCCCACCCGCAACGTCGTCGCGATCCTGCCGGGCTCTGACCCCAAGCTGAAGGGCGAGTTCGTCGCCATTGGCGGCCACAGCGACCACGTCGGCTACACCATCGGGGGCGCCGCAGCGGAGCACGACTCCCTCAAGGCCTACAACATGGTGGCGCTGCTCCTGGGCGCGGACACGCGGCCTCGGCCAACGCCGACCGACTCGCAGTGGGTTCGCATCAACGCGCTCAAGGACAGCCTGCGGAAGGTGTATCCCGCGCGCGCCGACTCGATCTCCAATGGCGCCGACGACGATGGCAGCGGCTCGGTCTCGGTGCTGGAGATCGCCGAGGCCTTCGCCAAGGGCAACTTCAAGCCGAAGCGGTCGATCGTGTTCGTCTGGCACACCGGCGAAGAGGCGGGCCTCTGGGGCTCGCAGTGGTACACCAATCACCCCAGCGTGCCGCGCGATTCGATCGTGGCGCAGCTCAACATCGACATGGTGGGCCGCGGCGCGGCGAGCGACGTGACCGGCAAGAGCAAGGAAGGCGCGGACCTCCGCGGCGCGGCGAATTACGTGCAGCTGGTCGGCTCACGGCGGCTCTCCACCGAGCTCGGTGACATTGCCGAGCAGGTAAACCGCCAGGAGGAGATTCCCTTCGTCTTCGATTATGCAATGGACGCCGACGGCCACCCGCAGCGGATCTACTGCCGCAGCGACCATTACAACTACGCGCGCTACGGCATCCCGATCATCTTCTTTACCACCGGCGGCCACGCCGACTACCACCAGGTCACCGACGAAGCGCAGTATATCCAGTACACCCACATGGCGAAGGTGGACCAGCTGATTCTCGACATCGCGCGCAAGGTGGCCGACCTCGACCACCGCGTGGTGGTGGACAAGGCCAAACCGGCCAATCCCTTCGGCGCCTGCGTCCAGTGAGAGCGGGTTAGGCCCCATGGACCGCCGCGACTTCCATCGCCGCCTGCTCGGCGCCGCGGGCACGCTGGCGCTGCGCGGAGTGCCCTGGCAGGCCGTACCGCGGGTCGACGGCGCCCGCATCACCCAGCACCTCGCCGCCCTGGGAGAATTCGGCAAGAACCCCCAGGGTGGCGTGAGCCGCGTCGCCTACACCGAGGCGGACCGCCAGGGCCGCGAGGCGGTGCTGGGCTGGATGCGCGAGGCAGATCTCAATCCGAGCATCGACGCGGCCGGCAACCTGGTAGGCCGGCGACCCGGCCGCGACGCCTCCCTCAAGCCGCTGGTGCTCGGATCGCACATTGATTCGGTGCCCGAAGGCGGCAACTACGACGGCGACGTCGGCTCGCTCTCCGCCATCGAGGTGGCCCGCGCGCTCGCCGGCTCCAATACCCAGCTCCGGCATCCGCTCGAGGTGATGATCTTCCAGAACGAGGAAGGCGGGACCATTGGGAGCCACGCCATCGGCACGGGACTCGGGGCGACCGAGCTCGATCGCGTGTCCCAGAGCGGCAAGACCATCCGCGATGGCATCCGCTTTCTGGGCGGCGACCCCGACAAGCTCGCCTCGGTCCGGCGTGCCAAGGGCGACATCGCCGGCTATCTCGAGCTCCACATCGAGCAGGGCGGCGTGCTCGACGAAGCCAAGATCCCGATCGGCGTCGTGCTCGGGATCGTCGGGATTCGGCACTGGGATGTCACGGTGGTGGGCTTTGCCAACCACGCCGGCACCACGCCGATGAATCGCCGCCACGACGCGCTGCTGGTGGCGGCGCGCTGCATCGATATGGTCAACCGCCAGGTGCGGAGCATCCCGGGGCGCCAGGTGGGAACTGTCGGCCGGATCCGCGTCGAGCCGGGCGCCTACAACGTGATTCCCGGTCGCGTGGTCTTCGGGCTCGAGCTGCGCGACCTGGAAGAGGCCAAGACCCGCGAGCTCTTCCAGGCCATTCGCGGGGAATGCGAGCGCATTTCTCGCGAGGGCGGCACGACGATCAGCTTCCAGGAATCGCTCACGATCGCGCCGGCACTGACTGACCCCGGCATGCGCCGCAGCATCGCCGCCGCAGCGCGCAGCCTCAATCTCAAGACGCTCGCCCTGCCGAGCGGGGCGGGGCACGATGCGCAGGAGATCGCGCGCATCGCGCCGGTAGGCATGATCTTCATCCCGAGTGTCGGCGGCATCAGCCACTCTCCGAAGGAATTCTCGCGTCCGCAGGACATCGAGAACGGGGCCAACGTGCTGCTGCGTACCCTGCTCGCGCTGGACCAAAGGTGACCAGCGGCCCACGCCGCCTCCTGGCGATCGTGGGTCCGGGAGAAGGTGCGGCTCTCGACGACATCGCGGCGGCGGAGCGCCTCGCCGAGCTCGCCGTGCGAGCCGGATGGGCGGTGAGCTGTGGCGGCCGCGCTGCCGGTGTGATGGCCGCGGCCGCACGCGGCGCGGCGCGTGGTGGTGGACTTGCGATCGGATTGCTCCCTTCCAGCGACACCGAGGCAGCCGCCCTCGATCTCAGCGTCGCCCTTGCGACGGGCCTCGGCGAGGCCCGCAATGCCGTGCTGGCGCAGAGCTGCGCGGCGATGGTGGCTTGTGGGATGAATTCAGGGACCGCGGCCGAGCTCTCGCTCGCGCTCAAGGCCGGCAAACCCGTCGTACTGATCCGGCCTACGGCCGCGGTACGCGCATTCTTTCAGGCGCTCGCGCCGGAGCTGGTGCAAAGCGTGGACAGTGCCGATGCCGCACTGGCGGCGCTCATGACGAGCAACTGACCGTGAGCTCCCGCGCCGCGGCCGACGGTGGCTCGGCAAACCGTTCCATCCCGGGGTGCTCGGTGAAGGGATCGGCGAAGAGGCGGCGCAGCGCCTCGATCAGCTCGAACTCTCCGCGCTGCGCCGCAGCGATGGCTTCCTGGGCGATCCAGTTGCGCAGTACGTACTTTGGATTAACCCGCCGCATTCGTTCGGTCCGCTCCGGGTCTACGCTCGACTCGGCGAGGAGCCGGGTGGAATAACGGACCAGCCAGGCACGCATGGGCTCCGATGCAACCGGTTCGCTCCCTGCGCAATGGCTGCAGAGCGATCTAAAGAAACCCGTGTAGTCGACCCGCTCCCGTTGTAACAGGTCCAGCAGGTCAGCGATGAGCTGCGCGTCTCCCGCGTCATCCGCGAAAGCCGCGTCTCCGCTGCTCAGCCCAAGCTTTTTCAGCATCAGACTCCGGTAGGCATCGTTGAAGGTCGGCCAATAGCCTTCCAATTCGGCCTGCCAGGCTTCGGGATCCCCGCCGATGGTGAGCAGCGCATCGCCTAGACGCGCGCAGTTCCACAGCCCGACACCGGGCTGCTGGTCGAACGCGTAACGGCCGCCCGTGTCGCTGTGATTGCAGACGAAGCCCGCGTCGTACTGGTCGAGAAACCCATAAGGCCCGTAGTCCAGCGTCAGGCCGAGCACCGACATGTTGTCGGTATTCATGACGCCGTGGGCGAAGCCGGCCGCCATCCAGTGGGCGATGAGCGTCGCGGTGCGCCGGCAGACCTCGCCGAACACCCAGAGCGCGGGATCGGCCGCTGCGCGGGCCGGGGAAAAGTGCCGTCCGGTCACGTACTCCAGCAGCTCGCCGAGCCGTGCGATATCACCGCGCGCAGCGAAATACTCGAACGTGCCGAAGCGGACGTGGCTCGGACTGAGGCGGAGCAGCGTCGCGGCGGTCTCGAGCCGCTCGCGCTGGACCGGAAGGTCACTGCCGACGATGGCGAGGGCGCGGGTAGTCGGAATGCCTAACCCGTGGAGCGCCTCGCACGCCAGATACTCGCGGACCGCCGAGCGCAACACCGAGCGACCGTCGCCGTGACGGGAGAAGCGGGTTTGCCCGCCGCCTTTGAGGTGGAGATCCCACGACTCGCCGCGCGCGTTCCTGGCCTCCCCGAGCAGCAAGGCACGCCCATCGCCCAGCTGGGGAACCCAGACCCCGAATTGATGGCCGGCGTAGGCTTGCGCGAGCGGCTCGGCGCCGGGCAGGCGGCGGTTGCCGCACAGGTACTGCACGAGCTCCGGCGCACCGGCGACTGCGGGGTCGAGATCGAGCAACCGCGATGCATCGGGATTGAATGCGACGAGATAGGGGTCAGGCAACGGAGTCGCATCGGTGACCTCGATAAAGGCCGGATGCAATCTCGCGTAGGAATTGTCGAAGCAGAGATGGTTGAGCCGCTGCACCCGCCAAAGATAGACGCTGGCTCCCGGCGAGTCCGCATGGTATCCTCAAGGCCGATGAGCCTCGCCCGGAACGTCCTGCTCCGCATGTCGAAGAGCTCCTGGCTCGCCGATCGCGTGATGCGGCGCCCCTTTGCCATGCGCGCGGTCAAGAAGTTCATGCCGGGGGAAGAGGTCGGCGACGCGCTCAGCGCGGCAGCCGAGCTGGCGCCTGCCGGGCTGGGTACCGTGCTCACCAAACTGGGCGAGAACCTGACCGCGGAGTCCGAAGCCACCGCGGTTCGCGATCACTACCTCGGCGTCTTCGATCAGATCCAGGCCCGCAAGCTCAACGCGCACGTCTCGGTCAAGCCCACGCAGCTCGGGCTGGATTTCTCCCAGGCGCATTGCGCCGACCATCTCGAAGCGCTCGCCCGGAAGGCCGAGGCGACGGGCACGTATTTCTGGCTCGATATGGAAGACTCGAGCTACGTGGACCGCACGCTCGAGCTCTATCGCGGGTTGCGCCAGCGGTACGAGCGCGTCGGCGTCGCGATGCAGGCCTATCTGCGCCGCACCCCCGACGACCTGCGCCAGCTGCTGGCGCACCGGCCCACGATCCGGCTGGTCAAGGGCGCCTACGCCGAGCCGCCCCACGTGGCGTTCCCGGCCAAGCGCGATGTCGATCTCGCCTACTACGATCTCGCGGTCGAGCTGCTCAACGCCGCCGCCAAAGGACAGGCGCTCCCGATTCTTGGCACCCACGACACCGCGCTGATCGCGCGGTTGGTGAACAAGGCCGGCTCGCTCGGCGTCGAGAACGGCGGCTACGAGATCCACATGCTCTACGGCATCCGGATGGCCGAACAGCGGGCGCTCGCGGCCAAGGGGCGCACGGTCAAGACCCTGATCAGCTACGGCAACTCGTGGTTCCCCTGGTACATGCGACGGCTCGCGGAACGGCCGGCCAACGTCTGGTTCGTGGCGAAGAGCATGCTGGCCCGCTAGGTCGCGGCGCAACCGAAATCAAGCGATATTCGTAAGACCCGTAGCGTACTCCGGAGCTACCATGCCCGATCAGGTTTCCCGTCGAGCCTTCCTCGCCGCCGCAGGCGCGGCCGGGGCCGGATGGCTCCTCCTCGATCCCGAGAAACTGCAGGCTGCCCTCGTCCATGCGCGGAAAACGGTCCTCACTCCGCCGCCCTACCAATTCCAGGCGCTGACCGCGGCGCAGGCGGCCGACATCGAGGCCATTTGTATGCGGATCTTCCCCTCGGACGATACCCCGGGAGCGAAGGAAGCCGGGGTGATCCACTTCATCGACAAGGCGCTGAGTACGTTCGGCGCGCCCCAGAAGCCGTTGCTCATCGCGGCGCTGGATGACACGAACAAGAAAATCGCCGCGAAGTGGCCCGGTACGACGTCCTTCGCCACGCTGACGCCCGAGCAGCAGGACGAATACCTCAAGACCATCGAGAAGGGACCCTTCTTCGGACAGCTCCGGTTCGTGACCTGCGTCGGGATGTTCAGCAATCCGTCGTACGGCGGCAACCAGGGCGAAGCAGGGTGGAAGGTGCTGGGCTTCGAGTCGCACGGCATCTATCAGCCGCCCTTCGGCTACTACGACGCCGAAGCACAAAAGACCGGAGGCTGAGCCATGCAACAGCGTCCAGCAGCCAAGTTCCCGATCGACTCGACGGTGGATTTCGTGATCGTCGGCTCCGGTGCAGCGGGCGGCGTCGTCGCCAAGCAGCTCTCCACCCGCGGCTACTCGGTGGTCGTGCTCGAG
>Ga0075434_100004939_pt1 | contig 12090 bp, 9 predicted proteins | sample RhiMethybrSRZTD3_FD_75298 | JGI IMG/M metagenome (GOLD analysis project Ga0075434, IMG submission 75298) | Populus rhizosphere microbial communities from Tennessee, USA - Rhizosphere MetaG P. TD hybrid SRZTD3 | ecosystem: Host-associated > Plants > Roots > Rhizosphere > Soil | place: USA... | reverse complement strand
GCTGCGCACGGACAGCTTGGCGACCGCGTGGCTCCGTCCCTTCTCGACCGTGGCGCTGGTGGCGGTCGCGGGCGTCGCGGTCACGGGTCTCGCCCTGTCGCTCGCCTACGTCGGTACGGCCGCCGCCGCCATTGGCACCTCGTATGGAGCCATGGTCCTCACGAAGATCGTCCTCTTCGTGGCGCTGCTCACGATGGGCGCCTTGAACCATCGCGCCCTGCACGGCCGCTTGACCCTCACCCCCTGGCGGACGTCGCGAGCGGACGACGACGGCCCCGCGCTGGTGCGCCGGCGTCTCGAGGTGGAAGCCGGACTCGCGGTCGTGACAATCCTGCTCGCGGCCTCGATCGGCTCGGCGCCGCCGGCCGCCGACGTCGGAAATCAGCGCGCCACCTGGAGCGAGATCCGCGCCGTCCTCTTCACGCCGAAATGGCCGAGGCTTTCGAGTCCGACCTTGGCCGAGCTGGCCGCCGCTTCGGATCTCGGCGATCCGAACGCGCCGCGCACCGCCGAGATCACCGCGTGGTCGGAGTTCGGCCATAACGTCGCGGGGCTCTTCGTGGTCGCTATGGGCATCCTGGCGACGCTCGAACGGCTCGGCGTGCGATGGGCGCGCCACTGGCCGCTCCTCATCACCGTGCTGGCGGGCTTCGTCGCCTTCAGCGTCGATCCGGAAGGCTGGCAGACCGGGACGGTTGGGTTCTGGGAGCATCTCCTGAGCCCCGAGGTGGTCCAGCACCGCATTCTGCTCATCCTCACCGCACTCTTTGGCTTCGCCGAGTGGCGCGTGCGCAATGGCCACCATCCGAACTCACGCTGGAACTACGTCTTTCCGCTGGTGGCGATCTGGAGCGGCATCTTGCTGCTGGCCCATGCTCATGAGCTGAGCGACAGCAAGTCGGCGTTCTTCATGGAGCTCTCGCACCTGGCAATGGGGCTCGTCAGCCTCCTGGTGGGCTGGTCGCGCTGGCTCGAGCTCCGTTTGCCGCCGGCCGCGCGCGCTTGGCCGGGCCGGATCTGGGCGCCCGCGCTCGCCGTGTTCGGGCTGCTGCTCGTCCTCTACCGCGAGGTGTGAGCGGCCACCGCTACCTGAGGACGCCTTTTTCCCGCCAGTACCGCTCGGCGCCCGGATGGAAGGGCATCGGAACGAGGTTCTGCTCGACGAACATGCGCATCTTGTCGATCGTGAAGTCCCGGCCTCCGGGCTGGAGGTCGGCGAACTCACGGTTGCGCTCGACGATCGTTTTGACGATCTGGTAGATCAGCTCCGGATCGGCCTGCTTGTTCGCGAGCAAGGTCGCGTGCGCCCCCGGCACCAGGAGATCCCGATCCTGCCCCTGATACGTCCGCGCCAGCAGGGTGACCGGCGTCCAGAAGGGCGACTCGTCGAACGCCTTCGCACGGGTCGCATCGAGGCCCAGGATGCGGATCGGCTGCGCGGAGGCGAACGCCGCCAGGTCGGGATTGTAGGGGCTGAGCGCGATGAAGCCCGCGTCGATCGTCCCCTCGCGAAGCGCGGCGAGCTGCTCCGTGTAGCTCATCACGCTGAGCCGCAGGCCACCTTCGCTGATGCCGTAGAGCTTGAGCGCGGCGAGGAGCTGGGTCTTCGACGCGGGCGCGTTCACGCCGACGCGCAGCCCCTTCACGTCGCCGAACGCTTTGATGCCGGAGTCGACCAGGGTGACGATGCTCTGGCCGCTGTCCATGGCGGCCATCATGAAGCCCACGTTGTCGTACTTCTTGTCGAACTCGCGCTGGCCCCGCACGCCGAAGTGCGCCGAGGCGAGGCCGACCAGCCCGATGGTCGCCTCACCCCGATGGACCAGCTCGAGACTGTGCGCCGAGCCCGTTGCCGGCTCGGCGATGGCGGTCGAGCCTGGAATGTGCTTGCTGAGCAGGTGCGCCATCGCCGTTCCCACCAAGAAATACACGCCGCCCCAGGGCCCCGTTGCGATGGTGATGCGGGTCGCCGCCGTCCCGGGGACGACGAGCGCCAGAATCAGGAGGACGAACGATGTGATGAGTCGCCGTCGCATGATGATTCGGATTGTAGACCCGGTGTGCGTCCGAGTGTTGAAGGATTGACAGGTGTCACCTTTCGCTTCTAGGTCGCGGTGGCCTGGTCGTATCCGACGGCGAATCGCATCGGCTACGGACAGTTCACGGCGGCGCAGCTCAAGGTCATCCAGGAAGTCATCACGCTACTCGTGTTCGTGGCCTTCGCGTGGTGTTATCTCGACGAGCGCTTGCGCTGGAACGAGGGGACAGCGTTCGCGCTCGTGCTCGGCGCGGTGGTTCGTCGCCCGCTTGCTGGCCGAGCGGGATGCGGTGAAGCGGGCGCGATCGAACGTGGCCGAGGACGGCAAGACTTACCTGGTAATCGCGGTCAGAATTTCCAGGTAATTTCTTCGCACTCGGGCCGTCTAGGGCTCGACCCCGCCCTCCCGGCCGTGCGGCTCCGGTGCGGCGTTCGGCCCCTGCCCATACGCGGCCAGTCTCTGCCGCAGCTTCTCGAAGTCGCCGGTGAGCGCGCAGAGATCCTCGTCGCTCAGCTCCTCGAGCCGCACCATCCCCGTCCGGGCACCCTGGACGGCCCGAATGAGCTCGTCCAGCTTCAGCTGGATCGCACGAGCGTCTCGATTCTGGGTGTTCTGGATCAGGAACACCATCAAGAAGGTGATGATCGTCGTGGTCGTGTTGATAACCAGCTGCCACGTGTCGGAGTAGTGAAATCTGGGCCCGAGCAGAGCCCACACACCGATCACGGCGCAGGCCCCCAGGAACACCTCGGCCGATCCGACGAATTCGGAGCTGCGGCGGGCAAACTTTCGAAACTGTTCGTGCATGTCGGCGTTGTTGAGCACGGCCTGTGCCACGCGCGCTACGTATTCCCCCTGCGCCATTCCTTCACAGTGTGTAACTAGCGCGCGCGTTCTCCACCGTGTCACCCGATTCCCTGACCGACGGTGGCTGCGTTTTCGATTATCTGTGGATTGGCAGTCGCCTTGCTTAGCACTGGGCCATACCTGCACGAGACCGTGTGGTCTCAAACCTTGTGCAGACGCCGCAGCCGACTCCGCGGCGTAGGAGGACCTCAGTATGAAAAAGCTCATTTTGACGGGTCTGGTGGTGGCCATCGGGCTGGCGCCGGCGCTCGCGTCCGCGCAGTCCACGACGCCGGGGCCGACGAATCCCAACCCCGCTCCGTCGAGCCGGCCGGGCTCGCCTCCCGGCGGTAGTATCCCGAACACGCCGGGCATGCCGCCGGCGCCGCCCAGCGGCTCACCGACGACTCCGGACACGACTTCGCCGAGCACGACCTCGCCCTCGACCGGCTCGTCGACCCAGCGTTTCACCAACAAGGCCGACTGCGAGCGCGCGGGCGGAAAGTGGCACGGAATCCAGAAGAAGTGTGACATGGGTGGGTAGCAACGTTCGGCGGTCTGGCGTTCGACGCCAGACCGCCGTTCGCGCTGATCCGCAAGCGCAGCTCGCCGCTCCTAGACGCTCCGTTCCTCGCCGCGACCAGAGCGCCGTTATCGAGTGGCACGCACGATGCTGCACTGCTCGGTCATGAACAAGCGACGACAGAACGACGTCAGGCTTGCGGCGATCTTGACGACGGCAGCAACGGTGGTCCGCGTGGGAATGTGGGCGTATGGGTCAGCAAGACATTGAGAAGGCCGGGGTGGGAACGACAACAGTTCCCGGCCGGATCAGCATCATGCTCAAGCTCAACGGCCTCGCCAGGCCGCTCGACGTCGCGCCTTGGACGACCTTGCTCGACGCGCTGCGAGAGCTCGATCTCACCGGGACGAAGAAGGGATGCGATCACGGGCAGTGCGGAGCGTGTACGGTGTTGGTCGATGGCCACCGGATTCTTTCCTGTCTCACCCTGGCGGTCATGAAGGACGGCGCGGAGGTGACGACCATCGAAGGGCTGGCCCAAAACGGCACGTTGCACGCCTTACAGCAGGCCTTCGTCGACCACGACGCCTACCAGTGCGGGTACTGCACACCCGGTCAAATCTGCTCCGCGCTCGGGCTGATCTACGAGGGCCGCGCGAGGACGGCGGACGACATCCGCGAACTGATGAGTGGCAATTTGTGCCGATGCGGAGCCTATCCGAACATCCTCGCCGCGATCGAGACGGTCATGAAGACCTCGAGCGACGTGCCGCCGCGATGAACGCCTTCACCTACACGCGCGCCGAAGATGTCGCGACCGCCGTGGGCGCGATCGCCGGCGACGGCGTCGCCAGATTCATCGCGGGCGGCACAAACCTCGTCGACCTGATGAAGGCAAACATCGAGCGGCCGAGTCGGCTGATCGACATCACCCGTTTGCCGCTGCGCGCGATCGAGCCCACGAGCGACGGCGGCCTGCGCATCGGTGCCCTAGTGACCAACACCGATCTCGCCTATCACCCTGAGATCGAACGACGCTATCCGTTGCTATCGCGCGCTATCCTGGCCGGCGCGTCGGCGCAGCTGCGCAACATGGCCTCGGTCGGAGGCAATCTCATGCAGCGAACACGCTGCGCGTACTTTTACGACAACGCCACGCCATGCAACAAGCGCACGCCGGGGGTCGGGTGTTCGGCGATCGGCGGCTTCACGCGCTATCACGCGATTCTCGGCACGAGCGAGCATTGCATCGCGGTGCACCCCTCCGACATGTGCGTCGCAATGGCGGCTCTCGACGCAATCGTTCGGGTGTCCGGGCCGGGCGGCGATCGCGCGATCGCGTTCGAAGACTTTCATCGCTTGCCCGGCGACACGCCGCACATCGAGACGAACAAGTGGCCCGATGAGATCATCACGGCGGTCGATCTGCCCGTGCGCGGCTTCGCCGAGCACTACGCGTACGTGAAGGTCCGCGATCGCGCCTCGTATGCCTTTGCGCTGGTGTCAGTGGCAGCGGCCCTGCGTATGAGCGGTGGCAGGATCGAAGAAGGACGGTTGGCGCTTGGTGGCGTGGCTCACAAACCCTGGCGTGACCGGGCGGCGGAATCCGCGCTGGCCGACCAACCGGCCTCGCGGCAGACGTTCGAGGGCATCGCCGACCTGATGCTTCGTGGCGCGCGGGACTTCGGGTTCAACGCATTCAAGCTTCCACTCGCGAAGCGCGCCATTGTGAGAGGGCTGGCGCAGGCTGCCGCTGTGAATGGAGCCGCCCGTCCATGAGCACGAATTACGTCGGACAGCCGGTCAATCGCGTCGAGGGCCGTCTCAAGGTCACGGGGGAAGCGAAGTACGCCGCCGAGTATAACGTCCCCAATCTGGCGTACGGCTGCGTCATCTCCAGCGACATCGCGCGGGGGAAGATCGAGTCGATCGATGCCGAAGCGGCGCTCGCCTTGTCCGGCGTACTGCGGGTGTTCACCCACGAGAACATCAAAGGACTCCCATGGTTCGATGGCAGTTACCGCGACGAGTTGGCGCCCACGGGATCGCCCTTCCGACCGCTGTACGATGACGAGATCGAGTTCAGCGGCCAGCCGGTTGCCCTCGTCGTGTCCGAGACGTTCGAACTGGCCCAGTATGCGGCCTCGCTGGTCCGCGTCCAGTATGCACGCGAGTCCCATCAGACGAACCTGAAAGCCGCGCTGCACACGGCCTACGAGCCCACGCACCGGACACCGCCGCCCAGGCCGCGCGGCGATGTCGCCCGCGCCTTCGCGGCGTCATCCGTGCGGGTTGACGCAGAATACCTACTCCCTGCCGAGCATCACAACCCGATCGAGCTGTTCGGCGCGACCGCGGTGTGGCACGACGGTGGCGCGCTGACCGTCTATGACAAGACGCAAGGCGTGCTCAACGTCCAGCAGTATCTGGCGAACGTGTTCGGCTTGGGCAAGCGCGACCTGCGCGTTATCTCGCCGTTCGTGGGTGGGGCATTCGGCTCCGCGCTGCGCCCGCAGTATCACGTGTTCCTGGCCGTGCTCGCGGCCCGGGAGTTGGAGCGCTCCGTCCGCGTGTCTATGACGCGCCAGCAAATGTTCACGTTCGGCCATCGCCCCACGACCTGGCAGCGCGTGAAGCTTGGTGCGTCCGTCGACGGCACGCTGGAAGCCATCAGCCACGAAGCGATCGCCGAAACGTCGCAGTTCGAGGATTTCACCGAGGCGGTCGTCAACTGGTCGGGGCTCCTCTATCGCTGCGACAACGCGTCGTTCTCCCACAAGCTCGTGCGGCTCGACGTCTACACGCCGATGGACATGCGGGCGCCTGGCGCCACGTGGGGCGTATACGCGCTCGAGTGCGCGATGGACGAGCTGGCGGCTGAGCTTCGCATCGACCCGCTCGAGCTGCGCCTCAAGAACTATGCCCAGCGTGATCAGAACGAGGGATTGCCGTTCTCGAGCAAGGAGCTGCGCGCCTGCTACCGGCAGGGCGCCGAGCGGTTCGGTTGGTCGGGACGAAGCCCCGAACCGCGCTCGATGCGTGACGGCAATTCGCTGATCGGATGGGGCATGGCGACGGGCGTCTGGGAAGCGATGCAGGAATCGGCGACCGCGAAAGCTGTGCTAACCGCGGACGGCGTCTTGACCGTCAGCAGCGCAACTGCCGACATCGGCACCGGCACCTACACGATCATGACGCAGATCGCCGCTGAAGCCCTCGGCCTGCCGATCTCGAACGTACGGTTCGTGCTCGGGGACTCGACGTTGCCCATGGCCCCCATCGAGGGCGGTTCGTGGACGGCGGCCTCGGTCGGCTCGGCCGTGAAGGTCGCGTGCGACAAGATCCACGAACGGCTGTTGGCGCTCGCCCGCGGCCTCGGGGGCTTACCCACAGATATCATGCGCCGCTACGGAATTGCCTCGATCGAAGAGCAGGCAAGCACCGAGCCGTCGAAGAGTCATGAACAGTACGCGCTTTATAGCCACTCGGCCGTGTTCGCAGAAGTCCGGGTCGACGAAGAGCTCGGCTCGGTGACGGTCCCTCGGGTCGTCAGCGCGATTGCCGGCGGCCGCATCCTGAATCCCAAGACCGCTCGCAGCCAGATCGTCGGGTCGATCGTCTGGGGTATCGGCATGGCGCTCCAGGAAGAAAGCGTGCTCGACCACGCCGTCGGCCGCTTCATGACTCACAATCTCGCGGACTATCACCTCCCGGTGCACGCGGACGTGCATGACATCGACGTGATCTTCGTCGACGAGCACGACGAGGTCATCAATCCCCTCGGCGCCAAGGGCCTGGGCGAGATCGGCGTGGTAGGAGTCGGAGCCGCGATCGCGAACGCGATCTATCACGCGACCGGCAGGCGCATTCGCGACCTTCCGATCACCCTCGACAAGCTGCTCTGAGACTCAGTAGTGCAGAAGTTACCGTGTAAAGTTCGTGCTTGCTTCGCGGCCGTCCGATCGCAGGCCACGATCTAGACGGTCTAGACCCGCCTTCTCCTGGCCGTCCTTTTGCTGCTCTCCGTGCCTATGCAGGCGACGGGCATATCGCGGCGCCTGTCGATCGGCGCCGAGGTTATCGAATCCGGAGGGGTGCACTTCCGGGTGTGGGCGCCGCGCGCCCGACACGTCGACGTAGCACTCGAGACCAACGCGCCCGCTGTCGATCTGGCGGCGGAGCCCGACGGCTATCACAGCGGAATCGTCGACACGGCCTCCGTCGGAACGGGATATCGCTTCCGCCTGGATAACGGGAAGCTCCTGCCCGATCCCGCTTCGCGTTTTCAGCCCGCGGGCCCGCATGGACCTTCTTGTGTGGTCGACGCCTCCAAGTTCCGGTGGACGGATGGCGCCTGGGGCGGGGTCGGCCTCGAGGGCCAGGTGATTTACGAGATGCACATCGGTACGTTCACACCGGAAGGAACGTGGCAGGCGGCGACGCGCGAACTGCCGGAGCTGGCGCGGGTCGGCATTACGGTGATCGAGCTGATGCCGGTCGCCGACTTTCCCGGTCGCTTCGGCTGGGGTTACGACGGCGTGAACCTCTTTGCGCCGACGCGACTCTACGGCTTGCCCGACGATTTCCGTCGCTTCGTCGACCGAGCCCATGCCGTCGGCCTCGGCGTGATCCTCGACGTCGTCTACAACCATCTCGGGCCTGACGGCAACTACCTCAAAGAGTTCTCGGAGCACTACTTCACCGACCGCTACCCGAACGACTGGGGAGACGCGATCAACTTCGATGGCGAACACGCCGGCCCGGTGCGCGAGTTTTTTCTCGCCAACGCCGCGTACTGGATCGAGGAATACCACCTCGACGGGCTACGGCTCGACGCGACGCAGCAGATCCATGACGCGTCGCCGGAACACATCGTCGCCGCGGTGGCCCGGCGTGTGCGCGCTGCCGCGGGCGGTCGCGCCACGTTGCTCGTGGCCGAAAATGAGCCGCAGGACACACAGCTCGTGCGGCCGGTCGAGGCGGACGGCTACGGACTCGACGCCGTCTGGAACGACGACTTCCACCATGCCTCGGTGGTCGCCCTCACCGGAATGAACGCCGCCTACTATTCGGACTACCTCGGTCGGCCTCAGGAATTCGTGTCGGTCCTGAAGTGGGGCTTTCTGTATCAAGGCCAGCGTTATCGCTGGCAGAAGAAGCGGCGCGGCACGCCGGCCTTCGGGCTTCCGCCCGCCACGTTCGTCACATTCATCCAGAATCATGATCAGATCGCCAATTCGGCGCGTGGGTACCGGCGCCATCTCTTGACCAGCCCCGGCCGTTACAAAGCCCTCACGGCGTTAATGCTGCTCGGACCCGGCACGCCGATGCTGTTCCAGGGCCAGGAGTTCGGTGCCTCGGCGCCTTTCCTTTACTTTGCTGACCACAAGCCGGAGCTGGCGCGGCTGGTTCGTCGGGGCCGGGCTGACTTCCTCCGCCAGTTCCCCGCACTGGCCACGCCCGAAATGCAGGCGGGGCTTCCCGACCCCGCCGACATCAACACCTTCGAGAAATCCAAGCTCGATCTGTCCGAGCGCGAGCAGAACGCCGAGATGTACGCGCTCCATCTGGACTTGTTAGCGATCCGGCGGGAAGACGCGGTCTTCGCCGCTCAGCGGCTCGGCGGACTCGATGGTGCGGTGCTCGCCCTCGAGGCATTCGTGGTCCGGTACTTCGGTGGCGAGCACGAGGATCGGCTGCTTCTCGTCAATCTCGGGCGCGAGCTCTCCATCGATCCGGCTCCCGAGCCTCTCCTGGCGTCTCCCAGCGGGGCACGCTGGAAAGTGCGATGGTCGAGCGAAGACCCGCGCTACGGAGGTTTCGGGACGCCGCCAATCGAGGGCGACGATGGCTGGCATCTTCCCGGAGAGTCGGCAATCGTCATGCGACCGATGCCGGACGGTGAGACGGATGCCTGAGCTTGTTCGTCGCCTGAAATGGAATGCGAAGGAAGCGGACGAGCCTGAGCTCCTGAAACCGGAGTGGCTGGTCACCAACGCTCTCGGCGGCTATGCATCCGGGACGATCGCCGGCCCTGTCACGCGGCGCCACCACGGACTGCTCGTGGCCGCACTCCCTACGCCACTCGGCCGCATGGTGCTGCTCAGCCACCTCTGGGAACGTGCCCGCCTGCCCGACCGCACGGTCGTCGTCCTCGCGGCCGAGGAGCGGATGGGCGGCCTCGATCTCTCCGGCGCGCGCAAGCTGATCGAATTTCGGCTCGAGGACGGACTGCCGGTATGGCTGTACGATCTCAGCGGCAGCGAGCTCGAAAAGCGCGTCCTCATGCCGCATGGCCAGAACACTGCGTATGTACGGTACGCGCTGACACGCGGCGAGGGCCCGCTGCGTCTGACTCTCCGGCCATCGACGCCCTTTCGCCCGCATCATGCGCCAGTGGGGGGATCGCTGCCGCGTCGGCCGATTTTGACGGCGGCCGAGGGACGCTACGAGGTCACGGCCGGAGAGACGCTGCCGACAGTGCGGCTCCAGATGTATGCGGACGGGGCGGCTTTCACGCTCGACGAGCGAACGATGCAACAGGTCGTGTACCGTGTCGAGGAGGCTCGCGGCTACGAAAGCCTCGGCGAGCTGTGGAGCCCCGGCTATTTCCGACTCGACCTCACCTCCGACCAGCCGGCGACGCTGGTGGCGTCCGTCGAAAGCTGGGAGACCCTGCGAGCGCTCGAGCCGGCAGCAGCGTGGGCGGCCGAGCACGAACGGCGCCGGCGACTGATCGCAGCGGCGGTATCCCCGGCGCGCCACGGCATTGCCGCTGAGCTCGTCCTGGCTGCCGACCAATTCATCATCGCTTCGACCAGCCGCGTAGAAGATGCGGCACGCGCCAGAGCCGCCGGCGACGAGGCTCGCAGCGTCGTGGCGGGCTATCACTGGTTCACCGAATGGGGCCGCGACACGATGATCAGCCTCGAGGGCCTCACACTGACGACAGGCCGGCATCTCGAGGCCGGCTACATCCTCCGCACGTTCGCGCAGTACGTTCGCGACGGCCTCATCCCGAATCTGTTTCCCGAGGGAGACGACGAAGGCCTCTACCACACCGCCGACGCGACGCTCTGGTTCTTTCACGCCCTCGATCGGTACCTGGAGCTGACCGGCGACGTGGCCACGCTCGAGCGTCTGCTGCCGACGCTGGTCGAGATCGTCGAGCACCATCTCGCCGGGACGCGCTTCGGCATCGGCGTCGATGCAAAAGACGGCCTGCTGCGCCAAGGCGCCGACGGCTACCAGCTGACCTGGATGGACGCGAAGGTGGGCGAGTGGGTCGTGACTCCGCGGCGCGGGAAGGCCGTAGAGATCAACGCGCTCTGGTACAACGCTTTGCGGTTGCTCGAAGGTTGGCTGGTATCCAGGGGCGACGAGGCCACGGGCCGGAACCTGCACGAGCACGCCGACGTGGCTCGTTCATCCTTCAACAAACGCTTCTGGTACGCCGAGGGCGGCTATCTTTACGACGTAGTCGACGGCGAGAGCGGCGACGATTCCGCGTGTCGCCCCAACCAGATCTTCGCGATCGCGCTTCGGCATCCGGTGCTGGCTTCCGATCACTGGAAGCCGGTCCTGGATACCGTGCGCAAGCGCCTGTTGACGCCCTTCGGCCTGCGAACGCTGAGCCCGGGACACCCCGATTACAAGCCTCGTTACGACGGTGACCTCCGCGCACGCGATGCCGCCTATCACCAGGGCACGGTCTGGCCCTGGCTCTTGGGTGCCTTCGCCGATGCTTGGCTACGCACCCATCCACATGACCGCGAGACGGTGCGCCGGATGCTGGAAGGCTTCCAGGCCCACCTCAGCCAGACTTGCATCGGTTCGATCAGCGAGGTTTTCGACGCCGAAGCCCCGTTCGCGCCCCGGGGTTGCATCGCGCAGGCCTGGAGCGTGGCCGAAGTCTTGCGCGCGTGGGTCATGACTGAGTATGTCTCGTGAGCCGCCGCCGTCGGCCACGATCGGTGGGCGAGCCGCGGTCGCGTCGAGGAGGGAGCGGCGACCCCTACCGACCGCCCTCGCAACGATACACGTCGGCAGTCATGTACTCTTGAAGCCCGAAATAACCGCCTTTCGACTTGCGTTGCGGTGTCATCAGTGCGACGTCTCCGCCCAACCGCGCTGCCTTCTTCTGAAGATCGTCGAGTTCGTTATCCGCGACTGTGCCGAGCGGGCGGCAGCCGCGAACCCGCTCCGCGTCCTCGACGACAAGCACGCTGACGGGTTTTTGCGGTGATGCGCAGGCCGCTAGCGCCAAGAGACATGCTGAGAAAATCCATCGATGGCTCATCGTTGAACCCCCTTAGCCCGCGTTCGCAATGTCTCAGCCGAAGTGAGCAGTCTACATGTTGCAGACAGTTCATGCCCCGGCTTGTCCGATTCACCCGGCCTCGGTTGACGTATTGATCTTACGCAACCCTCGTGCGCCTCGCATCCTGCTTCGAGCGGTGTGCTGCCCGCCGCGAGCGGCCGGGCTGAGCCGACCTGACCGTCATTTCCGAATCGCCGCCTACAGGTTTCGCGGCGCCCTCCAGAATGTCGATACGATTCGTATCGATCGTGGCTGATCTGGATGTTTTGAGGAGCTTGAGAATCGGAATCGCCGCGATGAACAACCCGAGCGGCGGACTGGTGATCACCCTATTGACAGGCGGTATTTACAGCACAACCTGA
>Ga0075434_100004932_pt1 | contig 12096 bp, 9 predicted proteins | sample RhiMethybrSRZTD3_FD_75298 | JGI IMG/M metagenome (GOLD analysis project Ga0075434, IMG submission 75298) | Populus rhizosphere microbial communities from Tennessee, USA - Rhizosphere MetaG P. TD hybrid SRZTD3 | ecosystem: Host-associated > Plants > Roots > Rhizosphere > Soil | place: USA... | reverse complement strand
CGACTTGGAATCACTGCTTCGTTCGCGACACCTCTATGAAAGCCTGCATTTACAGCCGATCTACCACACGGGCTCTACAATTTGGGAACAACTTTGGGAACAAAACCGTGCCGAATACCGTGCTAAACCGTGATGCATGACGCAAGGAAATGCATGAAAAGCCAACTGCATAGCATTTCTGGATTTACCAGCGGGTTGGAGGTTCGAGTCCTCCCCGGTTCACCACTCGCTCATGCAAAGACTTACCTCATTTCTCGGCGCTACTTCTTTTTGCTCATTGTGGAGAAGCACCTGGGCTGCAACCAGAGGTCCCGGCAAGCTGTAAACGATCGGCTCGGCATCGAACCTGTTGCTTGACTCCCAATCCGGAAACCGGCGCATATGCATCAAGGCTCGCCAGTGCTAGTGCCCACTTTACGGGTGAGTCATAGTGTAAAATCGCGTTCAATGAATCCACTCGAAGTCTCTCCGGAGCAGTTCAAATCCCTGTGCGAACAGTTCATTGCAATCGCCAGCGACTATCTAGAGAAAATTGACTCTAGGTCGATTCCTCCTGAAGCTAACGGAGCGGAAGTCGAGCGAATTCTCCACGCTCCACTGCCCGAAACGGGCTTGGGTGACGAAGCAATTCGCGCAGTCAGCGATGTAGTTCAGCATTCCCGCGCTCAGAATGGCCGTTTCTTCGGTTATGTGCTTGGATCCGGTGAGGTCGTCGGCGCGGCAACCGATTTGCTCTGTAGCGTGCTCAATCAAAATGTCACAGCCTGGCGTTCTTCTCCCGCGGCCGTGACAGTCGAAAAACTCGTCGTGAGTTGGTTGGCGCGGATCGTATCGTGTCGCGAATTTCGAGGCGTTCTCTGCGGTGGAGGATCGGCGGCAAATCTGATGGGTATGGCTATGGCTAGGGAAGCAAAAATCCCTGCCAACAAGAGTGGTATTCCACTCGATGAAAGATTTGCAATATATGCTTCAACTGAAGTCCATATGTCGATTCCCAAGGCGATCGCACTGCTTGGACTTGGCCGCGACAATTTGCGACTGGTTCCCGTCGATAATTCCTTCCGTATGATCCCTTCGCAACTTGAGCGAACTATTCTGCGTGATACCGAAAGCGGCATCGTTCCGATTGCCGTGGTTGGTTCGGCGGGCACAGTTAACACCGGCGCCATTGATCCGCTCATCGAGATTGCCGCAATCGCAGCAAAATTCGGTGCCTGGTTTCACATCGATGGTGCATACGGCGCACTCGGAGCGATCGCGGCTCCGCACAAATTTCTCGGCATCGATCGTGCCGATTCGATTTCTCTCGATCCTCACAAATGGCTTTACCAGTCGATTGACTGCGGTTGTCTCCTATACCGTGATGCCGGTGCGGCGCGACGAGCGTTTTCCTATAGTGGCGACTACGTCCGCGCGCTGAACGACGACCCTTTTGAGAGTCTCACGTTCTTTGATGAATCCATCGAACTCTCCCGCAGGTTCCGCGCCCTGAAATTGTGGTTTTCGCTGCGTTATCACGGGCTTGCAGCGTTTAGGAAATCGATCGAGGACGATCTCCAGCGTGCTCAACGGTTAGGTTCGTCGATTGAAGGAACGGCCGATTTGCAGTTGATGGCGCCGATCGAACTTAGTGCCGTTTGCTTTCGATATGTTGGCGGCGCACATTCTGAGGAAGATCTCAATCATATAAACTCCAAAATCCTTCGCCGCATCATGGAACGTGGAAATGTCTATCTCTCAAACGCTACTCTGCAATCGCGATTTTGCTTGCGCGCTTGCATTGTGAACCACCGCACCACCAATTCGGACATTGATCGAGTTGTCGCTGAGATTCTTGCCGTCGCCAGAGAAGTGCACAACGCAAATTGAAGGAGGGAAGGCGCAAAGCAATTGCCTGCGTCTCAGTTACGCGTCCACAGGGGTGGCGAGACTAGAATAACGCGCTCCGTGATAGACTCCGCCGATGCGTACGCAGAACAAAATCGAGGTGGTGGGCTAGCGCGCCACGGGGGCCGAAAGGATCCGTCGTGAGCGACAACTTGGTGAAGTGGTCGGCAGCCATGGTTCTCCTCGCGATTCCCAGCGAGGTGATTTGGTCGTATTTTGTCGGCGGAATGGTTCTTGCCATCGGGTCGGTCGCAATTTTTCTTCGCGGCGATTGGCAAAAGCCGCAAGGGCTGGAGAAGCTGATCCTGTTCGGGCCGCTCTTCTACGCGGCGCCCATCGCCGCCTTCGGCACCGAACATTTCACGTTGACGACGGCCATCGCCTCGATCGTACCGAAGTGGATTCCCTGGCATCTGTTTTGGGCGTATTTCGTCGGTGCTTGCTTTATCGCCGCCGCGCTGAGCTTGGTGACGGGGATTCAGGCGCGATTGTCCACGAGTTTGTTGGCCCTAACGTTTTTCCTTTTCGTCGTCCTGATGGACGCTCCGGCCTGGGCACACCATCCGCGAAATCAGACTGGCCTAACGCTGATGCTTCGGGAATTATCCTTTAGCGGTGGCGCTCTGGCACTGGCAGCCAGCTTAACCGAGCACTGGCGCGAACGCGGCAAGCGCGTTCTTACGACGATTGCGCAATACTTCGTTGCCATTCCCGTGCTGTTTTACAGCTTCGAGCAATTCCTGCACGGCGATCACGTTCCCGGCGTTCCGCTGGAACCGCTAACTCCTCAGTACGTTTACGGACACGCCATTTGGACCTACGTGGCGGCCGTGGTTTACGGAGTCGCGGGAATCCTGTTGCTTGTTGGCAAAAAAGCCCGCGCAGCAGCGACGTGGCTGGGCTTGACGGTGTTCATCGTGGTGCTAGTGGTCTACGTGCCGATCGCCATAGTAGAACGCGCCAGCCTCGACAATGGACTTAACTACGTGGCGGATACGCTGATGTTTTGTGGCACTGTTCTTCTGCTCGCGGGAGCCATGCCGCACGAAGCGCAGCTGCGCGAATCATCGGCTGATCAGTAGAGCAACGAAACCGAAGGCCATCAACGGCAGTAAGATTTGAGTGAACCACAACAGCTCCTTTCTCAACTTGTGTTCATCATTTTCTCCCGCCAAAGTGCTTGATTAACGCGCAAATCGTCCATGTGGAGTTCTGGGAACCTGACTTGATTGCATAACAATTGTCGGCCCTCGGCCCGAGTAAGTTGTTCGACGGCCATAAGCTCGGGAGAAAGACGCCGAACATGTTACTGATAGGCATGGGCTACCACCCGAGCTTTCAGACGATTGCATTTTTAATGGAAGCGACTGGTGAGTGGGGTGAAGAGGAAATCTTAACAACAGAAGGAGATTATTTCTGTACTGCCTGTTCGGTATTTCGCTTGTCGGACTCCAACGGAGTACAGGCGCCTTCACTTAGCCAGCAACTGGTGTGCTTTTTCGATGAGCGTTGATGAGGCACGGTCTTCTGGATGCCTCAGTTTGTGACAGACTCTGCCCCTATAAGGAAAAGAGAATTATTTGGAGTTTGCGGGAGCAATTTTAGAAGTTCAGGTGCCGACTGCAAACCATTCATAACAGGCATGGAGAAGTCTAGGACGATTAGGTCGGACTTGTTTTGCTTCGCTAAGCGTCTGAGACGCACTCGTCTACAGCGTTTCTATGAGCCTCAGGCTGGCGCGCAATCTTACGGGTTTGTTTCAGCCAGTGGACTTTGCGATGTCGGCGCCGGAGCCCGAGGTAAAATCCGCGAACAGCGTGACGATCAGGATGCTCACGATTGGGACGGCGGTCTCGCGCCCTATCGGTCGGTTGCTTTGAATTTGGATGCAGCTCATCCAAATTTTGCGTTTGCCTCGGTGCAAGGTTGCCGCTAAGTTCACACTAGAGTTTTCAACGAACGCCGGGTCGCTGTCTTATGTTCGGGTGATCTGCAGCTTCGTTCTCTCCGTTCTTTCTACGTCGAAAGAACTGTCCCAGGCAGTGCGGTCGGTTCGATCTTTTCCGGATACCACGTCGTGTCCGCCAGCGAGCCCTAAAAAGGCCATCCGTAAATGAGTCCTCATGAAGTTTGGACTCATAGGCGACAAGCATAAGCGGTCCAGATGACGCGTGCAGACACGACGGGGTGTAGATGCATTTACCTCTATTGGAACGGGCGAAAGAACAAAGCACTACCTTCGCCTTTACGCCGAAAAGTCAGCCGACCTCCCCGCGCCCCCCGCGCTGCTCGACTTCCACAGACCACTCCGCGCGAATACCTCAACGAACGTTGGAACTCGGCGAGCAATACCGCTTTCACTTTGACATGACGAAATGCATCGGCTGCAAGTGTTGCGTCGTCGCTTGCAACGAGCAGAACGGAAATCCCGCAGCCATCAACTGGCGGCGCGTTGGTGAAATTGAAGGCGGATGGTACCCCAACACGCAGCGGTTGCATTTGTCGATGGGCTGCAACCATTGTCTCGAGCCTACCTGCCTTGCAGGCTGTCCGGTGGATGCATATTCCAAAGACCCGATTTCGGGAGTGGTGATCCACAGCGCTGAAACCTGTATCGGTTGTCAATACTGCACATGGAATTGCTCCTACGGAGTTCCGCAATATAACCCAGAACGCGGTGTGGTTGGAAAATGCGACATGTGCCACAACCGGCTGGCGGAAGGACGCGAGCCGGCGTGTGTCGGGGCTTGTCCCCAAGAAGCAATTCAAATCGAGATTGTGAACATTAGCGAATGGAAGCGAAATTACGCTGCAAGCGCAAATGCCCCAGGTCTTCCCTCCGCCGACGACAGCGTTTCCACAACCCGAATCACGCTTCCCACGAATTTGCCTCCGGATACTCGCAAAGTGGATTTGAACCGCGTGCGCCCGGAGCACCCGCACTGGCCGTTGGTGTTCATGACCGTGCTGACTCAATTGTCCGTAGGAGCGTTCGCAGCGATCTGGCTGCTGCACATCTTTGGTCAACAAGCACGACTCAACATCGCCGCACTGGTGTCCTTAGCCGTCGGCGGGCTGGCACTCGGCGCATCCACAATGCATTTGGGACGACCCATTTATGCCTATCGCGCGCTCAAGATGTGGAAGCGCTCCTGGCTGAGCAGGGAAGTGCTTCTGTTCGGATTGTTTTCGCAGATTGCTTTTGTCTATGCGGCATTGCTTTGGCTGAACTTGCCGGGGAGCCGCGTCGCGGGAGTGATGACGGTACTTGCGGGTATTTCTGGCGTTGCGGCGAGCGCGTGCATCTATCTGGTTCCTCCGCGGCCCGCCTGGAGAAGCAAGCACACAATCGCTGAGTTCTATCTGGCGGGCGCCCTCCTGGGACCCCTCCTGGCTGCGAACATGAGGCTTGGTGCACAACCGTGGCTTATTACGGCAGTGGTTGTCGCTGCGGGCCTTCAGCTTCTCAACCTGATGGTGAAGTTTCTGTGGCTCGTGAGTTCGGATACCTTTGAGCTGAAAGCCACAGCGCGATTGCTCTCCGCCCAACTCCGTTCGCTTCTGCTTCTCCGCAGCGCACTACTTGTTGTGGGCGGAGTTATCTTGCCCCTCCGGGCCCATGCCGCAGTTGGTCTGGCGGTTGCGCTTGCTCTGGCGTTCTGTGGCGAAATCCTCGGTCGCTATCTCTTCTTCGTAAGCGTTGTGCCGAAAAACATGGCCGCTTCCTACCTGAGCGGCCGGAAGGCGGCAGCATGACGCTCAAACGCCAGCTCGGCCTCAACATTCTTGCCGAAAAGTATGCGTACTCGACCGACTCGGTGACGGGGTTCACCTCTGCACAGAAAATTCCTGAGCATTGGGTTGCCACTACCTGCGGTTATTGCTCGGTTGGCTGCGGAATGTTTGTCGGCGTTAAGGACGGCAAAGCGATCAGCGTCCGCGGTAACCCAAACCACCCCGTCAACCGCGGCATGCTTTGCCCTAAAGGACTCTCCGAGCACCACACCCTTGAAGCAGACACCCGCGCCCAATACCCGCTGCTTCGGAGAAATGGAAAGCTGGTCCGCGTAGGTTGGGAAGAGGCGCTTTCGACTCTGGTCGAAAAGTTCCGCGGCGTCCAAGAGAAGTACGGGCCTGAAGCGCTTGGCGTGCTGAGCACCGGCCAACTGGTCACGGAAGAGTTTTACACACTGGGAAAATTGGTCCAGCTGGGCTTCCGAACCAAGAACTACGACGGCAACACCACGCTTTGTATGGCAAGCGCCGTTTCTGGCTACAAGCGCTCGTTCGGTAGCGACGGGCCTCCGGGAGCTTACGATGATCTGCAAGAAGCAGACGTCATTCTACTGCTGGGCGCGAACGTAGCGGACAACCACCCGATTCTCTGTCAGCGGCTCGAAGCCAACCAGTCCATGATCCTGATCGTGGCTGACCCGCGGGTTACCAAGACTGCGATGATGGCCGATGTTTATCTGCCCTTGAAACCCAGGTCGGACATCGCACTAATCAACGGACTGATTCACATGCTGCTTGAGCACGACCTGGTGGACCGCGAGTATATCGCCAAGCACACCAATGGCTTCGAGGCCCTGGAAGAATCGGTTCGTAAATACACTCCGGAATTTGTCTCGGAGGTTACAGGTCTCCCGCAAGAACAACTCATCAAGACCGCGCTGCTTTACGGGCACGCCGAGGCACCGTTTATTGGCTGGACGATGGGCGTGAACCACAGCACCAAGGGCACCGAGACGGTCAATGCGATCAACAACCTCGCCCTCATAGCGGGAAAGGTCGGGAAACCCGGGGCCTCGCCTTTCTCCATTACCGGGCAGTGCAACGCAATGGGCACTCGCGAAGCCGGCTTCACTTCCAGCCTTCCAGGCTACCGCAAATTTGAAAGCGCTACGGACCGGAGAATGCTCGCACAACTTTGGAATATTGCCGCCGATCGCATACCTGCTTCGCGTGGCCTTGCTTACCCGGATATTGTCGAAGCGGCGTTGGCCAAGAAGATTCGCGCCCTCTGGGTGATCGCGACGAATCCCGTTGTGTCCTTTCCAAATCTCGCCGTGCTGCAACAAAGCATCGAAAGCCTCGACTTTCTTGTTGTACAGGATGGGTTCCATCCCACTCCAACCTCTGAGTTGGCGGATCTTGTCTTGCCCGCCGCAATTTGGGGCGAAAAGGAAGGCACGTACACCAACTCCGAACGGCGCGTCAGCAAGGTAAACGCGGCAGTAGCCCCCCCTGGCGAGGCACGTTCTGACTTCGAAATCTTCTTGTCTATCGCGGAAAAGCTCGGTTGTCGCGAGGAGCTATTTCCTGGATGGCGCGAGCCCAAGGACGCGTTTGACGAGTGGAAGCGAATTTCTGCGGGACAGCTCTGTGATTACTCGGGGCTTGAGTATGAGCTGATTGAAAAGCATGGCGGCATTCAATGGCCGTTTCCGGCCGGAGCCACTGAAGTCACCACTTCAAGACTCTATGCCGACGGCGAATTCCAGACCGACGACGGCAAGGCACGTCTTCTTCCCATCGAATGGGAACCGTTCCCGGAGCAACCAAACGAGGAGTTCCCATTTGTGTTAAATACCGGTCGCACGGTGGAACATTGGCACACGCGCACCAAAACCGCCAAAGTCGCCATCCTCCATCATCTTTCTCCCAATGCCTGGCTGGAAATGAACCCCCGCGATGCCCAGGCGCTCAAGCTCCATCCACACACCCACGTAGACATCGTCTCCAAACGCGGCCGCACCAGTGGCGTCGAGCTGCGCATCACGGAAATCATCGCTCCGGGACAAGTGTTCATGCCATTCCACTTTGCAGAGACGAACGTGAACGAAGTTACGCAAAGCGCTTTTGATCCCTTTTCCCGCGAACCGAACTACAAACAATGCGCAGTTCGAATCGAGAAAACGCCGCCGTCAACCGCGAAATCGCCCGGTTCTGGCTGGTTCCGGAAGAAATTCGCGACGACCGAGGAGAAGCGCGCATGAACCGATTGGTAGTAGTTGGAAACGGTATGGCCGGCGTCGGCTGTGTCGAGCAGATTTTGAAGCATGCCGCAAAGTTCGAAATTGTCGTTTTCGGCGACGAGACTCACGTCAACTACAACCGCATTCTGCTTTCTTCCGTTCTGGGTGGGGAAAAGGCCGCTGACGACATCGTTCTCAATCCCCTCGAATGGTACGAGAACAACCACATTCAGCTTCGCCTTGGGGTGCGTATCACCGACATCGATCCCATCGCGAAAAGCCTGACTGGCGACGACGGTTCAATTACATCATTCGACAAACTTCTTCTTGCGACGGGAAGCGTACCGCTAATCCCGCCGATCGAGGGCACCAAGAAAGATGGTGTGCACGTCTTTCGTAACCTGGATGACACCCGCGCTCTCGTCGATCGAGCTGGGCAAGGCATCAAGGCGGTCGTCATCGGAGGAGGCTTGCTGGGCTTGGAAGCTGCCCGTGGCCTACAAATACAGGGCTGCGAAGTCACCGTGGTCCACCTTATGGACACGCTGATGGAGCGCCAGCTCGACTTCACCGGCGGCGGCTATCTCAAATCCAAGATGGAATGCCTCGGCGTACGAGTGCTCCTTGAACGCAGCACCGCTGCGATTCTAGGCAATGGAAAGGTTGAGGGGGTCGCCTTCAAGGACGGCAGCACGGTCGATGCGGACATTGTCGTGATCGCAGCGGGCATTCGTCCCAATGTTGAACTCGCCCGAAAAGTGGGCCTGCAAGTAAATCGCGGCATTGTCGTCAGCGATTTTCTGGAGACTTCGCATCCCGATATTTTTGCGGTTGGCGAGTGCGTTGAGCACAGAGGTACTTGCTATGGCTTGGTTGCGCCACTTCTTGAACAGGGCAAAGTCCTCGCTGCTACCATCACCGGCAATAAAGGCCCCCGTTACGAAGGCACAGTCACGGCGGCAAAGCTCAAGATCATGGGTGTTGATGTTTTCTCTGCGGGAGACTTCTCTGAGAAGATGCCCGGCACCGACGTTATCCGATACGAGGATGCGGCTCTTGGCATCTATAAAAAACTGACGCTACGTGACGGCAAACTGACGGGTGCGATTCTGGTTGGCGACACGAGCGATAGCCATCGGTATATGGACTGGCTACGCTCACAGGAAGATCTCACTCTTCACCGACGCCAGCTTCTTTTCCCAGGTCCCTCCGAGGACGCTGGCCTCGACGTCGCCGAAATGCCAGATACCAAAGTCGTTTGCGGCTGCTTAGGTGTCACCAAAGGCGCCATCATCGAAGCGATTCACCAAAAGGGAATCAACACGCTTGCCCAGCTCAAAGAATGCACGCGCGCGTCCACCGGTTGCGGTAGCTGCACCGAACACTGCCAGCAGCTGTTAAAAGCGGTCGTTCCGGAGTTTCACGAAGAGTCCGAGAAGGTCTTGTGCAAGTGCCTGCCTTACAGTGAAGAAAAGTTGCGCGACATCGTCCGGGGCCAGCGCCTCTTTGCCGTTCAGGAGGTACTCGATATTTACGGCAACGGCCTCGGCTGCGAAATCTGCAAGCCTGCCCTCAGTTACATGATGGACATGGTCTGGTGCGGCGATCACGACGAAGATCGCTCCGCGCGCTTCATCAATGACCGTGTCCACGCCAACATTCAAAAGGACGGCACCTTTTCCGTGGTCCCGCGCATGCGCGGCGGCGTGACTTCGGCCAAAGAACTCCGACGTATCGCCGACGTCGCCGAAAAATATAACGTGCCTATGGTCAAGATCACCGGCAGCCAACGAATCGACCTTCTCGGCGTGAAAAAATCCGATTTGCCACGAGTTTGGGCGGATCTTGGCATGCCCTCCGGCCAGGCGTACACCAAGGGCGTTCGCATGGTGAAGACGTGCGTTGGTACGGATTTCTGCCGGTTTGGCGTGCAGGACTCCACAAAGGCGGGTATCGAGCTTGAGCGCCGGCTTGAGCACCTCTTCACTCCTGCAAAAGTGAAAATGGGAGCCGTTGGTTGTCCCCGCAACTGCGCCGAGGCCACAGTAAAGGATATCGGCCTCGTCGGCCAGGAAGGCGCGTGGCAGGTGGTTGTCGGTGGAGCTGCCGGCAAAAAAGTCCGCAAGACCGATCTGCTAATCACCGTCGAATCAACGGAAGAGGCACTGCAAGCCGCTACGCTGTTCTTCCAGTATTACCGAGAGAACGCGAACTTCCTCGAACGGACCTACGACTTCATCGAGCGTGTCGGCATCGAAAAGGTTCGTCGTGAAACCGTCTACGCCTCGCTCGCCGTTCAACAAGGACTTCGCGAGCGCCTCCGCAAGTCAAAACGTCTCGCACGCGATGCCTGGCTCGAAGGCGATGAGCCGCGCCAGCCGACGCAGTTTGTTCAGATCGAACCAATCGAGAAGGTATGCCAATGACACAAAACCACTCCCAAACGAAAAGATGGGTTCGCATCACGCAAGCGAAAGACATTCCGTTGCGGGAAGGCCGCTCGATACAAATTGCCGGGCACGAGATCGCAATTTTCAACCTCGGCGACCGCTTTCTGGCCGTGGAAAACAGATGCCCGCACCGTGGTGGCCCGCTGGCCGACGGCATCGTCTCGGGCAGAAGCGTCGTCTGTCCCCTCCACGCTTGGAAAGTCGATTTAGAGACCGGACGAGTGACAAACCGTTCCGAAGAAAGTCCGTGCGTCAAAAACTTTCCCGCTGCAGTTCAGGATGGTGTGGTGATGCTGGAACTTTCAGTTCCCGAAGATCACAGCGTCGCTCTTGAAGCGCCGTGCGTCGCGCGACAAATTCCCCAGATCTCGTCCCTGTCGGCTGGTGACTAAAGTCACTGCCCATGTTCGACGGAATTCTTAGGTTCTTACGGAGGATGGAATGATCTCAAGGAAGTTTTTCCAGTCTGGCCACTTTCCGACCTTGATCGCAGCATTTTTGTATTTTGATGTTAGCTTCATGGTCTGGGTGCTGCTCGGCCCGCTGGCACCTTTCCTTGGCGAGCAGATGCACCTCAACGCCACGCAAAAAGGTTTCCTTACCGCAATCCCCTTACTCGGCGGTTCGCTGTTCCGTCCGGTTCTCGGAGTCCTGGGCGATCGTCTGGGAGGACGTAAAACCGGCCTCATCGGTCTGGCGCTGACGCTGTTCCCGCTCCTTCTTGGCTGGCGTTTCGCGACGACCCCTGGCCAGTTCTACCTCCTCGGCCTCCTGCTCGGCATTGGCGGAGCCAGCTTCGCAGTTGCGCTACCTCTCGCCGGCCGATGGTATCCACCCGAATATCAGGGGCTCGTGATGGGCATCGCTGGCGCCGGCAACTCGGGCACACTGATTGCCACGCTCTTCGCTCCGCGTCTCGCGCAAAAGTTCGGGTACGCCAACACGTTCGCCCTGGCAATGCTGCCGATTCTATTGGTGCTCCTGCTTTTCGCGCTTCTCGCCAAAGATAGCCCGCGGCGGGGCAAGCCGCCCGCGTGGAAGGATTTCGCTTCCACCCTCCGCGAGGCCGATACTGCATGGTTTTGTTTCTTCTACTGCTTCACCTTTGGTGGGTTTGTGGGCTTCGCCAGCTTCCTCACTGTTTTCTTCCACGATCAGTACGGCCTCGCGAAGGTTCGTGCCGGCGATTTCACCACGCTCGTCGTCCTTGCAGGCAGCTTCCTCCGTCCCGTAGGTGGCTGGCTTTCCGACAAAATCGGCGGTTATCGCTTGCTGCTGGTTCTGCTCGCATGTCTCTCTGTTCTTCTTTTCGCAGTGGGCGCTCTGCTTCCGCTTCCCGCCGAAGTCGCGCTCCTTTTCTTCGCTATGGGTATGCTGGGCATGGGGAACGGCGCTGTCTTCCAACTCGTTCCCCAGCGTTTCCCGGAACGCATCGGCGTCCTCACCGGCCTCGTTGGCGCAGCTGGAGGCTTCGGCGGCTTTCTACTACCTTCGCTTCTTGGCGCCATAAAAGATCGCACTGGCCAATATTCTTGGGGCCTGTATCTCTGTGCCGCGGCATTTGTCTTGGCTGCCGCAACGCTGCTCCAAGTCGGCACACAGTGGCACTTGAAGTGGCATAGAGCTTCGGTGGAGCGCGCTGGAATTTTTTCGTATCGTCGGCTCTTCCGCGCTCCAGCTGAGGAATCGGTCGACTAATTGCACTCGCGCTTGCTTCCTAAACCGCGCTGAAGGGACGACAGAAGATGAAAAAACACCTATTTGCCCGGATCGCGTGCTTG
>Ga0075434_100004931_pt1 | contig 12096 bp, 7 predicted proteins | sample RhiMethybrSRZTD3_FD_75298 | JGI IMG/M metagenome (GOLD analysis project Ga0075434, IMG submission 75298) | Populus rhizosphere microbial communities from Tennessee, USA - Rhizosphere MetaG P. TD hybrid SRZTD3 | ecosystem: Host-associated > Plants > Roots > Rhizosphere > Soil | place: USA... | reverse complement strand
CCTCAGCAAGTGCTGGGTGATCAGCGCGAGGCGGCTCTACTGTTCAAGCGTCTCGCCACGCTGCGGACCGACGCCCCTCTCTTTCGCGACTCGGACGAGCTTCGGTGGCAGGGTCCGACCCCCGGGTTTCCCGCCCTGGCCAAGAGGATGGATGCGCCTCGTCTGGCCGAACGGGCACGCAAGGCCGGTGGCCTTGTCTAGGCTTTCGCCGCCTGCATCCGCGCCATGCTCGGTGGTGACCGGGATCACGAGATTCCAGTAGGATGCCGGCATGGCCGACAGCGATCCCAACCCCGGCGCCGCCTACCTGTTGGGCCATTCGGACGAGGAGCTCGCGCGGCTGGGCCGCCAGGCCAAGCTGGTGGATCCGATGACCCGGCGCTTTTTCGAGAGCGCGGGGATCGGTCCCGGGATGCGGGTCCTGGATGTCGGGAGCGGCGCGGGTCACGTCTCCTTCATCCTTGCGGACCTGGTCGGTCCCCAAGGGCAGGTCGTCGGCGTGGACCGGGCGCCGGCCGCGCTGAAGACGGCGACGGGGAGAGTCGAGGCCGCCGGACTGAGGCACGTCTCCTTCCTGGAGGGAGACCCCGCGACGATGGCCTTCGATGCGCCCTTCGACGCCGTCGCCGGACGGTACGTCTTGATGTTCCAGCCGGACCCGGTTGCCATGCTGCGAGGGGTCGCGAGGCACGTTCATCCGCGGGGCATCGTCGTGTTCCACGAGCCCGACTGGGTGGGCGCTCGATCGCATCCCGTCGTTCCGCTCTACGAGAGGACGTGGCGGTGGATCTGGGAGACGATCGAGCGAAACGGCGTCGACGGCCGGATGGGGATCAAGCTGCATGCGACCTTCGTGGCGGCGGGCCTGCCGGCGCCCATGGTCGCGCTGGAAGCGTTGATCGGTGGGGGCGACGACATGGAGCGGATCCGCTACCTCACTGAGATCGTAGGGACGCTGCTGGAGAGCATCGAGCGCGCGGGCATCGTCACGGCGGACGAGATCGGCCTGGACACGCTGCCGGACCGCATCGCCGCCGAAGCGAAGGCTTGCGGCGCGGTCATGGCGTCCCGCTCGGAGATCGGCGCCTGGTGCCGGGGGTCGGCTTAGCGTGCCTGGCCATCTCGAGAGCCAGGTACCGAGACTACCGGGATCTCATCCGCCCAATTCCTGTACGTACGCCGGCGGAACCCTGGCACCCAACCGGATCGCCTCCCGAGCATCGTCCCTGGCCCTGATCCGGTCGTGCAGGGCCCACCAGGCGAGGCTGCGATTGAGGTAGTAGTCGCCCAGGCGCTCATCGCCGCGCGGGGCGCCTCGAATCGCCTCGTCGAACGCCTGAATCGCCTCGCTGTAGCGTTTCAGCCTCTGTAGGGCCACGCCGATGGCGGAGAACTGTCGATAATTTGTGGGATCCTTTGGATCCAGCTCGATCGCCCGGCGTCGATCCGGGATGGACTTCTCGTATTCATTCATCACGACGTACGCAGCGGCGCGATTGATGTACGCATCCCGGAGTTTCGGGTCCAGCGCGATCGCGCGCCCGAGATCGTCCAGCGCGCCGGCCAGGTCACCCTTTCGAACCTTGAGCCCTCCCCGGTTGCTCAGGGCTTCGGCGTAATCCGGCTTGAGCGCGATCGCGCGCTCCGTGCAAACGAAGGCGGAGTCATTGCGATTCAGCCGAGCCAGGAGACCGCCTTTGTGCATCCACACCGATGCAATTCCGGAATTGAGAGCCAGGGCTTCATTGAAATCCGCCAAGGCCTGCTCCAGCCGACCTCTCTCGTAATAGTAGTAGCCACGGTGCCAGTACGCATACCAGATCTGATGCGGGTACTTCTGAATGGTGTCGTTCAACAGAGTTTCGTCATTCCGCCACACGCCGCATCGGGTCCGGGTTTGGATCACGGATACCGGAAGCAGCAGGAGCAGGGCTCCGGCTACGAGGGGTTTCAGCAGCCGGGGGCCGGCAGGTTCATCCAGCCACCATGTGAGCGCCAGGAATAGGCCGATGTAGGGCAGATAGGTGTAACGCTCCGACATGATGGCGCTGCCGACCGGTACGAGCTGAAGCACGAGGATGATGTTGATGAAAAAGAACGCAAGCCCGAAGAGGACGGCTGGTACGCGGCGGCACAGATATACGACCGCGGGGAGAAGGGTGACGAGGGCCAGGAACGCAACGTAGAACGCCGGAGCGAGTCGCTCTCCCGCGTGTACGCTGGGGTAGGGGTACACCGCGGAGAGATTCACGGGGACGAACAATTTCACGACATACATGATCGTCGCATACGAGGGAAACAGCACTTTCTGGAGAGGGCTCCAGAGATGAGGAGGGGCGATAGACCCGACGGATCGCTGTCCATACATGGTCAAGAGCCCGTCGGCGATCGAGACTACGAAGAACGGAAGCTTTTCCAGCACGATCGAAATCTTCATGGGGCGTCGGCGATAGTAGTCAATCGCCAAGAGCGTGAGCGGCAGGACGACAGCCGCGGGCTTGGACGCCGCGGACAGGACGAATGCAAGGAGGGTGGCGACGAGCCACGCCGGCCCGCGCGTGTCCAGGTATTTCAGGTAGGCGAGGAGCGCCAGAAGGTAGAAGAATGCGTAGAGCACGTCCTTGCGCTCCGCGACCCAGGCGACCGATTCCACATGCATGGGATGGACGCCGAAAAAGAGCGCCGTCGCGACCGTTGTCCAGAATCTTCCAGCGGAGAGTTTTCGGACGAACAGGAACACCAGCGCCGTGTTCGCGAGGTGAAGCAACAAATTGAGCCAGTGATACGAAGCGGGATCCAGCTTGGACACCTTGTAGTTCAGTGCCAGTGACAGCATGGTGAGTGGATGGTAGTTGCCGCCCAAGGGGGCGATCAGGAGCGCTCTGAGATCGCCATGGGTGACGGCGGCATTTTCCGTGACGTAACCGTTGTCGTCCCAGCTCGTGAAACCGTTACCCAGACAGGGCAGGTACACAACGAACGTGAGGACCAGGATGGCGCCCAGCCAGAGCGGCCATTGGACACGGGCGGCCAAACGCTGCGTCCTCTCTCTCTTGTGTGGGGGCTTGCCTCGAGGTTTCGCCACGGCTAGAGAATATCAGAGCTTGATGGCTGCTCTCGGCCTCAGGCCTCGAAGCCCAGCTTCTTCATGAGGGGGATCCATCGCGGATCCGCGTGCATTCTTCGGAACACCCGCTCGCATCTCGTCTGGGCCGTACCGGCATCCTTTTCCGCGATCGCCCGGTCGAGCCAGCGGAAGGCGGCATCCACGTCACCGCGCGAGGCGTGCACAGCCGCGACCTGGTACGGCGAGTCGATCGAGTGCTTCGCCTCGAGCTCCGCCAGAGCCTGGTCGGACTCGGTCCTACGGCCGGCATTGAAATGCACGAACGCGAGCGCGGTGAGGCGGGCCCATTCCGCCGTTTCAGCCTTCGCTTCGAGGAGCGCCTCTTCATTCCGCCCCTCCTCGGAGAGAATGATTGCCAGCACTTGACGTGTGCCGACGTGCATGGGGGACAGCTCGATGCTCTTTCGCTGGGCCACCTCGGCGTCCTTCAGACGGTCCATCGAGCGGTAGGTCAGGGCCATGTAGCGGTAGCCGGCCGAGCTCAAGGGATCCCGCTCCACCGCCGAGCGGTACAGGCGCTCCGCCTCGTCGTAGCGGCCGACCATGTGGAGCAGCCCCGCCGCGGAGCGCATCGCCTCGGGGTTGCCGGGCGCGAGCTCCAAGGCGCGGCGGTTGGAGGCTTCGGCGCCCTTCCAGTCCCAATCGTGCAGTCGCTGTACCAAGGAAAGCCGCAGGTAGCCCTCGGGTAAATCGGGAGCCAGCTCGATCGCGCGCGCCGCCGCCTCGCGGGCCTTTCGATATCCCTCGAAGGTGGTTTCCCAGCCATAGCCGCCGGAGTTGGCGTGCGCCCGCGCGACCTCGGTCCAGGCCAGAGCGTGCGTGGGATCCAGTGCCAGGGCCTCGTTCAGGTAACGCAGACCCTGGGCGGTGTCCTGCTCCGTCACGCGCTCGATGAGGTACTTTCCCTGGAGGTACAGCCGGTGTGCCTCGGGATTCGTGCCATGGCCCATCGCGGCTCTGGCGACTTCCGCTTCGGCCTTGCGGCTCGCGTCCGAGTCCGGCGCTTCGCCAAGAAGCGTCGCGCGAAGCTCTTTCACGACGGACTGTGCGATGTCGTCCTGCACCGCGAAGATGTCCTCGAGCGAGCGGTCGTAGGTTTCGGACCAGAGCTGCACGCGATCCGCCGCCTTCACCAGCTGGACCGAGATGCGCACGCGGTTTCCCGATTTGCGCACGCTCCCGTCGAGGAGCGTGGCGGCATTCAGCTTCTCCCCGATCACGGCGACGTCCTCGTTCTTGCCCTTGAACTGGAAGGACGAGGCGCGCGCGGCCACGCGGAGGCCTCGCACCTTGGTGAGCACGTTCAGGAGCTCGTCGGCGAGCCCGTCGGAGAAATACTCGTCCTCCTCGCCGCGGCTGCGATTCACGAATGGGAGCACGGCGATGGACGGGATCTCGCGAGGCGCGCCCCCGAATCCCGAGCCGTAGCCGGAGCCCGAGGAGGGCGCGGGCGACAGCGGCGAAGGCGAGAGGGGTACGGGGGACTGCGGCGGTGGGGTCGCGGGCCCGCTTGACGCCCACGACGAAGGCGCGGCGGGCGACGCTGCGATCGCGCCCGACTCGATCTCCCGCTGCACGTAGCGAAGCTCGTTCATCACGTCCCGCGCGGTCTGGAAGCGATCCCGTGGATTCTTCTCCAGGCAGCGCGTGATGATCCGGTTGAGATCACGGGGAAGGTCCGCGCGCAGGCTCACGACCGGTACCGGCACGTCGCGCAGGATGGCCGAGGTCACGTCGGCCGGCGTCGCGCCGGTGAAGGGCCTCCGTCCGGTGGCGAGCTCGTAGAGAATCACCCCGAGCGCGAAGAGATCGGACCGCGCGTCCACCGTCTCGCCCCGGATCTGCTCGGGCGCCATGTAGGGCACCGTGCCCAGCACCTGGCCTTCGCCCGAGAGCGGAGCGCCCGCGGTCGCCCCGATCGTGGCGTCCTGCGAGGGCGCTTCGCCAGCCGCCGTCTTCGCGAGCCCGAAGTCGAGCACCTTGACCCAGTCGTCGTGGGTGACCATCACGTTCGCGGGCTTCAGGTCGCGGTGCACGACGCCGCGCTCGTGCGCCGCCACGAGGGCGTTGGCGAGCGGGATGGAAAGCTCGAGGACGCGTTTGAGCGGCAGTCCGCCCTGCGCCACGATGCGATCGAGGCTCTGGCCCTCGACCAGTTCCATGGTCAGGAAGCGAACGCCCTCCTCGTCTTCCACCGAGTGCAGGGTGACGATGTTCGGGTGATTGAGACCCGCCACGGCGCGGGCCTCGCGCTCGAAGCGGGCCAGTCGATCGGGATTCTGGGCCACCCCGGCGGGGAGCACTTTGATCGCCACCTCGCGGCCCAGGCGCGTGTCCCGCGCGCGATAGACCTCGCCCATGCCGCCCGCGCCGAGTGGGCCGGTGATCAGGTAGGTGCCGATGCGGGTGCCGCTCGTGAGAGGCATAGCCGCAGAGTGTACGGGGTGGGGAGGAAAGCCACAACTGCCGGAGGAAGCGTTGATCCAAGTCCTGGTTTCACTCGAAATCTGACCGCTTTCCTGAAGGTCTGTAACCGGCTACCTTTCGCTCCTCATGCCGGTCTGCCCGTCGTGTAAACGCGAGATCGATACGCCGGGCCGCTTTTGTCCCGAGTGCGGCGCGGCGCTGGCAGCGGCGCCCGAACGTCCGACCCTCTCATCGCCGGACACGCCCCCTTCCTCGCGCGCATCATCCTCATCCGTTCACGGCCGCTTCGAGCCAGGCACGCGTCTCGGCACGCGCTACCGGGTCGTCGGCCTGCTGGGACGCGGCGGTATGGGGGAAGTCTATCGGGCCGACGACCTCGAGCTGAGCCAGTCGGTCGCGCTCAAGTTCCTTCCGGAGAAAGTGGCGCGAAACGCCGCCGACCTCGCGCGACTTCGCCAGGAAGTCCGGATCGCGCGGCAGATCGCGCACCCGAACGTCTGCCGCACGTACGACATCGCGGAGGCCGACGGCCAGGTCTTCGTCGTCATGGAGTACGTCGACGGGGAAGACCTGGCCTCCGTCCTGCGGCGCCTCGGCCGTCCGACGCCTGATAAGGCGATCGAGATCGCGCGGCAGCTCTGCCTCGGCCTCGGGGCCGCGCACGAGAACGGAGTCCTCCATCGCGATCTCAAGCCGGCCAACATCATGATCGACGGACGCGGCCGCGTGCGGATCACGGACTTCGGCCTCGCGGGGACCGCGGAGGAGCTGGCCGCGGAGGGAAGAGCCGCGGGCACGCCGGGGTACATGGCGCCCGAGCAACTCCGCGGCGGAGCGGCCTCCATCCAGAGCGACATCTTCGCTCTCGGCCTCGTGCTCTACGAGCTCTTCACGGGGAAGCGCGCGACCGACGTGACGCCTCGCCCCGATTCGTCGCGACCCGACAGCGACAGCTCGCCGCGAACGCCCTCGAGCCTGGTCGCCGGCGTCGATCCCGCGGTGGAGCGAGTCATCCTCCGCTGCCTCGAGCGCGACCCCGCGCGCCGTCCGCAGTCGGCCTACGCGGTCTTCGGCGCGCTGCCCGGTGGCGACCCTCTGGCCGCCGCCGTTGCGGCCGGCGAGACACCGTCACCGGAGCTGGTCGCGAATGCGGGCGTCGAGGGGAGCGTCCGCCCGCTGTACGCGGGGCTGGCCGTGCTCGTGACGGTGATCAGCATGCTCGGGATCTCGGCCATCCAGACCCCGCTCTTCAGGGGACTGGGCAAGCCGCCCAGCATCCTCTCGGTCCGCGCCGATGAAATCCTGACGCGCGCGACCGGACACCCGGCTCCCAGGTACTCCTCGGACGGGATTCGGTACGCGCCGACGGCTAAGGACCCGATGTCGCGTGTCGATTCGCTCACGGCGGCGAAGACGAAGCCAAGGATCAAGCCCGAGCCCGCCAAGCAATACTGGCGGCGCTGGAGCCCCTCGGCGTTCCGGATGGAGGAACTCTGGGACTCGAGACCGAGCTTGATCGATCCGCCTCAGGTGTATCCCGGGAGCGGCATCGTTCTGGTCGATATGGAAGGGCGGCTCCTCGCCCTCGAGGCCGTTCCGCTCTCCGGGGCCGACTCCTCGGAGGCGCGAGGCGTCACGTGGGCAGTGCTCCTCGAGGCAGCGGGGCGCGAACCGTCCCGCGTCGTCACGGTCCCGCCCCCGGCGGCATTCGTCGCTTACGCGGATACGGTAGCGGCGTGGCGGCTTTCGGATTCGACGGCGCCGGAGACCACGCTGGTGGCCGCGGCCATTCGCGGCCGCGTCGTTCGCGTCGAGACCTTCGCCGGCCGAACCGCCCTCGGTCGACTCGCCGTGGTTACGAACGATTCCGCCCCCGGCATTCAGGACTGGTTCCAGGTCATCCTCCTCCTCGTCATCCCGCTGGTCGGAGGCATCCTCCTCGCTCGCCGCAACCTTCGCGCGAAGCGGGGCGACATTCGCGGGGCCCTGGTCGTCGGAATATCGATCGTGATTCTCTTTCTTCTCTATCACCTCTTCTCGACGAACCTCGGCGAGGTCGGACCCTTCGCGATCCTCGTCGGGATGACCGCGTCGGCGCCTCTCGGGCATGCGCTCATCCGAGGCGTCACGATGTTGCTTGCGTACCTGGCCATCGAGCCGTATGTCCGGCGCCTCTGGCCGAGCGTGCTCGTGTCGTGGGCCCGGCTTGTCGCGGGACGACTACGAGATCCCATCATCGGGCGGGACGTTCTGGTTGGCGTGGCCGCGGGGGCCGCGCTCCCATTCGTCTTCATGGGTGCGCAGAGCGTGGAACGCGCTCTCGGAATGCCGGTCGACCCGGGGCGGCTTTCGAGCCTACTGTTTGACACGGTGATCAGCGTCCCGTCGGTTCTGGCTGTCGTCAGCTTGGCTCTGGCCCTCGGCATCTTTCGCGCGACCACGTTCTATACAATCCTGCTCATTCTTCGATTCGTACTTCGGAACAACCGGCTGGCGGCCATCGCCACGCTTGTATTGTTTGTTCTCGCCCTCACCGACTACAGCTCCAAGTCTCTCTGGCTGGATATCCCCATTTCTCTCCTCGCGTGGGGGGCGGTCCTGTGGGTCGCGCTGCGCTTCGGCTATGTCTCGTTGGCCGTCGTCGTCATCGTTTCCTCACTTTCGGATGTCCTCCCGTGGACCCTCGACTTCAGCTCGTGGGTGGCGCCGCAGACGATGTTCGCGTGGGGGATCATGGCGGTGCTGCTGGGCTATGGATTCCTGACGGCCGTCGGGGGGAAGTCGCTTTTCAGCGATCCGCTGAGCGACCCCGTGGCGACGGGGGTGCGAGCGAGGAAGTAGCCATCGCCACCAAAAGGCGAAATGAACGGCGCCGTTCTTTCGGACGGCGCCGTCGTGCGGCCTTGGCTTATTTTCCGGGGGCTGGCACTGAGTCGGTTTGTCCTCCGCTCGGCGGTGGAGTCGCGGGCGCTTTTTCCGTGGTCGTTGTCGAGGTCGCCGCGGGGGTCGAGCCCTTCGTGGACGAACACCCCATGGTTGCGGCCAGGCCCAACAGGCAAAGAACAAGCGCGGTCATTGGTGCGAATCGTCTCATGCTGGTCATCCTCCGAGTCCTTTCGAACGAGTACGAGTGCTGCCCGGATATGTGGCCGGAGTTTGGGCACGGTGCCCCCATCAGACTGCCCGAGCAGCCGGGGAAGGTCAATCGGCAACGGGCAACCAAAGGGCGGGAGAAGACGGTTGCGGCCAGCGGTAAGGCTGCCCTCATACTCGGAGGAATAGCACCCGTAGCGCGAAGGGGAGGCGCATGTTCGATCGAGTCCAGCTCGTGACGCTCGTGACGGGAGGCGCGATCTTGGTGTTCCTACCCACGTCTGCTCGAGCTTCCGAGCCCTCGCCCACGGCTGTCGTTCGTGTCGTTCTCACGGACGGCGACACGCTTCATGTCGCCCGCGTTCGCCCTGCTTCCTTCGACATGATCGCCGTCGAGATCCCCAATTCCAAGATCCGCTATCTCTCGTCGAACCGGGTCCGAGCCGTGCTGGATTCGCGGGGCGTCGATCGCACCGCAGCGGTGCTGGAGCACCGAAAGACCGTTCCATCCCCTTACCATCCGGAACCGAACGGGCGGGAAGAGTCCGTGGGTGAAAACCGGCCGAGCCAGCGGCGCATATCCGCACTGACGTGGCGGGGGCGCCCGCTCGCGGAGACCCGGTCCTTCTTGATCACGGAGTTCGGCGTGCTCGCTCGGATCGACGACTATCCCTACATTGGCGGCGATTCGCGCGTCGCAATCTCGTTCGATCTAGGCTGGATGAAGAACATCTCCGAGAGCGGCGCGGTCGGGTTCAGCGGGTATGCCCTGGTCTCCGATCCCACGACGAGGATGGGCATTCGGGCGCGCTACCGGCGGTGGCTCTCCAAGAGGACGTCGGTCGACATTTCGCCTGGTGTTTTGCTCGGTGGAGAGGACAGCGCAATCGAGTACGACCCGCCGGGGTTCGTGCTGGGGGCCACGCTGAACTCGGGCGACCTCGTGGCCCTGACGGTCGACGCGGAGTACGCCAGGAACCTTGACCTCGTCCACGATACGCCCCCACTTCAGTGGGAGAAGCGGACCGACGTTGCATGGCGCGCCGGCGCCAAGCTCGGCTCGGGCCTGGGACTTCTGGGAGCCGCCGGTCTCTTCGGTCTCATCCTGTACATCGGCCTGAGCGGCGGGTTCGATTGACCCTCGCGGATTCCCTCATCACCACCTGACAACGCCCCACTCTGCCATTGTCTTCCATCCGTCAGCACCGGTGGAATACCTCTCGCGAAAAATCAATAGGGACGCGGGCTCTCAGGAGGTACCATGCGCCTCTCCCCGTGGAAGCGCGTCTCTCCTACTTTTCATCGAGGGGTGTCCGCCATGAACGTCATGCGTCCAGCTCTTCCCGGTATCGGTATCCTCCTCTGGCTCGTGGTCTGCCCCGCGCCGCTCCATGCGGCCGCGCCCGTGCTGAACCAGCCCGCGAACATGACCGTCAACGAACAGAGCTTGGCCGATCAGTCCATCACCGCGACGGACTCCGACGGTCAGCCCGTCACCTTCATGAAGGTATCCGGCCCGACTTACATGACCGTCACCACCACCACTCCGGGAACGGGGACGGCCAGTGGAAACATTCACCTGGCTCCCGGGTGCGGCGATGCGGGAACGAGCACAGGGACCGTGTCGGTGAGCGATGGAGTCCTGAGCGACACCAAGAGTTTTTCCATCACGGTGAACCCTGCCTGCAACCCACAGAATCGTCCGCCGGTCGCCAACCCCGGAGGCCCCTACGCCGCCGTCTGCCCGAGGGTGGACGCCTGCTTCAACGGCAGCCGCTCCAGCGATCCGGACGGGCAGCCCTTGACCTACAGCTGGGACTTCGGGGACGGCACGAGCCCGGCGACTGGTTCGGTCGTCTGTCACCAGTTCCAGCGGTGCGGTACGTACAACGTGTGCCTCACCGTGACCGACAACGGCAGCCCCGCTCTCAGCGGCCGTGCTTGCGTCAGCCAGGTGATCCAGATCGCGCCGCCGCAGATCACCGTGTCGAGGAAGTCCTCGAGCGTCGTGAATCTGAAGTCCGGGAGCCCCAAGGCCATGGAAACTGTGATGGCCAGGCTGGCGAGCTCCTGTCTCTCGGGCGAGAGCGTAGGCTCGTGGATGATGATCTACGGATCCGGTCAGGCATCGGCGGACCAGACGAGCGTCTCAGGTTCCCAGTACTCGCTCGGCTTCTTTAACAGCACTCTCAGCACGCTCTTCAGCTCGCTGCCAGCGGGGAAGACGAGCCCCGTATCCGTGAGGGTGCGAGGAACGACGACGACGAGCCAGTGTGTGGTCGAAGGCACATTGAACCTCGACATCCAGAAGTAGTCTCTACACCGCCATCCTGCTCGCGACGAGCCGGTGGATAGGCTTAGCCGACACAATTTTTAGTCTTGACAGCGAATACTGTCGGTAGCATCCTAGCATCCATGACGAACGCCCTGGAAGTCATCCGCCGGGCCGACCACGCGGCCGTCCTGATGGACCCGACCCGTCAGCGGCTGCTGGCGCACCTCGCGACGCCGGATTCGGCATCCGGACTCGCGCGCAAGCTCCGTTTGCCGCGCCAGCGCCTCAACTACCACCTCCGCGCGCTCGAGCGGGTGGGCCTCGTGGAGCTGGTCGAGGAACGAAAGAAGGGGAACTGCGTCGAGCGGGTCGTGCAGGCCTCCGCTCGCGCGTTCGTGATCAGCCCCGAGGCCCTGGGCGCCATCGGCCTCCCGCCGGAGGAGACCCCGGACCGCTTCAGCGCGGCCTACCTCATCGCTGCGGCGGGGCGGGCGATCCGGGAAATCGCGTCGCTCCAGGCGCGGGCGCGCCGGGAGAAGAAGAGCATCGCCACGTTCACCGTCCAAGGAGAGATCCGCTTCGCGAACGCCCACACCCGCGCTGCTTTCGCGGAGGAATTGGCGGACGCGATCGCCTCGCTCACCGCGAAGTATCACGACGACAAGGCGCCGGGCGGACGCGGTTTCCGCTTCCTCGCGGCCATCCATCCCACGCCGAAGAAGGAGTCGAAGCATGAAGGAGATCATGACTGAGAAGAAGCGGGCGTTCGAGATCACGCTCGACATCGAGGCGTCGCCCGATGAGGTCTGGAAGGCGCTGACCGACGCGAAGGAGCTGACGCGTTGGTTTCCGCTTCAGGCCCAGGTGAAGCCGGGGAAGGGCGGCTCGGTGCGCTGGAGCTGGGGGGAAAGCAAGGACTGGTCCTCCCGGATCGATGCATGGGAGCCCGGGAAGCTCCTCCGCTTGGTGCAGGACGACTACCGGCCTTCCGAGGACGTGGAGCGCTCGACCGTCGTGATGGAGTTCCGCCTCGAGACGCGCGCCGGGAAGACGCGCCTGTATTTCGTCCACTCCGGTTTCGGCAGCGGCGCTTCCTGGGACAACGAGATCGACTCGATCTCGGCCGGCTGGCCGTTCGAGCTGCGGAGCCTGCGCCTCTATCTGCAACGGCACA
>Ga0075434_100004929_pt1 | contig 12098 bp, 15 predicted proteins | sample RhiMethybrSRZTD3_FD_75298 | JGI IMG/M metagenome (GOLD analysis project Ga0075434, IMG submission 75298) | Populus rhizosphere microbial communities from Tennessee, USA - Rhizosphere MetaG P. TD hybrid SRZTD3 | ecosystem: Host-associated > Plants > Roots > Rhizosphere > Soil | place: USA... | reverse complement strand
CAAGTGTACCGGTGGGCAGTGGCCATGAGTCGGATGGCAATCAACCACTTGCAGAGCCCTGCGGAAGGCGCAATATCCTGCACCCTCATCCCCCGGCGACGGCCGGGCACTCGGGAAGGAGAAAATCATGCGTAAGTCGATCTTTTGGGGCCCCATCTTCTTTGCAGCAGTGATCGGGGTCGCAGCAAGCCAGGGCGCGCCATCACCGGCGCACGTCATGACGACCCCCTCGGAACTCAAGTGGGGCGATCCCCCGCCGGTATTCGAGAAAGGCGCCAGCTTCGCCGTCGTCTCGGGCGATCCGGGCAAGCCGGGAATCTACGTTGTGCGTCTGAAGATGCCGGCGGGCTACAAGATCGCGCCGCATTGGCATCCCACCGACGAACACGTCACCGTGATTTCAGGTCAGTTCGCCCTGGGGATGGGCGACAAGATTGACGAAAAGTCGGCGAAGGCGCTTCCGCCGGGGAGCTACGCGCTGCTGCCGGCCAAGATGCATCACTATGCGCTGGCCAAATCGGACGCAGTCGTGCAGGTCCACGGTAATGGTCCGTTCGCGCTGACCTATGTGAATCCAGCGGACGATCCGAGCAAGCGGGCAGCGAGCAAATAAGAATGTAGTACTGAACCCCGGCGCAGGGCCGGGGTTCACCCAGACCTATTGCTGGCGCGCAGTCATCCTGTCAGCCATCCGCTTGTGCTCTTTGAGCGTCGGCAGAGTCTTCTGCGCGAACGCCGCGATTTCCTTGTCGCCGAGCTTGGTGGCGTCCTCGAACAGCGCAATGGCCTTCGCATGGTCCGTCGCCATGTGCTGCGCGTAAGCCGCGTCAAACTCCGCGCCGGATTTGCTGCCTAGCCTGTCAATCATGGACTGGTGCTCGGCATCGAGCTTTCTCGGCACCTGGATGTTCTTGGATTTTGCGAGTGACTCGAGCTCCGCATTCGCTTGACCGTGGTCTTGTACCATGCGCTCGGCGAACTGCTTGACTCCCGAGCTCTGCGACTTGGTCAAAGCCAGCTTGCCCAGATCGACCTCCGTCATTCCATCCTGCACCGCCGCACTCACAAAAGCTTCCCGGGTGTTCGTCTGTGCGGATGCGGAACCTGCAACGGCAAGCGCCGTGATCAAGAAAACGAGGGGTAGAATTTTCATGTTGAATTTTCCAGTGAGACGCCTGACCGAAAGCAGCATGACCGCACGTTACCGCCAAGAAAATCAACGAATTCCGCCGCCGATCGTCAGTTCACTCCTACTATCTGCACGGCGCTTCTCGACTGTCTGACGCAAACTGGTCGACAATGGTCTCTACCAGCCAGGCCACTCCCGCGTCGCGCATCGCGGCTTTGGTCGCGATTGCCTCGATCGAATCAGGCTTGCGCTTCAAAGGCAGGTCGACAGACGTCAAACCGAATCGGGCCGCGTGCTGCTGCACGATGCGCCGAGGCAGCGTAGCGATCAGGTCAGAGCCCGATAGATAGGCAAGCGCCATCATGAACGTGGGCACGGTAAGCACGACGCGGCGCGACAGTCCGCGCTTGGCCAGCATTTCGTCGACAAAGCCAGCCGGATTTCCGTCCAGCGAAACCAACAGGTGCCGCGACTTGCAGAATCCTGCTTCGCTCGGTGCACGCGCAAAGACGTGACCCTTCCGCATCGCGACCACAAAATCCTCGTTGTAGATTTTGCGAGTCTCAAAACGCGCGGGTACCGCGTGCAGGGGTAGCATCGCTACGTCGAGCTCGCGCTTTTCAAGCAAGTCGAGGCTTTCCTGCCAAGGCTCCTTCGTCGAGCTGCCGCGCCGGGCGGGCATGAGATGAATCAGGCCAATTCTGACATTCGGCGCTCTCGCACTGATTCCCGCCAGCAGTGAAGTCATTCCCGAGGCCAGGACGGCATCTGGCGCGCCGATCACGAAGCGGCGATCGCTGCTTGCGGCGGAAAATGGTGCAGCTGAATCCAACACGTTCTCGATCTGCTCGAGGATTTCGCGTACAGGCTGGTTGAGTTCCTTCGCGCGGGCGGTAGGCACGACGCCTTTCGGCGTCCTGAGGAACAATGGGTCGTTCAACTGTTCGCGCAGGCGACCAAGCGCATGACTGACAGCCGACGGCGTCAGGTTCATCCGTGCGGCGGCGCGTCCCAGATGACCCTCGTCCAGCACGGCACGGAAGAGCACGAGCAGATTCAGGTCGAGCTTAGCTAGCTGAGAAATATTCATCATATTCTTGAAATCATATCACTGGATTCATCGATTGCGAGTGAGCAAGATCGATCGTCAAGATTCACTCGCTCGGGAGACTCGATGAACATCAGGACTGCGGTGGCTGCCCTGCCACTGTGCGCACTGCTCACGGCCAATGCCGCTGCCGCGGAAGACGCGGTTGGCGATCTGGTGAGACGCGCGGAGGAGAAAAACGCGGCTTTCATACGCGGCGACATGGAGCAGTGGTCCCGGCTCGTCCGCATCGCGCCCGATTTCACGCTGATGCAGCCCTTCGGCGGTCCAGTCAGTCATGGATTCGATGCCAGTCCCAAGCGGCTGGCCGAAATGTCGCGGTATTTCAGGAATGGCCATGCCAGCCTCGAGGTGGCGCAGACCTACGCGTCGGAAGGAATGGTCGTTCTCGTCATGATCGAGCGACAGCGCATTGAAGTGGGCGGCTTGCCCGCCCAGGACTGGTCCCTGCGAGTTACGGAGGTCTATCGAAAAGACGGCTCCGATTGGCAGCTAGTGCACCGCCACGCAGATCCCCTCGTCCAGAAAGTCACCCTGCAGCAAGCCGCAGTGCTCGCCCGCGGTTGGCCGGAGTTCAGCCCGCTGGTCGGGCAGCCGGTCGCCGGCTCGAAGCAGTGAGCGCCTTTCCGCACGTCCCATGCGTAGATTTTGCCGAGCTCAACGCGATCAATCGCCTCCCAGTCCGACTCGCCGACTTGTTTTGGTTTTTTGCGGCCGATTCCTACAGCAAGCGGAGAACTTGCCGCTTCGACGGGCGCGCCGGGCCACCGCAGACTGCGATCTGCATGCAATCGTCAACTTCACGGAGTCTCCAATGAAATCAGCCATTTTTGTAGGGGCACTGGCTGCCCTGGCGGTCGGCGCAGCGCTTGCGAATGAGCCGACGAGCACCACCGCTTCCGGCGGCGTAACGTTCAAGTCTCTCGATGCGAACGGCGACGGACGCATCTCGCAGACGGAAGCCCAGGCGAACCCGGACCTGAGCGCCGGCTTCAGCACCGCGGTCAGCGACCCCAATAAGGGCATGACCCAGGCCGAGTTCGACGCGTGGAGTTCCAGCCATCAACAGGGCCAGACGCCCCCAAGCCAATAACGTTCCAGCAATCGCTCGAAGGGGCCCGCCGGGCCCCTTTTTTTGAGAGGCTTACTCGCCGTACCGAGTGCCGCAATGCATCTCGCAGAATTCCATCGTTGCATCGGCACGGATTTCGTTTGGCACACCGCTGGGCGAGGTGCTCCCGGGCTGCTCGCTCGGCCCTGGTTCCTTGCGCTCGGGTTTGGGCTCTTCGCCGGGTGGCAAACGTAGGATAGGTTTACGGAGTCGTTCGATCCGCGCAACAGGCTTGCCCAACCTGAACGGGCGGACACTTCACGTCTCCATACGAACAGAACACGCAGCAGTCGCCATCGAGCGGATGAAGCAAGGTCTGGCAACCGGTGCACTCGTAGAAATAGACGCACGCGTCTGTTGGCATCTCTTCGGATGCGGCCGCGCCGCACTGCGGGCAGGTGATTTTCGACGTCAGGACGACTTGCATGGGATTCCTCGAGTCCAAGCCATGGTACCCGGCAAGGCCACGGCCTTTCAAAACCAACGGGTTAGATGGCTCGCCGCCCCCTACCGCCACTTGTCGGCTGGTCGGCAGCAGTGCAAGATCGATCAAGACCGACCCCGATGCAAAAACCTCCGAAATGACCACGGGCGGCCTGGGGTAAATGCCTCACGAGGTGTTCCTGAGCTATTCGGCCGCCGATAAGGCGACGGCGCTCGCCGTTCTGGCGGGAATCGAAGACCACGGCATCCGCTGCTGGATCGCACCGCGCGATGTCCCGGCCGGCTCGGAGTACGGGCAGCAGATCGTTGATGCGGTCAAGTCGGCCCGCATCGTCGTCGTCGTCTTCTCGGCGAGCGCGAATTCCTCGCCCCATGTGCGCCGCGAAATTGAACGCGCCGTCTCGACCGAGCGGGTCATCGTCCCGTTCCGGATCGAGAACGTCGTGCCGACGGGCGCGATGGAATATGCGCTCGGCAACACGCACTGGCTCGACGCCTTTTCCGCTCCAATCGAGCCGCACATCACGGCGCTCGTCAGCACGGTGCGGCGACTGCTGACTCCTGCGACGGACGGCGCTCCCGACGGGGTTGCCCCGCGGCCCGTCGAGGACCGGCCCTCCATCGTCGTCCTGCCCTTCAACAACATGAGCGGTGATCCGGAGCAGGAGTATTTCAGCGACGGCATCACCGAGGATCTCATCACCGACCTGTCGAAGGTGTCCGGGCTGTTCGTGGTCGCCCGCAATACCGCGTTTACTTTCAAGGGCAAGCCGGTGAAGGTCCAGGACGTGAGCCGGGAGCTCGGGGTGTCATTCGTCCTGGAGGGGAGCGTACGCAAGGCGGGCGCCAGGGTGCGGGTGACCGGGCAGCTCATAGACGGGAGGAACGGCGGACACGTGTGGGCAGACCGCTTCGATCGCGATGTAACCGACATCTTTGCGATCCAGGACGACATCACGCACGCCATCGTCGAGCAGCTGAAAGTCAAGCTGCTGCCGCAGGAGAAGAAATCGCTCTCCCAGGCACCGACCGACAACATCGAGGCCTATACGTACTACTTGAGGGGCCGCCAGTTCTTTCACCAGCACTCCAAGACGTATTTCCACCTCGCGCGTCGCATGTTCGCCAAGGCCGTCGAACTGGACCCGATGTACGCGCGGGCCTACGCTGGCCTCGCCGACTGCGATTCCTTTCTGTTCCTCGAGTACGACGCGGACGTCTCGATCGAGAAGATCATGGAGACCAGCGCGCGTGCGCTCGAGCTCGAGGCCGGCCTCGCCGAGGCCCACGCCTCGCGCGGGCTCGCATTGTCACTCTCCAAGCGTTACGACGAGGCGATGACGGAATTCGAGAAGGCCATTGCGCTCGATCCGAATTCCTTCGAGACGCACTATTTCTACGGACGCGCGTGCTTCGCACAGAACATGCTGGAACGTTCGGCCTCACTCTTCGAGCGGGCGGCGGAGCTCAGGCCCGATGACTACCAGTCGCTGTCCATGCTCGTCATGATCTATCGCTCGGTCGGGCGTAGTTCTGAAGTGGACGGCGTCGCACACAGGCTCCTCGAAAGCGCGGAGCACGAACTCATGCAGCATCCGGAGAACCCGCGTCCGGCATATTTGGGCGCCAATGCCCTGATCGCGCTCGGCGACCGGGACCGCGCAAGGGAATGGCTGTCGCGCGCGATGGCAATCGACCCGGATGATGTGCTCACGCAGTACAACATCGCATGCGGATACTCGAGGCTGGGCGAGTTTGAGCCTGCTTTCGACTTGCTCGAACGATTGCTTCCGCACGCCAACCACGAGACCAAGTCGTGGGTCAAGTTCGATTCGGACCTCGACGCGCTCCGAAATCAGCCTCGATACGCGCGAATTCTGGAATTGATCCAGTAGCGTTGCGGACCTGATCGACCCGCCATGACCGCAAGCCGTGGAAGGCATGACGACAAGGCGCGGTTCAAGCGTGTCCTACAATGCCGGCGCTATTATCGTGGTATTGAAGCAGATGCAGGGAATCGAGAGGTACAGTTATGAACGTGCTCAAGACACTTCCCGTGCTGGCATTCGGCTCGGTGCTGCTCGCCGGCTGCGGCGCACACCAGGACGAATCGACTGCTCAGACGGGCGAGTCCTCTCCCGCCGTCGAATCGCCCGCTCCTCCGGCGGAAGATTCCGTGTCGCCGGCCGATACGACGGACGTGATGCCTTCTGACGAACCGGAGAATGCAGTGTCGGATTCGCTGCCCAAGACCGACAAGCCGCCTCCGGTTGAGCCGTCGCCGCCGCCGAACCACTGAGCGACTATCGTCAATCCATCGGATACGGCAGCGCGCGCGCCAGCTGATCCTGCTTGTCGCTCTGCAGCGGCATCGTCATCGCATCGACATCGCGCCACCAGGGGACAGCCCGCTCCACGCGCGCAGGCTCGATCGGTTCGCCGAGCTTTGGCATCAGTAGCCGCTCCGGCGCGCGCTCGAAGATGACCTCAGCCGGCTGATCCCAGGCATGCATGGCCAGGCTGAAGGTGCCCCAATGCACGGGCAGGAATGGGCCGCCGCCCAGTAGCGCAAGCGCCTTGAGCGCGTTTTCGGGCCCGAGGTGGATATCGCCCCACGAAGGATGCATGCCGCCAACTTCCAGCATCACCAGATCGAATGGGCCCAGCCGCTCGCGAATCGCTTGAAACTCCGTAGTAAGGCCCGTATCGCCGCTGAAGAACACCGCGTGCCGCTCGCCGCGTATCACGAATGACGACCAGAGTGTCGCGTTGCGCGAGCGCAGCGTGCGCCCGGAAAAATGCTGCGACGGTGCGGCGTGGATCGTCAGCCCACGCAGCGCATGCGATTCCCACCAATCGAGCTCGGTGATTCGACGCGGTGCAACACCCCACGCCTCGAGGTGAGCACCCACCCCGAGTGACGTGACGAACGGCACATCCGATTTGGCGAGCGCGCGGATGGTCGGGTAGTCGAGGTGGTCGTAGTGGTCATGCGAGATGACGACCACATCGACGCTCGGCATGGACTTCAGCGCAACGGGCACCGGCTGATAACGCTTGGGCCCGGCAAGCGCGAGCGGCGATGCCCGCGGTCCCCAGACCGGATCCGTCACGACACGGTAACCGTCAATTTCCAGCAGGACCGTGGAATGGCCCAGCCAGGTCGCGCGCAGTCCGGTCTCCGGCTGGCGCCGCCAAGTCTCCAGCGGATTCTCGGCCGGCAGCGGATGGGCCGGCCAGCGCCGGCGATCGCCGCCGCACATGAAATCGACAAGCGACGGCATCGGAACGTCCGGGTCGCGCAATCCCGGCAGCATCGGATGAACATTTCGGAAGCCGTCGCCCAACCAGCGCGATGAAGCTCTCATGCGCTCGAGTCGCGCGCCCTCCGCCTTCGCGCCAAGAGATTTCACGGACCCGATATTACTCGGTAACCGCGCGGTCCAGATTGAGTCCGGCATCCCGATTCACAAATTCCTACTCGCACCGACAATGCAAGTGGACAGACCACTAGGCCAGGTTCGAATAGTCTTTGTGGATGGCGGGACTTCTATCAGACGCCGTGGCGTGCATAACGCCACATCGACTCGTTCGCACGCTGGCGCCTATAAAAGAACATTGGGACGTCCTGACAAACGTCTGCAACCTGATCAATGAACTCGAATCTCGCAAAATGGAGTTCGAAAATATTGGAACTCTCAATAACGAGGACCTTCCGTCGCGGGGCGAGTTCTTCCTCACCTTGACCGTTCGAGGCGACAGCGGCGCCTCAGTGACGAGCATGGGACTCGAGAATGGGAGGCTTTACATGCTTCTCAGCAACGATGCCCACTCGTCTGAGCTCGCAGTACTAGATCTGGATTCGGAAGAATTATCAGCCGCATGATGAATGCTGGCGCGTGCTCCGCGTCCTCGACACCGTCGGACTGCGCACATCCACGTCAGACAAGCTCTCCCGTCTGTGAGGCGCGACTGCGGGATTGGCAATTCGAAAGCGCATGTTGTGTCATTGCAGCCGACCCGACGACAACGTGAAGGAGATCTCTGCAATGAAAATTCGTCACATTTTGATCGCGAGCGTCGCGCTCGCCGCTGGTCCCGCGTTCGCGCAGGACGCCGCCTCCCCGCAGGCCTCTGCGGACTGTGCGTCACTTCAGTCCCAGGTGGACTCGGCCGCTTCCACGGCTTCGAGTGAGCAGATGAGCGCGGCGAAGTCCGCCATCGACGAAGGCAAGAAGCTTTGCTCGGAGGGCAAGACCGCGGAAGGCGCGGCGAAACTGCAGGAAGCGCTGACGACGATTTCGCAGCCGTCATCTTCGCAACAGCCCATGGAGCAGCCGCCAACTGAGCCGCAGCCGCCGGACACTCAGCAGCCGCCGCAGTAAGTTTGATTGGTCACACGTTGAATGGCGGCCGGGGTTACCCGGCCGCTTTTTTTGCGCGTATGCCAATCGTCACGCGTCGCCCATGCGCTTGCGCATCAACTACTTGCGGCGCCTGCAGCGTGCAAGGCCAGCTTTCATTTTTGCCGTTGCCACATTCCGCGCGCGAAAGGCGCTCTGTCACCGTCTCGGTCAACGGCCAAGGGCAACAGGGAATCGTCATCAATTGACCGTCGGACGACCCAATCCCCGTCGGACAAACTCTCCCGTCTGCGATGCGCGACTGGCCAATTGGAGGATCGCGGCGGCAAGGCGCTTCATTGCAAATCGGACCCGACGACAAGGAGAGTTTGCAATGAAGATTCGTCACCTATTGATCGCGAGCGCCGCGCTGGCCGCTGGCCCCGCGTTCACGCAGGATGCCGCCTCTCCACAGGCCTCTGCGGACTGCGCGGCTCTTCAGGCTCAATTTGACCAGCAGGCCTCCACTGCGTCGAGCGACCAGGTGAGAGCCGCCAAGTCCGCTCGCAGCAAGGGCGAAAAGCTTTGCTCGCAGGGGAAGACGGAGCAAGGCGCGGCGAAGCTGCAGGAGGCCATTGACGCGCTTTCGCAGCCTCCGCGCCAACCCATGGAGAAGCCCCGTGAGCAGCAGCCCCCGGACACTCGGCAGCCGCTCACTCAACCGCCGCGGTAAGTTTGGTTGGTCACACGTTGACGGCGGCCGGGGTCAGCCCGGCCGCTTTTTTATCGGCGTAGGAATCGTCACGCGTCGCCGATGCGATTGCGCAGCTTGGCTTCGCGCGCCTGCTCTTCCGGCGTGAAGCCCTCGCCGAAATCCGTCGCTTCGTAATACGGGCGAATCTCGAGATCCGACTCCTCGCCGGGCATCGGGTTCGGGCACTTCTTGGCCCACTCGACCGCCTCTTCAATCGACTTCACTTCCCAGATCCAGAACCCTGCGACGAGTTCCTTGGTCTCGGCGAACGGGCCGTCGATGACGGACCGCTTCGTGCCGTTGAAGCGAATGCGCTTGCCGTACTTGCTGGGCTTCAGGCCGTCGCCGCCCTTCATGATGCCGGCCTTGACGAGTTCCTCGTTATACCGGCCCATCTCGGCGAATAGGTTCGCCATCTTCTCAGGTTGCTTGAACAGCGTTTCCGCTTCGCTGTTCGGCGTGGCCTTCACAAAAACCATGACTTTCATCGGGCGTACTCCTTTGATTGAAAAGGCTACAGGTCAGTCGATTCGCTGAATGGTCGAACCAGCCTCTCCAAGATCGACATTTGCGGCATTTCCCGTCGGGGCGTCCCGTCATCAGCGGCTCCTGGAACCCGCAAGTCAATGATTCACGCGGAGTTTAACGGCCGCACATATCACCGGGCCGGAATCGAATCGTTGCCCCAAGGTCCTATGGCAACTTCGGCGTGCGGGCGGCACATTCGCCCCGGGCGCATGGCCCGGACGCCGAGGCTGATTCCTCGGGCTTCGACGTCGCCTGGGGGAGATACCGCAATGAAATCCATGGCTCATCGCATTCTGGCGATCGTGGCACTCAACGCACTGCTCGCGGCTTGCGCGACGAACCCCGTCACCGGCGAGAGTGACCTGATACTCGTCGGCGAGAGCGAGGAGCTTGACATCGGGCAGAAGCAATACTCCCCGATGCGCCAGTCCGAAGGTGGCGATTACGAGCTGGATCCAGCCCTGACAAGTTACGTGCAGCGCGTTGGCAATCGACTCGCAGCGGTGAGCGACCGCAAGCTGCCCTACGAGTTCAACGTGATCAACAGCTCGGTCCCGAACGCCTGGGCACTTCCTGGCGGAAAAATCGGCGTCAATCGTGGCCTTCTGACGGAGCTCAAGTCGGAATCCGAGCTCGCCGCCGTGCTGGGACATGAGATCGTCCATGCGGCGGCGCGTCACTCGGCGCAGCAGATGAGCAAGGGCATGCTGGCACAAGGTGGCGTGCTCGCGACGCAGCTCGCGCTCGGTAACAGCGCCTACACTGGCATGGCGACGCAAGGCGCCCAGCTGGCATCGGAGATGGTGCTGCAGAAATATGGGCGCGATGCGGAGCTCGAATCCGATAAATACAGCATGAAATACATGAAGCGCGCCGGCTATGACGTGAACGGCGCGGTCACTTTGCAGGAGACCTTTGTCCGCATGAGCGGCAACAAGCAGAGCGACTGGTTCGAGGGATTGTTTGCCAGCCACCCGCCGTCGCAGGAACGCGTCGATGCGAATCGCAAACAAGCGAAAAAGTTGGGGTCGGGTGGCGAGGTTGGCGCGGAGGCCTACGCGGCCGCGATGGCGAAGACCCTGGCTGCAAAGCCGGCGTATGACGCATACGACGAGGGACGCAAGGTGCTCAGCGAAAAGCAGCCTGACGTTGCGCTCCAGAAAGCCGAGCAGGCGATCAAGCTCGCGCCCGGCGAGGGACAATTCCATGCGCTGAAGGGCGACGCCTACATCCAGCAGAAGAACCTTCCGGCAGCGACACAGGCCTTCACCAGTGCAATAGAGAGAAACGATTCGTATTTTTACTATCCGTTGCGCCGGGGGCTCATCGCCGAGAACCAGGGCAAGGACGAGAGTGCGCGGCGCGACCTCGAGACTAGCGCCCGGCTATTGCCGACCGGAATTGCGGCCTATGCGCTCGGCAATATCGCTTCAAGGGCGAACGACCTCGATTCGGCGAAGAAATACTACACTGCGGCGGCAGGAGCGGGAGGCGAAGTCGGAAAGGCAGCCGAGCAGGCACTGGCCCGGCTGAACGCACAGCAGAACCCGGCCCAGTAGTACAGTACCGGGGCCGCATGGAGAATTTATGAGCGACGACATGCCCGATTTTTCGAACGTCAAAGGAGGCTCGAGCTCCACGGCCACGAAGGTCTATGTCGTGGTGGCGGGCGACAGCCTGTCAAAAATCGCCAAGCGCGAGTATGGCAACGCGAAGGAGTGGAACAGGATCTTCGAAGCCAACAAGGACATCCTGAAGGATCCCGACAAGATTTTTCCCGGCCAGACACTCAAGATCCCACCGCAGTGATGCCGCGTCCACAACCCAAGGAACGAGAGCGATGGAAAACAGAATCCTTTGCACGTTGATCGTCTCAACGGCGCTGGTGCTGGTGGCTTGCGGCAAGAAGGAAGAGCCGAAAACCTCCCCGACGCCCGCTCCCGCACCTTCCGTCCAGCCCGCGCCGGCGCCGGCGCCGGCCGGCGTCACGGTCTCGAGCTTGACGACCGGCTCGGCTGTCAGCGCCGACAACAAGCTGAGCGTCGCGACCGAGACGTTTGCCAAGACTGACACGATGTATGTCTCGGTGGATACGACCGGCAGCGGCACGGCGAATCTCGCCGCCAAGTGGACCTACCGCAAGGGCGATAAGGTCGCCGTAGTTAAGGAAGACAGCATGACCGTCAATACCACCGGCCCTGCGACGCACGAGTTTCACGTGAGCAAGCCGGATGGCTGGCCCGCGGGCGACTACGAGGTCGAAGTGATGCTGGACGGCCAGTCGGCGGGCTCTAAAAAGCTCACTGTGAAGTAGAGCGTCTTCGAATCTCGGCTTCAGGTATAATGGATCGGTCTGGTGATTCCCTAGTTCTGTCTTGCCTGGCTCGATTCGCCCATTCGGCGCACTTTCCGACTCAGTCCAGCCACCACGAAAAGCATCTCCGAACCAGCAAGTGGAAATCCGCTAGCTGCCATCTTTCTTAATATGAGTATTCCAAGTGACCAAGCTATTTATCGGCAACCTTCCTTTCTCCGCGACCGAGCAATCAGTTCGCGCCCTGTTCGAGCCGCACGGCACGATCGAGTCGCTCGCCCTCATCAATGACCGGGACACGGGTCGTCCCCGCGGTTTCGGCTTCATCGAGATGCCTAGCGCCGATGCGTCCAAGGCCATGCAAGCG
>Ga0075434_100004928_pt1 | contig 12099 bp, 11 predicted proteins | sample RhiMethybrSRZTD3_FD_75298 | JGI IMG/M metagenome (GOLD analysis project Ga0075434, IMG submission 75298) | Populus rhizosphere microbial communities from Tennessee, USA - Rhizosphere MetaG P. TD hybrid SRZTD3 | ecosystem: Host-associated > Plants > Roots > Rhizosphere > Soil | place: USA... | reverse complement strand
TCGGAGAAGAGCATCGCGAAGGCTCGGGCCGACGTCCGCAAGGCGGAGGCCGCCCGTCAGCGGTTCATCATGGCCAACCTTCGGCTCGTGGTGTCCGTGGCCCGCAAGTACCAGGGCCAGGGCCTTCCGCTGCTCGACCTGATCCAGGAAGGCAACATCGGCTTGATGCGGGCCGTCGAGCTCTTCGACTGGCGGCGCGGGTTCAAGTTCTCGACCTATGCCACGTGGTGGATCCGCCAGGGGATCACCCGCGCGATCGCCGATCGGTCGCGCTCGATCCGCCTCCCGGTCCACATCCACGACCGGCTGCGCAAGCTCAATCGCACCCGGTTCCAGTTCGCCCAGTCGATGGGCCGGGAACCGACCCGCGAGGAGCTCGCGAAGGCCCTCGACACGACCGTCGACGAGATCGACGATCTGACGGAGATGGGTCGCCGGGAGCCGCTGTCGCTGCAGTCCCCGGTCGGCGAGGACACGGAGCTCGGTGACCTGATCGAGGAGGTCGACTCGGACGCGGCGTTCAACGAGGTCGAGGACCAGCTGCTCCGCGAGGAGATCGGCGGCGCCGTCGACAAGGTGCTGGACGATCGTGAGCGTCACGTCGTCGCCCTGAGGTACGGCCTCGAGAACGGTCAGCCGCTCAGCCTGCGCGAGACAGGCAAGGTGCTCGGGCTCTCGGGCGAGCGCGTGCGACTGATCGAGCGCGAGGCGCTCCGCAAGCTGCGCGACTCCAACCTGATCAACGCGGTGGCGCTCGGCGGCTGAGCCGCCGATCGCGACCGCGAGGTCCGAACGGGCCGCCCAGAAGGGCGGCCCGTTCGCGTTCCACGGGTGGCCTCCGGCCGTCGGGCGCCCGAGCTCCCGTTCAGCCGTCCCTCGCGCCCTGCCGATGACCAGGTGGGATGGAGATCTCCGCGTTCCGGGGCGGCTCCGACGCGAACATCTCGCGCCCGGCGCCCGATAGGAAGGGCGACGAGCCCGATGGGCGGGCGCTCGAGCGCGCGCTCGTGGGGCGGGCGCAGGACGGAGATCGTGGTGCCTTCGGAGAGCTCTATCGGATGCACCTCCCCGCGGTGGCCCGGCTGGTCCGGTTCCGGCTGGGCGGCGAGGACGAGGACGCCGTCTCCGAGGTGTTCCTCCGCGCGTGGCGAGGGCTCGCGTCCTACCGGGACACGGGCGTGCCGTTCGCGGGATGGCTCTACGGCATCGCGCGTCACGTCGCGATCGACGCGCTCCGGCGACGGGGGCGGGACGAACCGAGCGAGGAGCTTCCGGACGGGGGGGTCGAACCGATGACGGCCGAGGTGATGACGCTCCGGGGAGCGATCGAGGCGCTCCCCACCGAGCAGCGCCAGGTCATCGAGCTCAAGTACCTCGTCGGGCTGACGAACGAGGAGGTCGCGGCGGCGATGTCGACGACGCCGGGCGCCGTGAACGCGCGGCAGTGGCGCGCGTTGAAGGCGCTCGCCGAGATCCTGGAGGCGCGGGCGTGAGCGCGGACCTGGAACGGGACCTGGGCGCGTGGGCGGCCGGGGCGCTCTCCCGGGAGCGGCTCGTCGCGACGTATGGCGCGGAAGCGGCCGGAACCGTTGCCGTGCACGATCGCCTGGCCGAGCTCGCGGGCGGGATGCCGATCCCGGACGCGGAAGCGGGATGGGCCGCCCTCGTCGCGAGGATCGAGGCGGCGGCCCCGGTCGTGCCGCTTCGGCGGCACGACCGGGGCCGGCGCACGGTCTCCCTGCTGATCGCGGCGGCGCTCATGGTCGGCGGCTCGGCGTTCGCCGCCGTGCGGTCCTGGACCCCGGACGATCCGGTCCCTTCGCGACCATCCCAGGTCGTCACGGACGTCGGCACGACGTTCGGGCCGAGCGACCGAGGACTCGTGCCTCCGCCCGCGCCGACCGCTCCAGCACACGACGGCCACCCGTCGTCCCGGACGCACCACGGCCACGTCGGTTCCGACGCCAGCGGCCCGTCGGGCACGGGCGACGGCTCGTCGTCGGTCGATGATCCGAACGATCGTGATCACGGCACGGGGAACGACGGTTCGCACGACGACCAAGGCGGCGGCAACGACGGTCCGAGCGGGTCCGGTCAGGACGGCCAGGGCGGCAACCAGGGCGCGAGCGGGGACCAGCAGGGCGGGTCGCAAGGCCAGGACTCCCAGTGATCCAGAGGTTTCTCGGCCCGGTGCGTGCATCCCGGGCCCCCGGAACGATGGGAACGACGGACAACCTCTGGTCGCCTCGGCGATCGGCGCGGGCAGCGCTCTCGGAGAGGAAGGACGCAGGCCGGACGACACAGCGACCTCATCCCCCCGCGGCGGGGAGCACCATGGTCTCCAACCCTCGCACCCCGCCGTCGGCCGGCCTCTCGGGAGGGCCGGCACCTCTCGGTGCCGGCCCTCCCGGCGCGTTCGAAGGTTGTGGGCGACGTGGAGCGGGCGCGACGCGCGCGCTCACCCCTCGTCCGTGAGCGCACGCGCCGTCTGGATCTGACGCTCCAGACGGATCCGCAGCCGCTCCCGCAGATCATCCAGATCCCGCTCGTCGTCGGGGTCGCCGGCGGGAAGCAGCGGTTCACCGAACGCGATCCCGAGCGGCGGACGCCATGGTCGCCGCCATGTCGGCCCCGACCTCGGCCACCGGCGCTGCGTCCCCCAGATCCCCACGGGGATCACCGGTGCCCCGGTCGGGAGCGCGATCCGCGCGACCCCGCTCCGGATCCGCATCAGGGACGGCGGCTCGGGGTTCACCGTTCCCTCGGGAGCGACCCCGAGCAACGCTCCGCCCTTCACGGCGATCAACGCCTCGTCGAGCGCCGGACCGTCCCCCTCGCCGCGCCGGATCGGGATCTGTTCGTATCGGCGGAGGATCCACCCGACGAACCGTTTCCGGAAGAACTCGGCCGCGACGAGGAACCGGCTCTCGCGTTGGATGCCGCGAGCGACCTCGATCGCGAGGATCGGTCCGTCGAGCGCGCTCACGTGGTTGAACGCGAGGATCGCGGGTCCGTTCAGCGGAACGTGTTCCGCGCCGCTCACCCGCACACGGAACCACATCCGGACGAGCGGGGCGGCGAACGGGAGGCCAACACGCCACCACCGGTTCAGCTCACCCCCGGCCACGAGCGGCATGCTAGCGTCCGGGCCGATGGACGTGCTCGCGATCCGTGATGTCGTCGCCGCAGGCTGGGAACGATTCCTCGCTGATCTCGAGCAGATGGTCAACGTCGACTGCGGGTCGTTCAACCGCGACGGCGTGAACCGCGTCGCGACGATGTGCGAGGGGCGCTTCCGCGAGGGCGGATGGGAGATCGACCGCATCGTCCCGTCGGATCCGGACCTGCCACCGGTCGGCGACACGGTCGTCGGAACACTGCGGGGAGCAGGTGGACCCCGCGTGCTGCTGCTCGGCCACACCGATACGGTGTTCGACGACGGGGTCGCGGCCGAGCGTCCTTTCTCCCTCGCGGGCGGGCGCGCCTTCGGCCCAGGCGTGAGCGACATGAAGGGCGGCTTGCTGGCGGGATTCGCCGCGGTGGAAGCGTTACGACACGTCGGGTTCGATCGGTTCGCCCACATCACCTACGTCTGCAACCCCGACGAGGAGATCGGCTCGCCGTCGTCGAGGGATCTGATCCGTCGGCTGGCCACGGAGCACGATGCCGCGCTCGTGCTGGAATGCGGTCGCGCGAACGGCGACATCGTGTCGTCCCGGAAGGGCATCACCGACTACGAGATCCGCATCCACGGCCGTGCGGCCCATGCCGGCGTCGAGCCCGAGAAGGGCCGGAGCGCCGTCGTCGAGGCCGCGCACAAGACCTTGGCGATCGCGGCGCTCCACGGACGGTGGCCCGGCGTCACGTGCAACGTCGGCGTGATCAGGGGCGGGACCCGCACGAACGTCGTCGCGGAGGACGCCGTCCTCGAGGTGGAGCTTCGCTCGCCGAACCTGGCGGATCTCGAGGAGGCGGAGCGCGAGGTCGCGCGGATCTGCGCGTCGGCAGTGATCGACGACGTGACGATCGACCTCGAGACCGAGGGGTGGCACCGCCCCATGGAGAAGAGCGAGGGATCGCAGCGACTGGTCGATGCCGCGAAGGACGTCGCCGCCGAGCTCGGCTTCGATGTCTCGGACGCGGCGACGGGCGGCGCCTCCGACGGCAACACCACCTCCGCGGCCGGGTGTCCGACCCTCGACGCGCTCGGTCCGATCGGCGGAGACGATCACTCGGCCGACGAGTGGCTCGACGTGGAGAGCATCGTGCCGAGGACCGCGATGCTGGCAGGGATCATCACGCGGCTGTGAGCGACGAGGGCTGGCCGTTCGACGAGCTCCATCCGGAGGCGTACCGGATGCTGGTGGAGGGCGTCCCGGCGATCCTGTACATCGATCGTCCCGACGAGCTGTCGACGAACCTGTACACGAGCCCGCAGATCGAATCGCTGCTGGGGTACCCGCTCCACGAGTGGATGGCCGACCCCGAGCTGTGGAAGATCGTGATCCACCCGGACGACCGCGAGCGCGTGCTCGCGGCGAACGACGCCTCGAACCAGGAGGGCGATAGCTACCTCGAGGAGTACCGGGTCATCACGAAGGACGGGCGGACGGTGTGGATCCGCGACGAAGCGTGGCCCGTGCGCGGCTCCGACGGCACGCTGCTCTACTGGCGTGGCGTGATCCTGGACATCACGCAACGCAAGGAGGTCGAGGAACGGCTGCGCTGGAGCCTCCACGTGCTCCGCCGGACGATCCAGCAACGACGCGAGTTGGCGCGGCGTCTGCAGAACGCGCAGGAGGCCGAACGTCAGCGGATCGCGTCCGACATCCACGACGATCCGATCCAGGTGATGGGCGCCGTCGACATGCGGCTCCAGATGCTCGCCGAGTTCCCCGACACGATCACGAGCGAGGCGCTGGCGGGCATCGAGGCGGAGGTAGCCGGCGCGATCGAGCGGCTTCGATCGATGCTGTTCGAGCTCAGGCCGGCGGCGCTGGACCGAGAGGGTTTGATCCCGGCCCTGCGTCTGTACGTCGACCGGCGTGCGAAGACCGCCGGGTGGGATGCGGAGATCGTGGATCGCATCGTCGTTCAGCCGGACCCGGACCTCGCCGCGCTCCTTTACCGGATCGCGCAAGAGGCGATCGTGAACGTCGCCAAGCACGCCGGAGCAACGCGGATCTTCGTCGAGGTCAGCTCCGCCGGCGACGGCGTGACGCTCCGCGTGGCCGACGACGGGGTCGGGTTCACGCCAGACCTCGATGCCCCGCCGGCGCCGGGGCACCTCGGCGTTCCCACGATGGTCGAACGCGCCGAGCTCGCGGGCGGCTGGGCCAGGATCGTGAGCGCCCCGGCCGAGGGCACCACCGTCGAATGCTGGCTGCCGCTCGACGCGGCGTCGGGCGACCCGGCCCTCTCCGACTGACGGTTACGCGCTGGCCTGCGCCGGAACGGCCGAGACGGCGCGGCCCGTCGACGGATCGAAGTAGTGGAAGCGCTCGGGGTCGACCGTCAGCGTGATCGACCCGCCCGGCTTCACTGACGTGCGGGCGTCGACGCGGGCGCAGAACACGCATCGCGTGGACTCCGAGGCGAGGAGCAGCTCGTCGTCACCCTCCTCGGCGGTCGCCGCCCGGATCTCCTCCGCGCTCACCGGGGGCTCGTCCACCGCGAACAGGACGTTGACCTCGGAGCCGAGCTCCTCGGTCACCTCCGCCGTCACCTCGATCGTCGGCAGGGAGCTGTCCTGCCACACGGCGGCGTCTTCCATGTCGGACGGCCGCACCCCCAGGATCACGCGCTTTCCGTCGAATGGCCGCAGGTCCGTCGAGCCTGCGGGGAGGTCCCACCCGCCGAAGCGGACGCGATCGCCGCGGACCTCCGCTTCGACGAGGTTCATGGGCGGCGACCCGATGAAGGCGGCCACGAACAGGTTCACGGGACGTCGGTACAGCTCCTGCGGCGTGTCGACCTGCTGGAGCACCCCGTCGCGGAGCACGGCGACCCGCTGCCCCAGCGTCATCGCCTCGACCTGGTCGTGCGTGACGTAGACCGTCGTGGTCATGAGGCGCTCGTGCAGCAGCATGAGCTGTCCGCGCATCTGCACGCGCAGCTTCGCGTCCAGGTTCGACAGCGGTTCGTCCATCAGGAAGGCCTGCGGCTCGCGCACCATGGCCCGGCCCATCGCGACGCGTTGGCGCTGCCCTCCGGAGAGCTCCGCGGGTTTGCGCTGCAGGAGCGGCTCGAGCCCGAGGATCTTCGCTGCCTCGTGGACGCGCTCGCCGAGCTCGGGCTTCGGCGTCCGGCGGAGCTTCAACCCGAAGGCGAGGTTCTGCTCGACCGTCATGTGCGGGTAGAGCGCGTAGCTCTGGAACACCATCGCGATGTCACGTGCCTTCGGCTCCAGATCGGTGACCTGGCGATCGCCGATCGTGATCTCGCCGGCCGTCACGTCCTCGAGCCCCGCGATCATGCGCAGGATCGTCGACTTGCCGCACCCCGACGGTCCGACGAGGACCATGAACTCTCCGTCGGCGATCTCGAGCGACACGTCGTCCACGGCGACCACGTCGTTGCCGAAGACCTTCGAGATGTGGTCCAGGACGATCCTCGCCATCAGGACTCCTTTCGAGCCGGTGTCCGACCGCGGCGTCCTCGTGCCGCAGTCTTGGCCGTCATCCGATCCTCCGTCAAGGCGGCCCGAAGGCGCCGGTGTGACGCCCTCGACGACCCGAGCTGCTCCAGACCGATCACGGCGGCGCCGACGACCGGGGGCGCGTCGAGGATCCTGACCCTTGCGTCCGCGGCGACGGCATGGACCCCGGCCTCGATCCGTTCGAGGAACGCCGGCCAGCCGTTCCGGAACACCCCGCCGCCCAGGATCACGTCGACGTCGAGGACGCGCAGGCGAAGACGCTTGATGGCGACGGTCGCCATCGACACGATCTCGTCGGCCTGCCGCCACACGAGGTCGGTCGCGACGGCGTCGCCGCGGCGTGCCGCGCGGAACAGCAGCGGGGTCAGCTCGGTGAGCCGGTGCATCTGGAGGCCTCCGAGGTAGAGCGCCTGCATGACCTGGCTCGGGCGGCGCATGCCGAAGTGCGCCGGGATCGCCGCACGCAGGGACGTTCGGTCGCCGCGTCCGTCCTCGTCCCGTATCGCGTACCAGAGCGAGAGCGTGCCGAGCTCGATCCCGCCGCCGAAGTCGCCGCTGACGGGTCCGATCGCGGGGAACCGCGTGACCCGTCCGTCGGGCGCGACGCCGGAGCAGTTGGTCCCGTAGCCGCAGACGACCCCGACGCCCCACGTCCGCTCCGTCCCGGCACGCAGCACGGCGAAGCTGTCGTTGCGAACGACGTCGTCGTCGGTGAGGGGGTTGCGGCGGAGCCAGCGCGCGATCCGGCGGTCGTCGACCGGCAGATCCGCGCCGGAGAGGCAGTACACGCCGAGCTCGGCGACCGGGAGCTCGTCGGGATCGCGGCCGACGGTGCGCGCGACCGCGCGGGCCGCTTCGACGACCGGGCGCATGTGTGCGTCCTCGCCCGGCATGCCGTTCCAACCGTTCCCTGTCGAGACCCTGGCCGTCCCGAGGACGGTGCCGTCACGGCGGAGCAGCGCGGCATCCACCTTGCTGCCGCCGCCGTCGATCGCGAGGAGCGGCGGCCGCGTCACGGGAGCTCCCGCAGCTCGTCCACGGTCGCCGTGACCGCGTCGCGCCGGCGCAGCTCGTTCAGGATCGTCGGGAGCGCGTCGGCCGTCGCCTCGGGCCAGGTGTGCAGCAGCACGACGGTGTCGTCACCGTGCTCGTCGATCCCATGGATCGTGTCCCGCGCGACGACGTCGCCGCTCCGGTCCGGCTCCCAGTCGTCGACCGCGACGTGCCAGCCGACGTTGCGGTAGCCACCGGCCGCGATCGCGTCGAGCACGCGCGGGTCGTCCGCGCCGGCGCCGAACGGGCATCGGAACCAGGGCCGGGGATCGACGCCGCTCGTGGCGCGCACGGCGTCGCCGGCCGCCGTGATGTCCGCCGCCAGGCCGGCGTCGCTCAGCAGCGGCATCTCGGCATGGAAGTGCGAGTGACACCCCACGAGGTGACCGGCGCCGGCGATGCGGGCGGCGGCCGCCGGGTATGCCTGCGCCCAGCGTCCCTGGACGAAGAAGGTTGCGCGCGCAGCAGCGGTCGCGAGGTCGTCGAGGATCCGCTCGACCGTGCCGGGCGGACAGCCGGGACGGTCGGGGTGTTCGGCATCGAACGTCAGCGCCACGCGGACCCGCTCACTCACGCGTCGTCACCTTCGTCGCATGGACGTAGCTGCCGGGTGGCCGGCCGGCGAGGATCGAGAGCCTCCACGCGAGGAGCTGGACGGGAACGATCGCCGCCGCCGGCGCGAGGAGTCGATCGAGCGGCCCGACGTCGGTCGTCGGGATGCCCGGGGGGGCGGCGCCGCCGGCGGTGACGAACCAGACCGCGGAACCGAGCCGGGCGAGCTCCTCGGCGAGCGCGCGGTCGAGCTCGGCGGTCGCGGGCTCGGTCGCGATCACGATCGCGGCGAGCCCGGGACCGGCGAGCTCGAGGGGTCCGTGGCGGAACTGCGCCGTCTGGAGCGCCTCGACGGGCATCCCGACGGCCTCCTTCACCGTGAGCGCGCCCATCTCGGACGCGGCGCGCGCCGCGCCGCGTCCGAGGATCACCGTCGAGCGCGGCTGTCCGAGCCAACCGACGAGGCGGTCGGGCAGCTCGGCGTCCTGCACCACGCGGGCGATCGCGTCGGCCGTTCGATCGGCCTCGGCGGCGTCCAGCGGCGCTCCGGAGCCGCCCGCGATCGCGCGGGCGAGTGCGGCCATCACGGTGAGCGCCGCGACGAACGTCATCGTCGATGGTCCGGTCTCTTCGCCGGTGTCCGTGTCGAGGGCGACGTCAGCGTGACGCGCGAGCGTGTTCCGGGTGCCGTTCGTCACGGTGACGATCGTGGGGTCGGGCGCCGGGCGCTCTCGGAGCGCCCGCGCGACGCCGACGGTCTCGGCGCTCTCGCCCGACTGGCTGACGAGGATGAGCACGTCGCCGGCGGCGAGCGCGGCGAGGCGGAAATGGAGCAGCTCGGCGGCGTCGTGCATCGGCGCCGCGATCCCCTCCGCGGCGAGGTAGGTGCTGGCCGGGTAGCAGGCGTCGTACGAGCTGCCCATCCCCGACAGGACGATCCGTCCGCGGCGGGCCGCCGCCGCCGCCTGGGCGAGCAGATCCGAGCGTTCGATCGCGGCGGCCGCCGCCCGCCGCACGGCTTCGGGCTGGCCGGCGATCTCGGCGATGAATGGGTCAGGAAAGTTTCCTAACGATTTCATCGGCGCGAGTGTACGATGCCCGCCGCATGGGTGTGAAGGTGGCGGTCGTCGGCGGGGGCAGCACGTACACGCCCGAGCTCGTGGAGGGCTTCGTCACCCGGAGCGACCGCCTGCCCGTCGACGAGCTCGTCCTGTTGGACATCGACCCGGATCGCCTCGCGATCGTCGGCGCGCTCGCGGAGCGCATGGCGCGCACGGCGGGATGGTCGGGAACCGTCCACCTGACGGATCGCGCTCCGGAGGCGATCGAGGGCGCCGACTTCGTGATCGTCCAGCTCCGGGTCGGCGGCAACCAGGCCAGGCTCCGTGATGAGACGATCCCGCCGCGGTTCGGCTTCGTCGGCCAGGAGACGACGGGTCCCGGAGGCTTCGCGAAGGCGCTCCGGACCGTGCCCGTCGTGCTCAAGCTCGCGGAGCTGACCGCCGAGGTCGGCGCGCCGGACGCGTGGGTGGTGGACTTCACGAACCCGACGGGCCTCGTGACGCAGGCGCTCCTGGATCAGGGCCATCGAGCGTGCGGCCTGTGCAACGTGGCGATCGGCATCCAGCGAGAGGTGGCCTCGCACTTCGGCGTCGAGCCCGACCGGGTGCGTCTGGACCACGTCGGCCTGAATCACCTGTCGTGGGAGCGCGCGATCCTCGTGGACGGCGTCGATCGGCTGCCCGAGCTCCTCGCCGATCCGCCGCCGGAGCTCCTGGAGGGCGAACCGATCGAGCTCGTCCGCGCCCTCGGCGCGCTGCCGAGCTACTACCTCCGCTACTACTACCGGACGCGGGAGGTGCTCGAGCATCAGCGGACCGCGCGCACCCGGGCCGAAGAGGTCCTCGACATCGAGGCGGGATTGCTCGAGCTCTACCGTGATCCCGCGCTCGACACGAAACCGAAGCTGCTCGAGCAACGCGGAGGAGCGTGGTACTCCGACGCGGCCGCGGCGCTCGTCGCGTCGTTGCACGCCGGCACCGGCGACGATCAGGTCGTCGACGTGCTGAACCAGGGCGCGATCCCGAACCTGCCCGCGGGAGACGTCGTCGAGGTCACGTGCCGGGTCGATCGCGCCGGGGCGTTCGCGCACCCGACCGAGCCGCTCGCGCCCGAGATGCTCGGCCTCGTGCAGCACGCGAAGGCCTACGAGCGGCTGGCGATCGAGGCCGCGATCACCGGGTCGCGCGCGGTCGCGCTGAAGGCGTTGATCACGAACCCGTTGGTCGGCGACGTCGACCGGGCGGGACCCCTGCTCGATGCGCTCCTCGACGCGAACCGAGCGATGCTGCCGCGGTTCTTCCCGGATCAGGCGTCGGGCAGCTCGTCGGCGTGACGCCGGATCTTCGCGAGGGCCTCGACCGCCTGCTCGACCCCCGTCCGGTCCGAGCGGAACACGTTCTCGTCGACGTAGACGGACTCGCGGAGGCCCGCCGCCTCGGCGACGGGGAAGGACATCGAGGCGGGCTCGAGGCGGTCCGCGTGCTCGACCGCCACCGGCAGGCGCGACAGGGACGGCTGGAAGAGGTCGTAGTGCGACATGGGCTCGTAGCCGGTCCACGCGCCGACGCCCTCCGCCTCGAGCGCGTCGCAGACGACCTCGTGCGTTCGCCCTGCGAACGCTTCGGGGTCGATCGCGAGGACGTACCGGTAGAAGCTCCACCGGGTGATGTGAGGATCGTGCGGCATCACACGGACGCCGGTGAGGTCGCCGGCGAGTGCTTCGAAGTACGTCCCGAGCTCAGCGCGGATCACTTGCTGCTCCGGGAACCGGCGCATCGCGACCGTGAGCAACGCAGCCTGCAGCTCGCCGAGCCGGTAGTTCGCGCCGAACGTGTATTCCGTCTCCGCCTCGTCCTTCGGACGGCCGCAATCGATGATCGAGTGCGCGAGGCGAGCGAGGCGGTCGTCGTTCGTGAGCAGCGAACCGCCTTCGCCCGCCGTCATGATCTTCGACGATTGATGGCTGAACGAACCGAAGTCTCCGATGCATCCGGCGCCCACGTCGTTCCAGCGCTGGCCGTGCGCGTGGGCGCAGTCCTCGACGACGGCGAGGTCGTGTGCGCCGGCGATCCGCATGATGCGATCCATGTCGGCCATCTGATGTCCGAGGTGGACCGGCATGATCGCCCTCGTGCGTGGGGTGATCGCCGCTTCGGCGAGATCCGGATCGATCGTCCACGTGTCCGGGCTGACGTCGACGATGACGGGCAGGGCGCCCGCCGCGATCGGCGCGTACACGGTGGCCGCGAAGGTGAGCGCCGGGATGATCACCTCGTCGCCCCAGCCGATGCCGAGCGCCTTCAGCGCAACCTCCATCGTCACGGTCCCGTTCGCCATGAGGACACCGTGGCGCGCACCCTGGTACGAGGCGAACGACTCCTCGAAGGCCGCCGCGACGGGACCCGGCTCGGGGAACCCGCCCCACCGCCCGCCGCGGATCACCGCCTCGACCGCGGCCACGTCCTCGTCGTCGCCGTGGGGCCAGTCGGGGTAGGGCGTCGAGCGGACGGGATCGCCGCCGGCGATCGCGAGCTGTGCCATCGAGCCTCCTCCGCGGGCGAGGTGCCTTGACCCGCCCCACGGCGCGAGGCTAGCATCCCGTGGGTTCGTTAGGAAAGTTTCCTGACTGATCGGCGCACGCGTCCGCGAGGGAGACGGTCACGGCGGCACAGCAGACGTACGCCACGGGAACGCCGAGCCTGCTCAGGGCGATCAACGAGCGGACCGTGCTGGATCGGATCCGCGACGGGGGGCCCGTCTCCCGGGCGCAGATC
>Ga0075434_100004927_pt1 | contig 12099 bp, 18 predicted proteins | sample RhiMethybrSRZTD3_FD_75298 | JGI IMG/M metagenome (GOLD analysis project Ga0075434, IMG submission 75298) | Populus rhizosphere microbial communities from Tennessee, USA - Rhizosphere MetaG P. TD hybrid SRZTD3 | ecosystem: Host-associated > Plants > Roots > Rhizosphere > Soil | place: USA... | reverse complement strand
ACCGGCGACGATCCAGCGAGCCTGGGGCAGAAAGACGTCGACGAGTTCCGCACGGCCATCGATCCGCTCGCGGCGTCTGGCAAGCTTGGAGCGCTGCTCGCGCAATTCCCACCCAGCTTCAAGAACGAGTCGTCATCGCGCGAGTATCTCGATTGGCTGCTCGGCAGCTTCAAGGACTATCCGGTGGCGGTCGAACTGCGGCACCGGAGCTGGAGCGATGACCCGGTCGAAACGCTGCGGCTGCTGGCGGCGTACGGCGCCGCGTGGACGCAGATCGACGAACCGAAGTTCCGCGTATCGATTCGCCAGAACATGCTCCCGAACGTTCGGACCTTCTACTACCTGAGGCTGCACGGCCGGAACGCGGCGCAGTGGTGGAAGCACGACAACTCCGAAGATCGCTACAACTACTTCTACTCGGCGGAGGAGCTGCAGCCGTTCGCGGACGCGGCGAAGGAAGCATCGCGGGAAGTGAAGAAGGCGTATCTCTACGCGAACAATCACTTCTCTGCGAAATCGGTCGCCAACGCGGCGATCCTGAAGCACGAGCTCGGGCAGCCGCTGCCAGGTGAATATCCGGAGGAGTTCGTCGAGCGCTATCCCGATCTGAAAGGACTCGTCAGGGTGTTGGGAGAGAGCTCCCTTTTACGTAAGCCTTCTTGACCTGATCGCCAACCTTGATCTTGTCGACGACTTCAATGCCCTTGATGACCTTACCGAACACCGTGTACTTGCCATCCAGTGACGGGTGCTCACGGCTGGTGATGTAGAACTGGCTGCTCCCGTTACGCGGATCGTTGCCCGCGTAGGCGAGCCCGACGGCACCGCGGACGTGCCGCCGCTTCTTCGTGATCTCCGCAACGCCCACCGGCTTGCCGCTGTCGCCGCGGCCCCACCAGTCCTTCATCAGCACGTTTCTCGACTGCGGATCGCCGATCTGGATGAGCCCCATTTCCGCCCGGTGGAAGCGTTGTCCGTTGTAGAAGTTCTTCTTCACGAGTCCGACAATCAGCGCGACCGTCTTCGGCGCCTCCTCGGGGTACGTCTCGAACTCGATGATGCCTTTCTCCGTCTCGAGCACGACGGTCTGACCCGCGCCTGGCGAGGGCTTCTGCGCGACCGCTGCGGCGCCGATGGCCAGAACGAAGAGAATGAGGAGTATCCGCGTTCGCATGACGATCCTTCTCGCGGGCCTAAAGGCCCGCGCTACGGGAGTTCCCGACGCGCGTGACGCCGATTCTCGGGCAAAGGTCGAACAGCACGCAAGTACCGCACAGCGGATACACCGGACGGCAGACGTTCTGCCCCCAGGTCACGAGGTACAGATTGATCACCGGCCACCAGCGCCGATCGGCGGCCGCGTAGAGCGCCTGCTCCGTTTCATCGGGCGTCCGCGTCGAGACCCACCCGAGCCGGTTCGAGATTCGATGGACGTGCGTGTCCACGCAGATGTTATCCGGGCTGGCGTGCGCGAGGATCAGCACCAGGTTGGCGGTCTTGCGGCCGACGCCGGGCAGCGTGAGCAGCTCCTCCATCGTGTCGGGCACGCGCCCGTTGTAGCGCGACATGAGCTGCCTGCAGGTCTCGAGCACGTGGATCGCCTTGTTGCGGTAAAAGCTCACCGGATAGATGAGGCGCTCGATCTCCTTGACGCGCAGCTTTGCCATGGTGCGCGGCGTTCGCGCCACCTTGAACAGGCGCGTCGACGCCGCGTGCGTCACGGCGTCTTTCGTCTGCGCCGACAACATCGTCGCGATCAGGACCTGAAACGGATCTTCCTTCTGATCCGCGGCAATCTTCTCGACCGCGGGCTCGTCGAGGCCGTCGATCGCCCTCGCCAGGCGGCGCATGACCGTGCGGATGCGCCCACGCGGGATCGCTGGCTGCGGCGCGAGCCTCATACCGGCGTCAGCGGCGGCTCGCCAGAGAGCACGGCGATCACGTTCCGTACGGCCAGGTCGGCCATCGCGGTCCGCGTCTCCCGCGTCGCGCTGCCCAGATGCGGCGCCAGCACGACGTTCTCCATCGTCATCAGCGCCGCATGAACGGACGGCTCTTTCTCGTACACGTCGAGCGCGGCACCGGAGATCAGCCGTTCGTTCAGCGCCCAGACGAGCGCGTCTTCATCGACGACGGAGCCGCGCGCTGTGTTCACCAGCAGCGCGCTGCGTTTCATGCGCGCGAGGGTCCTGCGGTTGATGGTGTGTCTGGTCGCTGGTCCGCCAGGTGTGTGCAGCGAGATGACGTCGGAGCTGACGAGCAGCTCGTCGAGCGACATATCGTGCTTCGCGAAGACTGCCGTCATGCCGAACGCCGGCGCCTTCGCGGCAACGGCGCGGCCGATCCGGCCGCGGCCGATGATCCCCAGCTGCTTTCCACGCAGCTCGGTCCCAAGCATGAAATCGAGCGCCCAGCCGGTCCAACCGCCGCGCCGTATCAGGCGGTCCCCTTCGGCCACGCGGCGCGCGAGCGTGAGCAGGAGCGCCCACGTGAGCTCCGCGGTCGCCTCGGTGAGCACGTCGGGCGTGTTCGTGACGATCACGCCGCGCGATTTCACCGAAGGCACATCGATGTTGTCGTACCCGACCGCGACGTTCGCGACAATCTTCAGGGCCGGCGCCGCATCGACGACAGCGCCGTCGATGCGTTCGGTCAGCAGACAGATCAGGCCCTGCTTGTCGGCGAGACGACGCTTCAGCTCGGCGGGGTCGATCGCGTTGGGACCGTCGTGGAGATCAACGTCGCACGCGGCGTCGAGTCGGGTAAACGCCGCCGAAGGAATTCGGCGGGTCAGCAAAACCTTGGGTTTCACGGGATGCGGGATCCGGGATGCGGGATCCGGCTAATGGCCGTGCGACTGGCAGTACCCGCAATGGACGCACTGCACATCCGGTTCGATAAGGCACGCACCATCCGACGCCGGCACGGTCCAGCGATGGTGGCTCGAATGGTCCATCAACGCGACCGGCACCTGCACCGTCGGGCCCGATGGCTCGCCGAGACGCCGCGCGACGGCCTCGCGTACGAGCTCACGAAGGGCTTGTTCGTCCATCATTCGAGATCCCTGTATTCCACGGTGTCGACGATGCCGATGACGGCGGCGTCGACCGCCGCCGCCTTTCGCCGCAGCGCATCACCGGCCGCCTTGCCTTCGATGACGACCAGCACGCGTTCACCGACGCCGGCACCCACCGAATCGATTGCGATGAGGGCCACGCCGCGCGGCTGGCCCTCGAGCGTCAAAGGCTGGACGAGCAGCAGCTTCGCGCCCTCCAGCTTCCGATTCTTCTGCGTCGACACGACCGTGCCGACGACGCGGCAGATTTGCACTACTCCAGATCCCAGTGATCGACGATGCCGACGATCGTGGCGTCGGCAGGCGGCTCCGCGGGATAGAACGGAAAGGCGGCCTCGCGGCCTCGCACGAAGAACACCCGCTCGCCGACACCCGCGCCGACCGAGTCGAGCGCCACGAGCGTCCGTCCGGCGTCTTCTCCGGACGCCGCAAGCGGCTGCAGAACGAGCAGCTTGGCGCCGGAGAGATTCTGATCCTTCACCGTGGCAACCACTTCGCCGATCACACGCGCGAGGTTCATGGCTCCGTGTCGTGGACCTGGATGGTGTCGACAATCCCGACGATCGCGGCATCCACGGGACAATCCTTCATCCCCGACGCCATCCGCGCCGAGCTGCCGCTGACGATCAGCACCGTTTCGCCGAAACCCGCGTCGACGGTATCGACCGCCACGAGGTAGTTCCCTTCGGGCTTCCCATGCGGATCGACGGGACGCGCGATGAGGAGCTTGTTGCTGACGAGCCGCTCGTCCTTCCGCGTGGCGACGACGGTCCCGACAATCTTCGCGACGATCATTTCGCCGCGGCGGTCGCCTTTCCGATTGGCAGCGCGTCTTCCAGATTGGCGTGCGGCCGCGGAATGACGTGGACCGACACCAGCTCGCCGACGCGCCGCGCGGCGGCCGCGCCGGCGTCCGTGGCGGCTTTCACCGCCGCCACGTCGCCGCGGACGATCGCGGTGACGTAGCCGGCGCCAATCTTCTCCCATCCGACGAGCGTCACTTTCGCGGCCTTGACCATCGCGTCGGCCGCCTCGATCATCGCGACGAGGCCTTTGGTCTCGACCATGCCGAGCGCCTCACCCATTCTGTTCTCCTTTGGCTCGCTTGCGCGTTCCGTCGGGCCTAAAGGCCCCGACCTACGAACCCCGAACTGCGAATCGCGTGGGGCGGGGGCTTCAGCCCCGCCATCATTTCAGATTTCGCACCGCATCTTCTATCAGCGCAGTGAGTTCGCGGTATGTTAGCCGAATTTCAGCATCCGCACCTACAGCGGCCATGCGTTCCGGAACGAGACGCTCTCCTGACGGCGACGCCGGCGCGAACACAACCTGGCAGTCGGCAGAATCGGCCTGCGATCCGGCGACCGGATCCGCGCAGATCGGCGCCGGCGCCGCAATGCCGTACCGGCCGCGCAACCCCTGCAGCCGCAGCACTTCTTCGCGCGACAGCAGCCGTTCGCCGCCGAGCATCCGTGCGATGAAGCTGATGTTCGCGAAGTGCTCGATCGTCTCCATCTTGTAATACGCCGAGAACAAATCCGTTCCGAGCGTCAGCGCCCCGTGGTTCGCAAGGAGCATCCCGTCGTGCGCCTTGACGTACTTCCTCACCGCCTCCGGCAGCTCCTTCGTCGAAGGCGTTGCGTATTCCGCAATCGGCACGCTCCCGAGCGTGGTCACGACCTCGGCAAGGACCGCGCGATCGAGCGGAATGCCCGCAACGGCGAAGGCCGTGGCCGTCGGCGGATGCGCATGCACGACCGCCTGGATGTCGGGCCGCTGCCGATAGACCTCGAGGTGCATCTGGATCTCCGACGACGCGTTGCGCTCGCCCGCGAGCTTCTTCCCGTCGAGATCCGTGATTACCATCATCTGCTCGGTCATGAAGCCCTTGCTGACGTTCGCAGGGGTGACGAGCAGACGCGCGGCGTCGAGCCGCACGCTGATGTTGCCGTCGTTCGACGCGGTGTATCCGCGCGCGTACAACCGCCGGCCGACTTCCACGATGTCCGCGCGCAGCTGAGACTCGGAAGCCGCCATCATCGGCCCTTCCACTCACGCTGGCACTTCTCGGAACAGAAATAGCGCCGCGAGGAGCCGTCCCCGACAGCCAGCGCCTGACCGGGGACGACGAACACGCCGCACACCGGATCGCGCACGAGACCGACGCTCTTCTGAGGCCCCGCATCGCGCGTGTACCCCGCACCTTCGAGGATCCCGTGCATCAGCCGCGACAGCGATCGCAGGAGTAGCGTCAGCAGAATCGACCAGAGAATGAAGCGCGCCATGGCTAATTCGGCTGCCCCGGCGGCTTGTCTGGCGGCGTTGATCCGCCCTGCCCGTGCGCTGCCCGAAGACCGTCGAGGCCCTTTTTTGCAACCGCCGCTTCGGGGCTGTCCGGCGCGACCTCGAGCACGCGCTGCCAGGCCTTCTCCGCGCCCGCCAGATCCTGTTTGCCGAACGCACGGACGATCCCGATGTTGAGCAGCGTCTTCGAATGTCTGGGATCCAGCTCGAGCGACCTATCGAACTGCGCCAGCGCTCGATCCGGCTGGTTCGAATAGTAGTACGCGATGCCGAGATCGGTGCTCGCGTTCACGTTCTTCGGATCGACCTGGAGCGCCGCTTCGTACCAGCGGACAGCCTCGGGGTAGCGCTCGGCGTCGAAGTACAGGTTCCCGAGCTGCACGCGCGTGTCCGAGTCGCGGGGATTGCTATCCGCAGTCGCTTTGAGCTGCGCTTCGCGCGATGCGTCGAAGGGCGGTGGACCCTGCTGTCCGGATCCGGCACCGGACTGAGCCGGTGCGGCCTGCGGCGCGGCCGGCGGCGTCCCGGTCGCCTGTTGCGCGCCGATGATCCAGCCGACGAGCACGCCAAAGAACACACCGGCGATGCCGAACAGAATGGCGTCCTTGCGCATGGAAAGGGGTGGGTTGCCGTAGAAACCCTGATTATAGCGTGCGGTGAAACCAGTCGACGAGCGCGCGAGCGAGATCGGCGTCGCGCGACAGCATCGCGGTACCGTGACCCGCATTCTTGAGCATGAGCAGCTCGCGGACCCCGCCGCCGGCCTTCTGGAGCTCCTTGGAGGAGCGCACCGCGTACGGATCCTCGTCGCTGGCGACGAACAGCGCGGGACGCGCGCCGTATTTCTTCATCGCCGCCTCGATCTTCAATCCCCGATAGTCGCCCGACACCGAGAGCAGCGCCAGGCTCGCAATCGACGGATCGCCCGATGCCTCGAGCACCGCGAGGTTCGCACCGATCGAGGCCCCGGCAATGCCGACATGCGACGGCTGCACATCGCCGCGCGACGCGAGGTACCGCCTGGCGGCGGCGACGTCCCGCACCAGCGCGGAGTAATCCGCCGCGTCCCCTTCCTCGATACTCCCGGACGACTCGCCGTGGCCGCGCAGATCGATTGCCAGCGCGCCGATGCCTTCCGAGGCAAGCCGGGTGGCGACCTCATCCCAGTCGCGGCGCGTCCGGTGCAGCATGTGCACGAGAATGACGACCGGCGCCTGCCGCGCGCCCGGTTCGTACCAGGTGCCGGCGAGCGACACGCCGTCTTCGGTGCGAATGGTGACATGCTGTGTCCCGGCAAACGCCGCCTGCGCGAGCACGAGCGCAGCGAGAACGGCGGCGGCGCGCCTCACAGGAGGGTGACCATGTCGCGAACCGCCCGTTCCATGCCGAGGAGCGCGGCACGCGCCACGATGCTGTGTCCGATGTTCAGCTCGACGATCTCGGGGATTTCGGCTATCGCGATGACGTTCGTGTAGTTCAGCCCGTGCCCGGCGAGCACCTCGAGGTCCTGGCGTGCCGCGAGCCGCGCCGCCTCGACGATGCGCGAGAGCTCGGCCCCTACGGAGGCCTCGGGAGCGTCCGCATAGCGGCCAGTATTGATCTCGACGGCATCCGCGCCGGCCGTTTTCGCCTGCCGGACCTGATCGACGATCGGATCGAGGAAGATGCTCACCCGGATGCCGCCCTCGTGCATCTGCCGCACGAAGTCGGCGACGGCGGTGGCCTGGGCCACGACGTCGAGGCCTCCCTCGGTCGTCAATTCCTGCGGCCGCTCCGGAACGAGCGTGACCTGATCGGGCCGGACCTTCAACGCGACGCGCGCCATGTCGGCCGTGACCGCCATCTCGACGTTCAGCTTCGTCGAGATGGTCTGACGCAGCTGCTCGAGGTCGCGGTCCTGGATGTGGCGGCGATCGCCGCGCAGATGCACGGTAATGCCCTGCGCGCCCGCCCTCTCCGCGATCAGCGCCGCCGCCACCGGCTCCGGTTCGTGCGCTTTGCGAGCCTCGCGCAGCGTCGCGATGTGATCGATGTTGACGGCTAGCCGCATGTTCTAACTAGATCCGGGGGGCTTCGCCCCCGCGGACTCCCCTACGCGCTCACTCGCGGGGCCCCATGATCCCCGCTCCGTTCGCGCGGGCGCGCCCGTGGCGCGCCTAACCGAGGTGCTCCTTGACCGTGCCGGCGATCTCGGCCGCCCACGCCTGGATTTGCTGCTGGTTCTTGCCTTCGATCATCACGCGCAAGAGCGGCTCGGTCCCCGAGTACCGCACGAGCAGGCGCCCTTCGCCGTGCAGACGCCGCTCGATGCGATCCATCGCCTCGGCGACGGCCGGCACGCTTCTCAGATCCTGCTTCGCGCGCACGCGCACGTTCACGAGCACCTGCGGATACGTGACGAGCTGCGAGGCGAGATCGGCGAGCTCGCGCCCGCTCTCGGCCATCACCCGCAGGACGCTCAGTGCCGTGACGATGCCGTCCCCCGTGAAGAGATGCTCCGAGAAGATGATGTGCCCCGACTGCTCGCCGCCAATCGAGAGGTCGCGCTTGATCATCTCCTCCATCACGTACTTGTCGCCGACCGCGCAGCGTACAAGATCGATGCCGCTCTCGCGCAGCGCAAGCTCCAATCCGATGTTGCTCATGACGGTGGCGACGATGGCGTTCCCCTTGAGGCGGCCGCCCGCCTTCCAGTGGCGTGCGCACATCAGCATCACGGCATCGCCGTCCACGATGTGCCCGCGCGCGTCGGCGAAGATCGCGCGATCGCCGTCGCCGTCGAACGCCACCCCCAGTTGACACCCGCGATCCGTCACCATCTTCGCGAGCTGCTCGGGATGCGTGGATCCGCAGCCGAGATTGATGTTCCGGCCGTCGGGCGATGCGCTCAGCACGTGAACGTCGAAGCCAATCTCGCGGAACAACCGCGGCGCAACCGTGGTCGTCGCGCCGTTAGCGGTATCGATGGCGATCTTGAGCCGGCCGAGCCGCTGCGGATCCGGCAGGGCCAGCCGCGCATGCGCGATGTACGCGTCGACGACGTCCGTCTTGTCGACGGGAGCGTCGGCGGATCCGTTCACCGACCAGCTCGGGTCGTGGATGATCGCTTCCACCTCGCGCTCCAGCGACTCGGTGAACTTCTCCCCCTTGCCGGAGAACACCTTGATGCCGTTGTCCTCGAAGGGATTGTGCGACGCGGAAATGACCAGCCCGGCGTCGAAGCCCATCGCACGGGTCACATACGCCACGGCCGGCGTCGGAATGACACCCGCGCTGGTGATCTGCGCGCCCGCCGACCGTACGCCTCGCGCGAGCTCGCGCTCGATCCACTCGCCCGATTCGCGCGTGTCGCGGCCGAGCACGAATTTCAGCGCGCGCCCGCCCTTCATCGCACGCACGAGCGCCGCGCCGAGGCGCGCGACCGTTTCATGATCGAGCGGGTATTCGCCTGCCTTGCCGCGAACGCCATCCGTACCGAAAAGCCTGGGGGGCATTATCGAATCACAATCCCCAATCCCCAATCGCGAATCGCGAGCAGCGAGTCGCCAGTCGCGAGCCGTGAACTACTTAATCGTGACGTCGACGACGGCGGGATCGATCGAGCTGATGCCGAATGTCTGCGACGGGTCGACCTGGACCCGAAGATTGTACCGGCCGGGCCCGAGGCCGGCAAGGTCGACGAACGCGTCGATCGATCCGGCGCGGAGGTCATTCAACCCCTCCCGCCGCCCGCGGATCGTGACGCGCGTGAGCGTCGGCTGCACCGACGCGCGAAGCCCCTGGCCGAGGTTGCGCATCCGCACCGGAACGCCCGCGAGCTCGCGCTCGACAGGCGCAGGCAGGATGTCGACCGTCACCCGCGCGTTCTGCGCCTGCACCAGCCGCACCGCCGAATCCGTAATGCCGACCGTGACCTGATCGTTGAACCGATCCTTCTTTCCATCGACGTTGACGGGTTCGGTCGTCGCACCCGTGAGCTGCTTGAGGCGGCTTTCCGGCCCCGCGACTTCGACCATGGTCGGATCGCTCGTGACCTTGCCGATCACGAAGCCGGGCGCCGGCTCGCCGTCGAGCGCCGGAACGACGGGCACCGTCCGCCGGCCGGACTTCTCGAGGTCGAGCGCCAGCGTGCCCGGCACCACTTGCGAGACCTCGACGCCGTAAGGCGCTCGGACCTCGTCGTTGCGGAGATGAAACATGCGGGAGCCCGGGCGCGCGCCGCTCACATCGAGGACGGCCACGACTTCGCGCGGCTCGAGCCGCGCGAGCTGCGCGGAGGATCCGCGCAGCCGCACGTCGACGGTCGTCGGCGGATCGCCGACGATCTCCAGCTCGTTGGGAATGTTGCGGAACTCGAGCGGCACGCGCATGCTGCGCTCGACCAGATGATCGCCCGCCACGATCAGCCACAGCAGCGCGGCGAGCGCCAGAGCCACGAGCTTCAGGCCGGGATGACGGAACGGGCTATACATCGTAGGCGCGTGCTCTGCTGTCCCGGCGGCTGGAGCGCCGCAACGTGACCAGCGCTCGCATGCGTTCGCGCAGTTCGTCGGGTGTCAACCCGCGCTGGATCCGACCGTCGATCGCGAGCGAAATCTGTCCCGTCTCCTCGGAGACGACCACGGCGACGGCGTCCCCCTCTTCCGTCAACCCGATGGCCGCACGATGACGCGTGCCCAGCTCGCGGCTCACCCGCGGATTCACAGTGAGCGGGAGAAAGCACGCGGCCGCCGCGATGCGATCTTCCTGAAGAATGACGGCCCCGTCGTGCAGCGCCGAGCCAGGATGGAAGATGGTCACGAGCAGGTCGTAGGTCAGCGTCGCGTCCAGCGGAATGCCGCTCTCGATGTAGTTCCGCAGCCCGATATCCCGCTCGATCGCAATGATCGCCCCCACGCGCTGCGTCGACAGCATCGTCGCCGCCACCACGATCTCCTCGATGGTTTCCTGCGCCGCTTCCTGGCGGTTGAAATAGCGGAAGAACGGCGCCTGTCCAAAGTGCGCGAGCGCGCGGCGGATGTCGGACTGGAAAATCACGATCGCGGCAAACGCCACATACACCAGCATGTTCCGGATCAGCCAGTTCACCGTCTGCAGCGGCGCCAGCCGCGAGAGGTAGAACATGCCGACGACGAGCAGTGTGCCGACCCCCATCTGTACCGCGCGGGTGCCGCGGATCAGCTTCAGGAATTCGTAGATGAGAACCGAGACGATCGCGATATCGAGCAGGTCCCACCAGCCGAACGGCGCCCGGCGCAGGAGGCTGCCGATGACTTCCATCATGCGAGGGATAGCTTATCTGAAGGGGACCCGGGGAACGGACTAACTGAGGAAACAGGCTGAAGGCGGCGGGACGGCCATGGGCCGCCCCGCCCAATGGTGCTACACCGCGTCGTTCTTTTTCTGGCGATCACGTCCGGCGGCGTTTTCCCGCTCGCCCTTGTCTTCGAGGCTCTCGTCGCCGGTTACCTCGCCGGCGATGTCCTCGGCCTCACCCTTCACACGCTGCCCGAACGCCGATGTCTCCTCACGCACTGATCCGGGTTTGTGACGAGGTTCGTTCGAGTCGTCCGGGCGATCGTGATCCATGTGACCCATTGGTAGACCTCCTTGTATCGCGCGTCATTGCACGACGCGGCCGTCAGGCGGCGTCAGAGCAACAAGGCTGCCACCTGTGCGCAGATCAGCTGGAGGCCTGCCGGATGCGATCGGCAACGCGAACGACGTCAGCCATATGCGGGACGTCATGTACACGGACAATGTGGGTGCCGAACAAGACGCTTGCGGCGACTGCCGCTGCCGTGCCCCAGTCGCGCGCGGCAGGTGCGCGCTCCCCGAGCGCTTCGGCGAGAAATGATTTGCGCGAAGGGCCGGAAAGGATGGGTCGATCGAGCGCGCGCAGCTCGTCGAGGCGCGCCAGCACGTCGTACGAATGCGCAGGACGCTTCGCGAACCCGATTCCAGGGTCGACGATGATCGACGCGCGGGCGATGCCGCCATCGACGGCCGCGTCGACGGCGGCGCTGAGCTCGAGCGCGACCTCGCGTGCCGCGTCGTCATAGACGGCCTTTCGGTACATCTCGCGTGAGTTGCCGCGGTTGTGCATCAGCACGACGGCTGCGCCAGTTTCGGCGACGACCGCCGCGAGCTGGGGATCCGCCTTCAGCGCGCGCACGTCATTGACGATCGCGGCCCCACGCGCAATGGCCTCGCGAGCGACGACGGCCTTGTACGTATCGATCGCGACGATCGCGCCTCGCGCCGCCAGGCGCTCGACCACCGGCAGCACCCGCCGCATTTCCTCTTCTGCGGGGACCGGATCTGCCCCAGGCCGAGTCGACTCGCCGCCGACATCGACGATGTCAGCCCCTTCGTCGAGCATGCGGAGGCCATCCTCGACGGCTCGCACAGCGTCGAAGCGCAGCCCTCCGTCTGAGAATGAGTCTGGAGTGACGTTCAGTATTCCCATCACCAGAGTACGCGCGCCGAGTTCAAGAGGGGCGCGATTTGGCAGGGGAACTGCGTAGTGCTTTCGTGGAAGTTCGGTCAAGGTAAAAGGAAAATACCCTTTACCTTGATCGAGCCGCCACTATTCCTGCGGAAGTGGCTTGTTCAGAGGCGGCAGAGGAGGAACGATCGAAGGACGTTCCTTTGCCGGCTTCTTCGAGCCGTCGTCGGTCATCGCGGCGACGTTCGCGGGTTTGTGCTCCTCGAGCGCC